>VFSW01004611.1_pt1 | contig 20524 bp, 18 predicted proteins | sample 5358111 | NCBI WGS metagenome assembly VFSW01 (sample SAMN11554181, study PRJNA540505) | mine drainage metagenome | isolation source: sediment from site ElyBrook_90M | place: USA: Ely Copper Mine, Vershire, VT | collected 2017
CCCCCCAAAAAAGACCCCCGCCCGGGCGGCTCCTCCTCCCTTCACGGGCGCGGCGCGCCCGCCCCCCCCCCCCCACGCCCCACTTCGAGTATATCAGCGCCGAGGTCTCCAAGGGGATCGCCAGCGTGGGGCTGGAAACCGAGGTTCCGGTGGCCTTCGGCGTCCTGACGACGGATACCATCGAACAGGCGATCGAACGGGCGGGAACCAAAGCGGGAAACAAGGGATGGGATGCCGCCATGTCCGCCATCGAGATGGTCGACCTATTCAAAAAATTGTAACGGCTGCGCCGTGCGGTCGGGATCCCTGCATCAGGGGATCCAAGAGGGATGCATGCACCAAAGGCGTAAGGCAAGAGAAGTCACCTTGCAGGTTCTTTATGAGCTCGACGTTCTCAGGATCGACATCCGGGAGGCCATCGCCCGCTTCTGGGCGAATTTCGACGCACCGGATGAGGCCAGAACATTTTCCACTTCTCTGATCGAGGGCACCTGGAATAACCGGGAAAAGATCGACAGCCTGATCAGCGGGAGTTCCGAAAACTGGACCATGGCCCGGATGTCACGGGTGGACAAGAGCATCCTGAGGATGGCAGTGTACGAATTGCTGTTCTGCCACGACATTCCCCCGAAGGTCACGCTGAACGAAGCCATCGACCTCGGAAAGGTTTACGGCTCCGAAAATTCGGGCGCGTTCATCAACGGCATCCTGGATGCCCTGTACGGAAAGCTGCGCAAGAAGGATGAAGATCACGATATCGACAGCGTCACCGGATGCCCTGGCCCGTGAGACCCTGATCCTCGGATTCTTCGCCGACGAACGGCCGCCCAAAGGCTACTGCGGTCTGGTGGACTGGCGACTCAACGGAAGGATCTCCGCCGAGATCGCCGCCGGACGGATCTCGGGAAGCTTTCTCGAGAAAGTCGCCTGCTCGTTTCCCGGACGCATCCGCGCCTCCCGCCTCCTCCTCATCGGCATGGGGGCGCTAACCGAACTGACCGACGATAAGCTCTATAACGCCGGCTTCGAAATCGCTCTGACGGTAAACGGAATCAGAGCGACGGACCTTGCCCTCCCCATGCCGGCCGCCGGCAGGGGGACCCTGAAACTCCCCGGCATGACCGAAGCCCTGGTGACGGGGATCTTCGACGGGTGCGCACAGAAACCGGACCGACTTTCGGCCTTGGGTCTGGAAATCCCGGTGCAGGCCGATCAGGCATTCGCCGTCCTGCAGGGATTGGAGCAGTTCCGGAAGCATGCGGGAGCAACGGAAATCGAGAGCCTGGAGATTGAAGTGCAAACGGCGGATGGAACGGACGCCCCTGGCTGTGACTATTCAGCCGAGCAATCAATGGCAGCGCCGAAATGAAAGTGATCATCATCGGGGCCGGCGAGGTCGGATACCATATCGCCGACGTCCTCTCCCGCGAGGGGATCGACACCGTCGTCATCGACAGGGATGAGTCGCGACTCCGGGAGATCTCGGAGACGCTGGACGTGCAGACCGTCGTCGGGAGCGGCAGCAGCCCGGACGTGCTGAAGCACGCGGAGATAACCAAAGCCGACATGGTCGTGGCAGTCACGGACAGCGACGAGACCAACATGATCGCATGCCTCTTGGCCTCCACGCAGTCCCGTATCCCGATCCGGATCGCGCGGATCCGGAACCCGGAACTCAACGGGGACAACCCGCTGTTCAGCACCGACCAACTCAACATCGATCTCTGCATCAACCCGGAGCGGGAAGCGGTCAACCACATGATGGACCTCCTGACGTACCCGGGGGCATCGGAGGTTTTCAGTTTCGCGGGAGGACGGATCAGGCTGCTCGGATTCGGCATCGACGGGGACGCCGCTGTCGTGGGTAAGCGGCTTTCCGAATTGCGGGCGATGACCCCCGGGGTCAAAGTCCTGATTACTGCCATGGTGCGGGCAGAAAAATTCATCGTCCCCACCGGCGACTCGGTCATCGAGGCCGGGGATTACCTCTTCGCCGTCGCCGATGCAACCCGGGTCCGGGAGCTCCTGCGTTTCTTCGGGAAGGAGACCGAGCCGCCCCGGCGGGTCATCATCATCGGCGGCGGCAACACCGGTCTGATGCTCGCCGGGATGGTCGAAAAAGCGGGCACCTCGGTCAAACTCGTCGAAAAGCGGCGGGACAAATGCGAACGCCTCTCCTCCCTCCTGGAGAAGACCATCGTCCTGCACGGCGACGGGACGAGCCAGGAACTCCTCAAGGAAGAGCACATCGAGGAGACCGATTTCTTCATCGCCGTGACGAACGATGAGGAGGCGAACATCCTCGGGGCGCTTCTGGCGAAGCAGTTGGGCGCCCGGAAGGTGATCTCGCTCATCCGGCGGATCGACTATATCCCGCTTGTCGCCCGTGTCGGGATCGACGGGGTGATCAACCCCCGCCACGCCGCAATCAGCAGGATCCTCCATTTCATCCGGAAGGGAAAGATCATCTCCGCCACGCCGCTTCGGGATGAGAAGGCGGAGGCCTTCGAGTTCGTCGCCCTGGAAACGTCGGAAATCACCAACCGCGCCTTCAAGGAGATCCACTTCCCGCGGGGCACGATCGTCGGCGCCATCGTCCGGGGGGAGGAGATCATCATCCCCGACGGGGATTCCGTCGTGCTGCCGGGAGACCATGTCGTCATCTTCACGCCCCGTTCGGCCATCGCCCAACTGGAGAAGCTCCTGACCGTCCAATTGGAATACTTCGTATGAATGCAAAGCCCGTCATCCACGTCCTCGGGGCTTTCCTGTTCATCCTCGGCCTCACGATGGTGGTCCCGCTTGCCTGTTCGCTCACCTACCGCGAGTCCGACACCCGCAGCTTCCTCCTTTCCATCCTGCTCACCTCCGGCGTCGGCCTGACCCTCTACCTCGCGGGGAGACCGAAGGAGGGCAGGCTTCTGCTCGGACACCGTGAAGGATTCATCGTTGTCTCTACGGGGTGGATCCTCGCCTCCCTCCTGGGGGGGCTTCCGTACCTTCTCCACGGCGCCCTCCCCACCCTGACCGACGCCTTTTTCGACACGATGTCCGGGTTCACCACCACCGGGGCGACGGTCATCACAAAGATCGAAGCGCTGCCCCACGGGATCATCCTCTGGCGCTCGCGTACCCCGTGGCTGGGGGGATTGGGGATCATCATCCTGTCGGTTGCCAGCCTCCCCTTCCTCGGGGTGGGGGGGAGGCAGCTTTTCCGGGCGGAGGTCCCGGGACCGACCAAGGACAAGCTCGAGCCCCGCATCGCCGAGACCGCACGCTCGCTCTGGATTGTCTATGGAATCATCACCGTCATCGGGTTCATCTTCCTTCTCTTCGGGGGGATGAGCGTGTTCGATGCGATCAACCACATCTTCTGCGCCATGGCAACCGGGGGCTTTTCCACGAAGGATTCAAGTATCGCCTGGTTCCACAGCGCCTATATCGACGGCGTGCTGATCGCGTTCATGCTGATCGCCGGGATGAACTTTACCCTCCACTACCAGCTCCTCACGGGAAATTTCCGGACCTTCTACAGGGACAGCGAACTCCACTTCTTCCTCGGCACGGTCTTCATCGCCACCATACTCATCACCCTGGACCTGCGGATGAACGTCTTTGCCGACATCGCCAGGGCCTTCCGCTACGCCATCTTTCAGGCCTCCTCCATCATCACGACAACCGGATTTGTCACGGACAACTTCGCAAAATGGCCGGCCTTCTCACAGATCATCCTCCTTCTCCTGATGTTCATCGGCGGCTCGGCCGGCTCCACCGGCGGAGGCATCAAATGCGTCCGGATTCTGCTTGTCCTCAAGCACAGCTACCGGGAGCTTTACCATCTGATTCACCCCCACGCCGTCACCCAGGTCAAACTGGGACACGTGAGCGTCCCCCAGGATGTGATGAAGAGCGTCCTGGGGTTCTTCGTTCTGTATCTCAGCACAGCCGTCCTCGCCACGATCGCCCTTGCCGCTCTCGGACTCGACATGATCACCTCCTTCGCCGCGGTCGCAACGACCCTCGGAAACGTCGGTCCGGGCCTCGGGCTCTACCACCCGGAGACCACATACAGCGAGGCGCCCGCCCTGGGCAAGTGGATCCTTTCCTTCTGCATGCTGGTCGGCCGTCTGGAGATCTACACCGTCATGGTCCTGCTGATCCCGGGATACTGGAAAAAATAGGATTGAAAGGGGCGGCGCGATGTGCTACGAAGTGCGCCGAGGCCTTTGAAATCATAACGGGAGCACCGCATGGACATCAAGTACAACCCCTCGGAGATCGAACAGAAGTGGCAGAAACACTGGGAGGAGAAGCGGACCTTCGCCGTCAGCGAAGACCCCGCTAAGAAAAAATACTACCTTCTCGAGATGTTCCCCTACCCCTCCGGCCGGATCCACATCGGTCACGTGCGGAACTATACGATCGGCGACGTTGTCGCCCGCTACAAACGGATGAAGGGATTCAACGTCCTGCACCCGATGGGCTGGGATGCCTTCGGCATGCCGGCGGAGAACGCCGCGATCGAACGCGGCATCCACCCTTCCGTCTGGACCCATGACAACATCGACAACATGCGGCGGCAGCTCAAGCGGATGGGCTTCAGTTACGACTGGGACCGCGAGGTCGCGACCTGCGAACCGGAATACTACCGCTGGGAGCAGCTCTTCTTCCTCTGGATGTACGAAAAAGGGCTCGCCTACAAGAAGAGCTCCACGGTGAACTGGTGCCCCAAGTGCGAGACCGTCCTGGCCAACGAACAAGTGGAGGCCGGCCTCTGCTGGCGGTGCGGCTCGGAGGTCGGCGAAAAGTTCCTGAGCCAGTGGTTCTTCCGGATCACCGACTATGTCGAGGAGCTTCTGGCCTACTGCGACCGACTCCCCGGCTGGCCCGAACGGGTCCTCACGATGCAGAGAAACTGGATCGGGAAGAGCTTCGGCTGCGAGGCTTCCTTCCCGATGGCCGACGGTAAGGGTGCAATCAAGGTCTTCACAACCCGCCAGGACACGATCTTCGGTGCCACCTTCATGCTCATCGCCGCGGAGCATCCCCTCGTCATGGAGCTCGCCCGGGGAAAGGCGTGCGAGGGGACCGTCCGGGAGTTCGTGGAAAAGATCAAGAAGCAGGACAAGAAGATGCGGACCTCCGAGTATTATGAGAAGGAGGGCGTCTTCCTCGACTCCTGGTGCCTGAATCCCGTCACGGGGCGGAAGATGCCGATCTACGCGGCGAACTTCGTCCTGGCCGACTACGGTACCGGCTGCGTCATGGCCGTCCCTACCCACGACCAGCGCGACTTCGAGTTCGCCAAGAAGTACGACCTGCCGCTCATCGTGGTGATCCAATCCCCTGACCGGGTCCTGAACGTAAAGACCATGACCAAGGCATATACGGACGAAGGAATCCTGGTCAACTCGGGCCCCTTCGACGGCATGGAAAACGTGAAGGCACAGGAGACCATCGCCGCGCACCTCGAAAAGATCGGCCGGGGGAAGAAGACGGTTCAGTACCGCCTGCGCGACTGGGGCATCTCCCGGCAGCGCTACTGGGGGGCGCCCATCCCGATGGTTGATTGTGAGGCCTGCGGGACCGTTCCTGTCCCGGAAAAAGAGCTCCCCATCATCCTCCCCAGCGATGTCCAACTCACCGGCGAGGGGGGCTCGCCGCTCGCCCGGTACGCCCCCTTCGCGGAGACGACCTGCCCCCGGTGCGGCAAGCCCGCCCGGCGCGAGACCGACACGATGGACACCTTCGTCGAGTCCTCCTGGTATTTCGATCGCTTCTGTTCGGCCCGCCATGACGTCAAGCCGGGGTTGGACCGGGCAAAGGTGGACTACTGGATGCCCGTCGACCAGTACATCGGCGGCATCGAGCACGCGATCCTCCACCTCCTCTACGCCCGGTTCTACACGAAGATGCTCCGCGACTTCGGGGTGCTGGGGGTCGACGAGCCCTTCACGAATCTTCTCACCCAGGGGATGGTCTGCAAGGAGACGATGCGCTGCGCCGAACACGGCTACCTCTTCCCGGAGGAGGTCCGGGAGGGAAAGTGCACGCAGTGCGAACAGGCGGTCGTGATCGGGAAGACCGAGAAGATGTCCAAGTCGCTCAAGAACGTCGTGGACCCCGATTACCTGATCAACGCCTATGGCGCCGACACCGCCCGGATCTTCTGCCTCTTCGCCTCCCCTCCCGAGAAGGATCTCGAGTGGAGTGACCAGGGGGTCGACGGGTCGTTCCGATTCCTCGCCCGGACCTGGCGGATCGTCCTGGACTACCTGGAGGTGATCAGCGATGCGGCGCCTTTTACCGGCGAGAAGGAACTGGAAGGTGACCTGAAGGCGCTGCGGCGCAAGACCCATCAGACGATCAGGAAGGTCACCTCCGATATCGAGGACCGGTTCCACTTCAATACGGCGATCAGCGCCGTAATGGAACTGGTCAACGCCCTCTACCAGTTTCCCCGCCCCGCGGCGGACAACCGTCTGGCGCTATCCGTCGTCCGGGAAACGGTGGAAACCGTTATCCTGCTTTTGGCCCCCATCGTCCCCCACATCACCGAGGAGCTCTGGACCCTCATCGGACGCCGGGAGGCCTGGGCCGATGTGGCCTGGCCGGCCTTCGACCCGGCGGTCGCCTCCGAGGAGGTGATCACTATTGTGATTCAGATCAACGGAAAGGTCCGGAGCCGGATCAGCGTCCCCGCCGATGAGGAGGGCGAGCAGATCAAGACCCTGGCGCGGACCGATGAGAGGATCGCCGCGCAGCTCGCGGGAAAGAAGATCGTCAAAGAGGTGTATGTTCCCAAGAAGCTGGTCAATATTGTCGTACAGGGATGAAGGGGGTAACCATATCAAACCCCTCAGCAGGTCGTTCCCGACGGTCCCGGGCGTTGTAGGCGCACTCCTTCTCGTATGCCTGCTGGCCGGTTGCGGGTACCGATTCGAAGGGGGCGGGGAAACGGTCTACCCCGCAATCCGGACGGTCTTCGTGGATGTCTTTACAAACCGGACCAGCGAACCCTATGCCGAGAACATCTTCCGCACCGCCTTCATCAACCGATTCGTCCAGGATGGCCGATTCAAACTGGCCAAGAGCCGCGGAGAGGCCGATGCGGTTTTCCGCGGTACCGTCAAAAACCTGATCACCTATCCCCTCGCCTACAAGGCGGGCAACTTCTCGGCCGAGGACCGGCTCGCGGTCACGCTGGAGCTCTCCTTCGAGGAGCGGCAGAGCGGCCGGATTCTCTGGTCGGAGGGCGGTTTTTCCTGGACAGGGGATTATCCCGTCACCACGGTGGGCGCGACGGAAATCAGCCGCAAAAATGCCCTCGTCAAGATGGCCGATGACACAGCCGAGAGGGCATGCCGTTTGATCATGTCGGGATTTTGAAGAAGGTTATGCCTTCAGGGTAAGGGTCATGCCTTCAGGGTAAGGGTCATGCCTTCAGGGCATTGACCCGCTTCGTCAGGCGGGAGATCTTGCGCGAGGCGGTCTTCTTGTGAATCGCGCCCTTTCCCGCCGATTTGGCGATCGCGGGGATCGCCTTGTCCAAGGCGGTCTTTGCCGCCTCCGGGTCCTTGCCTTCGACGGCCTCCAGGACGGTCTTGACGCCGGTCTTGATGCTGGACTTCACGGAGATGTTGCGTTCGCGGTGCTTCATGGCCTGCCTGCTTCTCTTGATCGCGGATTTGTGGGTAAGCAAAAAATGTCCTCCTTCGGGTCGTGTTCAATAGATCGCTGTTTCTATACGAATTTCGCGCTCCCGTCAAGGTGAAAATCGTTACCCGGGAACAAAATCTCACGGGCACAAAATCTCCTTGACATGCACGGGCGCTTTACTTATCCTTCCCTCACACAAAGGCAAGGTTTTATCGGATTTTCCGAGGCTTGCTGGTGTGGGGATGAAAGCGTTTCGGGAATATAATGTGAAAGGAGAAAATCGATGAACAAGGCTTCAGCGTTAAAGATCTGGGCTGGTTTCCTGCTGCTGGCCCTCTCACTGGCGGGGTATCCGGTCGTTCAGGCACAGGAGTTTCCCACAAAACCGATCACCCTGATCAATCCGATGGGTGCGGGGGGATCCCACGATCTCACCATGCGCGCGGTGACGAGCGTGGCCAGCGATTATCTGGGACAGCCCATGATCATCCAGATCAAATCGGGCGGGAGCGGCGCGATCGGCTCCGAGATAGTGGCCAAAGCGGCTCCGGACGGCTATACGCTCTTGATCGGCGGTCCGGGCTGGAACACCACACTGCCCGCCGTCGAGGGGCGCTCGAAGGGACCGGATGACCTCATCCCGGTCTGCAGGATCAACTACAGTGCGAACAACATCGTCGCCAGGTCCGATGCCCCGTTCAAAGATCTCAAGGAGATGATCGCCTGGGCCAAGGCCAACCCCGGGCAACTGAAGTTCGGCCACAGCGGCCTCTGGGGAGCGGCCGACATGCCCTGGAAAGAGCTCATGAAAAAAACGGGCATCACGTCGAAGGTCATCCCCTATGACGGCGGCGGGCCCTGCCTGATCGCGATTCTGGGCGGCCACATCGACGTGACGGCCAATTTTGCGGCGCAGGCCCTGCCCCAGGTAAAGGCGGGCAAGATGCGCATGCTCGCCGTCCTAGACGACAAGCGCAACCCGGAATATCCGGATGTCCCGACCGCCAAGGAACAGGGGGTCGACGTGGTGTACCTGATGTGGCGGGGCATCCTGGCGCCCAAGGGGACGCCGCGCCCGATCATCGACAAGCTGGCGGCCGCTTTCAAGAAGATGACCGAGGACAAAACCGTCGTCAATATGCTCAAAAGCTTCGGGGATACCGCCAACTTCCTGGGGCCCGACGAGTTCGGCAAGGTCTGGCGCGCCGAGTACGAAATGCACAAGGAGATGGGGAAACACTACAAGAAATAACACGTAACCGGTTCCGTGATACCGGGCGATCGGGTGCGCTGAAGACCGTCGAGCACCGGTTCGACGGTCGGTAACGCTGTCAAACATGAAGCCCGGGGATCCCTCCCCGGGCTTTCTTTTTTTGAATCCGCGAGCGAGCGCATCCCCCGCGGCTTGCCGCGGGGGATGCGTGTGGAACCCAGGTGGTTCGTTCCAGAAATACGATCACCCGGCCGAGCGGACAGCAACTGCATCACTGCGAATAATATTCCCGTTTCCCCCTTGGAGCGATCTTCCCGTGCGAAGAAACATCGCACCGAATCCTACCCGGTAACCGAAAAAAAGACTATTGCAATATCTCCCCACCGGAAGGTATTTCCTATTCCTTTTTGATGAAAAGGACTTACGTTCGACTGGCACACCCTTTGCTCATCTGGGTGGGTTGACAAATGGCGCTCCCCCGACCCAACGATCATCGGATCGGAGGAAATGCCCTCGGTATATGGTGCAGGCGGAGCAGAGAGATAACCGTACGAATAGCCCGGCGTGTTGATTTTCCAAAGTGAATGATTATCTTTTATAATGAGATTCTCACAGCAACAACTCGAAAATGATGAAGGGAGAAAGAAGATGAAGCGATTGGTTTTGGCAACGATGGTGTTTTTTTCCATCAGCGGATTGGCGATTGCCAAGGACTTTGAGGTAACGAAAAAGGCGGGGGATTATACCGTCATGGTAACCATAGACAAGAATCCGCCCACGACGGGCGATAATAATCTGTCCGTCTCGGTAAAGGACAAGGCCGGTGCCGATGTCGCGGACGCCAGGGTTTCCCTCGAGTATTCCATGCCGGCGATGCCCGGGATGCCGCCGATGAAGTACACCGCCAACGCGGGGCTGGCGGGGAAACAGTATAAGACAAAGGTGAACTTTTCCATGTCCGGATCCTGGAATATGGTCGTCAAGATAGTCCGCGGCGGCAAGACCGCGCAGGCCAAGTTTACCATCGACGCGAGGTAGGAAGATGTCGAAACATCGGCGGCCCGCATCCGTCTTTTTCCTCGGGCTGTGTGTCCTTGTCCTCGTGGCTGCGCAGGCTTTTGCCGCGGCGGAAACCGTGAAGCTCGCGGATCTGATCCGGGAGGCACTCAGGAACAATCCGGAAATCCATGTTGCCGAGGCGCGGACAGAGGCCTCGCAACACAAGATCCCCCAGGCCACAAGCTTCGCCGATCCCATGTTTATGCTGGGGTATGAGAATGAGGGAACGGACAGTTTTTACACGTTCAACAGGGACACCAAAGGCATGCCCGCCGATTCGCGGTGGATGTTTTCCGTATCTCAGTCATTCCTTTATCCGGGCAAGCGTGCCTTGAAAGGGGAGATGGCTACGCGTGATGCAGAAGCTGCGAAGGTGATGGTCGAGTCCGTAAAGTTGAACACCGTCGTCAGGATACGGGAGCTCTACTACGACCTCTTCTTTGTGTATACAAATATCGATCTACTGAAGGATAAGGCAGCACTGTTTTCCCGCGTGGAAGACGCAGCCGTCGCGCGGTACGCCAGGGGAATGGCGCCACAGCAGGAAGTCCTGATGGCGCAGACGGAAAAGTACACGCTTCTCGAAAGGGAAGAAATGGAACGGCAGAAGATCCCGTCCCTGGAGGCAATGATCAACGCGGCGGTAGGAAGGGATACGCGCACCCATCTCGGGAGGCCGGAAAAGCCTTCGGATGCGCCTTACAGATACAGCCTCGATGAGCTGATCACAGACGCCTACGACAAATATCCGCTTATCAAGTTCCGAGAAAAGATGGTCGGCAGCGCCGAAGCAAAGGTTCAAATGGCAAAAAAAGAGTACTATCCGGATATTACGTTAGGAACTACGTATTTCGCGAGAAGCTCTGCATATCCAGACATGTGGAATCTTACCGCAACGGTCAATATTCCCCTTTTCGCCAAGACGAAACAGCGGGAGGGGGTCCTGGAGGCTGAAGCTTCTCTCTTGGAAGCAAAAAGAGAAATTGAAACGGCAAAGTTGATGGCATCATCCGCCCTGCGGGATAATTACGCCATGGTGAAGACCGCGGAAAACTTGATGGCGCTCTATAAGGAGGCCTTAATTCCCAAGGCCAAACAGGATTTCGAGCTGGCCCTCGCCGGTTATGTGACCGGCAAGGTGGAAGCGATAACCGCTATTACCCGGCTCAAGGCGCTGATTGATTATGAATCTTTATACTGGAGGCAGTTCGCCGACAGGCAAAAAGCCGTGGCGAGGCTGGACGGACTGGCGGCAAGAACGGATTACGGAGCGGACGGAAAATGAAAAAGCGAAACATCGTTATCGTTGTCATCTGTTTGCTGGTCGTGGCCGGCTCATTCGCTTATCTCTACCACGCTGAATTGCTGAACGAGGCGACAAGGATCGGCCTTATCAAAAGGGCGGTGGTGAGTGAACCGGCAGGCCACCAGCACGGAGCGATCCCCGCCGCACCGGAAACACAGAAAGCCCCGGAAGTCGCCCCGCAGGTGGAGGAAGCCCCGACCATCGAGATCCCCCGGGACCGACAGCAACTGATCGGTGTCAGGACCGTAAAGGCCGCGGTACAGCCCCTGCAGAGAGTCATCCGAACGGTAGGCCGCATCGAGTTTGATGAGAAAAGCCTCGCGACCGCCAACACCAAGGTCGAAGGCTGGATCGAGAAGCTCTACATCGATTACACGGGACGCAAAGTGCAAAAAGGAGAGCCGCTGGCGGAGATATACAGTCCGGAATTGGTGGCGACGCAACAGGAATTCTTGAATGTCCAACGCTGGGCAGAGCAGGGGAAAGCAGTCAATAACGAAGGGACGGCCGCGATGCTTATCAAAGACGCTGAGGCCCTCTTGGAAGCGGCAAAGGAACGCCTGCGGCTTTGGGACATAAGCGATGATCAGATAAAGAAGATCGAAGCGTCCGGCAAACCGATACGGACGCTCACCATCTACAGCCCCGTCAGCGGCTACGTCACCCAAAAAACGGCCGTTCAGGGCATGCGGGTCATGGCCGGGGAAAAGCTTTTCGATGTAGTCGACCTTTCCAGGGTATGGATAGTCGCCGACATCTACGAGTATGAATTGCCTCTCGTCAAAGTAGGCCAGACGGCCCGGATCGGACTCAGCTATTTCCCCGGGAAGGAATTCTCTTCGAAAGTGGATTACATCTATCCTTCTTTGGCAAACGAGACGAGAACCGCCAAGGTGAGATTCAGCATACCCAACCCCGACGGTGAGCTCAAACCCCAGATGTTCACGAATGTGGAGATCAAGATCAATCTGGGCAACAGGCTTGCAGTGCCGTCCGATGCAGTCATCGATACGGGGGTGCGGCAGATCGTCTACGTAGATAAGGGCGATGGGTTTTTTGAACCACGGGAGGTTGCTGTCGGCATGAAAGCGGACAACCTCGTCGAGGTTACCGCCGGGATAAAGGCAGGGGAGAAAGTCGTTTCATCGGCCAACTTCCTGATCGATTCGGAAGCCCAGTTGAAAGGCGTTGCACCGTTGAAACGAAAATAAGGCAGACATGATCGCAAAAATAATCGAATACAGCGCACGGAATAAATTCATCATCTTTCTTCTCGTATTCGCTCTTGCCGCCTGGGGATACTGGGCATTAAAGAAAACACCCCTCGACGCCATTCCCGACTTGAGCGACACGCAGGTCATCATCTATACGGAGTGGCAGGGGAGGAGCCCCGACCTGGTGGATGACCAGATCACCTATCCCATCTCTTCCACGCTCCTTGCGGCGCCGAAAGTCCAGTTTGTTCGGGGATTTTCCTTTCTGGGAAGTTCGTTCATCTATGTAATCTTCGACGAAGGAACCGACATCTATTGGGCGAGAAGCCGGGTACTGGAATACCTGCAGGCCGTGAAGGCCAAGATACCCGCCGATGTCAATCCCGTCCTCGGTCCCGACGCCACGAGTGTCGGCTGGGGCTTCTCCTATGCGGTGGTCGATAGGACCGGCAGGCACGACCTGGCGGAGCTCCGCACCATTCAGGACTATAACTTGAAGCTGGCCATCGAGAGCGTGCCGGGCGTATCTCAGGTGGCGAGCCTGGGTGGATTTGTCAAGCAATACCAGATCACAATCGATCCAAACCGGCTTGCGGCCTACAATATTCCTCTCATGGCGGTTATCGAGGCCGTAAAAAAAAGCAACCTCGATGTGGAAGGCCGGGTTCTCGAGTTTTCCGGGATCGAATACATGATCCGGGGACGCGGCTATATTAAGGGCCTGCAGGATCTCGCCACTATTTCCGTCAGTACGGACGGCCGGGGGACGCCGATCCTTCTGAAGGACGTGGCCAACATCAGCCTCGGCCCGGAGATTCGACGGGGATTGGCGGAAATCGACGGCCAGGGCGAAGTGGCGGCCGGGATTGTCGTGGTGCGGTTTGGAGAAAACGTCCTCAATGTCATCGAGCGGGTCAAAGAACGGATCAATAAGGATGTCGTTCCCAGCCTGCCCAAGGGGGTGGAGATCGTCACCACGTACGATCGCACCGACCTGATTGAGGGCTCGATCGATACCTTAAAGGCAGAGATCATCAAGCTGTCGATAGCGGTCAGCGCGGTTTGCATCGTCTTTCTCTTTCATTTGCCCAGCGCTTTGGTGGTTATTCTCACGCTGCCTATCGCCATCATCATTTCCTTCATCTGCATGTACTACCTCGGGCTCACGTCAAACATCATGAGTCTAAGCGGCATCGCCATCGCCATCGGCGCCATGGTCGACGCCTCCATCATCATGGTAGAAAACGCCCATAAAAAGCTGGAGGCGTGGGAAGAGGCAGGGAGACCCGGAAACCGGACGGATGTGATTATCGAAGCCGCCAAAGAAGTCGGCCCCTCGCTTTTCTTCGCACTCCTGGTCATCAGCGTCGGGTTCCTTCCGGTTTTCACCCTGCAGGCGCAGGCGGGGCGTCTCTTCAAGCCATTGGCCTTTACGAAGACCTTCGCCATGCTCTTTTCCTCGTTTCTGGCCATTACGCTGACCCCTGTCCTGATGACCTTATTTGTTCGTGGCAAGATACGGCATGAGGACAGGAACCCCATCAGCATCGTCCTCCGCAAGATCTACGAGCCGGTGGCGGCAGTTTCTCTTCGCTTCCGGAAGACGGTCATCGTTCTCGCCCTAATCGTTATGGCCTTGACGGCCTATCCCTTCCTGAAACTGGTATCGGAATTCATGCCGCCGCTCTACGAAGGAACGCTTTTCTACATGCCCGTTACGGTACCGGCGCCAAGCATCGATGTGGTTTCCAAACTGCTGCAGTTACAGGACAGGTTGCTCAAGACGTTCCCTGAAGTGGCATTAGTTTTCGGTAAGGCCGGACGGGCGGAAACGGCGACCGATCCGGCGCCGATGGAGATGTTCGAGACGGTGATCAACCTGAAGCCTGAGGCGCAGTGGAGGCCGGGCGTGACCGTCGAGAGTCTGAAGAATGAGATGAACGACCTTCTGTCGATTCCGGGAGTGGCAAATTCCTTCACCATGCCCATCAAGGCGCGGACGGATATGCTCTCTACGGGCATCAGGACGCCCGTAGGAATCAAGGTGCTGGGCCCCGGTCTCGATCAGCTCGAGAAGATAGGCAAGGAGGTGGAAAATGCGGTGAAGGATGTTCCCGGCACCCGAAGCGCCTATGCCGAACGGGTCACGACCGGCTATTTCCTCGATCTCGATATCAAGCGAAGAGAGATTGCCCGATACGGGTTAAGAGTTAACGATGTGCAGGAGATCATCCAGTCGGCAGTAGGAGGGATGAATCTGACCACCACAGTGGAAGGCAGGGAACGGTATCCGGTCAACGTCAGGTATGCGCGGGAGCTGAGGAATGATGTAGAAAAGCTGAGGCGGGTACTGGTGCCCGTGAAGATGAGCGCCCCATCATCCGGAAGCGGGATGGGAATGAGCGGCCCCTCGGCGGGCGGCGAACGTTTACTTGCCCAGGTGCCGATGGGGGAGCTGGCGGACATCCGGATCGTCAAAGGGCCGCCGAGCATCAAGAGCGAAGAAGGTCTCCTTGCGCTCTATGTCTACGTGGACTTTTCCGGTCGGGACGTGGGCGGGTATGTAGACGACGCCAAGAAAAAGGTCGCCTTGCTGAAGATCCCCGACGGCTACCGCCTCGAATGGAGCGGCGAATACGAGTATCTGGTGAAAACCCACGAACGGCTGAAGGTCGTGTTGCCGCTTACGGCCTTGATTATCTTCGTCCTCATCTTTCTCAACACGCAGAGCATCACCAAGACGATGATCGTCCTGCTGGCCGTGCCGTTTTCCCTCGTCGGATCATTCTGGCTGCTCTATCTGCTCAATTACAACATGAGCATCGCCGTCTGGGTCGGGATCATCGCCTTGGCGGGGCTGGATGCGGAAACCGGCGTCGTCATGCTCCTCTACCTCGACATCGCCCATGAAAAGTGGCGGAAGGAGGATAGATTAAAGAGCCTGAGCGATCTGAAGGATTCGGTCATGTTTGGCGCCGTCAAGAGGATCCGCCCCAAGATCATGACGGTAAGCGTCATCCTGGCCGGCCTCGTCCCCATCCTCTTCAGCCACGGCACCGGCGCCGATGTGATGAAGCGGATCGCCGCGCCGATGGTGGGAGGCGTCGTCACGTCTACCATCCTTGAACTGGTTATCTATCCGGCCATCTATATGATCTGGCGGGGAAGGGAATTTAAAGGCGCTGTGGCAGCCGCTCGCCCGGCCGGTTCAATAATCGCTGGTCATGATGAACAGGGGCTTTGATTCGAAGCTCTCGTAGTAGGGGCGGAGCCGGTCGCAGTTGTAGTACTTTTCGATGTCCACGACCTTCTTGATGCTGGTGACCACGTCGAGAGGAACGTCGTCGTACCGGCCGTTCCGGAGGCTCACCAGTCTTCCGTGAGAATGGCTCAGGATCAGGTTCAGAGCAAGGTTCCCGAAAGCCATCGGGACGATCGAGTCGATCGCATCGGGGTTCCCGCACCGGACCAGGTAGCCCAGGCGCTGGTTGATAACATTGACCTTCCGCCCATGGTTGAACTTGGCGGAGGTTTCGGTAATCCCGGTGGAGACCCGGTCCCCGATCCCCCCGAGTTTCCGGTGGCCGTACTGGTCCCGCTCCTCTTTCTCGAAGACCATCTCCCCTTCCTCGAACGTGGCCCCCTCGGAGACCAGGGCAACCGAATAGCGGCTCGGGTTCGTGAACCGGTCCCGGACCAAAAGCTCGGTCAGCCGTTCGATCCGGAAGCGATGCTCCGGTATGACGCAGCGACTGGCCGCCCCTGCCATGGTGGGCAGTAGGGCGGTAAACCCGGCGTACCTTCCGAAGACCTCGATCACCAGGATCCGTTCGTGGGAACCCGCCGTGGTGCGCAGGCTGTGGGTCATCTCGATGGTCCGGGTGATGCAGGTGCTGAACCCGATGCAGTAGTCGGTACCGGGGACGTCGTTGTCCATCGTCTTGGGGATGGCGACCACCTTGATCCCTTGTTTCGCCAGATGGACGCTGTAGCTCAGGGTGTCGTCCCCCCCGATGGTCACCAGGTAATCAATCCCCAGAAAATCGAGGCACTTCAGGACCTCCGGGGTGAGGTCGTTGATCGCATCGGTATAGGCATCCCGCAGGTGGTCGGGAACCTCCTCCCTGGGGATGTGGCTCGGGCGAGTGCGGGAGGTGTGGAGGAAGGTTCCCCCCGTCCGGCCCACCTTGTTGACGATCTCCTCGGTGAGCAACTGGTAACAATCCTCCTGGTGGTACTTCCGGTCCTGGATGCAGGAGATCACCCCTTTCCAGCCCCGACGAAGCCCGATCACCCGGAAGCCTTCCCGGATTGCCCGGATCGTAACGGCCCGGATGGCCGGGTTGAGGCCGGGGACGTCCCCTCCCCCGGTCAGGATGCCGATGGTTCCTTTTTTTCGTTTCACCGTGGCCATACTGCACTCCCTCCGCTGTTCCCGTCATGCCGGATCCCGAGTGGAATATCGGTCGGTACTGAGACACATGGATTCTCTCGCAAACACACGCCCCAGTATATCAAGTTTGAGTGCTAATTTAATGACCAACATAACGTATGTCAACGACACTCCTTTCCAAAGAAGAACTCCGGGCCGCCGAGGTTCAGGGCGTCGTATCCCATCCGTTCCATGGCGTTCAACAGTAATTCGGCCTTGTCGCTTATATTATCGAAGACTGCCCCGCAATCCAAGAGCAGTACCGATCGTTCGGTCTTCCGGATAGATTCTATCACCCGCGTGCGCCGGGCAAGACCGCCCGAGCTTTGCGGGGCGTGAACAAGGTTCACGCCCCGCAAAGTCTCAATGAGTCAAAGGGAACTTTTTTAATATCGATTGAGCGGCAGGCCGAGGATTGTATTCATCCAGATTCTTCCGTTGTAGCCATTGACCATGATGTCTGCGCCGAATCCGGCTTCGGTCCTTGTGTGAAATTTATAGTAGCCGGGGTAAACCTCCGGAGTGTCGAGGGTATATCCCAACGCGTTCTTGTCCACAAACGTTTGCGCGGCGTCCTTCGCCTGTTGAGGGGTAAGGGTAAGACTTGTTCCGAAAGAAGTCGTCCTGTAAAGACTCCTGCCATAACTCGCATTCAACATCATGGACATACCCATCTCGGGCGAAACCGCACCGGTGAGCTTGTCCGCAATGAGATCGAAGGCCTTTGCACCATCCGTATCCGACAGCTCTGCTCTGTACACACTCCCGTATTCCCAGAGCTCCGAGATTGCGAGATCGCTGTATGCCAGGTCGATGAATCCCTGAATAGCTGTCTGCGCCTCCTGTTGAGTGGTTATGGGGGTAAAGATATCCAGGTATCCGTAAGCGACCGTGTTTTCCATCATGCCGGAAATCATGCCTCCGACTCCCCCCATTCCATAGCCATAGCCGGAGCCATCCCCATAGTCGGTGGCGGGCCCCGGGTTCGAGCCGGACCCCATATACCCCGAGCCCGCTCCCAATCTATTTCCGCCCCCCATGTGTCCCCATCCACCCATCTGGGCGAAGGCACTGCCAGTTGCAATCATAAAAACCGCTACCGCAATCATCACTGTCCCTGTCTTCATTTGTTTCTCCTTTTTTATTTCGTTTTTTCTTACCATTACATGAGCACTCCATCCGCCACCCTGAGCACCCGGTTCGCGTAGGCCGCATAATCCGGATTGTGGGTGACCATGATGATCGTCATCCCTTCAGCGTTGAGCGTGTTGATGATCCCCATGATCTCTTTCCCCGTCTTCGAGTCGAGGTTGCCCGTCGGTTCATCGGCCAGGATGATCGGCGGCCGTCCGACGATTGCCCGGGCAATGGCCACCCGCTCCTGCTCCCCCCCGGAAATCTGGCTGGGGAGACGCTCCGTCTTTCGCGCCAGGCCCACCTGTCTCAGGGCATCAAGCGCCATGGATCGCTTCTTTGCCTTCTTTTCCCTGACGGTCGCCAGGGGCAGCATCACGTTCTCGGCCAGGGTGAGGTAGGGAAGCAGGTTGAAATTCTGAAAGACGAATCCGATCGATTCCCGCCGGAAGTCGGCCCGCTCGTCCTGTCCGAGGGCGTAGACGTCGATATCATCGACCATCATCCTCCCGTCGGTCGGTCTGTTCAGCGTCCCCACGATCGAGAGAAGCGTCGATTTCCCCGACCCCGACTCCCCCATGACCGCGTCGATCTCGCCTGCGTCGATTGTGAAGTTCACCTCTTTCAGGGCGGAAACCGCCGCGTCCCCTTTTCCGTACTGCTTCGATATGTGCTGTGCCTGTATCCGCTTCATCAGTATTCTCCTATAACGCCCGCAGGGCTTCGTTCGGGTCGAGACGCGACGCCGTAAATGCCGGGTAACTGCTGGCCGCAAGTCCCACGATGAGGGACAGCACAAGCGCTCCGGCCGCGATGAGGGGATCGAAAGGGACAGAGGCCCCGTGACCCTCGGTGAAGAGCGGGATCAGCATCTTGGTCGCCGAAAAGCCAACCAGATACCCGAGGATGCCCGCGAGACCCGAAATGATCGCCGCCTCCAGGAGGATGATCCGTATCACATGGCTCCTCCGGAATCCCATGGCGCTGAAAATGCCTATCTCGACGGTCCGTTCCCGGACGCTCCCCATCATCGTCACCAGGACCATGAGGCTCCCCACCAGAAGAACCAGGGCGGAGACACCGTAGGAGAACTTCTCAAAGTGGTTGAGCGTCTCCAGACGCCCCTTCACCACCTGCTGGATGGCCATGACGTTTGCCTCGGGGAGCACTTCGGAAATCTGTTTCACCATCTCGGGGATCGGGCAGCCCGAACAGAGGGCTGCGACCTCCGCCATGGAGATACGCCCCTTTTTCCCGAGGAGCTCCTGGGTCATCGCCAGGGGCGCAAAGATGATCCCGTCATCCTGCGATCCCGTCGCATCCAGAACGCCGGTCACCGTAAGCTCGCGGTTGTTGATCGTCACCCGATCGCCCGTCCCGATCCCCAGGAGACGCGCGGCCTCTGCGCCGAGCAGCGCCCCGCCGTCATCCGGCTCCTGCCCCTTTATGGTCCACCAGGGACGCAAAACACGGAAGGCCTGAAAGTCCACCCCGGCCATGAGAAGCTGCCGGCCGGCCACCTTCACAGGCCCCAGGACCATCGGCCCCACGGAGGCGACGTTTTCGGCGTTCGCGATCTTCTTGATGCCCGCAAGTTCCTCTTCCTTGATCTCCCGCATCTCGAAGGAGACCCCCCCGAGGGAGAGACCACCGTAGGTAAGGGAGAGGTTTTCGGTCTTCGGGACGATCAGGATATTGGCCCCGTACATCTCCAGCTTATGGTTGATATCTTGTCTCATCGCCGCCACGAGACTCAGGAGCGCCACCACCGTGGAGACACCGATGAGCAGCCCCGCCAGGACAAAAACGGCCTTCCCCTTCCGCCGTCGCAAGTTACTGATCGCAATATCCCCGAGGGTCATGAGCGCCCACCCCCCAAGGCAAAGTAGCGCTTGCCTTCCAGAATATGCGCGCCCCTGATGATCACCTTGCCACCCTCTACGGTCCTGGTCAGGGCAGTTGGGTTACAGCCGCCGGTCACCACATTTATCTTTGTAGACGGAAATCGTCTCCCGCAGTTATTGCAGACCATGACATCATCCTTCTGGGTGTATCCCTTCCCCTCCCGCCAGCAAACGCTGCAGGCGTCGAAGGCCGCCCGGATAATGCCGTCCGAGCTTTTCATGACGAAGTACCTAATGGTAACGCCGTCGGATGATTTAACCTTGAAATAGCGCGCCTTCCCGTTATCGAACATGCTCGCCGGATAGCTCGCATCCGGGATGCCGACGGCCGACGCCGCGTCCTTGGCGGCGGCACGCGTCGCAGCGCCCATTGCCACGAGAAGGGCGGTAACCAAAAGAAGTGCGCCGATGCCCTTTAAGGAAGCGTACCCTTCCCCGGATCGAGCCGTTTTCCCCGGGTTCTGTCCGCGCGAACCAGCCGAACCTGCAGTGATATTCTGAGACATTCGCCCCTCCTCCATCCACTCCAATAAAATGGCCTTAATTTTCAAGCGCCTGCCCATCCTGGTAGGTGTACGATTTCACCACCCTGCCGGCCTGTTC
>VFSW01004612.1_pt1 | contig 20522 bp, 21 predicted proteins | sample 5358111 | NCBI WGS metagenome assembly VFSW01 (sample SAMN11554181, study PRJNA540505) | mine drainage metagenome | isolation source: sediment from site ElyBrook_90M | place: USA: Ely Copper Mine, Vershire, VT | collected 2017
GAGTAGGCGATCTGAGGGAGGGATCATTCGACCCCTTTGTCCCCCCATATCGCCTCGGCTTTTCCCCGCAACACCAGCAATGTGTATGTCTCTTGCAGTGCCTTTTCTTTTCTATTTAGCTCAACTTCGAGCTTCTTTGACTTAGCCTTCTCACTTGCTAGTTCAGATCGATATTTGTAAAGTGGTTTCACCACTTCTATCATTCGCCTTTGAACAGGTGATTCTCCAATTATCAAGCTCTTGTTTCAAAATGCCATTTGATCGAAGATATTCACCGAGTTGCAACTCGTTCATTGCTGCTGTAGCAAGTACTGCCTGGAACTTAGCTTCTGAGCTCCACGTATGTGTCGGAGTTCCCTTTACTGGGTCCTTGCTAATTAGGTCAGCTTCTACTTCCTTTTTCCAAAGGTAGATAGTTGCTTTTGGTATCTTGCTTTCTTTAGCAAGTTGGGAAAAAGCACCTCTTGGGGTGTTTGGACCTGAAAGGAGCGTCCTTATTTTTCTGATAACAGCTTCTTTTTGATCCTTTGGATAAAGTATCATCGTACGCCGGAGTTCTCGCCCTATGGAGTTGTACATATTTTACTTGAGCAGATGCCAACCATCCTGACACCTAGGGCTCCTTTGCAGAAAAGGAAAGTGCGAGTCATTCAATGGCCGCACTAGAGACGAACTTTCTAATGGAGAACTGTTTCAAAGCGTTGACGAATCTCAGGTACTTGCCTGATAAATATCTGCAGCGATACAAGATAAAATGGGGCCCTAGTTCGCTTGGTTATCTCAGTCCACATGAATTTAAAGCTCTTGAGCTAACCTATCAGCTAAGGATCCTACGAGGATCCCCAAAGTGCGATAAGTTCCACGCAATTAGCCACTTTCGGAAAACGGCAGTAATGGGAACAAGCATATAAAATCAACGATAGCGACTCATCTAGGGAGTGGATCACCTACAGGGGGCCGCGCATCCAAGTCACGAGCCTCGTGATAAAACATAAAAACATTACAAAACTATGTATAAAAGCCAAAATTAAAAGGGACGTACAAGGCGGGCAAACAAAAAAACTTACGCTTTTATCGAGCAACCTTGAATAGATTGAATGGCTGCGAATATCAATTCGGCTCTTTTGGCACAAAAGGAATCGTATCCAATGAAAATAGCAGAAGGACTCTTCACACCAGATGTCATGTTTTTTGACAGCGCCTCCTACGGTCTCCTACCAGCCCGAGCCACCGACGCAATGCGTCAACAGATTGACTTGTTCAGTCGTGGGCAAGTAGACATTAAGGACTTCGATTCAGTTGTGACGTCAGCCCTTGGGAGTGTAGCGAATGCCTACGGTTGCCCAAGCGACCACTTCGGCGCAATAGGCCAACTCGCAACTGTTAGCTCCATGGTCGCCCACTCGATTCCAAACGGAGCAAAAGTCCTAATGGCTCAGGAGGATTTCACCAGCGTTCTATTTCCTTTCCTAGAGCGCGAAACCAAAGGCGAAATTAGCATCAACTTCGTCCCGGCAGAAAAAATAGTCGAGACGATCGATGACACTTACACCTTGATCGCGGTAAGTGCCGTCCAATCATCTACCGGTTACGTTATCGACCTAAACGGACTGTCAGAGAGAGCCCGTTCTTCAGGAATCAAGACATTCCTTGACGCAACTCAAGGTGCTGGATGGCTTCCAATCGATCTAGACGATTTCGATGTAGTAGCCGCCTCTGCATACAAGTGGCTTTTATCTCCAAGAGGAAGTGGTTTCGTCCATACCACTTCAAAGACTCAAGAATGGTTGAGACCTACAATGTCGTCATGGTACGCAGGAGATGAAATTTGGAGTTCAATCTACGGTCCTCCGCTACGCCTAGCCAATGATGGACGCAGATACCAAATATCACCCGACTGGTTGTCGTGGGTAGGTGCCGAGCAATCAATAAAGATAATTTCCGAGCTAGGAGTAGCCAACGCCTACCGACACAATCTTGGCCTCATGGAACACTTCTGCGAGCTCATTCGAACGCCATTCAACGATTCTTCAATAATGAGCATCGATACGAATATCACAACTGAAGATCTCAGAGCAAATGGCTTCAGGGCTTCTCTCAGAAATGGTCGACTCAGAATTTCAATTCACATATACAACACCGCTGACGAGGTAGAGAAACTAGCATCTCTACTAAATTCAAGGTGCTAGATCCAAATCTGGAAAGTCCATATCTTGCTTCTCGTTTGCCACAAAGTGACTGGATATCAATATCCGACCAAGAGAGTGACCTTCAAAACCAGGTAGTTCATAAAGCTCCTACTAGCGCGCTTTCCGCTGAATCCGATATGTCATAGGTATCGCTGGAACGACAAGCAGAAGAAGACAATCGACCTACTGAAGTATCTGCACATCGAACGCATGACGTTCAAATTCGATCACTCTCACAAACCCCACTTACAAGTCTCCGAATCGACACCATTAGGGATTCTGGGACACGCTCGTGACAGCCGCTTGGTGCGACCAAGATTTGTGGTTACTGTTGGCCTCTTGTAGATTCATACTGCGAGGTGACACAGTGATAGAAAAGCAAGATTACGAGAACGAACGTAAGAAGTTGGGCGCAAGCTTCGGTAAAGTTGCGAGAGACTACGCAAAATCAAGGCCCACCTATAGCGATATTGCGATTCTCGATGAATTGTTTGATGCCAAAGATGTCCTAGAGCTTGGAGCCGGAACCGGCCTATTCAGTCGATTAATCCATAATCGCGATACTACGTCTTATTTCGCAAGCGATCTCTCATCCGAAATGCTGCTAGCTAACGATGAGGTACTTTCATCTAATAAAGTCGCCGCCGTCGCCGAGGCATTGCCATTTTCAGACGCCTCATTTGATACCGTAGCGGCAGCTCAAGCTGCTCACTGGTTTGACCTAGCCAGTGCACCTCGAGAGATTAGAAGGATCATGCGCGATAGTGGAACGCTTGTTATCATTTGGAACCATCGAGATAGTTCTCACCATTGGGTCCAAGACTTTGACCGCGTCGTAGACTCCTATCAGAATCGTATTGTCACAGATCAAATTCTCAAGGAATTTGAAGCATCTTCACTTTTCGCCAAGTTTTATCACCACTCACTTCCCCTGCTTCATAGCATTGACGAAGCCCAAGCGAAACAACTAATTAACTCCTTCTCACCCGTCTCGATACTCCCTGAGCTTCAACGAACAGAAGTGATCGAACGCGCATTAGAGATCCTCAGAAAAGCCCATCCCGGTAATAGCCAATTCGAAATTCCCTATACAACCAACTATTTTTTGGCGCAAGCTAAATAATTCCAAAATCTGCAATTCCTGTCTATACAACTCTATATAATTCAATCTAAGTTGTATAGACAGGATCCAATATGATTGAGATTATCCCCGGTGAATTGGAACTTACTAACCTTCGACTAATCCATTCGAACCACGTCGAAGTATCCCTAGCGCCTTCGGCACGCGACCTAATCGATAAAAGTGCGGATGCGGTGGCGGCAATTGCACGTAAAGGCGAAGCAGCATACGGAATCAACACTGGCTTTGGTCGTTTGGCTACAACTCATATCCCTTTTGATCAGCTTGAACTTCTACAACAAAACCTTGTTCTCTCACACGCGGTTGGCGTAGGTAAGCCGATGGCCAAAGAGGTCGTACGACTGATGATGGTACTGAAGATAGGTTCCCTCAGCCAAGGCTACTCAGGAATCCGATACGAAGTTATCGAGGCCCTAATAAGGCTTTATAACGCCAACCTTCTTCCCGTTATCCCCGAAAAAGGATCCGTCGGTGCCAGCGGCGACCTAGCACCCCTGGCACATTTAGCTGCAGTACTTCTCGGCGTCGGAGAGGTTTACCACAACGATCAGATCATCTCAGCAATAGTGGGTCTCGCGTTGGCGGGGATGAATCCCATTAAATTTGCGCCAAAAGAAGGGCTGGCACTCCTAAACGGAACTCAAGCTTCAACTGCGTTGGCGCTTCACGGCCTTTTCCAAGCTGAGAACCTCTTCGCTTCAGCGGTCGTATCGGGTTCACTTTCTGTAGAAGCCGCTGCTGGCTCAACGGTTCCATTTGATGATCGAATCCATAAAATCCGAGGCCACCGTGGCCAAATACAGGTTGCTAAGAAGTATCTACAACTCCTAAATGGATCCGAGATCAATCTCTCGCATCAAGATTGCGAGAAAGTTCAAGATCCTTACAGTCTTCGTTGTCAACCCCAGGTCATGGGTGCAATTTACGACCAGATTATCCACTGCGCCAAAACTCTTATTACCGAAGCGAACGCAGTGTCAGATAATCCCCTCGTCTTCATCGACACTCTCGAGGTACTCTCCGGAGGCAACTTCCACGCCGAACCCGTAGCGTTTGCCGCTGACATCTTATCAATCGTTGTTAGTGAGATAGGAGCCCTAGCTGAACGAAGGATTGCACTGTTGATTGATTCGTCACTTTCAGGTCTGCCTCCTTTTCTTGTACGCGACGGCGGAGTCAACTCAGGCTTTATGATCGCCCACGTTACAGCAGCGGCTTTGGCATCTGAAAATAAGACACTGGCACATCCGGCATCCATCGACTCGCTACCAACATCTGCAAATCAAGAGGACCACGTTTCGATGGCCACCTTTGCAGCACGCAAAATCTCTGACATTGCTGACAACGTTGCAACAATCATCGCCATTGAAGCTCTAGCCGCAATTCAAGGCATTGAACTTCGGGCTCCACTATCAACTACTCCCGCACTCTCGAAAGTGGTCAAAGCTGTACGCAAATTCGTTCCTCACTACGAAATTGACCATTACCTCGCACCCGACATAATGGCAGCAAAGGATCTCGTAACTGGAGGAGATCTTGCGAAGATCTACCCCGGCTGGTCGAATCAAAGTGGCCTAGATGAATAAGATCGAAGTCACCAAGTCGCACTACTGGCGCATCAGGGAACACATCGCCACTTCAATAGAGTCTGGGACGTATCTACCTGGTCAAAAGATCGCCTCCGAAACAACGATAGCCAAGCAATTCGGGGTTGCTCGCATGACGGCTAACAAGGCTATCAACTCCCTAGTTAGCGATGGAGTATTGGAGCGCATCAAAGGATCAGGTACCTATGTGACTAGGAGAAATCATGATTATTCGCTCCTCGAGATACACCCAATTGCGACCACAATTACCGGAAGTGGCAAAATACACCGCTCAGTAGTCCTGTCACTTGAATCAACCTCCAAATCGGAGGCGGAGCATTCCGCCTCCCTCTCTGGAATTATCTCCGGAGGTGGCCATGATCCTTTTATGGAGCTCTTCAATAGATCCGATATACCTATTGAACTATTTCTGGTGGAGATTCTGCACTTCAGTGGAGACATTCCTCTTCAGTTTGAAAGTCGCTTGGTAAATCCTGCAATCGCTTCAGACTTTCTAGAGCAAGACTTCAGGAAGACAACTACGACTGACTACCTTACCCAAGTCGCACCAATCGAAGCCGCCGCTTTCAAGATCACCTCTCAGAAGCCGTCGATGAGAATCGCCCAACTTTTGGCAATAGAGGACGGGGGCTGGACTATGACACTTCATCGAATCACGAATTCCCAAGGACAATTTGCATCAATTAGCGCCATGGCACATCCCGCAAAGTCCTTCGCGTTTAGCGGCCTCTATCAGATATAACGAAACAAAAACGATGTCACAAGGAGAAACATGAAGAACGACCGATTTGACCCCTCGAGAACGATCAGGGCACCGCGCGGAAGCGAACTCCACTGCAAGAACTGGCTTATCGAAGCACCCTATCGGATGATTCAAAACAATCTCGATCCCGAAGTCGCAGAGCACCCTGAGTCACTGATCGTATACGGAGGAATCGGTCGGGCAGCACGCAATTGGCCCGCGTTCGATGCGATCCTAAACTCTCTGCGAGACCTCGAGGAAGACGAAACACTCCTAGTACAAAGCGGCAAACCTGTAGCCATCTTCAAGACGCACACCGACGCGCCACGGGTATTGATCGCTAACTCCAATCTCGTTGGCCACTGGGCTAATTGGGAGAAGTTCCACGAACTCGACCAGAAAGGTTTGATGATGTATGGCCAAATGACCGCCGGGTCTTGGATCTACATCGGTAGTCAAGGGATCGTACAGGGCACCTACGAAACCTTCTATGCCATCGCAAATATGCACTTTGGCGGCGATCCCACAGGTCGCTGGATTCTCACCGCGGGTCTTGGAGGCATGGGAGGTGCTCAACCGCTAGCTGCAACGATGGCGGGATTTTCAATGATCGCTGTTGAGTGCGATGAGAGTCGCATCGATATGAGGATCAGCTCTCGCTACCTCGATAAGAAGGCAATTACGCTCGATGAAGCGGCTGAAATGATTAAGCAGGCCAAAGAGGAGGGCTCCGCCATCTCCGTAGGTCTACTCGGTAACGCAGCGGATATCTTTGAACAGATAGTCGACTCCGAATTCTTACCAGATGTGGTTACAGATCAAACGAGTGCTCACGACCCGATCAATGGATACCTTCCGAGTAATTGGAGCGTCGATGAGTGGAGAAGATCGGCTACCGAAGACCCTAAGGGTGTTGAGCGCGCAGCTAGAGCCACAATCGCTCGACATGTAAAGGCGATGCTGCGCTTCGCCGATATGGAAATTCCAACGGTCGACTACGGCAACAACATTCGACAAATCGCATTTGAGGAGGGGGTAAAGAGGGCATTCGACTTCCCTGGCTTTGTACCAGCCTACATTCGCCCCCTCTTCTGCGAAGGCTACGGCCCATTCCGATGGGTAGCTCTATCAGGTGACCCTGAAGACATCTACAAGACTGACCAAAAGGTAAAGGAGCTCATTCCTGACGATCCCCACCTCCATAATTGGCTCGAAATGGCCCGTGAAAAGATCAGCTTTCAGGGACTACCAGCTCGAATCTGCTGGATTGGAGTAAAAGATCGCTATCGAGTCGCAATGGCATTCAATGAAATGGTCGCGGACGGAACTCTAAAGGCGCCGATCGTAATTGGGCGAGACCATCTTGACACTGGATCAGTTGCCAGCCCAAATAGGGAGACCGAAGCGATGTTAGACGGAAGCGATGCAATCGCAGATTGGCCACTCCTCAACGCAATGACTGCAGTAGCGGGCGGAGCCACATGGGTTTCGATGCATCATGGAGGCGGCGTAGGAATAGGGTTCTCACAACACTCTGGCTTGGTCATTGTGGCTGACGGCTCAAATGAAGCCAAAGTACGCCTTGAACGAGTTCTCTTCAACGACCCCGCAATAGGCGTAGTACGACACGCGGACGCCGGTTACGAGATCGCTATTGATGCCATCGAAACCGCCGGCATTCAAGTCCCACGCATTGGATCGTAGAAAGTAGCAAAGGGCGTCCCATGGGTACCTCGACATTTTTAACTAATTGCAACGTGGTTGATTGCGATACCGATGGCAGGTATCGCATCCAGAACAACACAACTTTGCAGATCAAAGATGGACTAATTTCATCGATCGGCGCAGAGGTGCCAAAGAATGCACAGAATGTAATTGATCTAGGACGCCGCCTCGTAACACCCGGCCTCATAGATGCGCACACCCATTTGATCTACGGAGGAGACCGTTCCAACGAGTTTGCACAGAGGCTTCGAGGTGCAACCTATGAAGAGATCGCAAAAGCAGGTGGTGGGATCACATCAACGGTAAATGAAACTCGCAAACTCAACGACGAGGATTTATTGGCTGTCACTAAAGCCCGACTAATGGAGATGGCTCGAGGAGGGACAACTACCATCGAGATAAAGTCAGGCTACGGACTTAGCTACACCGACGAACTAAGACTTCTGAAGTTGATTCAGAGAGTAAAGGAGTGGGCACCGATATCGGTAACTGCAACTTACCTAGCAGCACACGCACTACCCAACGGCTACAGAGGTAGCAAAAGTGAATACATCGATGAAGTTGTAGACAGCCGGCTCCCAGAGCTTTTCGAACTTGGCCTATTTGACAAGGTAGACCTCTTCTGTGATGAAATTGCCTTCTCCCTTCACGACAGTTTGAAGATCATCGAGTGGTGCTCTAGCAAAGGTGTCAGATTTAGTGTCCACGGCGAACAACTGACCCATACCGGCATCGCACGGGAGGCATCTTTAAGGGGCGCGCTTTCTGTCGACCATCTCGAAAGAGTGACAAAAGAAGACATCGAAACAATCTCTACCACTGATACGGTTGCGATCCTCCTTCCCGGAGCGTACTACTTTCTGCGCGAAACCATCGCCCCTCCGGTGCTGGATTTGCTGGAGGCTGGATGCAAAGTTGCCATTGCCACAGATCACAACCCAGGAACGTCACCCCTCTACAGCCTTCCCCTAGCAATGAACTTTGCCGCCACCCTCTTTCGGTTACCTCCTGATATCGTCCTAGCATCAGTGACCCGTTGGGCGGCTAAGGCACTTGGCTTTGAGGACAGAGGTGCAATTGAAGTCGGCAAGAGAGGCGATTTAGCTGTCTGGAATCTGGACAATCCAAATCAGCTGTGCTACCGAATCGGCTCGAACGACCTTGAAACTATCTTTGTAAACGGAGAGAAGGTTCTTTGAAGTGGGTATCAACTTCGAAAAATACGCAAAGCGTGGTAACGATGGCAGCGATCGAAAGCTGAGAATCTTCGATTCAGTACAAGATCAAAGCTACGCGGTGCCGCCTCAATATCTCGGACAACCTGGAATCATCGGATATGCCTTTGACTTAGGCGTGGAACGAAACAATGGCAGGATAGGAGCCAAAGGAGGTCCCGAAGCCATACGAAAGGCACTTGCCAACCTTGCTTGGCATAGTGAACGGTCAATTGCCGATCTCGGCGACGTGTCTAGTAACCTTGGGGGCGACGGGACCACAGATCACCATTTCGACATCGACGATCCAGTCGAATCCAGTCAACATTCTCTCTACGTTGCCGTTAGTACAGCCATCCAAAACGGCTACTTCCCCATTGTTCTCGGTGGAGGACATGACCTAGCAGCGGCAACAACCTTAGCGGCATTGGAAACGTCGGCAAAAGGGGGCATGAAGTGCGCAATTGTAAATTTTGACGCACACTTTGATCTTAGAGTTGCCCCACAAGCAAACTCAGGAACAGGCTTTTTGCAGGCTTTTCAAATCTCTCAACAAAATAGCCTTATCGGCAAATACAACTATTTCGCCCTCGGGATATCCGAACCGTCTAACAGCGATCTGCTCTTTGAAACTGCAAGTCGTATCGGTGCACAATTCATTTTGGATCGAGATGTGGACTCACAAGGGTTGGAATTTGTCTCGACCATCATAGATTCATTTGATCGGATCTACATTAGCGTAGACCTAGATTCGATCGAAGCTCCCTCAATGAAAGCCGTATCCGCACCAGCACCATTTGGAATATCCGTTAGCGTTCTCGAAGGACTTTTGATCGAACTAATGGAATGCGGGAAGGTAGCAGGGATTGACTTCGCGGAGTTCAATCCCAACTTTGACGACGACACTATTTCTTCAAGGGTCGTCGCCAGACTAATCCACACTGTTTTGACACAACAAACAAGTATTCGAAAATAATCAGAAGACTAAGTCAACTTAGAGAGATCTGGTGGTAGCCGTTACATCTGTCGTAACAACTGCCAAAAGAGAGCTCCTCAAGAGAGTCTTCATCTGACCGTCCTCTAGAACGGAACCGCTCTTATCAACAACGTAAAAGGTGTCGACAACGTCGTCTCCAATCGTGAGCGCCTTAGCATGGGCGATATCGAGGTCCATGGATGCTATCGCGGCCGTCAAACGATATAAAGTTCCAACTTCATCTGGCCCGCACACCTCAACGACAGTGGCTCGATCGGAAGCGTCATCATAGATAGTTACCCTTGGCGGAATCTTCGCCGAATCTGCAACGCTTCGCCTCTTCCTGGCATTGGAGCTCGTCTTCTCAGCAATTCGTCGCTCAAGATATGTACGATCCTCGATAGCCTTTCGCAAATCGACCTCGAATCGAGTCCAATTAGTCTCACGATTGAATGGCGATATTACCTTTATCTTCTCAACGGCGACTTCACCCCGCGAATATACGTCAGCGCTAACTATGTTCAAGTTGTAAAGGGCTAGGGTACCTGCCACAGTTGAAAAAAGTCCCAAGTGATCCCGCGCAGCAATATAGAGGTAGTCACCATCGTGGCGCACAACTAGAGAGTCTTTGAAGTTCGAGATCAACTCCATCTCGACTTCGCTCAACTCACTTCCAGGCAGACTAATAGACCCGTCCTTCAAGTATCCCCTCGTGGATTGGCAAAGCTTGGCAATCAACTCTTCCTTCCACGCGGACCATGCCGCTGGACCAGTCGCTCGGGAGTCTGCCTCAGTAAGAACTTCTAGAAGATCCAACGTTGTAACATCAACCAAAGCAGCCGCTACATCCTCAATTGTCTTAGGGTCAGAGATATCCCGTCGAGTAGCGGTATCTGCTAGAAGTAGGTGATGAACGACGAGTCGCTCTATAGTCTCAACGTCCGCATCGGACAAACCCATGCGCACGGCAATAGATCGAGCCACTTTGGCTCCGACGAGCGAATGGTCTCCATCCATACCTTTACCAATGTCATGCAAAAGCGCCGCAACAATCAGAAGATCGGGGCGCTTCACGCGCCTTCGCAGCTTTCCCGCACCAACTGCCGCCTCAATCAAGTGCCGATCCACTGTGTAGGTATGATAGGCATTGCGCTGTGGCCTATAGCGAACGTGGCCCCACTCTGGGATGATCTTGTCTAAGAGGCCATAGTGGTCTAGCCGCTCCATCACCGCGATTCCGGGAGCCCCGGCTGAGAGAATAGCAATCAGAGAATTGAGCGTCTGTTGATCCCAAGTATCTGATATTGCCTCGAGCCGTTCAGAACATAGCTCAAGAGCATCTACGCATATGCCTAGTCCAAGTGCTAATGAAGTAGCCGCAATCCGCAAAATCACCTTTGCGTCGTAGTCGGCGAGAGCTACCGGATCAATACAGATCTCAGTTCCATGCGAAAATACACCCTTGGGGATAGCGCCCCAAGCATCACCAATCGCCTTATGGCTCACTTTTCGACTCTCGGTAACTCTAAATTTCTCTTCGAGAGATCGCGAGACAAACCTACCTGCCTCTGAAATCTGCTTCATTAGTTCATCGGAGTCACAAATACCTAAGCTCTGGGCGATGCTATCTTGATCTTGTAGATTCAACCGATTGGATGCCCGATCAGACTTAAATTGCAAAAGGTTTCGAACCTTGAGCAAGAGTTGAACTGCCTCGTTCAATCGCAAAGTTGACTGCTCACCATTTGGATCAACTGAGAGGAGCTGCCTCAAAAGAACAACATCACGTAGGCCACCGTGGGACTCCTTGACGTCTGGTTCCAAGAGAAATGCCAGTTCTCCCGAGTCTCTTTTGCGAGATTCACTGTTTTGGCGCATAATAACGCGATAGCGATCGAGACGAGTGGCAAACCGCTCTCGTATTTTCGAAGCCAAGGTAGCAAAGAGAAATTCATCGCCGTAGACGAGGCGAGCATCCAACATGCCAAATAGAGCACGAGGATCAGCTTCTGCAACCCTCATGGCTTGTGCCACAGTCCGAACCGAGTAGTCCAAGCCGACTCTCGAATCCCAAATCGTGTACCAAAGCGACTCCGTAAAGTGCTCCACTGAAAGTCGGGGCTTATGAAGCAGCAAGACATCTAAGTCAGAGTGCGGCCCCAACTCCCTGCGCCCATAACCTCCAATGGCTATCACGGCAATTCCCTGAAAGCCCTGGCAGAGACCGCGAATAAAGTTATCGGAGGTGTCACTTAGTTCGGTCATAGTCGATACTTGCGACCAGTCAGAGCCGATCACTATTCGCCGTTGATCCAAAAATTGCGCCAAGAGCTCAGATCGTCTTGCAGGACCTACCATCTACGCTTCCTCTCAAAGATCTAAATGTCGCCTATTAAATAGATCGGGAGGGACCAAGGAATCGTACCTCAGCCCCTCCTCTCTTACTGCATCACGATGGCCGAGCGCTAGAGTGCGTCGTTACCACGTTCATTAGTTCTTACTCGAACTAGCTCTTCAACGTTCACGACCCATACCTTACCGTCGCCGATCTTATCGGTCTTGGCAGCCGCAACAATTTCATCGATGATGTCAAGTGCGGCTTCGTCACTTACAACAACTTCGATCTTTAGCTTTGGAACAAAGGATGTTTGATATTCGGCACCTCTGTAGACCTCGGTATGGCCACTCTGTCGACCGTAACCTTGAACTTCTGAGACCGTCATTCCTTTGATATCTGCCTTGGTGAGGGCATTGCGTACGTCTTCAAGTTTGAATGGTTTGATAATTGCGGTAATTAGCTTCAATTGATCTCTCCCGCCTTCTTGTACACTTCCACGATCTCCTCATTGAGATCCACTCTGTTAGAGACATGACCGCCTCCACCAGCTCCAGAAAATCCTCGTAGCAACGAAGAGCCAAATTCATAGGCAGATTCAGCGTGCAACGCAGTATCCATACCTTCGAGCTCTTCGTCGTCCTTGATTCTCAGACCCATGGTCTTGTCGATAATCTTGGCAATGATGTAAGACATCACAAACGAGTAGCTCGCAGATGCAACTACAGCTACTGCTTGATGGAAAAGAAGTGATGCTCCGCCACCGTACAAGAGTCCATTCACGCCACCGATGGTGGAGGTTCCGAATAGCCCTATTAGGAGTGCGCCTAGGATTCCACCAACGAAGTGGACCCCACCAACATCGAGAGCGTCGTCTAGACCCAACTTGAACTTGAGGCTTACTGCTAATGCACATACGATACCGGCAGCCAAACCAATTACCGTGGCACCTTCAACGTTGACGTAACCACAGGCTGGCGTAATCGCAACAAGACCGGCGACTGCACCAGAGGCCGCACCGAGCGTCGTACTCTTACCACCCTTGATCTTTTCAACCAGGATCCATCCGAGCAAAGCAGCGGCGGTAGCTGTATTGGTGTTGACGAAAGCATTCGCGGAAAGAACATTTGCCCCTAGGGCAGATCCGGCATTGAAACCAAACCAACCGAACCAAAGCATCGCTGCTCCGAGGAGAACGAAGGGTACGTTATGAGGCGGCATTGGTTCTTTCGGCCATCCCCGCCGCTTTCCAATCACAAGTGCAACCGCAAGGCCAGCAGCTCCGGCGTTGATGTGGACGACTGTACCACCGGCAAAGTCCTCGGCACCAAGCTTGAACAACCATCCGGTCGGGGAGAAGACCCAGTGAGCAATCGGCGCGTATACAAGGATCGACCAGACGATCACGAATACGACGAATGGCCCGAACTTCAGACGGTCAGCCGTAGATCCTGTGATGAGCGCCGGCGTAATAACCGCGAACATCATCTGGAAGATTACGAAAACAAGGGGCGGAATTGTCTGAGCCCCTGCGCCCGTATACCCCGGAACCGCTTGGTTCATGTGAGACAACCCGACAAAGTGGAGTGTCCCGATTATACCGTTTCCACCCCAGTCGGTTCCGAAAGCTAATGAATATGTCAAAAAGACCCAAACAATGCTGACGATGCCAATAGTTACATAGTTTTGCATCAACATTCCAAGAACGTTCTTCGATCTAACCATTCCACCGTAGAAGAATGCCAAACCGGGCGTCATGAAAAGAACTAATGCGGAACTCGCCAATATCCAGGCTGTATCTCCGGTATTGTAGTGCATTTCCCTCCTTATTCCCAACAACGACGCTCGTCGGATACACGCCATTGTGACCCGAGAAGCGATTGAGTACACGTTATTTACATCGTGTTTCTAGAACAATTCAATTTTGTTACTTCTCTGTTACGTGACCGAACTTGAATAATTAATCTTTCCACCCATTCGTGACGAATAGGAGTGAAGTACCTAGCAACCTAAGTGGGTGACAGACACATGACAACCATCGAACTTGAATCCAAGGTCTATCGAATTGGAAGGTGCCACGCTACTGTCTACCTTTCAGATGGCAATTACCTAGAAGATGTTGAGGTCGTCTCTATTTGTGGTGGCGCCACTCCAACGCTATGGCTCTCCAAGGGAGAGGACGACGTATTCCTACCCGTCGAGCGAGTAGATCGCATAGAAAGCATTTGACCGAACGCAGTTTGAGAAGCAAGACCTAATAAAACTGAAGGCTCCTCTCAATAAATTCACAACTTAATGTTGAAGAATCAAATTATTGAAACGTTGAATCAAACGGTGGGTTTCGAAAGGATATCAAATGTGGAATAACGGATTTGCAATGTCTGGACTCAATCCGTTCAGCACGATCGCAACATTTCTCCTAATGGTCGGTATCTTCGGTGGAGGTGCGTACTTGATCGCCAAGTCAGTAGCGGGCGACAAGTTACATCTCGGATCCCCACGACATTCGCACCCCAATCGCCTAGATGATTCCGATCCAAAGGTGATTCTTGATCGCCGCTTTGCAAACGGAGAGATCAGTGTAGAGCAGTACAAAGAGGCTTTGGAGCTACTCGGATATGGAAGCTACGGAGCTAACAGCCAAACAGGAGAACGACTTTAAAAATTTGGACAGGTAACCTGTCCGACTGATTCCCCCCAAGGAAAACCCAAAACCCTAACCCAAAACCGAAGGCCGTACGTTCACCCCAACGTACGGCCTTCATCTATATTCAAAATCTTATCAAGGCTCTCCGACTCGATATAGAGTCACCTCAAAGCCCAGGGTCAGTCTCTAACCGTACCTAGACGAACTCGTTGACGACCGAACCAAGACCTTCGATTGAAACTTGGACGACATCGCCCGATTTTAGGAAATTTGGGGGATTGAATCCGGCCCCAACCCCTGATGACGTTCCGGTAAAGATTAGGTCGCCTGGCCTAAGTGTGACTATCTGTGAAAGATAGCTAACAATCTGGTCGACCGAGAAGATGTGGTTTTCCGTATTCGAGCTCTGACGAAGTTCACCATTCACAATTGTTTGAATGCCTAAACCAGATTGGTAATCCACCTTAGAGGATGGAACTATACCTGGACCGAATGGCGTAGAGGCATCGAAGATCTTGCCCTGCAAAAATTGGCTCGTGCGTCGCTGAAAGTCGCGCATCGACGTATCGTTTCCAACACAAAAGCCGCCAATCACACTAGGGGCATCTTCAAGCGAGACGTTTCGAGCCAACTTTCCGATCACAATCACTAGCTCTCCCTCATAGTCGGTCGAGCTACTTATTGAAGGAAGCGTTATCTTCCCGAAAGGAGACGTCAAAGAGTCGCAGAACTTCGCGAAGAGGGTCGGGAAAGTTGGAATCTCATGGCCCATCTCCAAGATGTGATCTTTAAAGTTCAACCCGATGCAGGCAACTTTAGATGGTCTTGCGATCGGAGCCTCGATCGAATAGTCGTCAAGGGGGCGCCTCTCCAGTTCTGTTGACTCGTCCACTAGAGTCGCAAGATCGTACCCAGAATCCATAAGCGCATCAAGGTCGGAGTAATCGGTCAGAGCGATCTCATCATCACCGTGGTATACCCCCACGTACTTGAGCCCATCCTCTGCGCGAAGTTGCAATAGTGTGCCGGCAATTATTTGATCGCCATACTTTTTCGTCACGAACTAACTCTCCTACCTAGATATGCCACCAAGCTACAACAACCCATAATAGGGTAGGAAGTGAAAAGAACTCAAAATCAATCGAATCAGTGTCGCCAACTTCGGCGTAGAAGCTTTTAAAGGAGCTAAATTGGCTTTCGAAGGCAAGATCAACTTCTTTTTTGACCCGACGTGTCCTTGGACCTTTGTAGCGTCGCAGTGGATCCGTCAGGTATCAAATGAAATCAATCGATCGATTGTGTACCGTCCATTCTCCTTGGCCATTAAAAACAAGGAGAACAACGTTCCCGAGCCGTACCGGTCGAATCAACTCAAAGGGCTACCGATTCTGCGCATGGTCGTAAAAATGCAAATGCTAGGACAAGGAGATAGCCCACTCATCGGAGAGCTTTATAGGCAGTTCGCAAAGTCATACCACTTAGAAGATAACAAGAACGGTACCGACTCTGTAGCAATCGCACGAGAGGTTGGTTTTTCAACCGAAGTCATCTCGGCATGGGAAGATTTGTCACTCGATCCCAAGATCGAGGACGAAATGAGTTACGCTCTATCATTTACCGGCAATGACGTTGGCGTTCCAATCATAGTAATTGATGAGAGGGAAGGCACCTTTGGCTTCTTCGGACCAATACTCCATCGCCTACCCGACGCAGATCACTCCGTCAGAATGTTCAATGCGCTTCTAGATTTGTCTAGGATCGAGTGCTTCTCCGAGTTGAAGCGCTCTAGAAGCAGCGTTGACGTCGGCACCGAACTCATTTGATCACCTAGCAAGCACTTACAAATTATCGCAGCGCCGCCTATGATTAATTGACTCTTTTAGCATCGCTCCAGAGTCGCTCGAGGTTGAAAAAATCCCGCGTCTCTTGGTCGAATATATGAACTACGAAGTCCCCGTAGTCCAGTAGAACCCATTGAGCTTGCGCGAGTCCCTCGATGCTGAGAGGGCCAACGCCATACATCTCTTTTACGGCCCGCTCAACTTCTTCGCTTAAACTTCGAATTTGACGAGAGTTATTTCCAGTCGCAATCAAGAAGTAGTCTGCAACAGGCGTAATCTCCGAAATATCGAGCAGTACGAGTTCTTCACCCTTCTTGTCTTCGATTGCTCCTCTCGCAGCTTTTACTGCAGAGAGCGTCTCGTATTGCGACGTGGCTACCGTCAAATCTCCTCCAAGGGGATTAGTTTACTTTTCTATACATTCAGACTAGCCTCAACTTCGATAGCTCTGAGTATGACTATGCCCCAAAGCACATCATCGGTAGAGGTGGTTACTAGCGATAAACTCTATTGTATGTCGCGACACCAAAAAATCAAGGGGTCGACCATCGGCTACGCGCTGTCTTATTTCTGTTGACGATACCGCCAGTGACGGCACTTCCACAAACGAGACATTCCAATCAGAAAGCGTTGCGGGCTCAACGAAAGCACCAGGCCGATTTACAACGACAAGTTCAACACGCTTAGCGAGTTCCTCATATCTATGCCATGTCGCCAGCCCCGCCGCTGCATCCGCACCAACTACGAGAACAACTTCAACCTCAGGATCAGCCTCATTCAACTCCTCGACCGTGTCGATAGTAAAAGAACTTCCGCCCCGAAGTATCTCGATATCCGATGCACTCAATCCGTCGACACCCAGTACGGCATCTTTGACTAATAAGAAACGCATTTCGGCCGGAGTTATCGCCCTACTTCCCTCCTTTTGCCAAGGAGAGTTAGAGACCACCAATAGGAGCTCATCAAGATCTGCAGCTACACGTGCATTTACAGCTGCGACTAGGTGTCCCACGTGGATCGGGTCAAAGGTTCCACCAAATATCCCTATCCGCCTTTTACGAGCAATGATCACTTTCCTGAGAGCGCCTCTACGATAGGTGCGAACTCTTCTAATTCATTGTCATGCACTACGAAATAGTTGAAGCCATAACGCTCCCGACGAGCGAGAAGGTCGTCAATAACCTGTTCTTTTGGACCGGTCACTACAATCGGTACGCTTCGCGCCACGTCACCGGAGACGCCAAATATCGGGGCCATCTGATCGACAAATGCATTTGCATCGTCACCGATCTTAACGATGAAGGTTAGCGCCTGGATATCAACCTCGCCAAACCTATTTCCAAGCTCGGCCTTGACGATCTCAACCCTCTTATCGAATGCGTCTGGGCCAACTTCTGCCACCAACTCTGGTCCAACAAATCCGGCTGCTAAGTTTGCATTCACCCCAACCACATCACCATATTGACATGCAAGGCGAAGCATCTTTGGCCCGCCACCCCCCACGAGTATTCGAGGACGAGCTAGTCCAACTTCTTTCGGGATTGATGCCTCCTCTAATCGGAAGAATTCCCCTTCAAAGTTGATCGAGTCTTCTTCAAAGAAGAGGCGCAAAACCTTCAGCGTCTCTTCTAATCTTGCTATCCGCGTCGATGCCTTATCCTTCGAAATGCCACTTGCTATGTAGTCGGAGTCCTTCCATCCTGCCCCGATTCCCACCTCTACTCGACCACCACTAATAATGTTCAGGGTCGCAATCTCTTGGGCGAGCACTAGGGGGTGGCGAAAGTCGTTACAAAAGACAAAGGATCCAAGCGTGATAGTTTTCGTTACCATTGCCATCGCAGTAAGGCCTGCGATCGGAGCGTATTGATCGCCACCAAGGTGATCAGGCATTCCTACCGAGTAGAAACCCATATCTTCGGCCTTCCGTCCAATTTCACAAAACGCTGCGACGGACTCCGGCTTTCGAGAAATCTGAACGCCAAACTTGAAGCTTCTCATACCAACCCTTAAATAGATACATGGCCTATCCTATAAGGGGTAAGGATTGTGAAATTGTCGGTATTGAAAAAGATACCGCCGCTTACGGCTTAGAGTTTGCACATCCGCGTGGCTGTTTCGAACGTGCTAAGTCAGTAGATAGTTTGGCGAGGTGCTTGAGGTAGATGGAAGATCGAAATTGGACTCCTGAGTCTTGGAGAACGTTACCAATCTCCCAACAACCTGAGTGGGAGGATCTAAATGCACTCTCGACAGTTGAAAAGGAACTTCAATCGCTTCCCCCCCTGGTCTACCCATCAGAGATAAAAGAGCTTCAAAACCAAATGGCTAAAGTTGCGAGAGGTAAGGCATTCGTCCTCCAGGCCGGAGACTGCGCCGAATCGATGGTCGACTTCGGTGCAGATGTAGTCAAGAATAAGCTTCGCGTAATTCTTCAAATGGCCGTAGTGCTTATGTATTCATCTGGGGTTCCGATAATAAAACTGGGGCGTATCGCTGGCCAATTTGCTAAGCCACGCTCATCTCCCTTTGAAAAAATTGGAGGGTTAGATCTACCCGTATTCAGAGGTCACAACGTAAATGGGGATGACGCAACCCCCGAAGCACGACGCCCAGATCCAAATCGAATGCTAGCGGCATACCGACAGTCGTCGGCGACCTTAAACCTCTTGAGGTCGTTGACCAAGGGTGGCTTTTCTGACTTGAGTCAAGTTCATAATTGGAACCAAAAGTTCGTAGCGGAATCGGACGAAGGACAGCGTTACGACGTAATCGCCAAAGAGATCGAGCGCGCCCTAAAGTTCATGGCTGCGTGCGGAATCGACCTCAACAAAGAGGAAAGCCTTCGAACCGTTAACTTCTGGACGAGTCACGAAGCGCTTTTATTGGGGTATGAAGAGGCACTAACACGATATGATCGCGCTAGCGGCACCTATCTCGATCTCTCTGCCCACTCTGTATGGATTGGGGAGCGAACGCGAGAACTAGACCAAGCTCACATCGAATTCTTTCGTGGCATCGGTAATCCAATAGCATGCAAGGTGGGGCCTAAAGCTGACCCAAGTGAAGTTGTACGCATCTGCGAAGTACTAAATCCAAATAGAGTTCCAGGCCGACTAACCCTTGTATCGCGAATGGGAGCTGAAAATGTGGAGTCCAAACTCCCCTCAATAATCAAAGCGGTTACCGAGGCAGGGCACCCCGTAATTTGGTCCTGTGATCCAATGCACGGCAACACCTTCGTCTCCGACAATGGCTTCAAGACGCGAAATTTTGAACAGGTTATGGCAGAGGTCGCTGGGTTCTTCAAGGTACATCGTAAACTCGGGACCTGGCCCGGGGGACTCCACGTCGAATTGACCGGAGAGGATGTTACCGAGTGCCTGGGAGGCTCGCTAACTATTAGCGAAGAGGACCTTGATACTGCTTACAACACGATCTGCGACCCACGTCTTAACGCACGTCAAAGCCTAGATCTTGCCTATCGAGTTGCCGAGTTACTCATCTCAAAATAAAACGAATAACGCCACTGCGCACACAAAATCCAAATCCACCTCTATATTCCTATGTTTAGGTTGCTGCGGTATGTGCCGATATTACTTGTGTCGCACATTCGACTGAGCGACTCTTTCGCAAGCTTACGGACATGAGCAATAACAAGGAATTTAGGGATGACGAGGTCTAAGAGAAAACTTGCATTCGCACTTGGGGCGAACTTTGTCGCCGCTTCGGCGATAGTTGCAGTAGTTCCATCTACGCACACCCAATTCGCGACTATTTCTAAAATGCCATCATCGTCTTTGACTGCAGCTTCACAGACTAGCGGCTATCGGATTGTAACTTCGAATGGAACTGTCTATGCACACGGTAGCAGCAGGCTATTTGGTGATGCTCACGCACTCCCTCTTGCTCGGCCCATTGTGGGGTCAGCTACCACGCCTGACGGATTGGGATATTGGCTCGTAGCCTCAGATGGAGGGGTCTTCACCTATGGCGACGCACAGTTTTATGGCTCGACAGGGGCCATCAGACTCAACCGACCTATCGTAGGAATGGCTTCGACTCCGGACGGGAAAGGGTACTGGCTCGTAGCCTCAGATGGAGG
>VFSW01004613.1_pt1 | contig 20522 bp, 21 predicted proteins | sample 5358111 | NCBI WGS metagenome assembly VFSW01 (sample SAMN11554181, study PRJNA540505) | mine drainage metagenome | isolation source: sediment from site ElyBrook_90M | place: USA: Ely Copper Mine, Vershire, VT | collected 2017
CCCCAGTTCGTTTTTTCCACCGCCGCACTCTACCGCGAAGCCCGCCGCCCACTCCCCCTCGCCGACGCCGAAACCGCCCGGAAACCCGACTACGAGCTCGCCCGTTACCGTCAATTCCCCGCCACACTGGCCGCCTGACCCGCCCGATCTCAGGCCGAGCCCGCCCGAAACGTCGCATATCATTAATCCCATGCGTGTTCTCCCGTGCCTCATCCTCATCGGTTCCGCCGCCGCGCAGACCAACACCGGCGCCACCGCGGCCGACTGGCCGCACTATGGCGGCACACAGCTCTCCTGGCGCTACAGCGCGCTCGACCTCGTCGACACCCGCAACGTGAAGAATCTCGCGCCCGCCTGGATCTTCCAGACCGGCGACTATGCCGAGAACCTGCAATCCACGCCCATCGTCGTCGCGGGCGTCATGTATCTCATCACCCCGCGCGCCCGCGTCTTCGCGCTCGATGCCGCCACCGGGCATCTGCTCTGGCAGCACAACTACACCGCCTCGCGCGCCGCCGTTCCGGGCAGCGAGGGGACCTTCGTGCAGAATCGCGGCCTCGCCGTCAGCGATGGCATGGTCCTCTTCGGCGCCGTCGACAACAATATGGTCGCGCTCGAAACCAAAACCGGCCGCGAGGCCTGGAGAGTCTCTGTCGACGACCCCGCCCAGTGCGGCTGCAACATCGGCGCCGCGCCCCTGGTCGTGAAAGACAAGGTCATCGTCGGAGGCAACAACGGCGATGGCGCGCATCGCGGTTACCTGACGGCCTTCTACGTCAAGACCGGCCGCCTTGCCTGGCGCTGGTACGTAGTCCCCGGTCCCGGCGAAAAGGGCCATGAGACATGGAAAGGCGACAGCTGGAAGTTCGGCGGCGGCGCCCCCTGGCTCACCGGCTCTTTCGATCCCGCATTGAACCTCGTCTATTGGGGCACCGGCAACGCGGGCAGCGATTTCTATGACCGCGCCCGGCTTCCCGGCCCCGACAAAAGTAAAGACGTCAACCTCTACACCGCCAGCGTCGTGGCGCTCGACGCCGATACCGGCAAACTCCGCTGGCATTATCAGGAGGTGCCGGACGATGTCTGGGATTTCGATTCCTCTTACGAATCCATCCTGATCGACCGGGAAATCCAGGGCCGCCTGCGAAAGCTGCTGGTCCACATGAACAAGAGCGGACTCACTTTCGTGCTCGATCGCGCGACCGGCGAACTCCTCCGTGTCTTCTCGCCCCCGGAACTTCAGAACTGGATCCAGGGCGTGACCGAAGATGGCAAACTGGTCGGCCGCAGAGAACCCGAGCCGGGCAAAACAATCAACTATTGCCCCTCCGTCGCGGGCGCGAAAAGCTGGAATTCCATGGCTTGGTCGCCCCGCACCGGCCTTCTCTACATGCCTCTCAACGAACTCTGCAACAACGTCACTGGCACCGGCCAGGAGGGCAGGGAAGGAAGCCTCTTCATGAACGGCGCCTTCGATCTGACGCTGCCGCCCAACCGCGCCACGTTCAGTCATCTCGACGCCTGGGACCCCGTCACCGGCAAGCGCATCTGGAGCTGGCCCTACCGCTATGTGCTGCTGGCCTCCGTGCTCGCCACCGCGGGCGAGCTCGTATTCACGGGCGATCCCGAAGGCTTCTTCTTCGCGCTCGATGCCCGCACCGTAGAGAAGCTGTGGAGCTACCAGACCGGCGCGGGCAACCGCGGATCGCCCATCTCGTATTCCGTGAACGGCCGCCAGTTTATCGCCACGCCCACCGGCTGGCAGGGCTCTCTGATCGGCAGCGCAACCGCGGCGCTTTTCCCGAATCAGGACTGGCGCATGGGTTCAACGCTCGTCGTCTTTGCCCTGCCGGAGTCCGGGAAGTAAAGTTTTCCATGTAACCTTTCCCCGGATCGCCGGTTTTCCTGAATGAACGTGAATGAAATTACCGATCACGAAAACATGGCGGCGGTAGCGCGTGGAGATCTCGGGCGGATGAGCGCCATCTACCGGAACCGGCACCGGGCGCTGTTTCACTTCTTCTTCCGGCTCACCGCCCGGCAGGCCACGTCCGAAGATCTGGTCCACGAGGTCTTTCTGCGCATGATTCGTTACCGGCAGACTTACCAGGGAACGTATGCGGATGGCGGCTTCGAGTCCTGGATGTACCGCATCGCGCGGAACGCCCTGACGGACCATGCGCGCAAGCACCGGAACGAAGCCGCGCCGGCCGATGGCGAACTGGAGGCGATCGAAAGCGGCAGCCCGACGCCGTTCGACACGGCGGCGCAACGGCAGGACCATGCGCGCCTCCACCGCGCTCTGCGCGCATTGCCGGAGGATAAACGCGAACTGCTCGTGCTGGCCCGGTTTCAGGATCTTTCCTACGATCGGATCGGCGACATCCTCGGCTGCGGCGCGGGCACGGTCAAGACGCGCGTCTTCCGCGCCATGAAGGAACTGGGCAATATTTATACGGAGCTGTGCAGGGAGAAAGCATCATGACGTGCGGACAGGCGAAAGAACTGATGGCGGCGAGTTGGCAAGGGGATCTCGACCGCGCCCTGGAACCGGCCTTCCGGCGCCACCTGGACGCCTGCGCCGAATGCGGCGCGGAGATGGCCGCCCTTGGGAATCTGTGGGAAGGGCTCATCGATATGCCCGTGCCCGAACCGAGCCAGGCGCTGCATGCAAGGTGGCGATCCACGCTCGCGGAGATGGTGGAATCGACGGTCCCCGCGGAACGCAAATCGTGGCTGACAAAGTTCTGGCCCCGGAACCCCGTCTGGCAAGTGGGAATCGCGCTGGCCTGTCTCCTGGTAGGCATCCTCGCCGGCGTGGCAACGCCGCGCCGCGATAACGAAATCGCGAAACTCCACGACGAGATCTCGAGCACACGCGCCATCGTGGCGCTCTCTCTGCTGCAGCAGCAGTCCGCCACCGAACGGCTTCGCGGCGTGAATTACACGGACCGCATGAAGACCATGGAACCCGAAGTGGTGTCGGCCCTGGTCGAGGCGGTCTCGCGCGATCCGAACGTCAACGTGCGTCTCGCCGCCATCGACGCGTTGGGCAAGGCGGCGGCATATCCCGGCGTGCTCCAGTCGCTCATCCGTGCGCTGCCCCGGCAGGATTCGCCCATGGTCCAGGCAGCCATCGTCGACTATCTGGCGGATGCGCACGATCGCCAGGCCGTCGGCACGCTCCGGCAACTGGCCTCGCAGCCGGACCTCAACCCCGCGGTATTGCAGCGAACCAACTTCGCCCTGCAGCAACTCAGCCGCTGATACGTTTTCAAGGCGATACGTTTTCAAGGCGATACGTTTTCAAGGAGGACGAGATGTACTACGAGAAGTTAGCCATCGCCATCGGTGCGTTCGCGCTCGCCGCGACCGCCGTCAACGCCTCGCATGGGCGTAACTGGAGTGAGCGTAACTGGAGTAAAGAAGCCCGCGAGCCGATCCAGCACACTTTTTCGGGTGACAAGACTCTGGATGTCGACGACTTCGACGGCGTCATCGAAGTCATCGGCGACAACGGAAACACGATCCGCGTCGAAGGCGAGAAAATCGTCGGCGCCGCCGACGCGCAGGCGCTCGACCGCGCCAAACGGGAAGTCAAGCTCGACGTCAGCGAAAGGGATGGCGTCGCCCAGCTCTATGTGAACGGCCCCTTCAGGGATAACCATTCGAGCGACAATCGTGGTTTCCACTTTCACTGGGATAACTACCGCGACTACGAGGTGACGTATAACTTCACCATCCATGTGCCGCGCGAGACGGAACTTCGCCTCCGCAACGTAAACGGCGAGATCAGGGCCGCGCAAACCAGCGGCAAGTTCGACATACGCGGTGTCAATGGCGCCGTGAACATGACCGCGGCGGCAGGGTCCGGCGCTGTCAGTATGGTCAATGGACGCATGACCGTGTCGTTCCGCGAGAGCCCGAAGGCCGCCACCGAATTCCGCTCGGTCAACGGAACCATCGACGCCAGGTTTCCGCCGGATCTGTCCGCCGATCTTCGTCTCAAGACCCTGAACGGCCAGGCGTACACGGATTTCGACGCCACGGCATTGGCCCAGCCGGCCGGCTCCGGAGAGCGCCGGAACGGAAGGTTTATCTATGCATCCAATCGCGGCAGCAGCGTCCGCATCGGCTCCGGCGGTCCGGAGCTCAGATTCGAGACGGTCAACGGCGATATTCGAATTGGAAAGGCCCGCTGAAATGAAACGCGTTATCGCTCTGATGTTCGCCTGCGCGGCGATGCTAGCCGCCCAGGACAAAGTTACGGTGCCGCTCTCCAGCCCTGGACAGCCGGCGACGGTCAAAGCCCGTTTGATCATGGGAAGCATTACGGTGACAGCGGGAAGCGGACCGGAGATCGCGATCGAGTCCTCGGCCGGGGTCGGGCGGCCGTCGGCCCCTGAAAATCCCCCTCCGGGGATGCACCGGATCGACGCCGGATCGCGCGGGTTCACGGCGGAAGAAGATCGCAACGTCGTCACCATTGGCGGCGGCGGCTTAACCCGGAATATGGATCTGGCGATTCAGGTCCCCGTGAACACTTCGGTCGAGCTCCGGACAGTCACCGGCGGCCACATTGACGTCACCGGCATCGATGGCGATATCGATGTGGAAAACACCAACGGCTCGGTAACGCTCAGGAACGTATCTGGCGCCGTGGTGGCGCACACGGTGAACGGCGCGGTCACGGTGGTTCTCGACAAGGTCGCGCCCGATAAGCCGATGTCCTTTACGTCGCTGAACGGCAGGGTCGATGTGACGCTCCCCGCCGACGCCAAAGCCCGCCTGCGCCTCAAGACGACCAACGGCGCGGTCTACAGCGATTTCGACGTGAAGATGGAAACCGACAACACCAAACCCATCGTCGAAGACGCCCGCGGACAGGGCGGCCGGTACCGCATTCGCATGGACCGGGGTGTCTATGGCTCAATCAACGGCGGAGGGCCGGAATACACCTTCCAGACCATGAACGGAGACATCCTGATTCACAAAAAATAGCGTCAGAGCGTCTGAATCCGCAGCAGCGGCGCAGCCGGCGCGGAGACAGCAACGGGCGTTTCGATCCAGCGATCCGCCTCCACCGCGAGTTCCCGCGCCACCTCTCGCGAGTAGATCAGGAAATGATGCGCTGAAAGCAGCACCATGAACCCCAGCCACTGTTTCGCCGGCTCCCGGCCCCACTTCGAGACCAGTTGCCAGAGAAACCACCAGTAGGACCGGCGGTAATTGGAGCGCACGCCCTGAGTCCACATCGACGACAGCAGCACGCGCAGATTGTAGGTCATGGGCAGCGCCGGCGGCTTCTGCCCCCGGGGGCGCCACAGCTCCAGCGAACGAAACGCCCGCTGGAAGAAAGGCTCCGCTTCGTAGAGTCCGGCCAGCAGCCTCGATAGTCCCCGAAGCAGCACGGGCAGCGGCAGGACGGTACGGAAATTGGGCGCGCTGAAATTGCTGGTGGCCTCGCTGCCCTCGATCAGCCGGCCTTCTTTCTTCATCCGGTCGTAGAGAGCCGTGGGCGGCGGCGCCTGCAGTACGCCCGCCATCGCCCAGGCGATGCCGGTCTGTTCGATGAAGGCCAGTTGCCGGTCGAAGATCGTCTCGTCGTCCGAATCGAAGCCCACGATGAAACCGGCCAGCACCCAGAGCCCGCTCTCCTGGATGACCCGGACTTGTTCGAGGTTGTCGCGCCGCAGATTCTGGAACTTCTTCGAACCCTTCAGCGCCTCGGCCGACGGCGTTTCGATGCCGATGAAGACGTACATGAAGTTCGCCTCCACCATGGAAGCCATGAGTTCGGGACGGTCGGCCAGATCGATCGAAGCTTCGGTATAGAACGAAAACGGGCGCCCATGTTCTTTCTGCCACGCGGTGAGCGCGTGGGTCAGCTGCAGGGCCTGTTTGCTGTTGCCGATGAAGTTGTCGTCGACGATGAAAACCTCGTTCCGCCAGCCGAGCTTGCGCAGCGTATCGAGTTCCGTCAGCATCTGATCCGGCGTCTTCGTCCTGGGGCGCCGTCCGTAGATCGTGATGATGTCGCAGAATTCGCATTGAAACGGGCATCCGCGCGAGAACTGCACGGGCATTGACGTGTACTTGTCGAGCCGCAGCAGGTCGAACCGCGCCACCGGGCTGAGGGTCATGTCGGGCTTGTCGGCAACCCGGTACACATGCTGCGCCGTGCCCTGTTCGAGCGCGGCCGCGATCCCGGCGAAAACCTCTTCCGCTTCGCCCACCAGCACATGGTCCGCACACTCCGCCACCGCGTCGGGATCGCTGCTGGCCCACGGTCCGCCGATGAAGGTGCGGCGTCCCAGCCTGCGTGCGCGCGCGAGAATTTCGCGGGCGTTGAACCGCTGCGCGTGCATGGCGCTGACCATCACCAGATCCGCCCCGAGCAGATCTTCGTCCGCGATCTCCTCGAACGCCTGATCCATGAGCCGGAGGTTCCATCCCGGCGGGCACAGCGCGGCTACCGTGATGAGCCCCAGGGGCGGCGTCATGGCCCGCTCCGGAATCATCTCGAGCACGCCTTCGAAACCCCAGAAGGAAGCCGGGAAGCGAGGCCACACCATCAGCGCTTTCACGTTCGGGCCCAGAGGCGGGAACGAACCTGCGGGTGGAGCGAAATGCAGCGCAACGAACTCGCCCGAAGGCTGATTTGTCATCGAAATGGTGTTGTCAGTATATCGGTTCCGGGCTAAAGATTCCCCGTCGAAGCGCCGATCCATTCCACGAGTTGAGCCTATGATTTCGATTCGAACAGCAGTTTCCATTTTGACCGTGTGTCTGTTTCCCGCGGCTATGGCGCACGCGTTGACCAATCGGCCGATGGCGCCCGGCGGCTCGCCGCGCATGCCTTTTGCCTTCGCGGAGAACCGTGGCCAGGCGGATCCGCGTGTCCGCTATATCGGTACGGGGCCCGAGTTCAAGGCCTGGTTCGAGGATCGCGGGTTCGTTCTGCAACAGGGGCGGACATCGGTGAAAGTGACCTTCGAAGGCATCGGGTCGCCAAAGGGAATCTCCGCCGACAGCCCGATCGGCGCGCGCGCCAACTACCTGCACGGCAACGATCCGCGCCACTGGCAGACGGATTTGCCGCTGTTTGCGGCCCTCCACTACACCGGCATCTGGCCGGGAATCGACCTGACCTACAAGGCTGAGCAGAGCCGCCTGAAGGCGGAGTACGTGGTGGCGCCCGGCGCGAGCGTCGATCTCATCCGGCTGCGCTTCGGCGGCGACGCGCGAATTCAAAGCGACGGCGCCCTGCGGATCCATGGCGCGGGCGGCGATTTCATCGAAGAAAAACCGGTGCTGTATCAATCCGTTGCGGGCAAGCGAATCGAAGTTGCCGGCGGATTCAAGAGGCGGGCCGGCGGCGCGATCGGTTTCGAGGTCTCGGATTACGACCGCACGCTTCCGCTGGTCGTCGATCCGGCGATCCTTTTCAGCGGCTATTTCGGGGGAAGCTCCGAGGACAATATTACCGCCGTCGGCATCGACTCTTCAAACAATGTCGTCGTCGCCGGATGGACTATTTCAACCGATCTTCCCGCGACCGGTTTTCGCACGACTTACAGCGGGGGCGTGGATGCTTTCGTCGCGAGTTTTCTCCCGAATGGCGGGAATTTAAATTACTGCACTTATCTTGGAGGCTCGGGAGACGACCGCGCGTTCGGGCTCGCGCTCGACAGCTCGAGGAACGTCTACCTCACCGGCTGGACGTCGTCGGTCAATTTCCCTCTGGCCGGCGCGATTCAGACGCGCCTCGGCGGGTCGCGCGATGCATTTGTCACCAAACTGAATGCGACCGGCACTGCCCTGGTCTACAGCACCTATCTGGGGGGCTCAGGGGTGGACGTGGGATACGCCATCTCGATCGACAACACCAATTCCGCCGCGATTGTCGGGGACACGACGTCGCCAAATCTGCCCGTCAACTCCACCGCATTCCAAAAGAGGCTGGGTGGCGGACAGGACGTCTTTATTGCCAAGCTGTTACCTGCGGGTAACGGTTTCGAATACCTGAGTTACCTTGGCGGGAGCGGCCTCGACCACGGCAGTTCCATCGTGTTGGGACCATGGGGTGCGGCCTACATCGGGGGCTATACATGGTCATCCAACTTTCCAACGGCAAGCAACGACCTGCATGCGGGACCGTACCAGACGAAATCCGGTGGAGGTCAGGACGGGTTCTTCGCGAAAATAAGCATCGCCGGTCAACTGGCGTTCAGTTCGTACTTCGGCGGCTCCGGCGGTTCTGTTGGCGCTCCGGAGGAAGTGAATGCCATTTACAGCAACGGGAACGGATATCTCGTGATCGCCGGAACCACCAGTTCACCAGACTTCCCCGTGACCGCGGGAGCCTTTCAGACGACGCTCGGCGGGCAGACCGACGGCTTTATCGCCCGCTTCTCCCCGCAGTGGGCTCTGTTGTCATCCACTTACCTCGGCGGCTCGCTGAGTGACGGCATCAGCGCGATGGCAGTCGATTTTCATGGCGACATGTACGTAACCGGCGCCACGAATTCGCCCGATTTTCCGGTTCAGCGTCCTTTTCAAAGTACGGAAGCCGGGTCGATGGATGCATTCGCGATGAAATTGAACACCGCCTTGTCGCCCCTGTTCGGGACGTATCTGGGCGGATCGGGCAGCGAAGGCGGGAACGCGATCGCCGTTGACTCCCAGACGTCGATGGTGGTTGCCGGTCAGACCGATTCCGGAGATTTTCCCGTGTCCGGCAGTTTGCAAAGCTCGGAACCTTCCGTACTGTCCTCCTTTCTGACCAAAATTGCACCCAATTTCATGACTGCGGTCGCCTATGTGTACCAGAGCCAGTTGTGGTTCACATCCGATCCATGGCACGTCTCGTCTTATGTGCAATCGGGCGCCTACGGTCTCCCGACGGATCTTCCGATCGTTGCCGACTGGGATGGGTCCGGCAAGAAACGGATAGGGATCTTCCGCAGCGGAACGTGGATTCTCGATGTCGATGGCAACGGCGTCCTCGACGCGCAGGACAAAACGGTCACGTTCGGGCAGGCCGGCGATATCCCTGTTGTGGGAGACTGGACCGGCACGGGCCACATCGCGCTGGGACTCTTCCGGTCCGGGACATTCATCCTCGATTTGAGCGGGCACCTGACGGGCATACCCACCGGACAGAGCGACGCCAGTTTTGCGTTCGGACAGGCGACCGATATCCCGATCGTCGCGGATTGGAACGGATCCGGAACCACCAAAGTCGGAATCTTTCGCAGCGGTCTGTGGCAGGTCGATTACAACGGCGACAGGGTCTTCAACGGCCTCGATCGCAGCTATACCTACGGACAAGCCGGCGATCTGCCGGTTGTGGGTGACTGGGATAGTTCCGGCAATCCCCCGAAAATCGGTATTTACCGCGCGGGACTCTGGGTGCTCGACTACGATGGCGACACTGTCTGGACGGTACCGTTCGTGAACGAGATGGTGCTGGGCTTCGGCGCTTCGGGTTATTCGCCGCTGGTATTCTGATGGCCGCCGGGAATCAAAATACCGCAGCGGATCCTCGGGAAAGAGGGTATCGCAGCGAACGCGATGGGCGGGTGTTGGCAGGTTTTCTCGACCACCCGATCGCCGGCCTGACATTCCCGCGGTAGCGTCAGGGTGAGATCGTCGCCCTCGAGTTCGGCTGCCGGAATCCGGATCGATTTCGGGATCGCGCAAAAGCACAGAGCCACGTTTTCAATCATTGAGCGTCCCGGCCCTATGCAGGAGGGGTGTGGGTTTCAGGTCCGGCAGAAGGGCAGTCATCGCTGCTGTTCGCTACGAGCGCAGCAGATGCCGCGCAAAGAACAACAGATTCGCCGGCCGTTCCGCCAGCCTTCGCATGAAATAGGGGTACCAGGCCTCGCCGAAAGGCACGTATACGCGCAGCCGGTACCCCTCCTTCACCAGCCGCCGCTGCAAATCCCTCCGAATCCCGTAGAGCATCTGAAATTCAAACCGGTCGCGCCCGATGCCGTGTTCGGCCGCGAATCTTTCCACGGTTTCGACGATCCGCTCATCGTGCGTCGCAATCGCGGGGTACTCGCCGTTCGTCAACAGAGATCGCGCCAGCGCAAGATAACTCGCATTCACTTCCGCTTTCTCCGCAAACGACACTTCCGGCGGTTCCAGATACGCGCCTTTGCACAAACGCACGCGGACCCGTTCGCGTTCGAGGCACTCGATGTCACGCGCGCTCCGGCGCAGATACGCCTGAATCACCGTCCCGCATGCCCCATACTCCCGATGCAGCCGGGTGACCAGCGCCAGCGTCCTCCCGGTATACTGGCTCGCTTCCATGTCGATCCGCACGAACCCGCCGATCGCCGCGGCCGCCCGGACCAGCGCGGCCACGTTCTCCGCGCACGCCGTTTCGGAAAGCTCCAGCCCGAACTGCGTCAGCTTGAGCGAAACGTTCGGTTCGAGGCCCGCATCCCGCATGGCGCGCAGGATGCCGCTGTACGCATCGCGGGACGCCGCGGCTTCTTCGAGCGACTTGACGTTCTCACCCAGGTAGTCGAGCGTGGCCGCGATCCCGTCGGCGCGCAGCTTCGCGCACGCGGCCAGCGCGTCGGAGAGCCGGCTGCCGGCCACGAACCGCGACGACAGCTTTCGCGCCGAGGGCGAGGTTTCCACCCAGCGGCGCAGCGCCTTATGACCGGAAAGATAGAGGATCGTGCGTCGGAGCGGCACCCACCTCGATTCTACGCCGCCCGCGAAAACCGGCCCGCTGAACTAACGCACGGAGTTGTAAACCAGCACGCGCGCGACCGGCTCGAAACCCATCCGCGCATAGAGCGAACGCCCCTGCGCGGTCGATTGCAGCACCACACGGCACGCCTGGCCTTCGCCCAGAGCGGCGTCAATGGCATGGCGCGTGACGGCTTCCCCATACCCGCATTTCCGGTGCTCCGGCGCGGTGGCGACGTTATAGATACCCGTCACCCGATTTGAAATGGCGTTCGAAGCCACGCTCGCCGCCGTCGCCAGGGGCATTCCGCCGCAATACCCCACCCAGCACACAAACGTCCGGCGCGCCATCGCTCTTTCGTCGAACACTTCGGAAAACCACGCGATCGGCACATGGAAACAGGTGGACCCGATGGCGCGAAAGTCGTCCAGGCTTTCGCGCGTCTCCACCCGGCGGATCTCGATCTCCGGCAGCGCGCGCGACGGCGGCAGGATGCGCTCGGCCGCCATCCCCGGCATCTCCGAAGAGAAGCGCAAACCGAACGCCTCGCAGGTGCGCGTGAGTTTCCGCCGGATGCCGGGCGCGAGCCAGTCCTCGCAGATCCACAATGCCCACTGAAGCCCGCGCGACTCGAAATGGTCTTTCGCCGAGCGCACGCGCTCTTCGAGCGCCGCCTGCGTTTCCACCGGCTCGCTCAGGAACGCCGCATTGAACATCTGGAAAGCGGCTCCGAGCGACGCCACGCTGACCCCCGGGAGTTCGAGCACCTCCCCGCGCGGCCTGCCCTCCGCAAGAGCGCGAAAAGACTGCCTCAGATTGTCCGCCACGTCACGAAAATCCATCAGGGGTTCAAGCTGCTTAAGCCGTTACTTCAGCGCGATGGGCACGGACGCGATGTGGTTCTCCCACTCCAGTTGCAGCTTGCCCGTCCTGGGACCGGTGCTCGAAAGCGTCATCTTGTATCTCTCGATCGAAGCGGGCGGCCTGCGCATCGTCATTTTGACGCGCCCCAGATCCATCTTCGCGTTGTAATTGAGGCCCCACTGGCCGGTCTCCTTGCTGACGATGAGCTGCCAGTTATCCGGATCGGCCACCCACGCATAGAGCGTGTAATCGCCCTTCGGCACCGTCAGGCCGCCGATGTCGAGATCGGCATCGGTGTGGAAAGCCGTTGCCGAGTTGGCGCCCGCGCGCCATGCCGGATACGTCGGGTCGTTCGAGAGCAGCCCGCCGGGGCCGAAGATCTTTCGCCCGCGTACAGATGGCGACCCATAGCGGATGCTGACGGTCTTGCCTCCGATCGTGGCCGACGTCTGCTCGGACGGACTCTGGGCGAAAGCGGCGCCGGCGGAAAGAACGGCAAGCATGGCCGCGAATAACGATTTCATACTCCCCAGATTACAGTAGCTGGCGCCCGCGCTATCGGGCGGTTTTTCGAGCGCCGCGCGGTATATGCTGATTCCATGAAGCGAACTCTCTTCCCCGCGGCCTTCTGCGGGATTCTGGTATTGGCCCCCGCCGCCGCATGGGCGCATTTCAAGTTTCTGGAGCCGCCCTCCGCGCTGGTTACCGAAGACGGCGGCAAGGGCGCGCCCCCGTGCGGCGCGGGCATTCCTTCCGGAGTCGTGACGAAAGCTCTGGGCGGCCACCCGCTGACCGTCCGCCTGCTCGAATTTATCCCGCACCCCGGCCATTACCGGATCGCTTTAGCCGTGAATTCGCAGGCGGAGATCCCGGCGGATGCCGACGCCGTCGTGAAAGACGGGAAGTCCGTGAGCGCGCCCATCGACGGTAATCCGAAGATCCCCGTGCTGGCCGACGGCGTCTTCGTCCACGCCTCGACGCCTCGCAATACCGAATGGAAGACCGATGTGACGCTGCCAAACCTCAATTGCGGGAAATGCACCCTGCAGGTGACGGAGTTCATGGCCGAACATGGGCCGAATCCGGGCGGCGGTTACTACTACCACCACTGCGCCGACCTGCAGATCACGGCCGATCCGAAGCTTCCGCCGGCCGATAAAGCCTGGTTCGCCAAACACGACTGAAGCCGCCCTACGGAAATACCGGGCTGACCTTCTGGCCGGTCTTCAGCATCTGGTCCGTGGCCACCGCCACGGCGTCGCCATCCTGAAGCCCGCCGAGCACTTCCACCCGGAGCGCGTCCGAAGCGCCGGTGGTGACCGGCTGCCATTTCACCGTGCCGTCCTTCTGCAAAACGAACACGCCGATGCCGCCATCGCGCCGCACGGAGGACTTGGGAATCGTCAGCGCGCCGTTCACCACCTGGGTCAGGATGAACGCGTTGACGTTCGTTCCAGGCACCAGTTCGCGCTTCGGATTGCTGATCGTGCACAGCACTTCGCCCACCTGGCGGGTGCCGAGCGCGATCACGGCCGTGGGACGCCGTTCCACCGTGCCTGTCCATTCCCGGCCCGGCAGCGCGTCCCAGGTGATGCGAACTTTCTGCCCCGGGGCGACGCGCCCCAGTTCGGGCTCATCCACGTACACGCGCACGCGCACCGGGTTCATCCGGCCGATGCTCGCGACGAGATCCCCGGCGTTGAGATACGCTCCGGCGCGCGCCGGCAGAGCATAGATGGTGCCGGACATGGGCGCGTGGATCGCGTCCTGCTCAATATGGCCCCGCGCCAGCTGCACATTGGCCTCCGCTTCGCGCACGCGGGCCTGGGCGGAGCCGAGATCGCCCTTGCCCACCAGCGCCGCGCGCCGTTCCCGCAGCGACTGCATCTGCACGTCGAGGCTGTGCAGGGATTCCTGCGCCTGCTGCACCTCGTACCCCGTCGCCGCCTGCTTCGCGAGCAGGCGCTGCAACGCGTCGAGGTTGCGCTGCGCGGTCTCGCGATCGGCTTTGAGGCGGTTCAGACTGCCGTCCAGTTCGGCGGTATCGGAACTCCGCCCGCCCGCCTGCAGCGTCTGCAGATCCGCGCGCGCCTGCGCTTCCCGCGCCATGGCGGCCTGCAACTCCTGTTCGAGCCCCGGCTCGCTCAATTGCGCCAGCGTCTCGTCTTTCCGCACGGCATCCCCGTCATGCACCGGCACTTCCCTGACCAGCCCGGACACTTCGGCGTGCACGTCCATGTATTCCGCCGGTTCCACCTTGCCATTGGTGGAAAGCTCGTTCGAGACGGTCCCGCGCGTGGCCTTCGCGAAGGGAACTTCGGGACTGCCGGATCGTGCGGTGAAGTACCAGGCCGCGGCCGCCGCGGCCGCCAGCAGCAATATAACCAGCAGGGCTTTCTTCAACCGCGGGGACTCCGCGCGCAGTAATCGAAGAGCAGCCGCCACTCCAAAAGTTGAACCTTCATCGCCATCTGCTCCTCCGCCGGCTGAAAACCGCCTTCTCTAAGATATCGAAACGCCGTGGCCCGATCCATAATCGAAGACAGAGAGATGCCGGAACACAAGACAGCGCTGGTGTTGTCCGCGGGCGGAATGTTCGGGGCCTATCAGGCCGGCGCATACCGGGCGATCGCCGACCTCGACCCGCCGGATATCGTGGTGGGGGCTTCCGTCGGGGCACTCAACGGGTGGCCGATTGCGAGCGGCTGCGCGCCAGGGCGCCTGATCGAACGCTGGCTCGACCCGGCGGCGGGCGAAACGCTCAAACTGTTCCCGAACCACGGCTGGCGCCATGGCTGGTTCGACCCCGCACCGCTCCGCGCCCAGGCGGAACAAATCTGGGGGCAGTACCGGCCACAGATCCCCTTCGGGCTGGTGACGGTGCAACTGCAGGGGCTGCACGCGCGCCTGGTCCGGCATCCCGACGTGTTGCCGGAGCATTTGCAGGCGACTTGTTCCATCCCGCTGTTTCTGCCTGCCGTGCGCATCGGCGGGAAACGCTATCTGGATGGCGGGCTGTTCGAAAAGCTCCCCCTCTGGGCGGCGCTCGAAATGGGCGCGACGCGTATTATCGCCGTCGATTCGATGCCGAACGTGGGCATGTGGTGGCTGCATCTGGGGATCGCCATCGCGCACGTCTTCAAGCCCGCGCGCCGCTATCCGTCCGATCTGGAATTGACCGTCATTTCGCCGTCCGAAACGCTGGGCGACGCCAACGACGCGGTTTTCTGGAAACGGGAGAATATCGAGCGCTGGATCGAGATGGGGACGCGCGACGCCGCGAAGGCGCTGGCCGAAAGCACCGCGCCGCGCCCGGCGCTTTCAGGGACGCTCCTCCGTCCGGTACAATAGGAAAACATCCGTCTTCGCGTCCGTGTGCCGGACTTCCGGGCGGACCGAAACGATCCACATACAAAGCGATCCGCAAACAAGATGTTCGATAATCTGTCCGACAAACTGCAGCGTGTCTTCAAGAACCTGCGCGGCGAAGGACGTCTCACCGCCGAAAACATGGAGACCGCCCTGCGCGAAGTGCGCGTGGCGCTGCTTGAGGCGGACGTTAACTTCAAAGTCGTCAAACAGCTCATCGAAAGCGTGAAGCTGCGGGCCATGGGGCAGGAGGTTCTGAATTCCCTCTCCCCCTCGCAGCAGGTCATCGGCATCATCAACGAAGAGCTGATCAAGGTCCTCGGCAGCCATGAATCGAAGCTGCGGTTCGCCAATGAGCCGCCCAGCGTTTTCCTGATCGTCGGCCTGCAGGGCTCCGGCAAAACCACTTCGACGGGAAAACTGGCCCGCTGGCTCACAAAGAACGGTCACCGCCCGCAACTGGTCTCGGTGGATATTTACCGTCCCGCCGCGCGCGAGCAGCTGGCCATCCTCGCCCGCGAAGTCAAGGTTCCCATCTACGCGGGCGTGCCTGGAGAAACCGCGCCCGCGGATCTGGCCCGTTCGGCGCGGCGCGAAGCGGTGAACAACGGCCGCGACGTTCTGCTGGTGGATACCGCGGGACGGCTGCACATCGACGATCAGCTCATGGCCGAGCTGAAGGAACTGAAGGCGCTGCTGAATCCGGTCGAGATCCTGTTCGTCGCCGATGCCATGACCGGGCAGGACGCGGTCAAATCGGCCGATGAGTTCCACAAGCAACTCGGCATCACGGGCGTCATTCTCACCAAAATGGATGGCGATGCCCGCGGCGGCGCGGCGCTTTCCATCCGCAGCGTGACGGGGCAGCCGCTCAAGTTCGTGGGCGTGGGCGAAAAGCCGGATGCGTTCGAGATGTTCCATCCGGATCGCGCGGCTTCGCGCATCCTCGGCATGGGCGACATCGTCAGCTTCGTCGAGAAGGCGCAGGAGGCCTTCGACGGCAAGCAGCAGGAAGAAATGCAGCGCAAGCTGATCGATAACGAGTTCACGCTCGAGGATTTTCGCGATCAGCTGAAGTCCCTGCGCAAGCTGGGGTCGCTCGAATCGATCCTCAAAATGATGCCGAAAGTGGGCATGATGAAAGACCTGCAGAACATGCAGCCGGATGAAAAAGAGTTGACGCGCATCGTCGCGATCATCGATTCGATGACGCCCCGCGAGCGCGACAACCATATGATTATCAACGGGAGCCGGCGCCGCCGCATTGCGCGCGGCAGCGGAACCAGCGTGAACGAAGTCAACAACCTGCTCAAGCAGTACGGGCAGGCGCGAAAGATGATGAAGAGCCTGTCCGGTAACATGGGATTCCTCGGCAAAAAGCTGGGGAAAATGGGAATGGGCAAGCTCGGACTACCCGGTTTTTAAGATTTCGATTGAAGATTTTCAAGGATAATAAACAGATGCTGATGATCAGGCTGGCGCGTTTCGGCGCCAAAAAGAAACCGTTTTACCGTGTTGTTGTGATCGAGAAGGAACGCGCGCGCGATAGCCGCAACCTCGAAGTGGTGGGCCAGTACAACCCGCTCACCACGCCGGCGCAGGTGAAGTTCAACCACGAGCGCATCGCCTACTGGACGAAGAACGGCGCGCAGCTTTCGGACACCGTCGGACGCCTGCTGAAGAGCAATCCCGCTCCGGCAGCCGTTTAATACCGGCGGTATCAATACTCTCAGGAGGGAAGTCGATGAAACAGTTGATCGAAGACATTGCGAAGGCTCTGGTCGACATCCCGGAAGAAGTAACCGTCAATGCGATCGAGGGCGAGCAGACCACGGTCCTTGAGCTGAAGGTTGCCCCCAGCGATCTGGGCAAGGTGATCGGCAAACAGGGCCGGACGGCGCGCTCCATCCGCACGATCCTGGGGGCGGCCGGCATGAAGCTCAACCGCCGCTTCACCCTGGAGATTCTTGAATAGCGGAGATTGGATTACGGTCGCCATCCTGGGCCGCCCTCGCGGCATTCGCGGGGAGTTGACAGCCATGTCTCAATCCAGCAGGCCGGAACGCTTCGCCAGGTTGAAAGACGTGCGCCTGGCGGGCGATGGCGGCCTCTGCGCTGCGTATGAAGTAGAAGAGGTCTGGGACCACGGGGGCGTGCCGGTCTTCAAGTTCCGGGGCGTGGATTCCATGTCGGACGCCGAAAAGCTCCGCGGGGCCGAGGTCCAGGTGCCGCGCTCCGAGCGCGTGGAACTCGAACCCGGCGAATACTTTCATTCGGATCTGATCGGCTGTGAGGTGCGCGCACAGGTTTCGGGACGCACCGTGGGGCGCGTAACGGACTTCCAGGAATACGGCGGACCTCCGCTGCTCGAGATCGATGGCGGCAGGCTCCTGATCCCGTTCGTGAAGGCCATCTGCGTCGATATCCGGCCGGAAGAGAAGCTCATCCAGGTCGAGCTTCCTCAAGGGCTGGAAGAGGCGCTCGCAAACCCCGGCAAGGCATGAAGTTCCACCTGCTGACCATTTTCCCGCAGTTCTTCGAAGGCCCTTTCCAGCACGGCGTGGTGGCGCGCGCGGCGCAGTACGGGGCGCTCGAACTGCACATACACGATCTGCGGAACTGGACGCACGACCCGCACCGCACGGTGGACGACCGTCCCTTCGGCGGCGGCGCGGGCATGCTGCTGAAGCCCGAGCCGATCTTCGAGGCGGTCGAAAGCATCTGGCCCTCTGGAAATGAGCGCCGGAAAGTGATTCTGCTCTCCGCCCAGGGCCGGAAATTCACGCAGCAAATCGCGCGTGACTTACTGCAAAACGACGAACTGCTGCTCATCTGCGGGCGCTACGAAGGCGTGGATGAGCGGGTGGCCGAACATCTGGCGGACGAGGAACTCTCGATCGGCGATTACGTGCTGAGTGGCGGTGAACTGGCCGCGGCCGTGGTTGTGGACGCGGTGGCGCGCCTGTTGCCGGGCGTGGTGGGGAACCTCGATTCCACCGTCCACGAGTCGTTCGAGCAAGGCATCCTCGATTGTCCGCAATGGACGCGGCCGGCCGAGTTTCGCGGCTGGAAAGCGCCCGATGTCCTGCTGGGCGGCAATCATGCCGGGATCGAGAAGTGGCGGCGCGAGGCGGCGCTCGAAAAAACCGCGCGTCTGCGGCCCGACCTGCTGCCGCAAAATCCCATTCCGGATTAGTGCGCGGCCCCGGTTTCCGCCATCGCGGCCGGCGCCACGTCCAGGTTCGAACCCAGCGTCAGAAAATTCAACAGCGTGGCGGCGGCCCCGCATCCCACGATCACAATGGCCATGGGCAGCGCCGAGGAGTTGTCGATCGCGCCCAGAACGATGGTCGTGATAGCCGCGATGGTGAACTGATTCGTCCCCAGCAGCGCCGAGGCCGTGCCCGCCATGTTTCCGTGCCGCATCATGGCGATGGCGTTCCCGTTCGGAAACACGAACCCCGCGCCGCACATATAGACGAACACCGGCGCGAAGATACCCACCAGACCGCCGAATCCGGTGAGCGCCGCGATCAGCACCAGGATGCCCGCGCCGAACTGCACCAGGTTCGCCACCAGCAGCACCTTCGATAAAGGGATGCGGTGCGGCATGTGGCCGTTCACCTGAGAAGCCCCGATCAGGCCCGCCGCAATCACGCCAAACAGCCACCCGAACTGCTGCGGCGGAAGTTTATAGATATTGATGAACACAAACGGCGCGCTTGCGATGTAGGCGAACATGCCCGCGGAACTGAAGCCGCAGACCAGAGACGCGCCGAGAAACGTCCGGTCCCGCAGCAGATGCCGGTAGGTGGAAACGACGCGGTCCATCCGCAGAGGCTGCGCGTGCTCCGGCGCCAGCGATTCCTTCAGGCGGAAGTGAACCGCCAGCAGAGTCAGAACGCCGAGCGACGCCTGTGTCAGAAAAATGGACTTCCATCCGAACCAGACCAGCAGATAGCCGCCGATGAAGGGCGAGATCAGGGGCGAGACGCCGAGGACCAGCATGAGCATCGAGAAAATGCGGCGCAGTTCGAGCGGCGGAAACAGGTCGCGAACCATCGCTCGGGAAACCACCGCGCCGCCGCAGGCGCCGATCGCCTGCAGGAACCGGAACACCGAAAGCGCGTGCACCGAAGTCGTGATGGCGCAGGCCGCGGACGAGGTCACAAAGAGGGCGAGGCTCACGTACAAGGGCGGCTTGCGGCCGAAGCGGTCGGTCACCGGCCCGTACAGCGACTGGCCGAGCGCATAACCCAGCAGAAAGGTCACCAGCGTGATCTGCACCTGCGCCGTCGTGGCGTGGAAGACCTTTTCGAGCAGGGGCATCGACGGCAGATACATGTCGATCGAAAGCGGAGCGAACGCCTGGAGCACGCCCATCAGAACGATGAGTTCCAGATAGCGGAAACGGGATCGCGGATGCGGGTAAGCGGTCAATGGCGAAAGGCTCAGTTTAACAGCACGCCCGGGCGGTTTCCGGCGGATTTTGTTCCACACGGCGTTTGACACCGGCGAAGTCTGGCGATATGATGCCTCGAAGCTTGCTCCGTGGAGGTGCTCCGCTTGAATATCAGGTTCGCCGGCCTTCTGGCCATCTTTGTCTGCACCCTCGCCGTCGCGCCGGTGTGGGCGCATCACTCTTTTGCCGCCGTCTTCGATTCGAAGAAGCAGGCGACCGTCACCGGGACGGTAACGAAAGTCGATTGGCGAAACCCCCACATGTACGTCTATGCCGACGTCAGGGGCGACGCGGGGAAAGTCGAGAACTGGGCCTTTGAGACCTTTCCGCCGAACATCCTGATCCGCCAGGGCTGGTTGAAAGACGCGCTCAAGCCCGGCGACGTCGTCACGATCTCGGGCTCGCTCGCCAAAGACGGCTCGAACCTGATGTTCATCCGGGAGATTACTTTTCCCGACGGCACGAAGAGAATGGGCGGCGCGCCCTCGCCTTACTAAGTCCGCGAAAGCCTTCATCGGGCAGGAGAGTTCAACGTGAGAGATCGATTCCTTTACTCCGTGGCCGCAATTGCGGCGGCGGCTTTCTGCGCCGCGCCCGGCGCCGCGCAACAGAGCCCGGCGGCGATTCCGCGGATGGCCGACGGAAAGCCCGACCTGTCCGGAGTCTGGATGGCGGGCGGCGGATTGTCCGATCTGCGCTCGAAAATTGACAAGAACGCTCCTGCCGCGTCCAGACCCGCCGCCCAGCGCCCCGATCCGCCTCCGTATAACACCGAAGCCCTGGCGAAGATCAAAACCATCAAGGACGATCAGGACCGCTCCGACCCCATGGCGCTATGTCTGCTGGTCGGCGTCCCGCGCATCATGTCGATGCCGATGCCCATGCAGATCATCGAGACGCCGGGACAGGTCGCAACGCTTCACGAGGCTTTCCATGCCTTTCGCATCATCCCCACCGACGGGCGCGGGCATCCCGCGGATATGGACGCGAGTTACATGGGAGACTCCGTCGGCCATTGGGACGGAGATACGCTGGTGGTGGATGTCGCGGGCTTCAACGATGTTACCTGGCTCGGCATCGGCGGCGCCACCATTCACAGCGACAAGCTGC
>VFSW01004614.1_pt1 | contig 20522 bp, 26 predicted proteins | sample 5358111 | NCBI WGS metagenome assembly VFSW01 (sample SAMN11554181, study PRJNA540505) | mine drainage metagenome | isolation source: sediment from site ElyBrook_90M | place: USA: Ely Copper Mine, Vershire, VT | collected 2017
TTCGTAACCAGCAATATTCAAGCGGTTGATTTAGATTTCTTTCTCTAGTAATGGAAGCCAATCGCGAAGAATCGCCACTGGTGTATCCATAATCTTTGTCACATCCATCATTCACCCCTTTATGCTGATAAAATATTCAACTTATGTCACCGGACGGCTGTCAATCGTCACATTCAGCCCGCCCATGAATTGCCCCAAGTAGACGACACTGGTGAACAACGCCATCAAGGTTTTTTCAATCTGCTCGTGCCGTTCATCGCTCGCCTCAATCACCAGCGAATAGCACTTCGATGTGACCACAGGTGCAGCCGGTGTATTGACTTCCTCCCCTGTTGCTATGGGGGAGGATTGAGGAGGTGGTATCTCCACCACTGGCACTTCGCCTGTGCTGGTCGCCAGCGCTTCCCATGTGATGCGGCTGCTCCACACGTAACCCGCTTCCAACACCGTCGCGGTGGGTGTATCGTTGCTCAACTTCTCCACATAAATCCAGTTGCCGGTGCTCATTTCACTGACCGGCCCACTGTGCAGGGGAATATCAAACCGCCGCACCACGTCACCCGGCTTCAGTTGCCCGGTCTTCTTACCCGCATAGCTCCAGGTGTCGCGCAGGTTGCGATAGTCCACCGGAATCGCCTTCACCCGCACCCGAAACCCGCTGGCCGCTTCTGGCGGTCGCGTGATGATCTCAACTGGTGCAGGCACTGTTGGCAAAGGCATGGCTTCTCCATCCACACTAAAACTCATCCACTCGCTGGCTGTGATCAAACTGTCCAGTAACACTTGACTCTTGCTCACACCGAAGCTGCCGTTGCGGCCCCAATCCGGCCAACTGTACAGGCTGAAGCTCACCTTGTGCGCCAGATACCACATCTTGGCCGTCGCCTTGATGAAGTCCATATACTGCACTTCACTCACAGGAATATCACGCCATCCGCCATCTGGATCGAGATCAACCTTGCCTGTGTGCGGATTAATTGCTGCTTTTGCCAGCGCGAATTCGCCAAGGAATACATCCGGCGCATCCAGCTTCAGTTGGTCAAATTTTGTGACCAAGTTCTGGTTGCGGTTGATCAGGCTGTTTTGTTCTTCCGGCTTGTATCCGGCGTATTCATGGGTCATCACCAGCGTTTTATACTTGGCCGCCATCCGGATCGCGTCTTCAATCGACTGCTGTTGGTAATCCGCCCAATCTGGCGTGCCTGCTGCCCATGCGAACGCCCCCGCGCGAATCCCTTCTTCACCTAAGATGCGGATGCATTCCGTCTCATAAGCGGCATTAAACAGCGGCGCAGCTTCGTTCAATAGGTGGATAATCGCACCTGTCTCACGAATTACATCCAAGTACGGCTTCACCCGCCGCGCAAACCACATACCAGCCGCCATCGCCGGACTGACAGCACTGTGGTTCCAAAGGTTGATGTAATAATTGGAGTCCGTCCACGTTGGATAAGCCGCATTGCCCCATGCATCCTTGCCGTCATACCCGCGCCAGATCGGTGTGGTATCCGGCAGTGAATCTCTTACCAGTCGTAAGAGGTTGGGGGCATCATTGAACCTTGCCGCCGTGAAGAGGTTGATGAATCGTGGTGGATAATGCAGCCGCTTGTGCCAGTTCAACCAGTTCTGAATCTCGCCGTCGTCCATCCTATCGGCTATGCCATAGATGGACGCGGCACTGTAAGTCTTGCTCATTGTGAGGGTTCGGATTTTGCAGCTTCTAAGATGCGTTGACCTTCTTCAGCGCGAAGATACGGGTTTTCAATCTTGGACACCCCATGCAGGTATTTATCATGCAAAATCACCTGTTTGGCGAGCATATCTAGATCCTCTTGCTTTGCCAACGCTGGACCTTCCATCGCGGTAAGTTGTGCTAATGGCTCATTCGGCTTCCCGTCAGTTACTTTGTCAGCGAAATCAAGCAGTCGTAGGCTAATATCGCGTACAGCTTCAAAGAATTGCCGTTCGCGTTCTTGTGCAGCTGGTGATTGAGATTGATAAAGTTTCTCAGTCACATCTTGATTAAGCTTGTTCGTGCCAAATCGATTAAGAATAACCGCCAGAGTCCCACCGCTCAAAACGGCGATGATAATCCCGCGTAGCAGCTCAACGATGCTGATGGCGTTATCAGGTGTGAGGATTGGCGATGAGCCACCGCTTGGTGCAACTGTCGCAGTGACAGCAGGTGTCGCTTCAGCGGTCACATCTTGCGCGAAAGCAGGTGCAACCAGCACGAGGAACAGGCACAGAAGAAGCATTATCGGAATCAGGTTACGGCGCAGCATGGCAGCCTCCATAAGTTTTAAAATGTTGCCCACAGGTTATCCCTGCGGATCTTGTAGAACGCACAGATTAGGAAGGGGAAGGGGTTGGTTCTGGCATCGAGCCGTTGGGCACAGCCGGCACTTCACTGGTGGATCGCAGTTTGGGCAGCAGCCTCTCAATGTAACCCAGCGTGATGTCAATCCGCGATTTCATTTCGTCGTTTTGGCCCGGCAGTTTCTCGACCACCATCCGCAGCGAACCCAGCTCGCGTTTGACTTCATCAAGGCTGTTGGTGATGCCCGTGTTATGCTCCCGCGCTTGCGCGGCCACATGATCGACATTCTTCAACAGTTCTTTGCGGCTGTTGATCGTTTCCTGTGTGCCGTCCTCAATAATCGCCTTCAGCGTCGAATAATCCATCTCCCGCTTATGTTCGGTGATTTTGAGCGCCTCTAGCCACGCCACACTTTGCTTGCTGCTTTCCTTCAGCATCTCAATGAAATCAGCCCGCTCTTTATTTTCAGCATCCTGCGTTCGCACATCACTCAACGCTTTTGCCTTATATACTTCTGACGCATTCCTGCGGGTCAGCGCCCAAACACCAATGACAGAGCCAAGCACACTGCCGATAATGGTTAAAATTGCTAATATGGCTTCGTTACTCATGTTCACCTCGCTTCAGCGCGTCGTAAATGCGCCCCTATTCAAGACCACCTGTGACCGATCAGCACTGCCGTAATCCACCACATACGCCTGCGGATCAAGCCCGACGATACTGCCGCCACCGGGAAAGCAGCTCTGAATGTAATAAGCGCTGATCTTGCCGGTGCGGATGATGGCCCCCATTCCACCTTCATAATGATGGAAGTCCACCACTTGCCCGATTGGCAGCATTCCCGCGTCCGGCGTGGTCGTAAATGGATCACATACCCGCTGCGCCCCTACCAACATAAGATTTGTCATAAATACCAGTAGAATTGCCAGCGCAAACTTGATCTTCATGGCTCATTACCCCCGTAATTAATCATTAGGGTAATAGTGCCTGATCTCACAGGGCGCATCGCGCATTGGGGGGTTAAATGGGGCGGGCTAATCCGCGCAAACGGATATTCAGTTCGACTTGTCCAGAGGATTTCTCGCCTGTAAAAGCGCCTGTTGTGCCGTAGCCGGGCACGGAATAAGTGGTGGAGGTATTGGTCACGCTTGCCCGAAATTGAATCGTGTGTTCATTGTAGATACCCGCGTCCAAAATCAATTGGCTTATATCACAACTGACATCCAGTGCCGTGTTATCTGCTGCCAGCGGATTCCAAGGCCCACCGTAGCTGGCACTTACATCCACACCATTGACCCACAGTTGTAATCCCTTGGGATGGTGATTGCCTTGCAAGATGGTAAACAGGTTATCAATATTCGCTCCGGCAATCGGGTTAATAGCCGTGCCATGCGAAAAGACCTGTAAAGGATAGGTCTTAAAACGAATTTGAACCTTTAAAATTTCAAGGACTTCATCGTCTACTTGCAGTTTGAAGTTGGCATACCGTGCGCCCGAAAGTGTGTTGTAGCACACGTAATCGTTATAAGTATTTTCACTCCAAAACGTATCCGTGCCCGGTGCAATGTTCCGCACTTCCGTCCGGTCCAGCACTTCCACCAGCAAATCCGTCTCATCCATCACATGCCGGTCAATCGTACTCACCTGTAAGGTGTGCGTGAAACCGCTATCAGACGCGCTGTGCTGCACGCCCATCACCCACAAATCTTCGTCCACATCAATGTAAGTGAAGCTGCCGCCCATCGTCGGCACAATCCCTTTATACTGCACATGGATCAGGTCACCGGGCTGCACCGTAACCCGCATTTTCTTCACACTTAGCGTATAGCTGGTCAATGCTTCCCGCGTCCGTGCCAGACTCTGGAACGTCGCATCCGCCAGCGCATCCGAAGCCAGCGTTTTGGCGGTCGATGAATTGGCGATGGGCCCGATGTTCTTAAAACTCAGCGTATCCTGCCGCAGCTCGTCACCGTCGCTGGCATCTACATAATATTCGTCGATGCCGAAATCATTGCTGCGGATGTAGATGGGGTAGGTGGGGGTTGTCCCCGCCCGATAAACTGTGTTATCGGAATCATCCAGGATTTGATACGAGGTATCTTTGAGCGTGGTCGCGGCTGTTCCCTCGCCCGCGCCCATTGGAATCGCCCAGTTCAAAATCGGATCCGCATCTTCAGTCACACTGATGCTCTCAATCACCAGCACCGCATCATTGGCATACAATTCAATCCCGAAGCTGGATGCCGATTGCATCGCCCAGATCGCTTGACCGCTGTCGGTCGTGGCAGCCGTGCCGAATTCACCGATCTCCAGCGTCCGGCTGTCCGTGCCCAATCGGAAGTGCAAGCCCCATTGTTTGCAGCTCTGGGCAATCGCCCTTAACACCTTCGACCCATCATAGCGGGCTGTTTTGAGCAGTGACGCGCTGGCCGTTTCCACATCCGCTGTCCAATCCGGCACCAGCTCCACCAGATCGTCGGCTATCGTCTGCACCGTTTGGGCATTATAAGCACGTCCCAATCCCACCGTGCGGAAGTTCAGTTCGTTGATCTGGTCGCGACCGCTGCGGCTAATGCTCACGTTATCAGCGGTTTCTTGGTTGCGCGGCTTCACAATCTTGCCCCGCATCCATTGCAGCGGCGTTTCAGTGTCTTCCTGCGCCATCAACGCCACTTCGTTGCCGCTGATCAAATAGCTGATCACGTCCGCATCCAGCCCACATTGCAGGTCAAACGTCCCCGCCTCATCCAGCTTGCTGGCCGTGCTCATGCTGATCAGCGTGTGGATCTGCGCCACCTTCACGCCGTCTGTGTCGTAAACATCCGCCCAAATCCGCATGGGTTAAGCCTTGCCCACCAGATGAACCACCACGTCATACAGCTTCAGCACCACGTCTTTTAAGTCGGCTGCCTTCATCTTCTCAATCTCTTCACGCGCGGGCAGGGCAGCAATCGCCGCAGCTCGTGCATCTTCCTTCTGTCGTAAGCTCAGGTCAAAGGCTTGGCGTGCTTCACGGTCAGCCACATCTTCCGGCGTTTCATCGACTAAAACAGGCTTGCCGGTCTTGGGGTCATGGATCATTTTTTGGAAGGTCATCTTAATTCAGTCCATATAGGGCATAAGCCGTATTCTGTTTAAGGTTGGTTCCACCCGAAGGATGTAGGGTGATTGAGGTAATCGCGCCACTGGTATTCATCCAGAAGCTCTTGGCACGTCCGGCTTTCACGAGTCCGCTCGTTGTGCCTGCAAGTGCGCTGCATTCGGCATGAACCACCCGCCGCATCGTGGCAGATGTGTAGTTTAAAATCAAAACCGCCGCACCACCGTTGCCCGCCGAACCGCTCGCGCCAACGGCTGCGTTCGGCAAAAATATCCCAGTACTCGCACCTAGAATTTCAGCAGCGGTCACCGAACTGCCGCTCTCAACTGCATACTGCGTGTAATAGTTTCCAGCGGTTGCATCCGCATTAAAACGAAGCAGTAAGTTGTCAACGGTTGCTGCCAGATCGGTACGCGCTTCCAGATACAACAGCAAATGTTTAAACGTCTGTGGCACACTGGCGCTAATGCTGACGCTGGTCGCATCCGCACCCATCGCCGCCCGCGCGGTGATCAGATGCATCGCGCCCAACATGCGTTCGGTAACACTGTTCCCCTGCATGTAGGGCAAATCACCCGACTTGAAGTAAATAATATTCTTGCCCGATGCTGGCGCAGACGGCGATGCAATCTGGTCAAACCGCAGCTTTTCCGAGCTGTCGATGCCATTCTGCATGTTATTGATCAGCGTCAGCAGCTCATTGTCTGGCGTGGTCACGTCGATTGCATTATAAAAAGTATTAATGGAAGCCAATGTTGAAATTGTGCGAGTAATGGTCATACAAAACGCTCCAAATATTGCAAGTACAGCGTCAATGAGCCGTTGCAAGTAACGTTAAGACTATTCGAACCCGGCAGTAATCGAATCCAGTCCGGTGTATTGGCTGTGAAATTAGCCAGCACGTTCGTTCCCGTTGGCCCCAGCAGCACCCGCCGTGCCTCTGGATTGATATATAAATAAGTGCCAGCGGCCAATGCGGCGCTGTAACTAAATTCGTCTTCGATTGCTCCATCTACAATTCGCCGTACCCGAATGTCTGACACGTCACTCACCCCATCATTGGACAGCATGACAGTTGGCAGTGTGAAATAGTTACCATTGTTGGTGAAGCTGTAAGACGTGTTGAGGGATATGTTGTAACCCAGCGACGCGTCCCATACACCGCCATCGTCCCATTTGCCAACGCCGTCATCCCACAACTGACCAAACCCGCTGACCGTTCGGCACCAGAACGGGTTAGGCACTTCAAACACAACCGGCACTTTTTGCCGGTTGTGTGGCGTGTTATGCACATTCTGCTGAAGCTGTTGGTCACTCAACCGCGCAAAACAGAAACGCGTTGGCCCATACAGCGGCTGCATAAACAGCGGCTGCAATCCCCAGTCCGCCATCTGGCGCAGAGAATCGACTTTATCAGTAGCTTCCACAAAATCGTTGAATGTCAGCCAGTTATCAACTCGCACCGTCCCGATGGGTGACAGCCCGCGTCCGGTTCCTAAATTGCTAAAGCCGCCGTTCACACCCGGCATTCTGACCGTCTTCGTCACCAGCGATGCGAAGTTATCCGTAAAGATCACCTGTGACCGAGTGGGGAAGGTGTATAGCTTGCTGCCGCTGCCAAATTTAAGTAAGGTTCTCATGTTGCCAGTGAATATCCCTTCGACCGTGCCGCGTTGAGTGCCCCGCGCATTCCCGCTGCGCCTTCCGCCTCACTGTTGGCATGGATATGCACACCACCGTAAATATTAAACCCGCCCATCATGCCAGCAGTATCGCCCGTCGTGCTGATGTTCCCGCTGGAAGACGGCGTAAATAGTTCCGGCCCTTGCTCTCCCACGATATAACTGCCACCTGCCATCACTGGCCCACCACCCGCGCGCTTGCCAAGATTTGCGGTCACACCTACACCGCCGCTCGTGATTGCTGTACTTGGCCCGCCTCCAGATCCAACGTTCGACACCCCCGAAATCCCAGCCTGAAATTTCAAGAGTCCGATGTATAGATTTAAGAGGGCTGTGGTGAATTCTTCCATCCGCTTCTCTAACCAATCAATCACAGGTGTTAGAGTCACCTTTAAAATAAAAGCGAGTTGAGCAGCCGCTACGGAAGCATCTGTAAATAATTTCATGATGCCACCCGGATAGAGTTTGTCGGCTGCATAAATGATGCCAGCGATTGCTGCGGCGATTAAGACAGCTGGGGAAAGCAGAATACCAAGCGCACCGCTCACTAATCCAATGGCCGTCCCTAAGATGGTTAAAATACCACCCAGCGCAAATGCACCAGCCGCCACAATCGCAATGTTTTTAACCAGCTCGGGGTTCTGGCTGATCCATGCCCCAACTTTGTCTATAATTGGGCCAACACTGGTGACAATTTCTCCCAGCGCTGGAATAAGTGCTGTAACAATGGTTTCTTTAATGTCGTCAAATTTATTGTTTAGAATATCAAGTTGGCCGGGAAATGTCTTACCAGCAGCCGTTGCCGAATTACCAAACTCACGTCCCAACTCATTCAGAATGACGGTTTGTGCCCCAACCACATCACCGGACTTCACCATCGCCTCAATTTGGGCTTTTTGCTGTTCGGTGAAGGTCACACCCACGCGGGTTAGCGCTGTAATTCCGTTAATGGGATCATTCAGCGCCTTGCCAAGTTGAATCGCGCTCTGCTGGACATCCCCACCAAAGGCCGTTGCCATGTTCAACGCCGTCACGGTCGCCGCGTCGAAGATGCCACCCTTAGAACCAATATTAGTGAAGGTAAGCAGCATATTTTCGCCACTTAACACCGCTTCATCGCTGAAACGGGTAACACCCTGCAAAGTGGTTGCTAGCGCTTGGGCATGTTCAGATGTTACACCGGCTGCACCACCAGTTGAACTAATCACCGCCTCAAGTTGACTGATCGCCAGTTGACTCTCACCCGCCGACTGAACCGCACTTGCCGCAAACGCTAGTATCGGAGTGGCAGCACCCATCATCAGCAATCCGGTATTACGGACACCATCGCCAAAGGTCTTTAGTTTGTCAGCAGTGGTTTTCAACCCACCATCGGCATTCTTTAGCCCTTGTTGGAAGTTTTTATCATCCAGTGACAGCACACCGAACAGGCTTGCGACTTGAAGTGCCATTGAGCTTCCGATAATTTAGCTTCTCTTGCGTCAAGCCAACCTTACCGTTTGCACTTGTGAGTAACGCACCAAATAAAAACTCCCTCACAATGGAGGGAGTTTCAGATTGGCATTTTCCCATTACGAAGTGCGTGTTTCACTTCTGAAAGCGCCAGCACATCAGCCCGTAATTGAAGGGACATTCTATCAAGTTCACTGGGTGGGATGCCCAGTGAAACCAACTCAGCATCTTCTATGCGTTCCAATTCATCTGGATAGAAGCTCACCATGCCCGGTGCTTTAGCAGCGAGAGCGTAGTCCCTTGCTAGTTTTTTGCGAGTATTCTCGCCTCGCCAGATTGGATCATTTCAAGAATTTCCGCGTAGCGATCTTCCTGAATCCAATCAAATGATTCAATTTCGCCCCAATCTAATACGGCTGGAGCACCTTCGATAAGCCATTCACCCGGCACAAATCGCAAAACTTGTGCGACTAATTCAGCTTGCTCGTCACCAAGTTCTTCAATAATTTGAACAGCTTCATCCTGTTCAACACGAAGCTTTTGCGCATCTGATTGAAATTGCTGGCGAATAAGTTGAGCAGCATCTTTATTTGTCCCCTTAGGGATATAAAGCTGTGGAAATGGCTGATTCAATATGATTTGTGCTCGCGTTGCATTCATAATACTCTTCGAAAACGCCTTCGACCATTGGCGGCTGACCTTGCTAAAATCGAACGTGGGCTTCTGATCTCCCATACTTCACCTTCCCTATAAATAAATACGGACGCATCGCGCGTCCATCCTAACGCAGAGAAACCTGATTATCAGAACGTGTCACCCTTGTGGATGTCTTTGGTGGGTGTACCAGACGCAACCAGATCGAACTCCAGCAGCACCGGCTCTTTTTCAACCTTGGTCGATGGCCCGGCGATATTGGTAATCAACCAGTTGCGGTTGTCGCAAGGCTTGCCAACGGTACTGCCTTCCGGGCCGTACACCACCGCAATAATTTCATTCTGGGTATGCACGGCTGCCAAGTCTGTTGCGGCTTGAGCATCGTTATAAGCCAGTGTGATCTTGGCCTTGCCAGATTTCAATCCAGCGGCATGTTCTTCGTATTCAGTGCCAGCCCCCGCCGTTACATCCACATCATTGACACCTTTGCCAATGTCCATCATCTTCCACAGCGATTCAATGTTGACACCGTTCATCCGCAAATAAATCGAGTTGCCGTTATATTCAGCCATTATCGTCTCTCCATTCGTATTCGATACTGATGCCCGGCGTGATAAAGCGTCATGCCCGCTGCCGGATACTCCATTAACCAGATCGCCCTATCGGTACTGACTGTCGTGATACGCCAGCCCGCATGATAGGGCAGGCGTGGGTTAATGTCCTGATCACCGCTGTCATCCAACAACGTGTTAATCGCCTCTCGGATCGCCAGCGCTGTCGCCTTGTCTTCCGCCACACCCTTGATGCTGTAAACCATCTCAGCCTGCTTGTGGTATGGATTGCTGGCCGGTTGCATGTCCGACGCGGGGAAGTAATGCAGATAAGGCCGCACCACCGTTGAACTCACCACATCCGCCGCCTGCACCCGCACGCCCCACAGTGCCGACGCATTCCGCAGCAGCCCAATCAGAACCGTCTCAATCGCCTCTTGGGCACTGACCGTCATACGTCCTCAAGTCCCAAGTTATCGCGTGCGGATTGCTCAATCGTGCCCCGTTCCCGTTCAAATGCTGGTCGCATAAACGGACGCGGCGCGATGCTCTCCGTACCATCTTCCAAATACAGCCCATATGTCACGCCGTCCATAATGTGCCGTGTGAACTGGCCTTGCCGCTCCCATCGGATCGAAGCGCGTAATGTGCCAATATCCACATTTGGTGGATGGCCCGGCTGGCTGGCGACATGCGTCACACCCCCGCGCGTGTAGCTGCGCCCCGGTGGTGATGTATTCATGCTCAACTTGATGTCACTCACCATATGTTCCGCTTCAGCGTCCAACCACTTGGCAACCTTTTCAGGTTCGGATTGCATCAGCTTTTGCAGACCCTTGGTGTCCAACACCACTTTCGAATTCGCCATCATCACCTCATCTATACAGAAGGGCAGGTGCGCCGTAAAACCCTACGCACGCACCCGTGTGATCACTGCCGCGGCGAAAACGCTATCGGTCAGCTTGTCCTCCACTTGCACCACCTGCCACCGGCTGCTGTCGCTGTCTAGCTGGGCAACCATATCCACAGTGAAGGTCGTGTCATAAGGGCACTCTAACCGGTAGGCTTCCACCAACGACTCTTGGCTGCCCACCACTTGCTGGCTGCTGTTGGCCGGTGTCTTGGCCCGGATCACCCGGCACCGCACACCACTCGTCACCAGCTCCAACGTACCTAGCGGTTCGCCCATCGTGCCTGTCGCGCCCGACGCTCTAAACAGTGAGCAGGTATCCGTCAGCATCGCGCTGCCGTTCCGTCTCGCAATCGCAATCGTTCGAGCACTCAAGTGCAGCATCAAGCCCTCCCGCCCATCCATGTCACTGTAAATTCAGCTTGTGCAAATAATGCACATGCTCGGCTTTGTGTTCCGATAACCGTTATTCTGCGTCGTCACTCGTCCACACAACGCGCAGCACTATCGCCAGCGCGAGGATAGTCGCAATCAAGACACAGATGTATGTCATGGTGCTGTGATACTCGCTACTATGCCGTCAGTGTCCAACTCTAAATAGCTTGCGGTCTTAACGGTCACATTGCTATTCACGTTAAAAGCGCCCGAATAAGGACAAGCTGTAGAGCCGCCGCCCTCCGTCAACCCGCGCACATGAACAACCTTAGGCGCTCCCGGTTGACAGCTAATCACCGGACGTACAGCAGCATTCACTACCCGCACATTATCCAGTGTGAGCGATCCCGCGATATTCGACTTGATCCAGTTGCCATCAGCGTGAATACTCTGGGCGTTCCACAGCACATCACGAACCGAGATATTCGCACCCGCGTTCACAACCCCGCCGTCATCCATAAAGCGCTTGCTGTCTTCACCGCGAACGCCTTCAATGCTAAAAGCGGTGCTTCGCAGGTCAATATCCACATTGGCAGTGTCAAAGAATACATTGCTCATATAGGCGTTTGTGGCTGATACGACAATATGCTTATCATGGTGACTTGCCATCAGGTTATCAAAGGTGTGGTTTAAGCAGTTGCCATAGACATCCGTTCCGCAGTACACACCGATTTGCCCAGAGTCATCCCGCCCAATAAGTTCAAGGTTCTTGAAATTATGATGGTCACATTGCGCGATGCTGTTCGTTTTACCAACCCGCACCCCTACCCCGTAATGCCCTTCGATGGTCATATCATAGAAGTTGTTGCGTGTCGATTGCGCGGTATCGTAGTATACATACAGCGCGTTAGTGACTGTTGAGCCGTCCGGTATAGTGAGCCAACCACCATGCATCGAGCAGCGTGTACAGTTCTTAAACTCCACCAATGAAGCAAGGCTACCAGAGGCGGCGAACTTTGCGCGATAGGCAAACACATGCAAATCACTTGCGCCATTAATCACCAGCGGGGTTGTAACCGTATGCGTCTTAGGCTCAATAACGAGCGGGCGGCCTAGTGAAGCCGCATCATCGGCGGCCTCTTGCAATGTTGAATAATCACCACTGTAAACCGACTGCTTAAGATGAGCATGTAAGCGTAAAGAATCGGTTAAATGCTCTTGTGGTGTATTGATGAGGGTACGTGTCGGAATATCAGCAAGATTGACCATTTAATAGCCGTCTCCATACCCCGGCCACGTATTCGACTCAGGGAAAGAAGGCATCTAAATCCGCTTTAATCGCCCCCGTTGGACTGATGGGCCATGCAATCAAGTCTGTCCCCGCGTGACTGGCTTTTACACCTGTCACGGACGCATTAAAGCCGCTGCCTGTTGCGTCATTCTTAGAGGAGAGGTCAACTGTTACCCGTATGAATGTGCCGTAGAGGGATACTTGAATCCGGTACGCCTGTGCGTTTGTCCATGTCTGGGAGGTTGTACCGCCTGTCTTTTCAGTCTCAACCCCGGCGGCTTTTTCATACACCCTAATCGTACTCGCCCCTTGATCCATGCGGATGATTACACAGTTGTTATCATCCGTGCGGCGTACCATCAACTCTTGGGTCACCCCCGTAGCAGCAGTAATGGTATGCTCAATCACCCCATCCCCTGACGCGGCGGTGATCGTGTCACTGTTAACCGATACCGCTTTACGTTCGGTTGCGCCCGCATATTGAGTGTTGAGGTTAGAAAAAACGCCTATCTTGGCGGGTTTCACATAAAACACGCCTGATAATTGGGCGATTGCAGCCGAGGAGACAGGGCTTGTTGTGCCGAGGTTGCTCACAAAACCGAGTGTCCAGTCAGTGAATGCCCCGCCGCGTATCCATATCCATACGCCGCCACTCGTGCGGTGGCTGATTGCAAAATCGTAACTTGTGCCAACCACATAAGCGCTGGATAAAATGTTGCGCTGATTGCCACCGTAATAAGCACGAATCCCGCCCGTCACAAAGTAGATGCCCTCTACAATGTCACCGGACTGGTTAGTGTCCCATCCGGCGCGGTGAGCGATTGTCCCACTGACCGCTTTTACCCGAAAACAAGCCGTCAAACCGCCTGCCCTCGTTTGCGCCGACCACCATATGCCGGGGTCGCCTGTAGCGCTAATCCCCGTAAACTCTAAGCCGTTAGCGACGGTTTCAGCCAGCTTGCTTGCCGTGTCCACCACTGTGCGCGTGTTAATACCATCCGTTGCCAATGTGCCGTTTACCGCGCCGGTTGCTAAGGCCACATTGAGGTTATCGATAAGTGACGTGGTATAGGGAGCGCCGCCACCCAACTCCGTCGCAAGCTTCATCGAATTCCGCATACCACGCCCCGCTTCCGATAAAAACTATTCTCAGCGCTACTCTTCACCATAATCCGGCGCTTCCTTCTGGAGCGTGTCCGGTCGATACGCATGGCTGCCGCCGCTGTCAATCGTCGCACCCAACCCGAATTCACGTTTCTTCTCAGTCAGCATGTCTTTCCATGTCTGATCGGATCGCCGCCAATCCACTTGCAGCCAATCAGCCTTCATGTCCGGTTCAGCCGCAAGCTTGATGCGTGCGTTCTTGATCAAGCTGATGACAGCCTTGCCCACCGAACCTTCAACCGCCAGTACCATGTTGATCTCATCGTCCTGCCACATGGCGACGCTCGAAACGGTATCGCCGGTGTGGTACCGGACAAGCGTCAAATCGGTGGGCGTTGTGCTGATCGCGTAAGTGAATGTCATCGCCGCCTCTACTGTGTCAGAATGTCGAGACGGATATAGATATTTTTACTCACACCCCAGTTTGGCGCGCCGCTGGGTACGTAATACACATATAGGCTGGTGCCTATCCAATGGATTTCATCGTTGATGTCCGGGGTGTAAGAAAGATTGTTCGTGCCCACCGTCACGAAACTGTTGAGCGCGACCGTCGCGACCCACTTTGTATAATCCGCCAGCACCAGCGCGAACGCCCCGTTGTCAGCCACCGGAGTCGCCAGATCAGAGGTAAAAAACCAGAGTGATCCAGCGCCATTGATGGCTTCATCGGTCGCCACTAGAATCTTATTCAAGAGGCCGTGACCCGTTGAACTGCCGATCTGCCCGGTCGTGGTGTTCGTTCCTAGATCAAAGACTAATGCGCCGCCAATCACATCATTAGCCGAGTAAGCCGCCGAATCCGGTGTAAAGGTCTTCGTCGGGAATAGCCATCTGTCGAGATTTGAACTCGTCATAGTTTCCGATAACTCCTCTTCTCAAATCGCTTATTCAGCGCTGAGTGTCGATATACGCCCGTAATTGCAAGGCCATCGCCTGCACATCTTTGACCGACTTGGCTTCACGAATCGCTTCCACAGTGGGCAATTCCTTGAATGAATCAACCTTGGCTGCATCCACCGCTTCTTGATCCCATTCGTCCGCGATCTTCTGCGCCGCTTCTTTTTGTTCGTCGGTCGCCCCACGCAGGAAAGACAATTCGATCACTCCCAGCTCACGGTTCCAATCGACAGACTCCAGCGGGATTCCCATGTCTTTAATGACACGGTGCATCTCGTGAACATTGGGCTTTGCCATCTTTGCACTTCCTTCTTATGAATGCGGATGCCCCACCCACAAACAGGGCAGGGCTTTAGCGAGAGGCCGGTTAAGAGTCGACCACCGGGTCGAGCAGGCCAGACGTGTTGACCGTGTTGTTGGCGTAGTTGTTACCGCCAAAGCAGGAAGCAATCGCCACCTGTCCGGCAATCGCCGTCTTGGCGGATGCCACGAAGTTCTCAGTCACCATGCCGGTTGTGCCGGTGAACAGGGAAATGACAATCGCGCCGGTGCTGTTGAGCGAGATCAAGCGGTTGTTGCGGATCTCCACATCAGCGCATAGCGTGGTCGCACCCACCAGCACACCGTTGGCCGGGTTGGCGGTGGCATAACCCTTCAAGTTGACATAGTTGTTGATGAACTTAAAGCGATCCGCACCCACCAAACCAATCCACGCTTGCGTCGCAGTGGCAGCCGTTTGACTTTGGACGTGCGAACAGTTCTGAATGGTCAAGTCATCGGCGGCTGCGGTCGTCAGCACGAATTGCAGCGCGGCACAAGCTGCCGTCTCCACAAAATCGACGGCATCCAGTGTCACACCGGCTGCCGTGATGCTGATACAGGTCACCACCGCATCAACGTCCGTCTTGATGCGAATATTCCGGATCAGGATATTCGCGGCACTGATGGCAATCGTGGCATCGGTTGTGTGCAGGGTAACGGTTGGACGAAGAGCGCCCCAACCTAAACCGATGATGCTGATTCCGGCGATGTCAACCGCAATAGCAGCCGCACCGCTGATTGATTCAGCGTGGGTCGCAAACACCACAATCGTATCGCCCTTACTGGCCGCGCAGTGGTTTATAGCATCGTCAATGGTTGCTAATGGACGGGTGGCGGATAGGCCATCATTGCTGGCACTGCCCGTCACGCTGTCCACAAAATAGTAAGTCCCGGTCGTGGATGGTAAGGCACCACCCGATCCCATCACGGGCATTCCGAAGCTGGAAATTCCGTTGGGGAAAGTTGTCAAAGGCATTTTTACACCTCGTTTGATTTAGTCAGAACAAAATCACCCCACCCCAACGGGGCAGGGTGATGATCAGAGAAACAGGTTTATCAGAACCTAAGCGACTTCGTGGCCGTACCACGCACGCCAGTCATCCACACCGAAGCTGTAAAACAGCTTGGTTTCGTAGACGATTTCAGTTGTGGTTTCATCCACAACCACCGGCTCACTGTTGCCGACGTTGTACCAGTTGGTGGTTTCATTGCGCCACACGCTGGAGGCCATAAACCAGTTATTGGTGTCAGTCAAACGCAGCCAGGGAATAACCTTCCAACGGCCATTGCCTTGGGCATTGGCATCGTTGTTGGCGTTGCCCGGATCACGCAGCGATTGGGTGATCTTGACGGCCTGATCTTCCAATTCAGGCGGAACCCACAACTCATCCGGCATGATGCCAATTTCGTTGCCCTTGTCGTCTTTGGTGTGCATCATCAACACGCGGGTGGCGCTGACTGCATCCGCAGTCAGGGCAGATGTGCCGCGATTGCTGTAGGTTGCGCTGCTGTCTGGATTCTTGGGATGATCCGTCGCGCACAACTTCTTGCCATCGCTGAAGGTGAAGCTGGTGCTGAAGGCATTGTTGAGCAAGCCTGCTGCATCCAATTCCATCTTCTGTTCGGCACTCAAACCCACGCGCCGCGCAATCTGGTTGATTTTGCCGTATTGGTCGAACTGAAGCAGCTTCTTCTCAATCACAAACTGCACCGGATACTCCACATGGGTGTAGGTCTGGGTGTACAGTTGGTTGAAGGTCAAACGGCCTTTGGTGCGGTTGCTCTTATACTGATCCCACGCTTCAGGTGACATTCCACCCAAGCCCACACCGTTCTCTGCCGCAAGGGTTGAACCTTGGACGTTGAACAAACGGGCACGCATACTCGGAACCTGTCCCATGCCCAATTCGAAGTGATGGTAAATCACCGGGATCAGGAGCGTGCTGAATTGACTTGCTGTAATCATTGCTGTTTATCTCCTTTTCTCGTGATTTATACGGTCAACATGTGTTCGGTGCGGTGGATCATGACGATGGTGCGTTCGGTTGCCAGAAAGCCACCGACCACGATCAAATCCACGCTGGATGAGGCTGCCACTGTTTGAGCGCCGGTTGCGCCGCTGATGTCCAGTGTTGCACCAAATGCACGCGCGTTCGCATCATAGACCGAATACAGCGCGTCCGGTGCCCAATAGAACTCAACAAGCGTGACCGCTGTGGTGGCTGCCACTGTTTTGCGACAGGCTCCCACTAACGCTGTATCATTGGTTGCAGCAAGGTCAGCCTGTCCGCTTTCGATGTTGATCAAATCGCCTGCGGTCAAAGTTTCGGTGTCCTTAGCCACCACACTTGCAATCAAATCAGGCCCACCACTCAGGCGGCCCATATATTGAAATCCTGCCGATGTGTCTACGACTGCCATCGTGTTCGCTCCCTCTAACTTCGGTTAATCTTTTTTGGGCAGCTTGGCCTTGGCCTTGGCATAGTCTTCTGGACTCATACCCATCCGCTTGGCGATTTCAGTTTCTTCCGCCGTCAATTTGGATGTGCCGCTGCTGCCGCCATTTGCACCCGCGCCCGCGTCATAATTCGGGGCATCGGGTTTGACAAACAGGTTTGGATTTGCGTTCAGGTAATCTTGCAATCTTTCAGGCGGCAGCACATCGATAAGCGGCTGAACAAGATTTTTATTCATGTCCGGAATGGTCTTAATCCGTGCTTCATTGCTGGCACGAATGACATTTTCCAGAGCTTCGGTGCGATCCTTGAATGGCTTCAGGGCTGCCAATTCTGCCGCACGATCTTCAGCCAACTTTTTATAGTTGCCTTGTTCCTCAAGCTGCTTTTGCTGCCCACTTCGAATTTCATCAAGCTGCTGTTTCGCATCTTTACGAGTCTTTTCAGCCTCGCTGCGAAGCGACTTGATGTATTCTTGAACGTCTTGGGGCAGGGATTCGATTGGGGTTTTCCCGTTCGATCCACCTTGATTACCCGCGCCACCTTCACCCTGTTGTCCGTTTTCATCTGGCATTGGGGTCTACCCTTATTTCTTTGAGCGTCGGCTCTAAATGTTGATTGTTGTACGCCGCTGACAGCCTTCCGGCCCTTCTAAGCGCACGCGTTGTTTGAATAACCCAAATATTTCACAATGCTCTCGCCTGTAACGCACATGTTCTGATAACGCGCCTTCTGTGCGTTGAAATAGGCCGCCCGGCTCATGATCTCATCAACAATTGTTGTCTCTACGGAGGAATTCCTAATGCTTAAAGCTCGTCGCCTCAATCGTGAGGCTGCTGTAAACCTTGCTCAAAGCCGCGCATGGTTCATTGATCTCTCAGTCACAGCCGCCAGTGTGACGTGGGTGTCCGGTGTTCGCTGGGCAACTGCGATGGGCGGCGCATCTGGCACAGCCGGTCAGGTCGTCTATCTGGACTCCACCACCAACACATTGAAGTTGGCGGATGGCGATCTCGACACTGAAAGCAATGTCGTGGGCATTCTGCTGGACACAATGGTCAGCGGTCGTCCTTGTATCTATGCTCCCCCCGGCGCAGTCATCCAGATTGGTGCGACTCCAACTGCTGGCACAATCTATGTCCTGTCCCTCACTGCGGGCGGCATTGCACCTTGGGCAGACATCAGCACCGGCGATTACACCAACGTCCTTTTCATTGGCGTGGCAACCGGCGTGGTCGAATTGATCTGCAAGCGTGGAAGCACTGTTCACGCCTAAATGGTTAGCAACCAGAAAAGCCCTAAGCAGGGCACCGTTCAGGATCTCATCAACAGGCTGCTCGACAAAGGTTATGAAGATGTCGCGCGGCCTGTTTTGAATGCCGTTGCCTCATCGGTCAATGGCGGTTTGATTCAGCAGCGCCTCAAAGAGTTGGACGCGGAAGTGGCTCGGCTCCTCGCCGCCGACCAACCCCTCAAACCGGATAATCCCGTCTTACGTGCCTTACTCGCGGATCTTGGCGACACCATGCAGGTCAATGGTCGCGTGGTCAACGGTGCAGCCGCAAACGTGCAGGCCACCGGCACGGACGCAGCCGCCAAGATTCAACGGCAGTTGGCATTGCCCGGCATGACCGACACCCAACTGGCTAAAATTGGCGTGGTCTGGAATAAACCGGATCCCGAAGCGGTTGCCCGCCTCGTTGGCTATGCACAGTCCACCGAATGGGAAGCCGCCATTCAAAAATATGGTTCTGATGTGGTGAGCATCGTCAACAATCAGGCCATTCGGGGCATCGCCTCCGGTTGGTCACCGCTGCGCACCGCCCGCGAAATCCGCAACATGGCCGAAAACGTCCCCGGTTATCAGGCCAACACCCTCATGCGGACGCTTCAATTAACCTCGTATCGCGACGGCACCGCCATCCATCAACAGGCCAATGTGGACATCATCAGTCAAGTCATCCGCATTGCCGCCTTGGATGATCGCACTTGTTTATCCTGCGTCGCGCTTCATGGATCAGTTCTGTGGGATAGCGAGCAGAACGCCGGTGAACCCGTGCCCCGCGTGGATGATCATTACAATGGCCGCTGCACATCGGTGGTGCAGGTCAATGGCCGTCCGCCCTTCAACATCGTCTCCGGCCCCGATTGGTTCGCCAACCTACCGGAAGAACGCCAACGCCAGCAAGGCGGATTTGCCAATTCACCCGGCAAGTGGGAAGCCTACAAAGCAGGCGACGTAACCCTTCAGGATTTTGTCCACCAGCACACGGATCCAACCTTTGGCGACATGCTGGGTGAAGCCACACTTACCGACGCACTTAAGGGCAAATAATCCACTTTTTGGAAGTCCAGATCACTGACGAAAATAACTATTATCATCACTGATCAGAAATAAAAACGCCCCTTGTGAGGAGCGTTTCTACTGACAGCAACTAGGCTTGAAGCCTGACGTGCTGTCAAATGTCTTTATGCGCTGTTGCCCTTTTGGGGCTGGTGCAAGCACCACTCATTTGCGCTAAATGAATCTTGTTAATTGCGTTCAGGGGTGACTCGGCTTTTTATCGCTTTCACCGCCACCCTTTCGCGCTGGCCTTGTCCGATGGCCTAACGGTTGCTGAAACTGGCTAGGTATTCAGCTTCACCCGCTGGCAGTGCCACTCAGGAGGTGAATTATGCTGTTGCCACCATATTACCGACACCGATCAAATGGTAACGCACAGAAATCCCCTTATCGGAAGCGATTAAATATTGCGATATTCAGCCAATGCCAAAAACGCTTTACAAATCGCGACGGCTGGAGTTTCGGCACTATGAACCGTTGCGCTGTTCGTCAAGTAATTTTCCGGTGTGGGCGCATAATGAGCAAACCAGCAATCAACACCTTGATAGATGTGCAAATAATACCCGTTGACCTCCAACTTAATGGCAACATTTAGATCAAGGGAGTAATTGGGGATTGTTTCACCCTCTTCAACTTCCCATTCCCATCTTTCATCCAACGAGTCGCCCGCACTATCAAACTTATCTACCAATTCACCTTGCGGATTAAAAATCTCGGTAACTGTATCCCAACCATCCACTATTATATTAATCCGCCAACCAAGCGACTCCACCACTTGCCGACCAAGCGACTTGGCTCCCATAGCCTTATTCAGTTGATTATCATCTGGGGAGAGATTAGAATCGGAAGTAGCCATTTGCAAGTATCCTTTGCTGTGGTTAGACGGGCGTTGGATGCTCACAACATCTTACGCTCGTTGCTATTCATTAACAACTATTATATACCAATTTCCCCCTAAATAGGGAAATGAAATACGCCGTTGAGAAGATGTTTTATCGGAAGCGG
>VFSW01004615.1_pt1 | contig 20521 bp, 17 predicted proteins | sample 5358111 | NCBI WGS metagenome assembly VFSW01 (sample SAMN11554181, study PRJNA540505) | mine drainage metagenome | isolation source: sediment from site ElyBrook_90M | place: USA: Ely Copper Mine, Vershire, VT | collected 2017
TTAACAACGACTTGCCAACCAGGGATTCGCCTTGCCATTGAGGATAAGGGAGGTTCGGCATTTTGTGGTTTGGCGAGTTCAATTTCGGATCGTAACGAGATTCATGATACGGCCAGGCTTCGGCATATTGTCCCAGCGCCAGTAACATAAATCCAAAACTAAGATAAAGTGAAGTAAAATCCGGTTTGATATCCAGCGCTCGTCGACAACTCTCCACAGCCGCGCTGAACTGCCCAAGGGAAAACAACACGCCTCCCAAATAGCCGTGTGCCTCTGCGTAATCCGGTTGCAATTCTATCGCTCGGCGCAACAAGGTTTCAGCTTGAGCATAATCGCTGCGTTGTGCTGCGATCGCCCCCAAGTTCTGCAAGGCTTCAGCATGCTCAGGATCAAGCTCTACCACTTTGAGGAAGCTTATTTCTGCTGCATCCCTTTGCCCAAGCTTGAGCAGCGCAAGCCCCAGATTTCGATTAGCCTGTAACAAGTCCGGGGTGTATTCGGTTGCCTTGCGATAACACGCTACAGCTTCATCCAGTTTGTTTTGAAACTGCAATACAAAACCAAGATTGTTGTAGACTTCTGCATAGCGTGGGTTAAGCTCAATAGCGCGTCGATAACAGGCTATCGCCTCTTCCAGTCTGTTATTGCCAAAATGCGCATTGCCCTGATCCTTCAGTGCTACGCTCTCACTCAGTGCAGATCCGCTAATCAGTTCCGCCTTTTCGATCGCGGCAGATCCTACCTTCTTTTCGGCCGGAACAGATTTTTTGAACCAGTTAAACATTGGGGTGGGTCGTCAATAAAGGATCGCGAACGTCATTGCCATCAGCACGCGTTACGGCAATAAGCGCCTGACGGATACGATCTACCGGCACATTCCATTTCCCTGCCTCTTTCTGTCGGAACAGGCGCACGCTCGGATACCATGGACTATCTTCACGATCCCTGAGCCAGCGCCAGTCAAGACCAACAGTCGGCAACAACACCCAGCAGGGCTTGCCCATAGCACCCGCAAGGTGAGCAATAGACGTATCGACGCATATCACCAAATCCAACTGGGCCAAAATGGCCGCCGTATCGGCGAAATCGCCAATTTCCGATCCCAATGGAATGATCGGCTGATCGGCTGAAGAATCTTTCGCCTCGTCTTCGCCCTGCCCCTTTTGCAGGCTGATGAGGCTCACACCCGGCACAGACCACAGCGGCGCAAGTGTGGACAATCCCGGCAGTGACCGGTTAGCATCATTTTTGTGTTCTGGATTTCCTTTCCAGACCAAACCCACCTTGAGGCCCTTGGGCAATCTGTCCCGCCACTGCTCTATCCGTTCAGGTAACGCATGCAGGTAGGGTACAGCGCATGGTATGTTGTCCAACGTGGTAGCAAAATGCAAGGGAAGGCTTAAAGGGAAAATCCAGTAGTCGTATGGGATAGTGGGTAATTCCGTGATTACGTCATCCACTCCAGCTACAGTTTCCAACAACGCTTTGAGGGGCTGATTACAAACTAAAGTAAGCCTGGAAACGCCTCTATCCTTAAGTAGTTCGGCATAACGGACAAACTGAATATAATCGCCGAAACCCTGCTCGGGCCAGATTAACAACGACTTGCCAACCAGGGATTCGCCTTGCCATTGAGGATAAGGGAGGTTAGGCATCTTGCAGATTGGGACATCCAACTTCGGGTCGTAACGGTATTCGTGAATCGGCCATGCTTCAGCATATCGCCCGAGTGAAAGTAGCAATATGCTTAGGTTAAAATGTGCTTCGGGATAACCCGGATCAAGTTCCAGTGCACGATGGTATGACGCCTCTGCTTCAGACAGCCGATTTGACTCCACGAGCATCAGAGCCAGATTATTATGGGCATCAGTAAAACCCGGCGCAATTTCCAGTGCACGCCGATAGCATGCTTCAGCTTCAAACCAGTGGCGTGCTTTCTCAAACAAGTTGCCCAGGTTATAGTGAGCCTTAGCGTAATCAGGATTCAACTCTAGTGCGCGGCGACATGATATTTCGGCCTCAGATAGCCGCCCTGTTCGCACAAACAGAAGTGACAGATTATTGTGGACCGCTACAAAACCCGGAGCAAGTTCCAGCGCACGCCGGTAGCATGCTTCAGCTTCGGTCAAGCGATTACTCCCCATGAACAAGATACCCAGATTGGAGTGAGTCTCAGCGTCGTCGGGATTCAGTTCTAGCGCGAGGCGATAAAATGCCTCGGCCTCAGATAGCCGCCCGTTCCGCACAAAGAGAAGCGCCAGATTATTATGGGCTGCTGCAAAACCCGGAGCAAGCTCCAGGGCACGCCGGTAGCATGCTTCAGCTTCGGCCAAGCGATTGCTTTCCATGAATAAAGCACCCAAATTCGAGTGCGCCTCAACGTAATCAGGACGCAGCTTCAGCGCGAGGCGATAGGATACTTCGGCCTCAGACAGCCGCCCGGTTCGCACAAAGAGAAGCGCCAGATTGTTATGGGCTGCTGCAAAACCCGGAGCAAGTTCCAGCGCACGCCGGTAGCATGCTTCAGCTTCGGCCAAGCGATTACTCTCCATGAGCAAGATACCCAGGTTGGAGTATGTATCAACATAATCCGGCTGTAATTTCAGCACCATGAGGTAGGAAGCTTCCGCTTCCAATATTCGGTTGCTTCGCCCAAGTAACTTGCCGAGATTGTTATGTGCATCGACATAATCCGGTTGGAGTTCTATCGCCCGACGCAATAAGGCTTCAGCTTGAGCAAAGTCGCCGCGTTGTGCTGCGATCGCCCCCAAGTTCTGCAAGGCTTCAGCATGCTCAGGATCAAGCTCTACCACTTTGAGGAAGCTTATTTCTGCTGCATCCCTTTGCCCAAGCTTGAGCAGCGCAAGCCCCAGATTTCGATTAGCCTGTAACAAGTCCGGGGTGTATTCGGTTGCCTTGCGATAACACGCTACAGCTTCATCCAGTTTGTTTTGAAACTGCAATACAAAACCAAGATTGTTGTAGACTTCTGCATAGCGTGGATTAAGCTCAATAGCGCGTCGATAACAGGCTATCGCCTCTTCCAGCTTGTTGTTGCCAAAATGTGCATTGCCCTGGTCTTTCAGGGCGACACTTTCAGCAAGTGCTGATTCACTAATTGAGTTGTCATTTTCAATAGCAGCTTCTATCTTTTCTTCTGCCGAAAAGGACTTTTTGAACCAGTTGAACATAACTCCCTTTATTTCAAAGCCAGAATCACTTCTTTCGCCAGTTGGTCCACAAATTCCGCATCGTATCCCAGCTCGAGCAAGCCCCACTTGAATGCATTGCCCAGTTTTGCCTTCTTATACAGGTTGAGACTGTGTGTCTTACCGAATTGCCTGACATCTGACGTCAGCCTGCCCAGTACCTTCTGCTGTTTATCCTGCACCTTCGCCCGCAACGCAACTTTATTCCCGCTGACACTTTCCTTCTGCCGATCAAGCATTGGATAAGTTGCGGAAAACTTCACGGCAAGATTCTTGCCGAATTCCTGAGCCTCTTTTGCATCAAACCAGTTTTTCAACATGCTACCTCCATAACAATTCCCGTTTGCGTCCACTGCATGCTTGAGATTCCCATTTTTAGGTTAAGTGCCGACATATTCGGTTTTGTCGTTCCCGCACCCGACTACGCCATTCAATCAGTATCTCCTTGAAATTCTAGCCGATAAATATCAATGAAACTACCTTCATCTCACGCGATATCGATCAAAAGCCCGTCACGCGCGTTACATCTTCAATTTGGCACAGGCACCCTGATATCCCAACTTGCAGGCAACATCGAAGCTTTGCCTGGCTTCTGGATGACGGCCAAATTTTTCCAGCATCAGGCCCCGATTGACATAAGGCAGGCCATAGTCAGGTTTGAAGCGGATTGCCGAATCAAAATCGTTCAGCGCTTCCGTATAGCGCCCCAACGCGGCATATGCCGCACCCCTGTCATTGTAAACAAAACTGTAATCGGGTTTCATCCTGATCGCGGTCGTGTAATCATCTATCGCCTGCTGTTTTAATCTTGTCTTGGACAGCGCCAGTCCTCGGTTGTGATAGATGCGCTCCATTCCCGGCAGATATTTTTTTCCTTCAACCAGTTTCGCCGCATCGTCCCACAACAGCAGGGGATGGGAAAAAGTGGTCAGGCGATCCCATGCCAGGGGCGCCATTAAAACGCTGATCAAAAAAAGCACCGACAGCGCCGTTTTTTTGGCACACAGCTTAAAGAGCAACAACGGCACAATCACCAGCAGCAATGGCATCCACAAATAGCTGCGATACAACACAAAGCTTTCCTGTATGCGCACCGTGGAAAACTCGGTTGCGAACATCAGCCAGGAAAACAGCATGACAAAACCGATCACGCCCGCCACACCACGCTTCAACAGCAACTTCACTGCCAGCACGCCATAGCCGACAAACCCCAGCAAGCCAAACCAATAGGGAGACAGCAGGCCGTCGGCGAACGGTTCGCGCATATCCACCGACATCCATGCAGGATTGGGTACGAGCCACAGCAACAGATATTTGAAGAATAAGCCGCTTTGCGTCAGGATACTCATGAGATAGCTGTGCTTGCCCAGATGCACTTCTTGCAGCATATCGGCGCCATTGATTTCATATACTGAACCCAGCAAACCTCTTCTTGCCAGCAACACAAACAAGCCAATCGCCGCATAGGTGGCGAAAATTACCCAGCGCTGTTTTAGCTTTGCCTTCCAGTCTTTATGCAGCAGCACTGTCAATGCCAGCAGCACCGCGGGCAGCATGATTGCGTGTTCCTTGGAAAACACCGCCAGATAATAAAGAGGCACGCTGACCCATAGCCACAACTGCTTTTGCCGGACACTGCCTTGCACGTAGGCCAGCATCGCCAGCAGACTGAACAGCATCGCCAACACGATGCTGCGCTGCACGAGATATCCTGCACCGTAAACAGCCACGGGATGAAGCGCAAACAGCAGCGCGGTAAAAAAAGCAGCAAGGCGCGCATTTTCGCCATGCACCGCCGCAATCAACTTTTCGAGAAAATAAAACAGCGCCAGCACCACCGCGCAGTGCAGCAGCAAATTGCCTATCCTGAAACTGATCAGGTCCAGGCCGAACGCAGCCTTGGTCCAGGCAAGCGTGGCATAAGGCAGAGAACGCAGTTCGAGCAGGGAAAAATGATAACTAGAAACAGGGAAATTCCCTTTGTTGTCCACCGTGAAAAACTGGTTGTCGTCGAACACGATCGGGTTCCACAGGAACTGCCCGTACAATGCTACAACAGCTGCAAGCAATATCACTGCAAATATCCAGTTGCGTTCAATTTTCATATCGACTCCAAATAGCAAAAGCCCCTCGCGGGGAGGGGCTTACGATTACACCACTAAGTCATATTACTTGCAAAGACCGGCGGCCAAACAAGTGCTTGTTGGGTCGGTAGCCCAAGTAACTCCACCAGCTGCATTAACAGTACCACCCACTGGAGACAGAATATAATTATAAGATGAAGCGCTATCAACCATACCTGCACCAGTTGCACTCGTCACAGTGATAGAACCAGCAGCCGATTGCGCAAACGTTGATATCTTACCTGTAGCCGAAGGCAAGGCGGGTACTCCACCAGAGCCGGGAGCGCAACCCGCTATGGCGGCACCAGGCGCTAATCCTTGCGACTGCACGCACTCGTCAACGGCTTCCTTGAGCGGCGAAGTTGCCTGAACGATTTCGGTAAATTTCGCTTTCTTGGTGTAGTTCTGATAAGAAGGAATTGCGACCGCGGCCAGAATACCGATAATCGCCACGACGATCATCAATTCGATCAGGGTAAAACCTTGTTGTATTTTTTTCATTTCAAGCTCCTTGAGTTTAGTTTGATTTCGGCCAACCTGATTTGCATAACGATTCGCCTTGGTGATTATAGAGCAATTGCCGTGCCAGAGGACAGAGGACAGAGGACAGAGGACAGAGGACAGTAACATTAATGCGGCTTGCGGGGCGATTTTATTGTTTCCAACGTCGCCTGTGTCGCAGATCAAAAAGTTCAAACCGGGCGGATAACATACCAATCACGTCAGGCATGTGACGAAATTCGTCAGTTAGATATGGTATGGAACACGAATTCCCGGTTCGTCAGACGCAAAGTCTCTGATGTTACGCGTGACCAGTAGGCGTTTATCAGCCTGTGCAGTTGCACACACGATTGCATCGGGCAGTTTGATTTTATGTTTCCTGCGAAGCACGACAGCACCAGCCGCCACCTTCTCATCTATTGGCAGATTAATGAACCCTCGCAAAAACCCCTTGATAATCATCTCAGTTCCGGGCGTTACACCGACCATCACTTCCATCCAGGTGACGATGCTGATCGCCTTGTCGGCATGGCGATCAAATTCAGTTTTTGCCTGTTCGATCCCGTTCAGGTAGTCGATCAGAATATTGGTATCAAACAGCGCGCCTACCATTCGGATCTCACCTGCTCCTGATATTCAAGTCCATCAACCTTGCGTTCTTTCCAAAGACCGAACGCTTCAACTTCTGAAGGTTTTTTCTTTTCAAGATATGCAGAAATTGCCTGCCGTATGAGTTCGGCACGAGATATTTTCTCCATCCTGCAAATATCCGTTAAGTCTCTGATTTGCTTGTCTGGAATGTCTATCAGTGTACGCATGGCGCATCTCTCTTTTGCATGATATCTATACTATATATCATGCTGGGCAAAAAAGCGAAAGCCACTTGTTCCTTGCTACTTGATACACACTGCCCTTACCTGATGCATGTCGGTGATGCCTTGCAGCACTTTTTCCATGCCGTCCTGCTTCAGCGTGTGCATGCCCTCATCCAGTGCGATGGCGAGCAGCTCGGCGACGCGCGCGCGTTCCTGTATGGCTTTTTTCACTGCATCGCTGCCGATGAGCAGTTCATGCAAACCGACACGCCCGCGGTAACCGGTGCCCACGCACTTGTCGCAGCCCACGGGTTCATAGAGCGTGAACTGCTTCTTGTCATTGGCAAACAGCTTGAGCCACTCATCCTGCAGCGCCAGTTTGGCGGCTGCCGGATCCTTCTGCCAGGTCGCGGTATGCTTCAACTCATCGCTGTATTCATGCAGCAAAGCCTTCATCTCTGCTTCGCTCGCCACATGCGGCTTCCTGCAGTCGGCGCACAAGCGCTTTGCCAGCCGTTGCGCCAGCACGCCCAGCAACGCATCCGCAAAGTTGAACGGGTCCATGCCCATGTCGAGCAGGCGCAATATGGATTCCGGTGCGCTGTTGGTGTGCAGCGTGGCGAATACCAGGTGGCCGGTGAGGGAAGCCTCGATACCGATGGAGACCGTTTCCTTGTCGCGCATTTCGCCGACCATGATCACGTCCGGATCGGCGCGCAAAAAAGCGCGCATGATGGTCGGGAAGTCAAGGCCTGCCTTCTTGTTGATCTGCACCTGGCGCAGTCCCTTCTGGGTGATTTCAACCGGGTCTTCAGCGGTCCATATCTTGGTTTCGGGCTTGTTGATATATTTCAAAATGGAATGCAGCGTGGTGGTTTTTCCGGAACCCGTCGGGCCGCAAACGAAAAACAGGCCATACGGTTTGCTGACCGTGCTCTTGATGAGATCGCTGTTGCGCGCCGAGAAACCCATCTTCTCAAGAGGCAGCGGTTCGCCTGATGCGAGTATGCGCATCACCACATCTTCCACGCCGCCTTGCGAGGGAATGGTTGCCACGCGCAGCTCGATGTCCAGCGGGCCGAATCTCTTGAACTTGATCTTGCCGTCCTGCGGCCTGCGCTTCTCCGATATGTCAAGGTCGCACATGATCTTGAGACGCGTGACCAGCGCATTTCGATAAGTGGAGGGCACTTCGATATAGTTGAGCAATGAGCCGTCCTTGCGCAAGCGTATCTGCGTCTTGGCCTTGCCGGGTTGCGGCTCGACGTGTATGTCGGACGCCCCCATCCTGTGTGCATCCACGATGATCTTGTTGACCAGCTTGACCAGTTCGTTGTCGGCCGCCGCGCTGACATCATCCTGCGTGAGGGCTGCACTCTCCTCATCTTCCCCTCCCATGCTGGACAGCAGGTCGTCCATCGAGGATTCGTCCGCAGCAAAACCGCCCACCGCCTCGCTGCCGCCGCCATAAAAGGCGTTCAGCGTCTGCGTAAACTCGCGTTGCGAGCAGACCTTGTAGACCAGACGGCTTCTGGGGAAGATGTTGTTCACCACCCTTGAGCCCTGAATGCGCTCCGGGTCGGTGGTGAGTATCACGACGCCCTCGTGCGTTTCATCTATCGGCAACCAGTGGCTGCTGCTGACATATTCGCGCTTCAGGTTGCGCAGCAGTTCGGAAGGCTTGATGCGATCTGCCTTGAAGGGTTCATACGGCACACCGAAGAAACTGGACAGCGCCTTGCCCAGTGCGGCGACGCTCACCTGAAACTCGTCGAGCAGCACCTCTTCGATGTCTATCCCTTTGCGGCGTGCAGTGCGGGTGGCCAGCTCGAATTCTGCGGCCGACATCGCACCGCCACCCACCAGATAATCATACTTGGTTTTGACGTTGGCCTTCTCCTGGCGCTGGCGCAAGGCCACTGCCATGGTCTGCGCCAATTCCAGCACACCGTTTTCAACCGGCGCAGAAAAAGGGGCGCCTGCCTTGTTGTTGATGACCTGTATCACGCCCACCAGATCGCCACCGTGCACGTCCAGTATCGGCGCGACCAGCATCTGCTTGGTGCGATACCCTGTGCGCCTGTCTACTTCCTGCAAGAAACGCAGATGCGTACTGTATTGAGCCAATTCCTGCTCATCGTAAACATCCTTGATGTTGAGCAATTTTTTGTGGACCGCCACATAGCCTGCCACGCTCTGCTCAGCGATGGGTAACTTGAGATCCTTGAAAGAATTCAGCCCGGTCTTGACCTTGGAGACCAGCGAGACATTGTCATCGCCCACCACGTAAATGGTCAGTCTGTCAGCATTGAACAGGCTGCAAATGTCGCGGCTGACGTCCAGCATGATTTCGTCAATATTGCTGGTGGCATGTATCTTGTTGGTGACAAGATTAAGGTTCTTGGTAAACTCAAGTCTTGCACCCGCATCATTGTTCGCTGCTAGCCCCATTCCCGCTCCTGTCTTGCGATACTATAAATTATCGACCATCAAAATATAAAAACCTGATTGTTGATCAACATCTTCGGACTGTAGTGATCGGCGCTATCCTTGATTTCTGCCATGATCAGCCCGGCCTCGTCGGGTTTCAGATGCGTGATGAATATTTCCGCATCGCCATGATACTTTTTCAGCTCATCCGCCAGCAGGCTCGGGCACAGGTGCTGTGACAGCACAGCCAGCTCTTTTTCATGATTGGAAAAGGCGGTTTCTATAATCAGGTAGCGCAGATTGGCTATCTTGTTCGCTGCCGCCCACAGTCCATCGTTGATATAAGTGTCACCGCTGAACACCAGACTCCCCTCGCCGCTGTCAAGATGGTAACCCACGGCAGGGACGGTGTGTACGGCAGGAAGGGCGGTAATTTTTCGCCCCTCCAGCTCGACCAGCTCGCCCACACTGATCGTCTGATAACGCATCACGGCGTGTATCCCGTGATAAATTTCGCTGAAATCGGGCCAGACTTTCCAGTTAAAAATATGCTGCTTGAGAATATCCAGCGTATCGCTGGTGGCATACACGGTGACGGGACGTTCGCGCATACCCGCAATGCTGTCCAGCAACAGAGGCAGACTACAGATATGATCCATATGAGAATGCGTGATGAAAATATGGTCAATCGCGGCAAGCTCATTCAGACTGAGCTCGCCCACGCCGGTTCCTGCATCGATCAGGATATCCTGATCGATCAGAAACGAAGTGGTGCGAAGATTGCCACCGATCCCACCGCTGCATCCCAACACGCTAAATTTCATGCTTGACCGCTTTCCACCCGAAAATTTTGCAACCCCAGCACTCTTACTACCTGCTCAGCTCTTAAGGAAAAATTCCATCTTGATGCCCACCAGCTCAATCAAATCGTGATCCTTCAGCGGGCACGGATGCGACCCAAGGATTTGTCCATTCACGGAGGGGAAGCTCGCTCCCTCGACGTGGGTGATAAAGAATCCCCGGGGGCGGCGCGTCAGCACGGCGACCTGAACACCCGGCTTACCCAGCGTAGTGAGGTTTTTCACCAGATCAAGTTCGCGGCCCGCATTCGGTCCGTTCAGTATCTGTATCGCCGCGCGCAGCGGTGGAGGTGGCGCAGCCGGCTCCGTCTTCGCTTGAGGCACCGTTTCCACAACTGCTACAGGAGCTGTTTCCGCAGGCTTAACCGTTGGCGCAGCTGTTTCCAGCCTGCCTTCACGTTCCTGCGCGCGCTGCAAATAACCCGTATCTTCAGCTTTGTCGACCCTGGCCCTGAGCGGATTCAGCGCACCACGCATGACCATGGTCTTCTCAAAGTCAGCGGCCGTAGTGTGGCTGACATGATCATTGAGATACTTAAGCTTGTACTTACCTATCTCGACCACATCATTGTTTTGCAGAAAATGTTTTTTGGCGGGCACACCGTTGACCATCATGCCGTTGGTGCTGTCCAGATCCTCCATGAAAGAATCATTCATGATGGTGATGATCGCCGCATGATGGCTGCTCACGGCCAGGTTGTTGATGACGATGTCGTTGTCATCTTTTCGGCCTATCGTCATGCGTTCCTTGTCCAACGGGCATTCCTGAATGATGGCCCCGTCCAGACTTAATATCAGTTTTGCAGTCATCCTCGCGCCTTTCTTTTACTTCTTCTTCAACCAATTGAACAGTTTTGCCAGCATGCTGCGAGGCTGCGCAAACTCCTGCTTCACCTTGACCAGAATCACCGAAACATTGTCTTTCCCGCCGTTGTCATTTGCCGTCTGTATCAGCTGCTCTGCGGCAAGTTCAAGATTACCCTGCATCGCATACAGTATTGACTGGATGTCATCGTCTTCCACCATGTCGTTCAGCCCATCCGAACAAAGCAGGTAAACATCACCCACGATCACATCATACAGATGAATCTCGGGCGCAAGCCCGGCATCGATGCCGACCGCACGGGTCACCAGATTCCTGTTCTGGGAGTGCCGCGCCTCTTCAGGGGTGATCATCCCGCAATCTATCTGTTCCTGCAACAATGAATGGTCTCGGGTGATCACTTCCAGAAGCTCGCCGCGCAAACGGTACAGGCGCGAATCGCCCACGTGAGCGACCACCACACGGTTATCATAGAACAAGGTCGACACAACTGTCGTACCCATGCCTGCATATTGCGCATCGCCTTGCGCCGCCTGATAAATCGATGCATTGGCCTTTTGCAGGCCGCGAGTCAATAGCGCGACCAATTCCTCACCCGATGCTGCCTCACGCGCAACAGGACTGGCATTCTTCAGCAGCGGTGCAACTTCTGTCATCATAACAGACACCGCAATGCCGCTGGCAACTTCGCCCGCGTTGTAGCCGCCCATGCCGTCGGCCAGCACCATCAGGCCGCAGGCTGCATCGACAATCACGCTGTCTTCGTTATGCGCACGCACCATGCCCGCATCAGTCTGTGCCACAACTTCCAGCGACTCTTCCAGTTTCATATCAGCCTTTATTTGACCAGCAGCACGGGACAGTCCGCCAGATGCAACACCCGTGTCATCACTGAACCCAGCAGCAGCTCCTGCAATCCGCCCTGCCCCTGTCTGCACATCACTATCTGATCCGCACCCTGCTCGCGCGCATATTGAGCAATCGTGTCGGCAGGCGTGCCGACGCTGACATGATACCGGTAAGGCAACTTCAATGCATCCAGGGCTGCGCGCGCCGGCAACAAAGCCGCCAGACCCTGTTCACGGTAATAATCGTTGATGGTGTCCTGGCTGATGAACAACTTGACGTTGCCCGTTGCAACTTTCCATTGCACATTCAGCAAAAGCATCATCGGCCGCTGTTTGAAAATGTCGCAATAACCGATGGCATAGTCGAGTGCGCGCTGGGCGCCGGGCGATCCATCGAGCGGGATCAGTATCTTGCATGGCTGACTGGCAGCATTCATTTGATCTCCTCTATTTTGTTTGCAGAAGTGACATCTTGTTCCACTGACGAGGGAGCACCAACTTTACCATCAAGCAGATCAACGCTCTTGCCGGTGGGTTTCATGCTCTGCGCCATGAACCTGCCGATCACCAGCACCAGCACCGCTGAGGCGGCAGGAATCAGCCAGTGCGGCACGGCCTTGATCAGCGATGCAAGCACGGTTGAAGAAAACGCTTCTGCCACCAGCATTTCTCCTGCCACATAACCCAACAGCGCACCACCCGTATAGATAAAATAAGGGAAGCGGTCTATCAGCTTCAATACCAGCTGACTGCTCCAGGCGATCAGCGGAATGCTGATCAACAGACCCAATACCAGCAATGTCGCATTACCCTTGGCTGCCGCCGCAACACCCAACACGTTATCCAGACTCATCACGAAGTCGGCGATGATGATGGTCTTGATTGCGCCTATCAGACGCGTGTCCGCCTTGATATTGCCTTCGTTGTGCTCATCTTCGGGCAGGATCAGTCTGACCCCTATCCAGAACAGCAACATTGCGCCCACCAGCTTGACGTAAGGCAGCGACAGCAGACTGACTGCAAAAAAAGTCAGCACGATGCGCAACACTACCGCGCCTGCCATGCCGAAAAAAACTCCCTGCCTGCGTTGCTGTGCCGGAAGATTGCGGCAGGCCAGCGCAATGACCACGGCATTGTCACCGGACAGCAGCAAATCGATCATGACAATTTTCAGCACATCCGTCCAGAACGGAGTGGCAGCAAACATTTCTAGCAACGCATCCCTTTCAAACAGTTGGTAGACGCCAGTCGCTAGTTGTAAGCCGAAAAGATGTCTTACCACTAACGACTAATGACTAACGACCAGCGACTATTTTTTTCATCACGCGTCCCATTTCAGATGGATTGCGCGTGATATGAATCCCGCATTCCTCCATCACGGCCAGCTTTTCCTCCGCACCGCCCTGCCCGCCGGAAATAATCGCACCCGCATGACCCATGCGTTTGCCCGGAGGCGCCGTGATGCCGGCGATGAAACTGACCACCGGCTTTTTCATATTGTCCTTGATCCAGCGCGCGCAGACTTCCTCGTCGCTGCCGCCGATCTCGCCCACCATGATCACCGCATCGGTATCCGGGTCATCGTTGAACAGGCGCATCACATCCAGATGTTTCAAACCGTTGATCGGATCGCCGCCGATGCCGACACAGGATGACTGCCCGAGACCCAGAGCGGTGAGTTGTCCTACCGCCTCATAGGTCAGTGTGCCCGAGCGCGACACCACGCCGATGCGCCCCTTCTTGTGTATGTGTCCCGGCATGATGCCGATCTTGATTTCGTCGGGCGTGATCAGCCCCGGACAGTTGGGGCCGATAAGTCTGGTACGTCGGCCGGCCATTTTGTAGCGCGTCCTGATCATGTCGTGCACCGGTATGCCTTCGGTGATGCAGATCACAAGATCCAAATCGGCATCGACCGCCTCGTCGATCGCGGCAGCGGCGTAGGCGGGCGGCACGTAAATCACCGACACGGTAGCACCTGTCTGCTGTTTTGCCTCCAGCACGCTGTTATAGATCGGCACACCCTCGAAACTCTGCCCGCCCTTGTTCGGCGTGACGCCTGCGACAAAACAGCTCGCGCCATTGGCATAACCCAAACAGCTTATGGTGTGAAACTGGCCGACCTTTCCTGTCATGCCCTGGGTCATGACGCGGGTGTTCTTGTCTATCAGTATCGACATTATTGACCCCTCGCAGCAGTAACTGCTTTTTGCGCGGCATCTGCCATGTCGCTGCCCGAGATGATAGGCAGACCCGAATCTTTCAAAATTTTCTTGCCCAGCTCCACGTTCGTACCCTCAAGTCGCACCACCAGCGGCACATTCAAATGCACTTCGCGCACCGCGGCCACGATGCCATCGGCAATCACATCGCATTTCATGATGCCGCCGAATATGTTGACCAGTATCGCCTTGAGGTTGGGATTTTTCAGCATCAGCTTGAATGCCTCGGTAACCTTTTCGCGGCTTGCCCCTCCGCCGACATCGAGGAAATTCGCAGGGTTGCCGCCGTACAGCTTGATGATATCCATGGTCGCCATCGCAAGCCCCGCACCGTTCACGAGGCACGCGATATCGCCGTCCAGCGAGATGTAGCTCAGATCAAATTTCGATGCCTCGACTTCGGCAGGATCTTCTTCGTCCAGATCGCGATATGCCACGATCTCGGGGTGACGGAAAAGTGCGTTACTGTCGAAATTGAACTTGGCATCCAGCGCCAGCACCAGGCCGTCGGCGGTCAGCACCAGCGGATTGATTTCCGCGAGCATCGCATCCTTCTCGACGAATACACGGTACAGTCCTTGCAACATCTTTACTGTCTGTGCGATGGAAGCTTCCGGAATGCCGATCTGGCGCGCGACCTGTGCGGCATCTTTTTCAATCAATCCTGCAACAGGATCGATGCGCAAGGTGTGAATTTTCTCGGGACTGGATTTGGCAACCTCCTCGATTTCCATGCCGCCTTCGCTGCTGGCAAGCAGGGCCACGCGCTGGCTTTCCCGATCGATCACCATGCCGAGATAAAATTCGCGGGCAATTTTTGCGCCTTCTTCGATCAGCAGGCGGCGCACCACCTGGCCTTCAGGCCCTGTCTGGTGCGTCACCAGATGCATGCCGAGTATCTGATCTGCGAATGCGCGCACTTCCTCCAGGGTATGCGCGACCTTTACACCGCCGCCTTTGCCGCGTCCGCCCGCGTGTATCTGCGCCTTCACCACCCAGACTGTGCCACCCAGCGACTTTGCGGCTTCGACCGCTTCATCGATGCTGAAGCAGGCTATGCCCCGCGGCGTGGGCACGCCAAACTGGCGCAGGATTTCCTTGCCCTGGTATTCGTGTATCTTCATATTGATTGCCCGAACGAAACTGCGCCACCTGCGCAAAAATGCAATCTTACCGAATATTCAGGCGGCGTGGAGAGATTTAGCTTCAGCACGGAAACAGTATTACTATTTTTCTATTTCTCCGAGCTTGTGCCAGGTTTCGAGCAGCGTGTCGGGATTCAGGGAGATGCTCTGTATCCCCTGTTCCGTGAGCCACTGTGCAAAGTCAAAATGGTCCGAGGGCCCCTGGCCGCATATGCCGACATATTTACCCAGGCGGTTGCATGTGGAAATCGCCATCTGCAGCAGAATTTTTACCGCCGCGTCGCGCTCGTCGAAGCGGTTGGCGACCAGGCTGGAATCGCGATCCAACCCGAGCGTCAACTGCGTCAGGTCGTTCGAACCTATCGAGAAACCGTCAAAATACTGCAAAAACTCTTCGGCCAGCAAAGCGTTGGAAGGTATCTCGCACATCATGATCAGGCGCAGATTTTTTTCACCGCGCTTCAGGCCGTTCTTCGCGAGCTCTTCGACAACCTCGCGCGCTTCCCCAACGGTGCGCACGAACGGCACCATGATTTCCACATTGCTGTAGCCCATCACGTCGCGCACCTTCTTCATCGCGCGGCATTCGAGCTCGAAACAGTCCCTGAAACTGTCAGCGACATAACGCCCTGCACCCCTGAAACCGATCATCGGATTTTCTTCGACAGGTTCGTAGAGCTCGCCGCCAATTAATTTCCGGTATTCGTTGGATTTGAAATCCGACAGGCGCACGATGACGGGACGCGGCCAGAATCCGGCCGCCAGCGTCGCGACGCCCTCAGCCAGTTTCTCCACGTAAAATTCAACAGGATCAGCGTAGCCGCTGGATTTTTGCAACACAACAGAGCGCAGTTCTTCTGGCAAATTCTTGAAATTCAGCACCGCCCTGGGGTGTATGCCTATCATGTTGTTGATGACGAATTCCAGACGCGCAAGGCCTATGCCGCCGGATGGCATCTGTGCAAATTCGAAAGCCAGCATCGGATTGCCGACGTTGAGCATCAGCTTGACCGGCAAGTCGGGCAGCGCCCGTTCGCTTGGCGCAACGATATCAAAAGGCAGACTGCCCCGGTATACGTAACCCATATCGCCCTCGGCACAGGATGCCGTGACCATCTCGCCATCGGCCAGCGCATCCGTGGCATTGCCGCAACCCACGATAGCCGGGATGCCCAGTTCGCGCGCGATGATCGCGGCGTGACAGGTGCGCCCGCCCCGGTTGGTGATGATGGCGGCTGCCTTTTTCATCACCGGTTCCCAGTTGGGGTCCGTCATGTCGGTGACCAGCACGTCGCCTGCCTGCACCCTGTTCATTTCGCTTGCACTTGCCACCAGCCTGATCCGCCCTGTGCCTATTTTCTGGCCGATCGCTCGGCCCTCGATGAGCACCTCGCCGCGCTTTGCAAGCTTGTATTTCCCCGCACCGCCTGCCACGCTTTGCGACTGTACCGTTTCGGGACGTGCCTGCAAAATGTAGATTTTTCCGTTCTGCCCATCGAGACCCCACTCAATATCCATGGGCCTGCCGTAATGCTGCTCTATCGCCATCGCATGACGCGCAAGTTCCATCACGTCTTTATCAGAGAGTGAAAAATTGCCGCGCTCGGACAGCGGCACTTCCTCGATCAGGGTGGAAATCCCTGCTGCGCGTTTTTCATCAAACACCATGCGCTGCATCTTGGAACCCAGGCTGCGCCTCAAGATTGCAGGATAACCCTCCGCGAGCTTTTGTTTGTGCACGTAAAACTCATCCGGATTGACCGAGCCCTGTACGATCATTTCACCCAGACCATAGCTTGATGTGATGAACACCACATCGCGAAAACCCGATTCGGTGTCGAGCGTGAACATCACGCCCGATGCGCCAAGGTCTGACCTCACCATGCGCTGTATGCCTGCCGACAACGCGACACTTGAATCCGTATAGCCCGTATGCACGCGATAGGAAATTGCCCTGTCGTTGTAAAGGGAGGCGAATACCTCCCTGACGGCATGCAATATATTGTCGATGCCGTGAATGTTGAGATAGGTTTCCTGCTGTCCGGCAAATGAGGCATCTGCCAGATCTTCAGCGGTGGCCGAAGAGCGCACTGCAAAACTTCCCTCGCCTTCGCCTGCCAGCTGTTGATAGTGTTCGCGTATCTCCTGCTCCAGACGCGACGGCAGCGGTGCATTCACGATCCGGTTGCGAATCTCAGCACCTGTCTTTGCCAGCGCCGTCACATCCGTGATGTCGAGTTCTGACAAGGCTTTGGCGATGCCTTTGTCCAGATGGTTCTCCGCCAGGAAATCCCGGTAGGCCTCCGCCGTGGTAGCAAAGCCGCCGGGCACGGCGACACCTGCCGCGCCAAGATGCCTGATCATTTCGCCCAGCGACGCGTTCTTGCCGCCCACCTGTGCGATGTCATCAATGCCTAGTGACTGAAACGGAATTACGTATGGATGCATGATGGTTCTCCTGTATCAGAGTACATTCAATTGATAATTGATAACTGTCAATTGTTAATTGTTCATTGCCGTTTCACGCTGAGCGCCTGCAAAAGATGCACTGCCATTTCCTCTATCGAGCGCGATGTCATATCAAACCATGCAATCCCGGCGCGGCGCATCAGGCTTTCAGCAGCGGCCACTTCAAGACGGCAGTTGGCAAGAGAGGCATAGTGGCTGTGGGGGCGACGCTCTTCACGTATGCGATGCAACTGTTCCGGCGCGATAGTGAGTCCGTACAGTTTATCGCGAAAGGGCATCAGCGGGTCAGGCAAACTGTCGCGCTCGAAGTCTTCCGGAATCAGCGGGTAGTTGGCCGCCATCAGACCGAACTGCAGCGACAGATACAGGCTAGTCGGCGTCTTGCCACAGCGTGAGACGCCGACCAGAATCACGTCGGCGTTTTTCAGATCCGTTGCAGAAACGCCGTCGTCATGGGCCAGCGCAAAATTCATCGCCGCGATGCGTCTGGCATATTCGTGACGCTCCTGACCGTGACTGCGGCCCACACTATGAGTCGAGCGCTGCCCCAGCTCCTTTTCCAGCGGCGCGATAAACGCGTCGAACAAATCCAGGAACAGTGCATCGGCGCTGCGCAAACGAGCGCTGATTGCTTCATTCATCAGCGTCATGAAGACCAGCGGGCGCAGGCCATCCTTGCTGTTTATCTCTTTAAGGCGCAGCAGACAGGCATCGGCCTTTTCCAGACTATCCGTGAAGGGGAAACGCACATGGCGCAATTCGATACCCACAAATTGCGAGAGCAGGCCATTACCCAGCGTTTCCGCGGTAATCCCCGTCCCATCCGAAATAAAAACGACCGTGCGACAAGCGGCTTTCATGGTTCACCTCACGGATAGTGTAGCAGTTGAATTATACGAGACGTTTGCCAATGTGCGCCCCCAGTCGCTTCCTAAATCGTGTGTCGCGTGTAATCTTCCTCAAACCAGCATTTGAACAGATCAAACAAAAAATTTGACGTGAAACTCGCGTAGCGATTCATTTACACCCCCCTGCAAAGCAGGTTGTGGCGTGGAACGGGTATGGCAATTTTGCGAATTATCGCTTCGTGAGGCAATATCCCTGCGAGAATCGTTTTCATCATCAGGGGAGGGTGTCAAAATCGCCATGCCCGTTAGGAAAAAATTCACCGCTTGCGCATTATGCTACAGACCGGCCATACACTAGATTTGACTTTATCTCCTATTTACTTCACTGTTGAAAATTCAAAGTGCGCGGATATGATTTGATCGATGATTTAGAATATAGAAAATTGGTCAGAAAGTAACCAATGCCGTTGCATCTAACTAATATGATTATTCATGCTGACAACCTATTTTAAAACTGTATATCAAATGCAGGCGTTAAAACACAAAGAAAGTATGCAATGATAAATCTTTATTCGCCCTTGACAGTGCTGACAGTCATTACGGCGCTACTAATTGTTGCGTTTCTTACGGTCAAGCTGACTCTGCTCACGAATAAAATTTTCTTGTCAATGACTCCGGACCAATCTGGCGACATAATGAATCATCAAATTGATGTAGCTTTCCCATATAAGTTGATTCAAGCACGACACGGATGGATGCTGGTAAATCCAAATGATTTTTATATGGGAAGATCAATTGTTGAGTATGGTGAATCCTGTGAACTTGAAAGTAAATTTTTAATTACTTTAATTGCAGCACGTCCCGGAAGCGTTGTTGAAATTGGTGCGAATATGGGCATTCACACGGTCGCTTTGGCCAAGGCGCTTGCGCTTGAAAATCGAAAGATGATTGCTTTTGAACCGCAACAATTTATATTCCAGAATCTCTGTGCCAATCTTGCGCTTAATGGGCTTACAAATACAACGGCATGGCCGTGGGCTTGTGGCGCCAAAACCGAAATTGTTCATTTTCAATTGCCGGATTATTCTGCCCAAGGCAATTTTGGTGGAATTTCCATGAGTGCCGAAACATCATTGAAAAGTGTTGCTGTGCCCTGTGTGCGTCTGGATGATGTTGTTGAAATAGGATCAGTCAGTTTGTTGAAAATTGACGTTGAGGGTTATGAGCTGCTCACCTTACAAGGTGCTGTTGACGTTTTGACCAGATCGCGGCCTATGCTCTATGTAGAAAATGATCGTGTCGAAAAATCGCAAGCCTTAATAGAGTGGCTATGGTCTAAGAATTACCGTTTGTTTTGGCACATTCCCAGATTATTTAATCCCGAAAACTTTTTTGAAAATGAAACGAACATCTATGGCAACGTTGCATCATTTAACATGCTAGGAGTGCCCCGAGAATTGGAATACTCAACGCTTGGAATGCATGAAATACTCAGTGCTACAGATCACCCTTTGGCTGGATAATCAAATGATGATGTGAGCGTCATGCACTACGGGGTCCTGTTGACTTCTCAATATCCAAGTTAGCGACGGGCGCGTTTTATTGAATGAAGCATGGTTTTAAAAATTTTCCGGCACGCAGCAACGCAAGCTGGGATAATCCATAAGATCATAGTTCAAGCCGCGGAGCTCACAGAGAACGAGTGATGTGATTGTCTATCTTTCGCGACCACTCCCAACAAGGTGAGTAGGCCATTTATTGCATCCGCTTGTTTTGCCTCTGTGGACTCTGTGTTCTCTGTGGCCAACTGCTTTTTTAAGATAACTGTACATGAACAATATTATCCAATCCCAGATCGCGGTGCGCGCGTTCAGCGAACTTCCGCTCTCACCCGGCATACTGTCGACCTTGCAGCAGCTGGGCTACCTTGCCATGACACCGATACAGGCAGCCAGCCTGCCGATTACACTCGCAGGCCATGACCTGATCGCACAGGCCAAGACAGGCAGCGGCAAGACGGCGGCTTTCGCGCTGCCCCTGCTGACCCGCCTGAATCCGCGCCGCTTTGCCGTGCAGTCCATGGTGCTGTGTCCCACGCGCGAGCTGGCCGATCAGGTGACGCAGGAGATCAGGCGCCTTGCAAGGTCAAGCGACAACATCAAGATCATGACGCTGTGCGGCGGCTCCACCATGCGCCCGCAGATTGCAAGCCTCGAACACGGCGCGCA
>VFSW01004616.1_pt1 | contig 20521 bp, 19 predicted proteins | sample 5358111 | NCBI WGS metagenome assembly VFSW01 (sample SAMN11554181, study PRJNA540505) | mine drainage metagenome | isolation source: sediment from site ElyBrook_90M | place: USA: Ely Copper Mine, Vershire, VT | collected 2017
ATCTGGTGCTATTGACGGCGGCAGCGTCCTTCAGGGGTGTGCCTGCCTGCACCTGCACGTCAGGATGCCCATACTCGGCAGCCGTCCGGTCTCCCTTCTCCTGATTGCACTCGTGACAGGCCAGCGCCAGGTTCTTAACCCGGTTCGAGCCGCCGCGACTGCGCGGAGTGATGTGATCCACCTCCCAGCGCGTCGCTTCCTGGTGGCAGTAGGCACAGCGATACCCCCATTGGAGCAGCAGATATTCGCGCACTTCCCATCCGGCCAATGTGCCTTGCTGGTACGCGATGCCCGTGATGTCCGGCTGCTCGATGAGCTGCATATCGAAGCGCACCAGCTCGAAGGAGATTGCCGCTATGGGAGCACAGCGGCGCACTCGCTCGACTCAGGTGAGCACATTAGTGATGCGACTCTCCAGCGAAGGAGGCAGCCATCCGTCCGGTCGCGTGCGGTTGTCGAAGCGTGGCTGGCGATAGCGGGTGTGCCGGTGCGACCGGTGCGACCGGCTTCGACGCGAGCGACGACAGACGCACCGCTGAGCGAGCCGCTCCCGCACCTGCTGGCCCCGATGAGCCAGCTCCGCCGCCCAGACCACCTCGCCCGTCCCATCGTTGACCACCGCCATTCCAGTGGTCTTGCTGCCCGGATCCATCTTGAGGCGCAACGGCGCTGCCTCCGCACCGGATGGAGGCTGTTTCAGAATGATGGTGAAGGGAAAGCGACGAAACACCGCCGCCTTGCGCTGGGTGAGCAGCCAGCGCGCTCGCGCTGGGCGACAGGGGCAAAGTGGTGCCCGCTCTGGACTGAACACAAAGACTCGTTGCATATCTGGTTACTTTCTTCCCTTGCGGGACCTCCCTAATGGGAGGACGTCTGCTTGCGCAGGTAAGGTTCCCCTCGCCCTGGTTAGCCGAAGGTTTGTCTGCCAACCACACGGGCTCGACCCCCGTCCGCCGGTTTAATGGCTGGCCGCAGAGCAGTGGACTGAGGTGCCATCCACTGGTGCCTGTATATTCTCCGGTAACGGCTCCTTGAGCGAGCTCAAGGGGGCTGGTCAGATCCAGGCTTGCTCGCACAAGCCCCCAGCTTCATCTGTGGGGTATCTGACCGAAAGTCCCGTCGCGTCAACGCGCGGCTGCGTCGTGAGGTGAGGAAGCCGCTACGGCTCTCTGCCGCTGTTGACGATATGCGGCGCGCCTGTCAGTCGATCGCGCACCATCGCGCGCTCCGAAAACTCGAAGCGATCGCACGATGCGGTGCGCACTGTGGGATGTCGCTCCAGGCTCACACCGCACTTGCCGCGATCGTAGCCGTCAGGCGCCGGCAGATAATAGCGACACAGCCCGCAACGCTCCGCCTTTTGGGGAGGCTTTTCGAGCAGCCGCACGACCGCGACCAGCAAGGGAAAGCAGCCCAGCGCCAGCACCATCGCGCTGATCGGGCTGAGTGACGCCGCCAGCTCGATCTGGCCTGAGTGCGCCGCCAGCCACGAGACGCACATCACGGCGAGTCCAAACAGGATGATGCACGTGGAGGTCAACAGCCACGGCGCGGCGACGCGCAGATTGTTGGCGAGAGCGGAGGGATGTCGCGGTTGCGGAGAAGCTTTGGTCGCGCTTGCCGGCGCCTGTCGCCGAATGATCGTCGCTCGATGGGTTCGCCGATTCCGTGGTGCTTGCGCCATCGTCTGGTCCTCCGCGTGCCTATCGCTCCACTGCCGATACTACGCTCGCCGTTCCATGCTCTTAGCATATCGCAGCGCGAGCGCGATGGCTAGGGGGCAATTACGGAAAATGCGCTTATTGTGAATATTCGATGGTGCCTCTCTTGAGAGGTGGTGAGTCTGAGGTACAATCGAGGAAGAGCATTCCTGATGAAAAAACTGAGCTGCTTTCAGGAACTGCCGAAAGCCCCGCGAGGTCGTGGCACAGACGGCTCAACAAGTTACGACAGGAGATGGGAACGATGCTCGGCGATGATCTCTTCCTTGATCCCTCCAGGAGGGAAGTATGGGAAGATGCCGGCCTGTGGACGGACCTGTACCATCCCGATGCCGCCTACATTGCCTGGGCTGCCGGGCGGAATCCTGTCGTCACCTTCGATCTGTTCGTTCGCGAAGCCCCTTACGGCGGAGCGTATCTGATCGCTGCCGGCATCACCGCCGCGTTGCGCTTCATCACGACGTTTCACTATGCTCGCCGGTCGCTGGAGCTGCTGCGCGACCTGGAATATCCAAGCGACTATCTCAATGACCTCGCCGCGCTGCGCTTTAGTGGTGATGTGGCTGCGGTAACCGAGGGGCGCCTCGTCTTTCCCGGCGAGCCGCTGCTGCGCGTGACCGCTCCCTTTCGCGAGGCGCTGGTGCTGGAATCGGGCGTGCTGCAAGCCGTCAACACCGCCACGCTTATCGCGACCAAAGCGGCACGGATCGTCCAATCCGCCGCCGGGCGCCCCGTGGCGGAGTTCGGCATTCGTCGCGCGCAGGCGCCGTTGGTGGCGTCATACGCCGCGCGCCTGGGAGGATGCGCCAGCACCTCTTTTCTGGCCGCCGCCTCGGCCTTCGACATCCCCGCGAGCGGAACGATTCCCCACGCCCTGGTGGAGCTGTTCGAGGAGGAAGAAGAGGCGTTTCGTGCGGTCGCTACGGCGCGCGTGCGATTCCGGCTGCTTCTGGATACCTATGACACGGTGCGCGCCGCGGAGACGGCGGTGCGGGTTGGCCGCTGGGCGCGCGACGATCGGGGGCACGAGCTAACAGCCGTGCGGCTGGATTCCGGCGACCTGGACGCCTTGAGCCGCCGCGTGCGCGCCATCCTCGATGAAGGAGGATTTCCGACCACGCAGATTGTCGCGTCTGGCGATCTCGACGAGTGGAAGATCGCCGACCTCGTCGCGCGTGGCGCCCCTATCGACGCATTTGGCGTGGGGACGGCTCTCGTTGACGGCTTAGGCTCCCTGGAGCATCACGTCTCAGGCGGCGCGATCGGCGGCGTGTATAAGCTCGCCTGGGTGGCCTCGGAGGACGGGCGCAGAGGTCATGCGGCGCTCAAGCTCGCTGGGGCGAAGACTACTCTTCCGGGCATCAAGATGATCGCTCGCGCGTCCGACTTTTCGCGCGACGTGATTCACCTTGAGGAGGAGTCGATGCCTGCGGGATTTGTCCCGCTGCTGCTTCCGGCCATCACGGCGGGCGTGTTGGGAGAGCCGTTCGCCAGCGACACGCTCGAGGCGGCCGCGGCTCGCGCGCGCAGCGACCTTGCTGCTCTGCCTGAGTCCTGGCGCGCGCTCGCGCCCGCGTCGCCCTATCCAGTCGACCTGAGCACCACGTTACAGCACATGCGCAGCCAGGCCGTGGAGCAGATCGCGATCGCGGATGACGAGGGATGATTCGCGCGCCGCTCTGACATGCGCCAAAATGATTGACCGCTTACTGCCAAATGTCTGGCTGCGATAGGAGGTCTTTGAGCAGCGTTGCATCCGTGATGAATGCGGACTGTTTCTGTCCGCTTTTACTGGTATGCTCTGTGTAGAGCAGCGCGAAAGGGACATTGGAGTCGTGCTACTCCCCGTCACTGAAAACGGTGGCGGACGACATCTTTATGCGCATGCCCTATCATGCGAGAGATGGCGTTGGCGCGCCTATCGCCAGTGCAGAGGAGGCATACCCTTGGAACCTGGAATCACGAAAGCCCAGTTGCTTGACGAGCTCCAGCAGGAAAACGCGCGGTTTGAGGCCTTGCTCGCTGCCATCGGCCCCGCGCGGATGACGCAGCCGGAGGTCGCCGGCGGCTGGTCAATCAAAGATATCGTCGCGCATCTGACCGGCTGGCGGCGCCGTACCGTCGCCCGTTTCCGTGCGGCGCGCAGTGGCGACCCCGTCACGCCGCCGCCCTGGCCACCGGAGTTGCAGACCGATGATGACGTCAATGCCTGGATCTACGCCGCCAATCGTGACCGCCCGTTAGCCGATGTGCTCAGCGATTCGCGCGAGGCCTTCCAGCAACTCGTGGACGCCTTCAGCGCCTTTGACGAGACGGAGCTGCGCGACTCCAGCCGTTTCGACTGGCTTGACGGCGAACGGTTTCGGGGCGCGAGCTTCTTCGGTCATTTCCACGACGAGCATGAGTCCGACATGTGCGCCTGGCTCGAACAGCCGGGTGATATAATCCCCTCAATAAGCATGAAAGAGATGAGGCAGATGACTGAAGACACCTTGACGCTCACGCTGTTCTACACGCAGTGGAAAGCCTACCAGGAACACATCAAAGAGGCGGTTGCCCCGCTCACCGCCGAGCAACTCACGTTGCGCGCCGCGCCGGGCCTGCGCTCTATCGGCGAGAATGTCGCCCACATCATCGGCACCCGCATCGGCTGGTTCACAGAAACGCTAGGGGAGGACGGCGGCGAGGCCAAGAAGGCGTGGGAGGAGAGAAGAGATGCTGTGCGAACAGCTGCCGAGCTAGCGCAGGCCCTCGACGCCACCTGGCAATTGATGGCTGACTGCCTGGCTCGCTGGAGTCTTGCCGACATGCAGCAGACCTTCCCAGACGACTGGGAAGGGGAGATTGTCCACTTGTCGCGTGCTTGGGTGGTCTGGCATGTGCTCGAACACGACCTGCACCACGGTGGCGAAGTCTCGCTGACCCTCGGCATGCATGGGCTGAAGTCAGGATTCACGAGCTGAAGCTTCTCGGGCATCGCGAAGACGCAGGCAACGCACATCGCAGCCTCACCCCTCCCCGTTTCGGGGTTCCCAACCCAAAAAAGGAGGGGGAGCGTGGTGGAAACCGGTCTGCGCTTGATGAGCTTCACAAGTATCCCGAACACATGTCCATGACGTTGGTCGGGAAGTCAATACAGTAACGGTAGTATCGCCCGTGGAGGAGCACAGATGGACAGCTTGTGGCGCACCATGTTGTGGAAGCAGTTCGGCGCGGCCATCGATATGCTCGATAACGCTGTGATAGCCTGTCCCGATGCCCTCTGGCGTCAGCCCGTCTGGCATGACCCATCCGTCCCGTCGCAGCGCGCGGAGTTCTGGTATGTCGCCTATCATGCGCTGTTCTGGCTCGACCTGTACCTTTTCGGGTCTGAGGAGGGATTCGCCCCCCCAGCGCCTTTTACCCTGGTGGAGCAGGATGACGCCGCGGGCCCACTGCCCAACCGGCCCTTTTCCCGGGATGAACTGCGCGCCTATCTGGCGTCGCTGCGCCAGCAATGCCGCACCACCATCGAGACGATGACGGACGAGCGGGCGCGCCAACTCGTCACCTTCCCCTGGATGAGGGAAGGTGAGGTCGTCAGCTACGTCGAGCTCCAACTGTATAGCATGCGCCATATTCAGGAACATGCCGCCCAACTGAGCCTCGTGCTCGGACAACACGGCGTCCCGGGCAAAGCGCTCGACTGGGTGACACGCGCAGGATGATCCTGGCGGGGGTTAAGCACTGGCGTAGTGGGGAATATCAGCAGCGTGCAAGCGACGGGTCTCCACTGTCTTGAGTCATTTTCCCCGCATGCGGAAGGAGGACAGCGATGACACTCACTCTGACCGTTCCCATCTATCTCATCCATGACGCTGTGACGATCGATCCCGCACGGACAGCGCTGATCATTGTGGATATGCAGAACGATTTCGTCGCGGATGGCGGCGCCTTGCGCGTGCCCGATGCGGCGGCGACGATCCCGGCCATCCAGTATCTCTTGACGCTCGCTCGCGCTCACGCGATGCGCGTCGTCTTCACACAGGACTCGCATTCCGAAGGCGATCCCGAATGGGCGATCTGGCCGGAGCACGCCCGCGAGGGGTCGTGGGGATGGCGCATCATCGATGCATTGCAGCCACAGCCACAGGAAACGGTCCTGCGCAAGCTGCGCTATGACGCCTTTTACGGCACTCCCCTTGACCACCTGCTGCGTCTCTGGCACATCGACACCCTGGTGCTCTGTGGGACGGTGGCCAACATCTGCGTGCACTACACGGCGGCCAGTGCCGCGCTGCGCTGGTATCGCGTCATCATCCCCAAAGATGCCGTCTCGGCGCTCGATCCGTTCGATCTGGAAGCGTCACTGCGACAGACGGCGGTTCTGTTTGCCGGCACCGTCACGGAGAGTGGGGGCGTCCAGGTGCAATGAGGCCAGGAGCCATTCACCACTCCAGACGGGCGGATTATGATACCTGTCATCTGAAAGGAGTGAGAGTCGACACTATGCGAGCCGCCACATCCAGTGTACACTTCAAACAAGGCCTGAGTGCGCGGGCGTGGAGGAGCAACCGCCCGCGCTTTTGGCGCTAGAATGGGAGTGTTCTCATGCAGCCGGCTCGCGACTTGCAACATGATGTCAAAGCTGAAAGCCTGTCGCCCTATCTTTTGTGGGCGATCTGGCTCATGTGGCTGCCCTTTCTGATTCAGCCGGCGGCAGCCATTATCGAGGCGCCACTCTCAGCGCGAAAAGTCGCCTCCGCGATTGGCCTCGTGCTGTTCGTCGCCGCTTATTTGTGGGCCACCTGGCGCGAAGCCCTTCGGTTGACGCGCGCGACGCTGGATGACGCTAGCTCGAGGCGCAGATGGTGGGTGCCCGGCGCCATCCTTTTCGGGCTGAGCGTCGTGCTGCCCTTCGTGCAGGGCGCCTGGGGGCTGGGCGGCTTCATTTACACCAGCGCCAGCGTCGCTGGACGGCTGACCGCCCGGCAGGCTGCCGCAGCGTTCGGAGGGCTGATGGCCTGCGTCGCGCTCGTCGGTACGCTCGGTTCCCTCCCTTGGGACACGATCGCGCTCATGCTCTTTCTTGTTCCCGTGGTGGGGGCTACCACTGCCGTTTTCAGCCACACCATTATCACGAATCGGGAATTGCGACTCGCGCGCCGTGAGATTGCCCGCCTTGCCGTCTCGGAAGAGCGCTTGCGTTTTGCCCGCGACTTGCACGATCTGCTGGGGCATACCCTGTCGGTCATCACCCTCAAGAGCGAGCTGGCGGGACAGCTCATCCCAGAGGATCCGGCGCGGGCGCGGAGCGAAGTGCGCGACATCGAAGCGGCGGCGCGCACGGCGCTGCGTGAAGTGCGTGAGGCTGTGGCCGGCTATCGAGAATCAACGCTCGCCAGCGAGCTTGAGCGCGCGCGCGAGCTGTTGGCGGCGGCGGGCATCCAGTGCGCCATAGAGGACGACGCGGGTGTGTTGCCGGCCGCGAGCGAAGCGCTGCTGACCTGGGTCGTGCGCGAGGGCGTCACCAACGTGATCCGTCACAGCCGGGCAAAACGCTGTGTCATAGCGCTCACTCACGGACCAGACGACGTGAGCATGACTATCTCGGATGACGGGCAGGGCCAGAGTCTCACGCAGTGGCCGCCCTCGGCGCGGGCTGGCCAATCAGGCAACGGCTTGCGTGGCATCGCCGAGCGAGTGGCGGCGCTTGGCGGACGGTGTGAGGCCGGACCAGCCGGCATGCGCGGGTTCCGGCTGGCGGTCGTCTTGCCCTGGCAACCGGCACGCGACCAGCGGACAATGACCGCTCAGACTGAGCAAATGAGAGGAGCCGCTTCATGATTCGCGTGCTGCTGGCCGAAGATCAAGCGATGGTTCGGGGGGCGTTGGCCGCTTTGCTCAATCGCGAGCAGGATATTACCATCGTCGCCGAGGTCGCGCGCGGCGACAAAGTGCTCGCCGCCGCTCTGGAAGCCGCGCCGGACGTGGCGTTGCTCGACATCGAGATGCCCGGCGCCACCGGGATCGAAGCGGCTGCTGAGCTGCGCGCGCGGGTGCCGTCGTGTAAAGTGCTCATCCTCACGACGTTTGGCCGCCCCGGCTTTCTGCGCCGGGCCATGGAAAATGGAGTTGTGGGCTTCCTGGTCAAGGATGCTCCGGCGTCACAGCTGGCAATGGCCATTCGTCGCGCGGTCGCCGGCGAGCGCGGCGTGGATCCGCTCCTGGCGACCGCCGCGCTCAGCGAGGGAGAAAACCCGCTCACCGAGCGGGAGCGCACCGTGTTGCAAATGGTCCAGCAAGGGGCAAGCAACGCGGAGATAGCCGCCGGTCTGTGCTTAACCGAAGGAACCGTCCGCAATTATCTTTCAACCGCTATGCAAAAAGTGGGCGCCGGCACGCGCGTCGAGGCCGCCGTGCGCGCTGAGCGAAAAGGCTGGCTCTAGAATCCCTGGCACGACGCCTCTCGGCCAGGCGTGGTGCGCATGCGATCGAGACCGGTCTTAGCCGGGCAAGCGACAATTCTCACACGTGGCGCGTGAAACTATGCCATCTTGTCAAAGAGCGTCTAAGAGGCTAAGATCTAATGAAAATGAGGAGTGACTCGCATGCGTCTTGCCGCTGGCATTCCTGCCCTACCGTTCACCGCGCACGATCTCGCCGGAAAAGGCGTCTCACTGCAAGCGTACAAAGGCAAGCCACTTCTGCTTTCCTTCTTTCGCTCCGCATCGTGCCCCTTGTGCAGCTTGCAGGTATGGTATCTCATCCGCGCCTATCCACGCTTGCGCTCGCGGGGTCTCGAGCTCGTGTCGGTGTTCGAATCGGATGAGGATACCACGCTTCGTTACGTCGGCGGTCAGAACCCGCCATTCACCACGATCGCCGATCCCGAAAAGAAATTGTTTCGCCTGTACGGCGTCGAGAATTCCTGGCTGGGATTCGTGCGCGGCTTGCCCCAATATCTACTCGCGATAGTACGCAGCCGGCGCAAGGGCATCGGAGGCTGGATGTCGAACGGTGAGCACAACCAACTGCCGGCGGACTTTCTGATCACTCCGGACCAGATGATCTATCAGGCGTACTACGGTCGCCACATTGGCGATCGCATGCCTCTGGCGGCGATCGATACGTTTCTCGCTCATTACCAAGAGGCTCAACCTTGACACCCAAGCGCTTAGCAATGCCCCCCGCCACCGCCATCGTCTCGATGCTTAAAGCCCCATGCCCTCGTCGAGCCGCCCGTCTTGCTGGCCGGGGGCAAACACGATCACCTTGCCGCGATCGAAGACGACGCGCGTATCTTCGGGCATGGCGAGATAATACACGACTTTGGGGTCCAGCTCGGCCAGATAAATGAGGTGAATACGGGCCAGCTCATGCAGATCGTTGTGGTCGTGCGCAGGATTGCCGCAACCGACGAACCAGCCGCTGTCATCGCTTGCTTTGGCTTTGAGCCGGTCAAAGACCATGACCTTGTGTGGCTGGCTGGGGGCAAGACGGCGACAGATCACCGCCAGCTCTGAGCGGTGCGGGTGATGCGCCACACGCGGAATGCCGTGGCGCGCCACGGCGTTGTCTTGCTCTTGCAATATCGCCACCGCGTGGGCCGTGCCGGGGATGAATGAATCCGCGGTGGCGGCAAAAGGATCGGCCAGCTCTTCAATCAGCAACAGGCCGCCGTCGGCGGTCGCCGGGCTGAAGCGCAGCGTGGACCATCCATAGCGCATCGTCTCGCCGGGCAAGATGTGCTGCCCAGACGCCGCCACGTAATCCGCGATATAGCGCAGCACGCGGACCGCCGCTTCATCGGCCATGCCAGGGGTCATCGGCAAAACGAACTCAGCCTGACCCATCGCGGCCAGCCCGGAGGTCAGCGCCCCGCGCACGCCGTCCGCCCGCGTCTCATAGCGAATCTGCATCGTACTCGGCAATCTCCCAGCGGTTATTACATGCCCTCGCGCACTTGTCTCCATTGTATCACTCTCGCTCTGGCCAGGCAGAGCGACAACAAAAACCTCCGGCGAGCGACGAGCGTCCGCCGGAGATTTCTCATCCCCACCACGCAAACAGGGTTATTCTCTCAGCTACAGCTTCGCGATGTCGCTGGCTTTGACCTGGTCGCGATGCTTGCTGCCGCCGCGAATGACCCAGAAGCAGACAGCCCCCAGCACACCGACGAGAAACAACCAAATGATAATCGCCGGCGCGCCGATCGGCAGCCGGGGCAGCCAGCCGGGCAGCGGGGCTACGCTCGCAGCCACCGTCATCGGCGGCGTGCCAAAGGGCGCCAGCGCGATCACGCCGTCACTATTCACGCTCATGTCATACGTCACCTGCCCGGCGGGCGCGTTGAGCGTCAGATACGTCAGCCAGCTGTCGGACCGCACCCAGCCCATATTGCGATCCGTCGAGAGGTCGTGATAGAGCGATGGGTTCATCTTTTCCTGGAAGGCCAGCGTAAAGCCGGTCGCGCCCTTCACCTGGGTATCGACCGGAGATTGGCCGATCGCCGCGCCGACTTCGCTCGTGTTGACGGGCTGGTCGGTGAGCAAAAAGAGGTCGGCGGTGACGTTCTGGCCGTCGAGCGCCAGCACTTCGAGCGGCACCCACAGGCGCGGCGTCGGCATGGTGATGAGCAGCGGCACGCCGTCGCCGTCGAGCTGGCCCTTAGCCCTGGCTTTTGAGGTGTCATATTTCGCCGCCAGAAAGATAGGGCTGCCGGTGGCATAGCGCTCCAGGTGCGCCGCCGTGTCGCTGTTGAGGGCAAAGCCGTTGCTGGTCGCCCAATCGATGATCTGCGGGCCGCTGCCTTTGACCACCGTCACGTTGAGCGCCTCGATCTGCACCGTCTCGATCACGGTGGCGCCACCATTCGTAGAGGCGGCGGTTGCCGCGAAGACTCCCGGCGTGGGCGGGCTGACCTCGCGCTCCAGGCGTTGCAGCGACCACGCGCCGCCATCCTGAATGGCGGTGGGAATGGCGGGCAGGGGGATGATCCAGCCGACGTTTGGCTCGCTGCCGTGATAGCTAAAGCTGCTCAGATAATGCTCGACGCCGTTGTGCCAGGCGACGAGCGTAGTGGCTTTTGACAGGCGCACGTCGCCGTCGGGGGCGATCAGGCTGCCGCAAGCAAGCGCCGGCGCCACATGCAAGAGGGCGATGCCGGTGGCCAGCGCGAAAGCCGCCAGCCCGCGAATGTGAAAACGCCACACAGGATGAGATCTCCTTCCGATCGATCACCTTTGCGCTCGACTGAGAACACCGCACATCACTACTTATTTGTACGAGCGTGGCGGGCGACATCTCTCTAGAGACGACCGCATCTCATCATTTGTTCCTATCGTGGCGGGCTGGTGGGAATACCCGGCATCCGCCGGCATGTCGTACAATCTGCCTCCGATTCCAACAAAAATCAGTCGCTACTCCTCTTGCTCGATCATCGCGCGGGCGACGGTCTCGGCGCCGGCTTTGTCATCAGGGGCGAGCTGGCCGTCGATGACCAGCGACAGCAAGCGTTCTTTGATCGGCTTGAGCCACGGGCCGGGGCCGCGCCCAAAGATCTCCATCAGCTCGTTGCCGTCGAGCGGACTCTTGATGGGGACGCGCTCGGCCTCTTCCTTGAGATGGCGGGCACGGGCCTCAAGCTCATTGACACGGGCCACCGCGCGCGTCACCTTTTCAGCGCGATAGCTCGTGATGTCGGCGCGCGAGAGGTCTAGCAGGTCCGCCAGCGCGTCGTCAGCGTCGATCATCAACCGGCGCACCGCGCCATCCGTCCAGTCGGGAGCATAGGCGTTCGAGCGCATGTGCAGCTTGACCAGTCGCGAGACGTGCTCGCTGAAGGGACGGTCGAAGTGCAGCCGCTTCAGAATCTCGCGGGCCATGAGAGCGCCGAGATCCTCATGGCCGAAAAAGTGGACGTGGCCGTTCTCGACGGAGCGCGTGCGCGGCTTGGCGATGTCGTGCAAGAGAGCCGCCCAGCGCGTCGCCAGGCGTGGGGGCGTGTTTTGCACGACGCGCAGCACGTGCTCGTAGACATCCTTGCTATGGGCCGGGCGTTGGCTGACGCCGCGCAATTCGCTCACTTCAGGGACGACGAAGGGGATGAGGCCCAGATCGACCGCCAGCCGCAAGCCGAGCATAGGCCGGGGCGAGAGCAGCAGCTTGTTGAATTCGTCGCGGACGCGCTCGCGGCTGATGTTGTCGAGCGTCCCCGCCTGCGCCCGAATGGCCTCGGCGGTGCGCGGCTCGATAGCGAAGCCGAGCTGCGCCGCGAAGCGCACGGCACGCAGCAGACGCAGCGGATCTGCCGCGAAGCGCTGCTCTGGCGCGTCGCCTACCGCGCGAATGATCTGCGCGTCGAGATCGGTCTGCCCCCCGAAGAGATCGACAATCGCGCCGGTCAGGGGATCGCGCGCCATCGCGTTGATGGTGAAATCGCGGCGCAACAAATCGTCCTCGAGCCGCGTGCCAAAGCAGACTTCCGGCTTGCGCGAGGCGGGATCGTAGCGCTCGCTGCGATACGTGGTGATCTCGACGATCACGTCGTCGGGAGCGGCGGCGTCAGTCGCCGGCTCGGCATCGGAGGAGGGCGTCGCGGCGGCGTAATGCAGCCTGACGGTGCCGAAGCGCTCGCCGACCAGCACCACGGCGCGCGGGCGTGTCGCCGCTGAGAGCCGCTTGATCGCGTCGGGCGTGGCATCGGTGGTCATGTCGATGTCGGGCGAGGCTTGCCGTCCCAACAGCACATCGCGGACGGTGCCACCGACCAGGTAGAGTTCGTGCCCCGCCGCCCGAAATTCATGGGCCAGGGCGAGAATCGTATCGAGCATATGTGGCACATTCTATCACACGACGGGGTGGTGCCGCGGGCGGCGTAAAATGCCCCTCGCCCCCTGTGTGGCGAGGGGTTGTGGTGAAGCCGGAACCCGCGCGGCAATCACTGTTGAAACTCGCGCGTTAGGCGAAGTGCAGCACCAGCGTGGTGTAAAAATAGACCACCACGCACACGAAAAGCAGGCTGTCGATGCGGTCCAGCACGCCGCCGTGACCACGAAAGAACGTGCCGCTGTCTTTGACGTCAGCCTGACGCTTTATGAATGATTCGGCGAGATCGCCCAGCATGGCGGCAAAGCTGACGAGCACGCCGAGCACCAGCACGTGATACCACGCGACGGCGGGCGCGATGGGCCGCGTAAACACGTACACCGCCGCTATCGTCAAGAGCGTGCCGCCCACGACGCCTTCCCACGTCTTGTTGGGGCTGGTGGTAGGAGCGAGCAGGTGCTTGCCAAAAAAGCGCCCCGTGAAAAATGCCGCGCTATCAAACGCCCATTCACCAAAAAAGAGCACTAGCAGCCACCAGAAATGGGGCGTGCCGGCGCCGGGAGTCATGCCGCGCAGCAGCAAGAGATACGAGAGCGGCCACGCCAGATAGAGCGTCATCACCAGCGTCAGGGCCCAATCAACCAGCGCGGTGCCGAGCCGGGGGCGCCGCACCAGCAACCATGAGAGCGAGCCGAGCACCAGCACGCTGATCGTCACTTCATACGCCGCGTCGTGCGCGCTGGGAAACATCGCGCCGACCAGGAGTGCGATGCCCGCGAAAAAGCTGAGCCAGCCAAGCGGATGATAGCCCATTTTCGCCATCATCTTGTGCAGCTCAACCATGCCGCCCGCTAAGATGAGCACGGCGGCGCCAAACGCCACCCAGCCGCCAAACCAGAGCACCGCCAGCACAGAGGGAATCGCGATGAACGCGGTCACCACCCTGATCGACAGCGAGCGCACCCAATCGGGCGTCGCGCGCCCGACGACAGCGCGCACCCAGGCCGTGGCTCGTTGGTACCACGGTCGCTCACGCAAAGGAATACGCCATGCTTCGTCTCGCATCGCCGTGCTCCTCATGCCGGGCGCAAGGGGCGGGCCAGTCCGTGCCTGTCGGGTGCCTGGGGTGGCCGCGCCCAGTCAGCTTGCGGCTTCGTTGCCACAAGCGCCGCCAATTGCTATCACAAGTGTACCACACAGCCCGGCGCGACGGTCAAGCGGCACGACAGAAGTGACATGCGCGTCACGCGCGCGCGGCGCCCCCTTGTCCAATAGCACGCACATGCCAGTTTCAAGCCTTCCAGCTCATCGGATAGCTCGGATCGTCGAGCGCCTCGGCATCCTCGGCCAGTGTCAGCGGGCGGAAGGTGTCGACCATGACCACCAGCTCGTCGGTCGATTCTTTGCCGATGCTCGCCTCAGCCGCGCCGGGCTGGGGGCCGTGCGCGATGCCGCGCGGGTGCAGCGTGATCGAGCCTTCCTCGATATTCTTGCGGGCGGCGTAATTGCCGTTCACGTAATACATCATCTCATCGCTGTCGATGTTGCTGTGCGCGTAAGGCGCGGGCATCGAGAGCGGATGATAGTCGAGCTTGCGCGGCACGAAGCTGCACACGACGAAGCCCGGTCCCTCAAAGGTCTGGTGCGTCGGCGGCGGCCCGTGAATGCGGTAGGTGATCGGCTCGAAGTCGCGGATGTTGAAAGCATACGGATAGAGATAGCCATCCCAGCCGACCACATCGAGCGGATGAAAGTCGTAGTGATACGCCACCAGCTCGTCGTTGACCTTGATGCGCACCTCGAAGTCGCCGCGCTCGTCGTGACGCGGCAACTCCATCGGCAGACGAAAATCACGCTCGCAAAACGGCGCGCTCTCGAGCATCTGACCGAAATTGTTGCGATAGCGCTTGGGCGGCACGATGCTGCCGTTGAAGCCCTCGACCACGAGCATGCGCGTGTCTTCCGTCGCCAGGGCCGGAACGACGCGATAGATGGCGCCGCGCGGGATGCTGAGGTAATCGCCTTCCTCGTAGGGCAAGAGGCCGAAGATCGTCTCGAGCGTGCCTTTGCCGTTGTGGACGTACAGCAGCTCGTCGGCCATCGCGTTGCGATAATAGTAAGTCATCGGCTCAGTGGGGCGCGCGATGCCGATGGCGACCTCGCTGTTGAACATGAGCGTCCGCCGCCCGCTGATGGGGTCGCCCTCCGCCGCCGCTGGCTTTGTCTTGAAGTGGTGATGGCGGTGCACCTCTTGCGGCCAGGGACGCGGGCGCGTGCTGCCCAGCGAGCGATAGCCCGACACGCGCGTCGGTGGAAAGGCGTGATACAGCAGCGACGAGCAACCGACAAACCCCTCCTCGCCAAATAGCTCTTCGGTGTACAGCGTGCCGTCGGGCTTGCGCATCTGTGTATGGCGCTTGGGCGGCACCTGCCCCAGGCGATGATAACTCGGCATGATCCGACCTCCTCACAGCGAATTCCAAAGTCGGCGAGGGCCGGCCTGGTGATCGAAGCCGCAGGTTTAGGCGCTGGGCTTCTCGACGCTGCCGGCCATCGCGGTCTCGACACTGCCCTCAAGCTCGGTGGGCTGCACGCGGGCATCTTTCTCGCGCTCGAGCGCCTCAAAGAGTGCCTTGAAGGTGCCGGTGCCAAACCCACGCGCGCCCCGTCGCTGGATGACCTCGAAGAATAGTGTCGGGCGATCCTCCATAATCTTCGTGAAGATCTGCAACAAATAGCCTTCGTCGTCGCCGTCCACCAGAACGCCCAGCTGCCCCAGCCTGCCCAGATCGGGAATCTTGTCGAGATAGCTCTCGCCGCGAATGGGATGTCCCGACGGGCCTAGCGTCTCGCGTCCCGCGCGCATCAGCGCGGCTAGCTGATCTTCCAGATCGGTGTAATAGCGCAGTACGGGCGGCAAAAACTGCACGCCTTGCGCCATCATCTGCGATACGGTGGCCACGATGTCGTCCGTGCGCATGGCGATGTGCTGCACGCCCGGCCCCTCGTTGTAGAAGAGGTATTCGTCGATCTGGGACTTCTTTTTGCCGATCGCCGGCTCGTTGATGGGGAACTTGATGTAGCCATTGCCGCTCTGCATCACTTTGGACATCAGCGCGGCATACTCGGTCTTGATGTGCTCGTCGTCGAAGTGGTCGCTCAGCGTAAAGCCCATCACTCTTTCGTACCACTGCACCCAGTAATTCATCTTGCCTAGCTCGACATTGCCCACGATGTGATCGACGCGGTGCAGCCCGGCATAGGACGGCCTGGGACCTGACATAAACGTTGGCTTGCCGAAGCCCGGCAGGAATGGGCCATGATAGTTCTTGCGCTCGATGAAGCTGTGGACGACATCGCCATAGGTGCCGATCGTCGAGCGCTTGACCCAGCCGTTGCCGTGCGGATCCACGATCTTCGTCGGCTCCATGATGGGCACCGCGCCGCGCCTGGTGGTCTCTGCGAACGCTTTTTCGGCGTCGTCCACCAGGAGGGCAATGTCTTTGACGCCGTCGCCGTGCTTGCGCACAAAGTCCGACACGGGGTGATCCGAATGGTTGGCCGAGGTGACGGCGAAGCGCATGTCGCCGCTTTGCAGCACGTAGGTGGTGTGGTCGAGCACGCCCGTTTCGAGGCCGGCGTAAGCGACGATCTCCATGCCAAAGGTATGGCTGTAGAAATATGCGGCTTGCTTGGCGTTGCCGACATAAAATTCGATGTGGTCCCAGTCGATGATGGGTAGGAAGTCTTCGGCCATCTGCTCCTCCTGCTGGCGCGGCGCGCGAAAAAGGGGATGCGCGGGCACGTCGTGGTTACGCGCATCTGACATCTTATTATCTCTCTCACAATGTAGCACATTTCGCGGGTGTGGGGCACGCGAGCAGCGAGAGCTTGTCGAATCGATGATGGCGCCAGAGTGCCTGGTTATTCCGTGTGAGGTGGAAGGCATGTATAACGTCTGACATAGCAGGCGCTGATCCCGTATGTAGGTGTGGATGCGCTCCTAGGTGCCGTCGTTGCGCTAGAGGCTGAGTCTACCACTTTTCACACAGTCTCCAATACCAATGGGGGAGAGAGTCATGAGGGGACACCGCAGCAATCTTTTTCGCCAGGTATGCTGCCAATCAGCGAGGCTATATGAAAAGAGCCGCCCGCTAGCCACCCGAGATAGCGGTAAGGATTCGTACCACAGATTCAGCGCGCATGGGCGTCTCCGGGGTCGATTGTTTTCCATCGACGAATATTTTGATGTGCTCCCGCGGTCCATACCCCGTGGCGCAAAGACACATCTGCACTCCAGGCCAAAGGTCGTCAAGAGTGTCAATCAGCTCTCGGACAGTGTGCGCTTCGACTTCCGCCCGCGTGGGCAAGCCCGAAATGATCGCCACAAGCGAGCGAGGGAAATAAACTGTTGCCATGCTACGCCTCCACAATAGCTGTTTCAACGGACCAAATTGGAGGTAGGTAGCTACCAAGCTGCATCCAGGTATCACCCTCGTCTACGCTGCCGAAGACTTGCCCGGTGCTCGTGCCAAAATAAATGCCAGCTTGATTGAGCGGGTCCACGGCCATCGCCTCACGTAACACTCCTAAATACGCATGCTCGGAAGGCAAGCCTGTTGTCAGCTGAGTCCATGATTCACCGCTGTCACGACTGCGCCAGACAGCCATGTGGCCATCAGGCACATAGCGCCCTTTATCAGCGCCATTCAGCGGAATGACATAGAGCGTGGATGCGTCTCGCGGGTGAATGGCAAGCGGAAAACCAAAGTCAGAAGGTAAGCCCGCGCTGATTTCACCCCATCGCACGCCGCCGTCATCACTCCGATAGACGCCACAATGATTTTGCTGATACAAATGTGCTCCATCGGCAGACATCAACAGCTTATGAACACACTGACCTGTCTCTGGATAACGATCGGGGAGGAATTCAGCACGTACTCCTTGATTCCTTGGAGTCCAGGTCGCGCCGCCATCGTCAGTGTAGAAAGTACCAACCGCCGAAATGGCAATCCACATTTGCGAAGGATCGGTCGGATGCTGAACAATCGAATGCAAGCAAAGTCCACCATAGCCCGGTTCCCAAGAGGGGCATGAGGCATGCTCCCGCAGACCCGCGATATGAGTCCACGTGATGCCCCCATCCGTGCTACGAAACAAACCGGCTGGCTCAGCGCCGGCATACAGCACACCATTGATCGGAGCAACATGCCAGATGGTGTTAATTTTCAGTCCTGTTTCACCGTAGGTAATTCCTGCTCCGGATTGAGACCACGACTGCCCAAGATCGGCGCTGCGCCAAACTGCTGGTCCGAACCACGGGCTGCCACCGCCAGCATAAATTACCCCTGTTGTGGCATCATAATTCATGTGATGAATCGGCCACGTCTCACAAAATGGCCCCCTCAAGTGCCAATCCGTCCGATTCTCATCGCTCTCCAGGATAAAGGCGCCCTTTTTTGTCCCTAACAGGACCAGCACTCGTGTGGTCATCTTTTGAGAACTCCTTGCTTGCTACGTCGCGTTCACTGACCTCGAAAATTGGACGAAACTCAAATCTGGAACTTTCGTACAATATACCAGTGTCACATCATGATTGTCAAGAGAGGATAGTAGTCATGAGAGAAAACCGTCTGACGCCAAATAGGACTTTCGCTCAGAGCGCCAACCTCCCCCACGTCATATCATGCTGGGCACGCGCGCGTCGGCCATGACCATGCCTCCGCCAGCCGCCAGCATTCCTCCCAACACGAGCAGCCCTACACCGGCATCGACGGAAAAGCTGGCATACCTGAGCGGATAAATGAGCAGATAGAGCCAGAGCAGAAGGGGAAGAATGCGAGTATGTTGACGATGGAGATGAGCCGCGACATGCCGACGGCGCCCATCATCATGGCCCAATATCCCCACGCCCACGAGGCGATCCGCGCCAGCCCCAAAATCAGCACGATCAGATCGCCCGCCAGGGCGAGGCCCAGGCCGAGGGCCGTATGGCGCCGCCAGTGCGTGGAGGGGGCACGCTGATCTGTGGCATAGTGAGCAAGCTCCGATGTGTGTCAATCTGGCAATGAGTCGCGCCGTCAATTGTTCTGGATGTCCACCACCGAGAAAGCATCGCCGTCAAGCACTTGCGGCACCACGATCGTTGACCCTAGCGAATCGACCATGCGGATCGCGTGGGCATCGACGTCAGCAGGTGTCTGCGCCAGGCCGTCGAGCGTGATCGAGCATTGGGTAAACGTGACCGACTTGAAATCCGCCAGCTGTGTCTGCTGATTGTTGACGCTCGGCGCTTCTTCGATCCACTCCCCAGAGCAGGCACAGCTGGGGTAGCTGATCGAGCGCGACACGCTTTCGTTCGCGTCGTGGTCGACAATCTGGATGGACCATTGCTGCGGGCCGGTGCGACTGATGGTGACGGTCACCATGTCACCGGGCAAGAGATCGATCTCATTGAGGGGCTGGGGCAGTTGGGGCAGCGTCTCGATCCACGCATAATAGTGAGATTTGCCATGCTGCACATATTGGTCGGTGCCCGCTTGAATGAGCGAATTGGAATTGACGCCACCCACACCGATCCACGTCGATGAGTCGCTGTTCGCCGGGCCGAGCGTCTGGGGCACCTGCCAGGTAGCGCTGATGGCCGACACTCCGGTCCCCATCGGGCAGTCGAGCGTGCCGCAGAAGGCCACTCTGGCATAGCCTGCCCAATTTTGACTCGGCTTGGCGAGATGATCGGGAACGGGATTCGTATTCGGCACGATGACAACGGTGCGCGGCGTGCGCTGCTGGCCAAAGGTGATGCGCAGATTACCGAGCGTCAGGGGACCGCACGCGGCCAGCGATAGCACGGCGATCAGCGTCAGCGCGGCCAGCAGCGGGCGTCGCCGGGGATGGCGCGTCATCGTCAACGATTTCATCAAACTCACCTTGCACGGCCTGCGTTCTCTGGCGTCTTTCCCTCGCAGAGGGTGACAGATTGCGTGCGCCCCAGAGCACGCCGGGGATTCGTAGCGATCACGCTTGAGGCGGCAGGGGCGTTTCAGCGCGTGACGCCTCTTGATCATCTGATTTATACCTGATTATGGCTCGTCGCGCAATTCATGCCAGCGCGACGCGGTGATAGGCTTCCGCCGCCGCGAGGCCGACCACCTCGCCCGCCTGGGCCGCGCGCTGCCGCCAATTCGCCGGCAATGTCGCCGCGTCGGCGCCCTGGCTGGCGTGGGCGAGTCGCGCGGCGATCTTGCGATCGAGCGAGACCGCGATGTCGATCCACAGGTTGGGCGACTCGGTGGCGAAAAGCCACGCCGCGCCGGTCACGTGGGGCGCCAGACCCGCGCCGGCCAGCTCAGGAAACATCAGCCGGTCGCGCGCGCTGGCGAAGGCCGCGTCGAGCGTGGCGCGCCCCACCGCGCGGTGATCGGGATGCAGCCGATAGGGTGGCGCGGCATCGTGCGTGATAACGACATCGGGCCGCGCGGCGTGAATCGCGCGCGTGATCACGCGCCGCAGATCGAGCGTCGGCTCAAGCTCACCGTCAGGCAGCCGGGCAAACGTGACGCGGGCGGGGTCGCCGCCCAGCGCGATCAGCGCCGCCAGCTGCTCGGCCTCACGCCGCGCCGCCACGACGGCGGGAGTGTCGGCGGGATCGTCGGTGCCTTTGTCGCCCGAAGTGCAGACGAGCAGGCTCCCCTGCGCGCCCGCGGCGAGCAGTCCGGCCATCGTGCCCGCGCACCACGACTCACAATCGTCCGGGTGCGCCACGACCACCAGCGCCCGAGCGATGGCGAGGGCGGCCAGATCGCCCACCACCGGTGAGCCGGGTGCGTGCATAGGTCGCCTGCTTTCCGCGCTTAATGCTGTTCCCTTGTCTGCCTGCGACGAATTAGAACGTAGTGTATCACAGAGTCCGCATGATGGCGAGCGGGTGGCGAAATGGGGAGTGGCAACTAAGGCGGGTATGGGGTACACTGCTGAGATGAAGTGCCCAC
>VFSW01004617.1_pt1 | contig 20520 bp, 17 predicted proteins | sample 5358111 | NCBI WGS metagenome assembly VFSW01 (sample SAMN11554181, study PRJNA540505) | mine drainage metagenome | isolation source: sediment from site ElyBrook_90M | place: USA: Ely Copper Mine, Vershire, VT | collected 2017
GTGCTCCAGCGCGCTAGCGAGAGGGCGCTGAAACATGGGTCTTCGCGGCGGCAGGTGCTGACGCTGGGGGCGGTGGTGCGGAAGCACGCGCAGTCGACGGGGCTGGTTATTTTTTCTTATCTGAACCCGATCTTGCGGATGGGGATGGAGAAGTTCTGCATGGTGGCGCGCGCCGCTGGTGTGGACGGAGTGCTGGTGACGGATTTACCGGTGGAAGAAGCTGGCGAGTACTTGCGTGCGATGAAAGCGTATGATCTGGCACCGGTGTTTCTGGCGGCGCCGACCAGTCCGGATGATCGCTTGAGGCGGATAGCGAACGCTTCGCGCGGATTTGTGTATGCGGTATCGCGCACCGGAGTGACGGGAGCGCGGCAGCAATTGGCGGCCGATGCGCAGAAGTTGGTGCGGCGGTTGCGGCGCGTGACCGGATTGCCGATCGCGGTGGGATTCGGGATTTCGAACGCGGAGCAGTTTGCCGAGGTGGGCAAGTTTGCCGCTGCAGTCGTGGTGGGCAGCGCGATTGTGGAGCCGGTTGAACGGAATCCGGGACGGGAAGCCGCGGCTGTGGCAGAATTTGTGGGGACGCTCTCAGCCGGCAGCCATCCGCTGTCAGCTAAGACCGGGTGACGGTTAGAGCATCGCGCTTGCCAGCTTGCTGCCGCGTTTCCAACTGCGCCCGCTTGGTGGGCGTTGGGTTTGCGAATAGCTGAGAGCTGACGGTCGAAAGCTGTTTTCCATGGATATCGCAGACTGGCGAAAGAAAATCGACGAGCTTGATAGCAGGCTGGTGGAGCTGCTGAGCGAGCGGGCGCGCGCTGCGCAGGAGATTGGGCGGCTGAAGCGCAACACCAATTTGCCGATTTACGAACCCGACCGCGAAGGGATTGTCTTTTCCAATGTGCAGAAGATAAACAAGGGCCCATTGCCGGGCCGGGACCTGGTCCGGATTTATGAACGCATTATGGATGTGATGCGAAATATTCAGAAGGAAGAGATTGCACCGCACGCGGAGGCAACGAAACCCGCCGGGACGGAGCTGGATTCGGAAGTGGACGACTAGAATAGCTCTCAGCTATCAGCTCTCAGTCTTAAGAGCACAAGCTGATGGCTGACGGCTGAGAGCTGAAGGCTTTACTTATGATTGTCGCGATGCAAGAAGTGGCGGATGAGGGACAGATTCAGCAGGTGATCGAACACCTGGTGAAGATGGGATTCGAGGTGCACCGCTCGACCGGGGCACGGATGACCGTACTCGGAGCGGTTGGAGCGGGGATTGATTTCGATATCCGTAATCTGGAACTGTTGCCCGGAGTTCAGGAAGTACATCGCATCAGCTCCCCTTACAAGCTGGCGGGGCGAAGTTTTCGGCCTGAGGGCACGCTCGTCAAACTCGCAAACGGGGTGGAAGTCGGCGGCAACGAAGTGGTGGTGATGGCGGGGCCGTGCTCGGTGGAATCGCGCGAACAACTCTTCAGTACCGCCGAAGGTGTGGCCAAGGCTGGGGCAAAAGTGCTGCGTGGCGGGGCGTTCAACCCGCGGAGCTCTCCGTATTCGGTTCCGGGGCACGGAGAAGAAGCGCTGAAGTTGCTGCGCGAGGCAGTAGACAAATTTGGGCTGCTGGTGATCAGCGAGGTAATGGAGATTTCGCAGATCGCGCTGATGCTACCTTACGTGGACATTCTGCAGGTGGGCGCGCGCAACATGCAGAATTTTAATCTGCTGCGCGAACTGGGGAAGGTGCGCAAGCCCGTGCTGCTGAAGCGTGGGATTGCCGCGACTCTGGAAGAATTATTGTTGTCGGCGGAATACATTATGGCGGGCGGCAACTACGAAGTGATTCTATGCGAGCGCGGCATTCGCACGTTTGAAACCTACACGCGCAACACGATGGATATTTCGGCGATTCCGATCATCCACAAGCTCTCGCATTTGCCCATGACGGCAGACCCATCGCATGGGACCGGACGGCGGGATAAAGTTGCGCCCATGGCGCGGGCGTCGGTGGCGGCGGGTGCGGATGCGCTACTGATTGAGGTGCATTGCGATCCGAACAAGGCCTGGTCGGATGGCGCGCAGTCGCTGTTTCCCGAACAGTTCGCGAAGCTGATGGACGAACTGCGGATGATTGCACCGGCGGTGGGAAGGAAGATTGGATAGCCATTGAATCATTGACTCAATGAGTGATTGAGACATCGATCAGTTTCCTCCCGCGCTCTCTCGCTTTACGGCTCGCACCATTGATTCAATGAGTCAATCTTTCAATGAGTCAATTTTCTTATGCCCATTCGGCAAATCACGATCATCGGGACGGGGCTGATTGGAGGCTCGCTGGCGCTGGCACTGAAGAAGCGCAGGTTCGCCGGACGGATCGTCGGCTGCGACCGCGACGCGACGCTAGATAAGGCACGCAACCGGGGCGCCATCGGTGAAGGATTTTCGAATCCGGGAGACGCCGTGCGGGGGAGCCAGGTTGTGGTGCTGGCTCCACCGGTACTGGCGATTGTCGATTTGATCGAGCGCCTGGGGCCAGCGCTTCCGGCGAAAACATTGGTGACGGATGTGGGCAGTACGAAAACGGCTGTGGCGCAGCAGGCGCTGAAGGTTTTTGGGAAGAACGCCGGGAAGCGGTTTCTGGCGGGGCATCCGATGGCAGGAAAAGAACTGAGTGGCGTGGATTACGCGGATGCCGATCTGTTTCAGAATGCGGTGTGGTTCCTGACGCCGCTGGCGGGGCAAAATCTGAATGTGAATGAAGGATTGTTTGCGGAATTTGCGGGATGGATCGATCAGATCGGGGCGCGGCTGGCGATGCTGCCTCCCGACGAACATGACCGGCTGTGCGCGTGGATCAGCCATTTGCCGCAGATGATTTCCACGTCGTTGGCGGCGGCGCTGGTGGAGGAGTTCGGAGACGAAGCTCCGCTGCTGGCGGCGGGTGGGCGCGCCCTGCGGGAGATGACGCGGATTTCGGCGAGTCCGTATTCCATGTGGCGGGACATTGCCATCAGCAATAAGAAGAACATCGAAGATGCGCTGTTCAAGCTGGAGCAGCGACTGGCGCATATCCGGGAGAACCTGGGGACGCGGCAACTGGCAGAGGAGTTCGAACTGGCACATCAGTTGCGGAAGATGCCTCCGAGAAAGAAATGAATACACCACGGAGGCACCCTCGGCTTCGCTCAGGGCAGACTCCAGCACAGAGAAAATCAAGCACGGATTCTTGGTCTAAAGATGGCTTCTGCCCGTCGTTGTAACTTATTCTCTTGTTTTCTCAGCGGCTCCGTGTCTCCGAGTTGAAATTTAATTTAGAATGCGGACGCTATGAATAAAGTTGTGGCCAATGCCGATGAGGCGATCCGCGACGTGTTTGACGGCGCGGTCATCATGATTGGCGGGTTCGGACTGTGCGGCATGCCCGAGAACTTGATTCGCGCTCTCGCGCGCAAAGGCACGAAGAATCTGACGACCATCAGCAACAACGTGGGCGTCGATGGCGTCGGCAATGGACTGCTGCTGGCAGCGGGACAGATCGTGCATCACATCGGGACCTACGTCGGCGAAAACAAATTGCTGGAAGATATGGTGTTGAAGGGGACGATCCGGCTCGATCTGGTGCCGCAGGGAACTTTTTCGGAGCGCATTCGCGCCGGCGGCGCGGGCATTCCGGCGTTCTTCACGCCCACTGGGGTTGGGACGGTTGTTGCTGAGGGCAAAGAAACGCGCGAGTTCGATGGGCGCGCTTACTTGATGGAGCGTGGGCTGAAGGCGGATTTCGCGTTTGTGAAGGCATGGAAGGGCGACCGCCAGGGCAACCTCGTATACCGAAAGACGGCGAGGAATTTTAATCCCATGATGGCGACCGCTGCGAAGGTGACGATTGCAGAGGTCGAACACCTGGTGGAAGTGGGTGAACTGGACGGGGACTTGATTCATACGCCTTCGATTTATGTGAAGAGAATTTTCCGGGGAGAGTTGTACGAGAAGCGGATTGAGCGGAGAACGGTGCGGAAAGTGACTACCGTCTAAGCGTGCACGGCCCAGTGAGGGCAAGGATTCCCTCGGCTTCGCTCGGGGCAGGCTCTTCGACTGCGGTGTTGCTTCGCATTCGTGCCGCAACACCTTCGCTCAGGAGACAACTCTGGGGCTGTCGGTCCGATGGGGATGCGTAACAACCAATGAACGAACCCAGCAAAGACGTCGACAAGCGCGAGCGCATCGTGAAGCGCATCGCGCGCGAACTGCGCGACGGGTTCTACGTGAACCTTGGCATCGGCATGCCGACGCTGATTGCGAATCATGTTCCGCCGGGAATGGAAGTGACGCTCCAATCCGAGAACGGGATGCTGGGGATCGGGCCGTATCCGGTCGAGGGGCAGGAGGATGCCGACCTGATCAACGCAGGCAAGGAAACGGTGAGCGAGATGGCGGGGACATCGTATTTTTCGAGCGCCGATTCGTTTGCCATGATCCGCGGCGGCCACATTGATTTGAGCGTGCTGGGCGCGATGGAAGTGGATGAGTCCGGCAGCCTGGCGAATTGGATGATCCCAGGAAAGATGGTGAAGGGGATGGGCGGCGCCATGGATCTGGTGGCGGGCGCGCGGCGCGTGGTGGTGGCCATGGAGCACAGCACGAAAGAAGGCGCGCCGAAGATTCTGAAAAAGTGCACGCTGCCGCTTACCGGCGTGCGCGTGGTCGACACGATCGTGACCGAGATGGCCTACATCCGCGTGACGAAAGATGGGCTGGTGCTGGAGGAAATCGCACCGGGATTGACGGCGCGGGATGTACAGCGGGCGACCGAGGCTTGGCTGGTGGTGAGTGAGAGCTTGAAGGTGATGGAAAGCTAGGCGACCTCGGAGGCTGAGGCCCCTTTTCCCCCGGCCACATACGCGGCGCTGAGGCTGCTCTTCCACGGTGTTCCACGCATTCGCCAAATGCTCAAATCCGAAACGGGGCGGCCAGCAGGCGAAAAGGGAGCGTGATGGCCAGGAAGATAATCTCCAGGACTCCGTGGACCGCGATGCCGACGATCCGGAACGGGAGCAGGATCAGCCAGATGAATGGATAGGCGACCAGCGCCAGCACAGCCAGCGGCCAGCAGAGAACGAACAATATGCACCAGAGGAGAAAGGTGAACATGGCGGAGACCTCCGTATTTTTGATCACACCAGTCTGATCAGATCTTCCTAGTGAAGTATACGGAGGCGCGACGGCAAAAGTTCCCTTGGTTTCAGGCGTCTCCGGCGGCGCCCAACCGCCGAACTTCGCTCGGCCGGACAGCCGAGGGCGGCCGTCCCCACATGGCCCGTGGCAGTCCCCAGCCATCCTCACGCTTCGACGGCTGATTCCGTGCCCACCAGGCTGCGCAGCGACTCTTCATATGGGGCGCGGGCGATGCCCTTCTCGGTGATGATTGCGGTCACATATTTGGACGGCGTCACATCGAAGGCGGGGTTCTCGATGGCGACGCCGTCAGGGACCATTTGCTTTCCGGCGATGTGGGTGACTTCTCTTGGGTTGCGTTGTTCAATGGGGATGTGGCTACCGTCGGCGCAGGCGAGATCGATCGTGGAAGTGGGCGCGGCCACATAGAACGGGATGCCGTGCTCCTTCGCGAGAATCGCAACCGTGTAAGTTCCGATTTTATTAGCCACATCCCCGTTGGCAGCGATGCGGTCGGCGCCGACCACGATGGCTCCGATCTTGCCCTGGCTCATCATGGCGCCGGCCATGTTGTCGGAGATCACCGTCGTCGGAATGCCATCTTTCATTAGTTCCCATGCCGTGAGCCGCGAGCCTTGCAGGAAGGGCCGCGTTTCGTCGGCGTAGACGTGAATTTTCTTGCCTTGCTCAACGGCGGCGCGAATCACGCCGAGCGCAGTGCCGTATCCGGCCGTGGCGAGCGCGCCCGCGTTGCAGTGCGTGAGGACTCCGCCCTCGCTGGGCATGAGCGTTGCGCCGTGGCGTCCCATGGCCTGGTTGGCGGCGATGTCTTCGGCGTGCATGCGCTGGGCCTCTTCCACGAGCGTTCGCTTGATCTGCAGAATGGGCCAAATGCGGCTGCGCTCGAACTTCTCCTGCATGCGGCGAATGGCCCAGAATAGATTGACGGCCGTGGGACGAGTCTTGCCGATCACGTCGCAAATTTGATCGAGCTCAAGTTTGAGATCACCGACAGTTTCAGCCTGAGAATTGTTGACGCCGAGCGCGATGCCCATGGCCGCAGACACGCCGATCGCAGGCGCTCCACGGACGACCATGTTGCGGATCACATCTGCCACCTGCTCATGCGTTTTGCAGAGGACGTAAGTTTCTTCAGTGGGCAACTTCGTCTGATCGAGGAAGCGTACGCCTTGGTCGGTCCATTCGAGGGTTTGGATCATGGGCAGTTTTCAGTTTCTAGTTTCTAGTTCTCAGTTCTCAGAAAGACCAAATCACTAATGCTCACTTCAAGGAAGAACGCCGATCGCGTAATTGAATCACTCGAGAGTCCACGGTTCAATGTTTTTGCTTAGGATTTATGCGCCTCGCAGCGGTTGCCCGGCATATTCGTCACTGCGGGCCGGCCGCACAATTCGCACGCCGCGGCGACGGCGAAGATAGTGGGCGTCCTGATTCTTGGAGCCTTGACTTTGGGCAGAGCGTTGGCGGGCGCGGCCTTGCGTTTGTCTTGCCGAATGTGCTCGCGGCGTACCTCGTTGGCTGTGAAGATGGAGACGAAGGGCGCTGGAGCCGCGGCCTTCTCCACGTTGCGGCGGCCCTTGGCCTCTTCGCGCTCGACCAGACACATCGCTCCGACGATGACGAATCCGAATTCGCGGGCGGCTTCGATGGCTTGAATGGTCGAGGCACCAGTGGTGCAAACGTCATCGACAATGACTACCCGCACGCCTTTTTCGCGGAAGCCTTCGACGCGCTGTCCCGTGCCGTGCTGCTTTTCGGTCTTTCGAATCAGAAAACCATTCAGGTTGCCGCTGACGACCGAAACCGCCGTCACGATGGGATCGGCGCCCATGGTAAGGCCGCCGATGGCCTGGGGCTTCCACCGCTGCCGGCGAATTTCAGCGAGAAACACTTCGCCCGTAAGGCGCGAACCTATGGCATCGAGCGTGGTGGTGCGGCAGTCGATGTAGTAGTCGCTCGTGCCGCCGGAAGAGAGCTTGAACTCGCCCAGTCGGAATGACTTGTGGGCAAGCACACTGAGCAAGGCCGCACGCGAGTCCATCTTCGGTTTGGGGCGCAGTGACGGCATGAAAGTTCTACGATAACACGGGCTTCCGGTTCCCGGCTCCCGTTCCCGGCTTCGCTTATCGCAACCGTGATAACCTGAAGGTTCTCGCCACAATGACGCTTCGAGGTATCAAATTGCAGAGTCCGCGAAAGCTATTTTTCTTCCTTCTTATTGGTTTTTTTTTCACAAGCGTAGGCGCTTCGCTTCTGGTTCCCATCGCGTTCGCGCAGGGAACGCGAACCTGGGAGCAATCGAAATTTGAGGAACTCACCAAAGGCACCGCCACGGGAGTGGCCATTCGCAGCGCGGGTGGGCTGGACCTGGCTCCTGAGTTTAAGACGCTGTATGCAACGCCCTCAACTTACGTCTGGGGAGTCATCGCGGACGATGCGGGAAACCTCTATGCGGCGACGGGCGCGCCGGCGCGAGTCTATCGGATTACTCCCGACGGTAAGGCGACTGTCATTTTTGAGCCGCAGGAATTGCAGGTGCAGGCAGTGGAGGTGGGGCCGGGCGGAGTGATTTATGCGGGCACCGCTCCAGACGGCAAGGTTTACAAGATCGAGCACAAATCCGGAGCTAAGAACGAACCTGCGAAAACGGAGTCGACGAAGGCGGGTGCAAAGGGTCCTGAAAGAGATAAAGATAAAGACAAGGACGCGGCCACGCCCTCTCTCGATGCTTCCTGGAGTTCGTCAGTCTATTTTGCGCCGGGGACGAAGTACATCTGGGACCTGACGCTCGACAAGTCGGGCGATCTTTACGTTGCGACCGGAGATCACGGAGAGATCTATAAAGTAACGGCGAAGGGAGAGCACTCGCTGTTCTTCAAAAGCGACGAGACTCACATCCGCACGCTGGCACTGGATGAGCGAGGGGACGTGATCGCAGGTTCGGACGGCAGCGGCCTAGTGTACCGGATTTCCCCGGCGGGCGAGGGATTTGTCCTGTACAGCGCCCCAAAGAAAGAAATTACGGCGCTGGCGCTGGACCGAGTAGGAAATATTTATGCCGCAGGCGTGGGAGAGAAGCGAGCGGCGGCAGGCGCGAATCCCGCGGGGGGTGCGGCCGCGATACTCGCGATGGCAGCCAGTGCGAACGCGAGCGCGCCGCAGACCCCAGGGATCACGGTCACGCCTGCTCCCGGTGCCGCGCCGATTACGGGACCGTTTGTGTTTCCCGGTGGAGGTGCGAGCGGAGGATCGGACGTGTATAAGATCGCTCCCGACGGATCTCCCTCGCGAATATGGACTTCTCACGAAGATATTGTCTACGCGCTGGTCTTCGACTCGCAGGGGCGCTTGCTGGCGGGGACCGGAAACCGCGGAGATGTTTTTGCGATTACGGCGGCGGATGAGTTTTCCGATTTGTTGAAGGCGGCGGCGTCACAGGTGACCGCGTTTGCCAAGAGTCCAGGGGGCCGACTTTACGCGGCGAGCAGCAACCTGGGGAAAGTTTTTGCGATCGCGCCGGGGCCTGGGTCGGAAGGTGAAGGCACCTACGAAAGCGACGTGTTCGACGCGAAAGTCGTTTCGCGATGGGGCCGGGCGGAATTTCGCGGCGCCGGGAATGTCGAGTTGTTTGCGCGCAGCGGCAATGTGGACAATCCAGACCGCAACTGGAGCGCGTGGAAGAAAGTGGATCTGAACAAAGATTCCGAGACCGGAGTTCCACCGGCACGCTTTGCGCAGTGGAAGGCCGTGCTCCATTCCGGCGGCGCGAAACCGGAGGTCGAGAGTGTAGCCCTGAACTACCTGCCCAAGAACGTCGCGCCAGAAATTGACGATGTCACCGTCCAGGTGGGAACGCGATATTCGCCGGTGCCGAGGGCTTCCGGTCTTAGCATCGGCGCGGACGCTGGTGGGCCGTCTTTCGGTGGATCATCGTTTGGAGGCTCATCGGCGCACTTTGAATCGCCGGTGCCAAGTTCACACGATCGGGACTCGGTCGGCGTCAAATGGAGCGCGCATGATGAGAACGACGATCAGTTAGTGTATTCGGTCTATTACCGCGGCGATGGCGAGACCCGTTGGCTGCTCCTGAAAGACAATTTGAGCGACAAGGCATATTCCTTCGACGCGAGCCTGCTGCCTGACGGGGGTTATACGGTCAAAGTGGAGGCTTCGGATGCGCCGTCGCATTCGCCGGGCGAAGCTCTCACAGCGGGACGGGAGAGTCGCAGGTTTGAGGTGGACACGACGCCTCCGCGAATCGAGAATTTGACGGCTTCGGTCGAGAGTGGACAGATTCATGTCCGCTTCCGCGCCGAAGATGGATTCTCGCCGATCAAGAAGGCTGAATATTCGGTGGATGCGGGCGAGTGGAAATATGTGGAGCCCGTGGGCAAGATCTCCGACGCCAAGGTGGAAGAGTACGACTTCAAAGTGACGCCAGAAGCTGGGAAGGACAGTTCGCCCTCGTCGGAGCACCTGATGGTGGTGCGCGCCTACGACCGCTACGACAATCTCGGTGCGGCGAAGACGGTAGTGAAGGGGAAATAACTTCGCGGGCTCACGATGGCGCAGGTAGGGACAGCCGCCTCGGCTGTCCAGCCAGGCGCACCCCCTGCGACGGCCCGGCATTCCTCATACAACCTCGAGGTCGCGGTCGTCACTCGAAGTCGCTGCGGCCAGCAACTCGCCCGCGTTTCTTAACTCCGGAAAGCGCCACGCCCAAATCGCAATCACCACCAGCGTTCCGATGCCTCCCAGAACTACCGCGGGGACTGTGCCGAACCACTGCGCCGTGAATCCTGATTCAAACTGGCCGAATTCGTTGGAAGCTCCAATGAAAATCATGTCGACGGCGGTGACGCGTCCGCGCATGGCGTCGGGTGTGCCCAGTTGTACCAGCGTGGCACGGATGATCACGCTGATCATGTCGCTGGCCCCGAGCAGAAACAGCGCAATCAGCGAGAGGGTTAGGCTACGCGAGATTCCGAAAATAATCGTGAAGACGCCGAAGCCGGCCACGGACCACAGCAGCGTCAGCCCGGAACGGCCGCGCAGCGGGCGATGCGCGAGCGCAACGGCCATCACCGCCGCGCCGACTCCGGGCGCGGTGCGGAGCAAGCCGAGTCCCCAGGGGCCGGTGTGCAGAATTTCGCGCGCGTAGACAGGAAGGAGCGCGACCGCTCCTCCGAGCAGCACCGCGAAGAGATCGAGCGAAATCGCTCCCAAAATAAGCTTCTCGCGCCAGATGTAACGCAATCCCGCGAACGCCGTCTTAAAGGTCATGCTCCTTGAAATCCCGGCTTCGCGCGGGCGGGCTTTTTCTTCTGGCTTGATGCGGAAAGTGGAAACTAAAGCGCCGATGGCCGTGAGCGTCGCGGTTGCATAAACCGCCGATGGACCGCGAAACAAAGCGTAGAGAATGCCGCCGAGAGACGGCCCAATAATCGTGGCTGCCTGAAAGGTCGTGGCGTTCCAGGCCACGGCGTTCGGGAAGTGTTCTTCGGGAACGAGTTGCGGAAGTATCGACCGGCTGGCGGTTCCGTTGAACGAACGCACGATGCCGAGCAGAATCAGCACCGCATAAATGGGCACCACGGAATGCACCCCGCGCTCGGCCAGCACCAGCAGCAGCGCGAAGCACAGCCCGAAGCCCGCGTAACAAGCGGAAAGCACATAGCGGCGCTCGAAGCGGTCCGAAGCATGGCCGGAGACAGGAAACAACAAAATGCCGGGCAGAAACTGGGCGAGGCCAACGTACCCGAGATCGAGCGGGCGCTTGGTAATTTCGTACACTTGCCATCCCACCGCCACGGCCTGCATCTCGACGGCGGCGACAATCAGGAAGCGCGCAATCTGAAACAGGACAAACGCGGGGTGGGTAAAGGCAGCACGTCCAGCTCTGGGGTCGGGCGCGGGCATGGACTTCTAATGTGCCACAGAAACCGCCGAGCGTGCTGCGGAAGCCTGGCCCGGAGACTCTGTCATGGTGACGTTCCCTGCTCGCGAACATACATCAGCGTTGGCTTTCCCTTGTAGGTGGCGGGCTGCGTTTGCCGGTATCCGCACTTCACCGCGACACGGACGGACGCAAGATTCTCGGGGGCGATGATGCAGGCGGTCCGCCCAGATTGGAAGTGCTTGTCGCCCCAGGCGACGGCGGCGCGCACGGCTTCGGTGGCATAGCCCTTGCCGTGCACGGGCGAGGCGAGAACCCACCCGATCTCGGGCGCACCGTCGAGCGACGGCTGCAAGTCACGCTTGTAGTCGGCGAATCCGATTTCTCCAGCAAAATTGCCGGTGGCTTTTTCCTCAACCACCCAATAGCCGAAGCCCAACAGCGCCCAGTGGCCGGCGTAACGCAGAAACTTCGTCCAGGATTCTTCCTCGGTAAGGGGCTTGCCTCCGATGTACCGCGTCACCAGTGGGTCGGCCCACATCGTGGCGGAATGAACGAAATCGTCCAGGCGATGGCCGCGAAGTTTGAGCCGTGGAGTTTCGAGGATGGGAACTTCAACAGCCGGACGCTGAGAGCCAAGCATTCGAGCAGTTTACGGATGCGGACTGTGCCGCAGCAAATGGTGTTCTTGTCATCCTGAGGGCCGCGCGTTTTGCGGGCCGAAGAGCCTGCCCTGAGCTTGCCGAAGGACCTCTGCACTCGCAGGCAGCGAGCCGCCGCCGACAAATTGCAGAGGTCCTTCGCTTCGCTCAGGATGACAACTGGTGGGTTGCTAGGCCCACTCCAGTGTGCGTCAGCCCTTTCCCACCACGAACCGCGCCTCCAACCCCTCGTACACTTCCTCTGCCCGCCTCAACGCTTCCTGCACGTTCTCGCAAATGTTTGCTGGGCCGACGACTTCGGCGAATTCGCCTTGGTGAATCAGTTGTGCGGGCTGCTCGCGGGCGCCGCAGAGGATCAGGGTTCGTTTACTGGCGTGCAGTTGTTTTGCGATTTCTTCCAGGGCGAACAGTCCGGTAGCGTCGAGGGCGGTCATGTTGCGCAGGCGCAGGATCACCACCGGCGGCAGTTTGTGCAGGTTTTCGGTGACGACGGAAATCTTGTCAGTGGCCCCGAATAGGAACGGGCCGTGGATGCGGAAGATGGTGGCGTAGTACGGGATGTCTTTGTCCTGCAGAATGTGCATGCGCCCGTCTTCGATGTAGTCGTCGGTAACTTGCGAGACGGTGGTGGTGGCGGCCACGCGGCTGATGAAGAGCAGCGCGGCCAGAATCATGCCGGCCTCGACGGCGACGGTGAGGTCGGCGAAAACCGTGAGCGCGAAGGTGACCAGCCAGATACTGATATCGGTTTTGGTGAGCTTCAGCAGTTGCGGAATCTCGCGCCACTCGCCCATGTTGTAGGCCACGATCATCAAGATTCCGGCGAGCGCGCACATGGGCACGTAGCTCACCAGGCGCGTGGCAAACAGAAGAATGCACAACAGCGTGAGCGCGTGAATCATGCCGGCCACCGGCGACTGCGCTCCGGCGCGGATGTTGGTGGCGGTGCGGGCGATAGCCCCGGTGGCGGGCAGTCCTCCGAACATGGGGGAGAAGATGTTGGCTACGCCCTGGCCGATCAACTCGACGTTGGGATTGTGGTGGTCGTTGCTCATGCGGTCGGAAACCACGGCCGACATGAGCGATTCGATTGCACCGAGCATGGCCACCGTGAAGGCGGGCCCGAGCAGGCCGTGGATGAGCTCACTACGAAACTTGGGGATTACCAGGTGCGGCAGGCCGCTGGGGATTCCGTTGAAGCGGGTGCCGATGGTTTCCACGGGCAGCTTGAAGAGATATACAGCGGCGGTTGCTAATGCGAACGCAACGATCGGTCCGGGAATGCGCGGGGAAAGGATGCGGCAGATGATCAGCACCAGAACCGTGAATGCGGCAAGCGCGGTAGCTTCGTAAGACAGCGTGTGGAAGTTGCGCGCGAGCGCTTCCATGCGCAAAGAGAACACACCGGGAACCTTGTCGAGATGCAGCCCGAAGAAGTCTTTGATTTGCGTGCTGGCGATGAGCACGGCGATACCGTTGGTAAACCCGATCACGACCGGCCGCGGGATGAACTTCACACCCGTGCCGAGGCTAGTGGCGCCCATGATGACGAGCAGGATTCCGGCCATCACGGTGCACATGAATAGGCCATCGACGCCATGGGCCGCGACAATGCCGGCGATCACCACAACGAAAGCCCCAGTTGGTCCGCCGATCTGTGTCTTGGAGCCGCCGAGGAGCGAGATGAGGAACCCGGTTACGATCGCGCAGTAAATGCCGGCCTGCGGCGTGAGTCCCGAGGCGATGGAAAATGCCATGGCCAGCGGAAGCGCGACCAGGCCGACGGTGACTCCGGCAATCAGGTCGAGCAGAAACTTGTGGCGATTGTAGTCGCGCAGGCAGAGGACGGACTTCGGGAGCCAATTATCGCTGAGGAAAGCACGCGCGATTCTTACATTATGCCGTCGCGCCCGGAGTTTTGGGAGTAGCAAGTTACGCGGAGAGCAACCGAAAGAACATGCCCTAGATTACGCCGCCGACGATGGTGGTCCGATTTGCCACTCCTTTGTCATTCCGAACCGGCGAAGCCGGAGAGGAATCTGTTTTCCTGTCCCTGTTTCAGCCGTCTACGTTTTCACGTAGAGGCTCGCACCATCGGAACAGAAGCCTCCCGCGCCGCTGCTCGCAAGGCTAGAATCAACGAATGCAGCTGCTGCGAACCGTGGGATGGCTGGCCTGCGTCGTCTATTCGACCATCCCTCTGTTCTGGCTGATGATTCATCCGCGAGCGCAGCGCTGGCGCGAACAGGTGCGCTCGCCTTACCGCGTGCTGGTTCCGGCGTGGATCGTGATGTGGGTTGGGGTGGGCGCGCTGACCGGGCCGTGGCGTCAGGTCGCGATTTATTCGACGGCGTGGAGTTGGATTCCGGCGGGGCTGCTGTTTGGTACAGGCTGTTGGATTTATGCGCAAGCGGGAATGCATTTCAGTTGGGCGCAGCTGGGCGGATTGCCAGAGATTCGGCAGCCGGAAGAGGAATTGGATCATGCAAAGCAGCGGTTGGTGACCACGGGGATCCGGGCACGGGTGCGCCATCCGGTGTATCTGGGTCATTTGTGCGAGATGCTGGCCTGGAGCGTGGGAACGGGGCTGATCGTGTGCTGGGTGCTGACGGGCTTCGCGATGATCACAGGTGCGGCGATGATTCGCATGGAGGATGCCGAGCTGGAGAAGCGGTTTGGGGAAGAATATGTCGCGTATCGCTTGCGGGTGCCCGCAGTGCTGCCGAGGCTGGACGGCTAAGAAAAGCGCGTCAATCCGAGCGTTCGCCTATATCGTACGCGGCGACCGCTGACTTGCTTGTGCAACGGCGATGTTGTACCAAACAACCGAAGCCTAATCCCCGCTCCCTGATACGGAGACGGAAAGATAAATAAGCTTCGAGTCTTTGAATCGGACGAGGATGTATTGCTCAACAGGGTAGAAGTCGAACTCCCTATGAGCTTCCTCATCGCTCAGCCGCTGTGGATAGTCTTTTCGAAATGTCTCAAACTCAGTCGGGGTCGACTTCCTATTGAATTCGCGAGAGTACACAAACTCATCTGATGTGGCCGTGTCGGGTGGCCCTAGAATAGCCTCTACCTCAGAACGTGTGAGTCCTAGCCTGAGGCCTGACGCCGTACTGAGCCTATCCGATACGCTTTTCGACGGCACGCAGTATTTGATGCCCGTCCACGGCGCTCCGCCCGCGAAGATATAGAAAATAGATTCATCCTCCCCGAACTCGAAAACCACATGCACCCTGCTGTTTGCCGCCGAGGCATAGCAGACTTGATAGCGCCCAGTACTTGCATCACCACGTTCAATTTCAGGCGCTCGGCCCAGCCTCGCCGTTATCGCTTCAAAGCCACCTTGACCAATAGTGACGCCGGCTAACGAAAAGTTGCTCGACTGCAACTCGTGATGGCTGGGTTTTACATTCGGAGTGCGAGGGTCTTCTCGGTTGATCGACCACCAATCTGAGGAATCCTCTAATCTCTGCGCGCATGCATGCACTGACAAAAGAACCAGAGCGCATGAAAAGACGACTAGGCGTTTCACACTGGTAATTTTAGGCGCGAAGATTAGAGACGGGCGAATTACTGTCGTAATCGAACCATTTGCCTCAGGGACCGACACACCCGGAGTATGCGGAGCGTGTTCTGACGGCAGGCGGGTCGGAAGGTCCTGCGCCGCTCGCAGCCTCCCAAGCGCATATCTCCCTGCCGCCGCACTGTTCACCGCAACCTGCACCGTATAATCCCTAGTCGTGGCTGAAAGCTGATAGCTGACGGCTGACAGCTTCCTCATGCGCTTTGAACTCTTTATCGCGAGACGCTACCTGCGCGCCAAACGGCGGCAGGCTTTTATTGGCATCATCACCGGCATTTCCATTGTCGGGGTGGCGGCGGGCGTGGCCTCGCTGGTGGTGGCGCTCGCGATCAATAACGGCTTCCGGCAGGATTTGCAGCAGCGGCTGCTGGGGTCGACGTCGCACATCAGTTTGCTGCGGGTGTCGGATGACGGCATCAAGGACTGGCCGGCTCTGATGGACCGGCTGTCGAAGCAGCCGCATATAGTGGCGGCAGCTCCGGCGATCTTTGAGCAAGTTTTGATTTCGCGGGGGCCTCGGGCGCGGGGGGCTGTGCTTAAGGGGATGATTCCGAAATATGAGCGGCAGGTGGGGGATTTGCTCAGCTCGGTGAAGCAGGGGTCAGCGGCGGCGCTGGAGGAGCAAATTCCAACCACTCAGATCGATTCACCGGAGATGGAAAAGCGCGCGGGCGAGGCGCCTGCGGCCACACCGGCCGAGCCGACCCACACAGACTCGTCTCCAGACGACCTGGCCGGAGTCCAGGCGCGCGTGGCCGCCATGCCGCCCATCGTTCTGGGCAAGGACATGGCCGACAACCTGGGCGCGACCGTGGGGTCCGTCGTGATGGTGACCAGCCCGCAGGGCGAACTGACTCCTTTTGGTATGGTGCCGAAATACAACCGGTTTCATGTGGTGGGAATCTTCAGCTCCGGATTCTTTGACTACGATTCGTCGTGGGCCTTTGTGCGCCTTTCGGACGCGCAGCAGTTGTTTGGTCTGGGCGATCTGATCTCGGTGCTCGAGTTCAAGGTCGACGACATCTATAACGCGGACAAGATTTCAAGCGCGCTGGAAGACGCGGCCGGCAAAGGCTTCATGACCACCAACTGGATGGAGCAGAACAAGGCGTTGTTCCACGCGCTGCGGTTGGAGCGTCTGGTCACGTTCATCACCATCGGCCTGATCGTGTTCGTGGCCGCGCTCAACATTCTGATCTCCCTGATTATGATGGTCATGGAAAAAACCAAAGACATTGCCGTGTTGATGTCGATGGGCACGAAGCAGGCGCAGGTGCGCAACGTGTTCATTGCACAGGGAATGCTGATTGGCGTGATCGGAACGGCGATTGGTCTGCTGCTGGGGTATGCCATCTCGTATGCGGGCGGGCATTATCACGTCATTGCTTTGTCACCGGAGGTGTATTCCATTGATTATGTGCCCTTTGCACCGCGCTTGATGGATGGCGTCATCGTGGCCGTTGTAGCCGTTGGGATTTCGTTTGTGGCGACGCTGTATCCTTCGTGGTCGGCGTCGCGGATATTGCCCGCGGAGGCGCTGCGGTATGAGTAACTTCTTTGCTACGGATTCCCACGGAGTGACGCGGATAGGCCAAATACAGGCGCCCGTGACCTCGATCACATGAACGATCTTGGGACGGGTATACAGTTTTCGGCATGTATGCGTTTTTGGATCGAGAGGCGTGGGAAACGATCTGCAACTGCTGCGCACTACTGTGAAGGGTAGTGGGAGGTTGCTCGGAGTGCCCGTTTGGCGGAACGACCTGCGGGCGCGATCTGTGCTTGGAATAGGGGTTGAAACGGCAATCGGAGCCGGTGTCCTGGAACGAAAGAGACGCGAATTGCATCTAACTGAGCAAGTGACCGAGCATCCAGCCGAACCAGACTCGATGCTGCGGGTTGAAGGACTGAAGAAGGTGTTCCGGTCCGGCGAATCGGACCTGGTGCTCTTTGAAAATCTATCGTTTACGGTGAAGCGTGGGGAGATGCTGGCGATTGTGGGCGAGTCGGGAGCGGGAAAGAGTACCTTGTTGCACATCCTGAGCGCTCTTGATCGCGCTTCAGCGGGTGACGTATACTGCGCCCACTTGAGACTGAATTCGTTGTCCCAGGACGCAGCCGCTGAGTTTCGCAATCGCGAGACCGGGTTCGTCTGGCAATTTCACTACCTCCTGCCGGAATTTACGGCGGCGGAGAACGTTGCCATGCCGCTGCTGCTGCGGGGGCAGACCTGGCAGCAGGCGGAGCCGGAAGCGGCCCGCTGGCTGCGCGAGGTGGGACTGGAGCAGCGTGGGCATCACCGTTCGGGGGAGCTTTCCGGCGGCGAGCAGCAGCGCGTGGCTCTGGCCCGGGCGCTCATCACCGGTCCCAAGTTGTTGCTGGCGGATGAGCCCACCGGCGACCTTGACGTACACACCGCGGAATCGGTTTTAGCATTGATTGACCGACTCCATCGCGACCACCAGCTTACATCCCTCATCGCCACGCATAATTTGTCGTTTGCACGAAGGTGCCATCGCGTGTTGCGGCTGGGACGAGGTAGTGTAAAAGAAATCGCGCCGGAGAGTTTGCCGGCGTGAGATGCGGAAGAGACTAGTCAGACAATGTGCAGCGGGCCACAAGAAAGCCCGAAAGGAACCGTGGCAGGTTTCTTCGGTAACGTGATGAAAGATTTAAAATAACGTTTCGGTACTTGGGTTTGGTGGTCTTTTGATTGCATAATGACGATAATAGAGGTGCCGGGGAGCAGGAGAACGATCGCGGTGAACGGTCGTACTGAACGAACCAGGGTTGCGGCAGGTCGAGGCATAAAGGCTTTTCTCGACCGGGAAGATCAGGGGGAAGGGCGATATGTTTGAACGTTATACGGAGAAAGCCAGGCGCGTAATCTTTTTTGCGCGCTACGAAGCCAGCCAGTTCGGGTCTCCTTACATCGAGACTGAGCACCTGCTTCTGGGGCTCCTGCGCGAAGACAAAGCCCTGACGAACCGCTTTCTGCGGTCACACGCCTCGGTGGAATCCATCCGCAAGCAGATCGAAGGGCATACCACCATCCGCGAGAAGGTTTCCACTTCGGTGGACCTCCCGCTCAGCAACGAATGCAAGCGAGTTCTCGCTTATGCGGCGGAAGAAGCCGAGCGGCTTTCGCACCGGCACATCGGAACTGAACATCTGCTGCTCGGGCTGCTGCGGGAAGAGAAATGTTTTGCGGCGGAAATCCTGCACGAGCGCGGGTTGCGGCTTTCCACCATTCGCGAAGAGTTGGCACGAAGCAGCCAGGAAAAAGCGGCCCCGCAGCGGCAACGCGAGTCTTCCCTGCTGAGCGAATTCTCCCGCGACCTGACGCAGTCTGCCATGGACAGCCAGCTTGATCCGCTGGTGGGACGCGACAGCGAAGTGGACCGCGTGATTCAAATCCTGTGCCGCCGCACCAAAAACAATCCGGTGCTGATCGGCGAGCCGGGAGTGGGCAAGACGGCGATCGTGGCAGGGCTGGCGCAGCGCATCGCCGACGGTGAAGTTCCCTCGTTCCTGGCCGACAAGCGAATTCTAGCGCTCGACCTTTCGCTGATCGTGGCTGGAACCAAGTATCGCGGGCAGTTTGAAGAGCGGCTGAAGACCATCATGAAAGAACTGATGGAAAATCAGAATTCCATCATTTTTATTGACGAGCTGCACACGCTCGTTGGGGCGGGATCGGCGGAAGGGTCGCTGGACGCGGCCAACATTCTCAAGCCGGCGCTATCGCGCGGCGAGATTCAGTGCATTGGGGCCACCACTCCGGGTGAATACCGCAAGTCCATTGAGAAAGACCGGTCGCTGGAACGGCGATTCCAGGCCGTGAAAGTGCCGCCGCCAAACGAGACGGACGCGATCAAGATTCTGTTTGGCATCAAGGACCGCTACGAGAAATTCCACGCGGTCACCTACACCGACGAGGCCATCAACTTCGCTGTATCGCACTCTAACCGCTATATTCCCGACCGATTCCTGCCGGATAAGGCGATCGACCTGGTCGATGAAGCCGGGGCGCGCGTAAAGCTGCGCCAGACTTCCCTGCCCGAGGAAATCACCGAAGTGCAGAAGCGCATCAAGTTCATCGTTCACCGCATGGAAAATGCCATCGCGAACCATGAATTCGAGAAGGCCCGCTTTTACTCCGATGAAGAACGCAAGGAGCGTGACAACCTGCGGGCCCTGCGCGAGAAATATCATCTGGATGAATCTTCCACTGGCGTAGTGAACCGCGAGGACATCGAAGACGTAGTTTCGCGCTGGACCGGCGTGCCCGTCACTTCGATCAAGGAAGAAGAAACGCAGAAGCTGCTGCGCATCGAGGAAGAGCTGCACAGGCGAATTATTTCGCAGGATAAATCGATCAGCGCACTGGCGAGGGCGATCCGGCGTTCGCGCGCCGGGTTGAAGAATCCGAACCGGCCGATTGGTTCGTTCTTATTCCTTGGCCCGACTGGGGTCGGCAAAACGGAAGTGGCGCGCACCCTGGCCCAGTTCATGTTCGGCACTGAAAAAGCTCTGGTCCGCTTCGATATGTCGGAATTCATGGAGAAGCATTCGGTCTCGAAGCTGATTGGCTCGCCGCCAGGATATGTTGGCTACGAGGAAGGCGGACAGCTGACCGAGCGCGTGAAGCGGGCTCCCTACTCGGTGGTGTTGCTCGATGAAATCGAGAAGGCGCATCCCGATGTGTTCAACATTCTGCTGCAGGTGTTTGAGGACGGACAGCTGACGGATGGGTTGGGAAACACGGTCGATTTCAAGAACGTGATTCTCATCATGACCTCGAACATCGGCGCGCGGCATCTGCAAAAACGCGAGGGCCTGGGCTTCCAGTCGAGCAAGGAAGACATGATCTCGGACAAAGTGGAAGAACTGGTGAAGGGCGAGGTCAAGCGCACATTCAACCCCGAGTTCCTGAACCGGCTGGACGAAATCATTCTGTTCAACGCTTTGGGCGAGAACGACCTGATCCAGATTCTTGAACTCATGGTCAACCAGCTCAACCAGCACCTGGCGCAGAAGTCGATCACGGTCACGGTTGCGGACGAAGCAAAGAAATGGATCCTCAACCAGACCCTCACCGCCCGCAGCTATGGCGCGCGCCCGCTGCGGCGCGCGTTGCAGAAATACATTTAAGACCCGCTGTCCGAGGCGCTGATTCAAGGCAC
>VFSW01004618.1_pt1 | contig 20519 bp, 20 predicted proteins | sample 5358111 | NCBI WGS metagenome assembly VFSW01 (sample SAMN11554181, study PRJNA540505) | mine drainage metagenome | isolation source: sediment from site ElyBrook_90M | place: USA: Ely Copper Mine, Vershire, VT | collected 2017
CGTCCGCCATGCTGTTCGCGGGGCCCCCTCCCGGGCCGCTTTGGGGAGCCTGAACAGCGAAGGTGCTCCCAACGGTGTCACGCAAGCCTTCGTAGCCTGCAAAATAGAAGAGTTTGTTTTTCTTGATTGGTCCGCCTACCGTCGCTCCGAACTGCTCCAACTGGGTCGGCGTCTGATTGCAGACAAAGGACGCTGACGGGTTCGGAAGGCACGTTCCGGTGGCATCCAGACCAGGGTTGAAGGCATTGCGGGCGTCCCAACTGCCATTGCGGCCAAACGCGTAAGCCGAGCCGTGAATCGCATTAGTTCCTGTTTTGATTCCGACGTTCATCACGGCGCCAGCCCGCCACCCGTACTCCGCTTTCGGATTCTCTTCGATATTGAACTCCTGGATGGCGTCAATTGGCAGGATGTTCGCCGCATCGGTGAAGGCACTCGAGTCATTGGCGATGGACCTGGCGTCATACCAGCTGAAATTTATTACCCCATCCACCATGATCACGGCGTCATCGGGGCGGTCGCCGTTGGTGCTCGAGGTCCAGGGTCCCCCTCCCGGCTGGATCATGACGCCTGGGCGCAGGGTCATCAGATACTGATAGTTGCGGCCATTCAGGGGCAAATCGCTAATTTCCGAGCTCTGGATGGTGCCACCCAACGTGGCGTCGGTGGTGCTCACCATCGGGGGCGCCGCAGTGACGGTGATGGTCTGCTCCTCAGCGCCAGGCTGCAATATGGCGTCCACGCGAATGTCCTTGCCCACTTCCAGGACGACGTTGCGACTCTCAAATACCTTGAAGCTCTTGGACTCGGCGCGGACGGTATAGATGCCGGGAATCAGCGTGGGAGCGTTATACAACCCAGCCGAATCGGTGGTCAGGATTCGTGACACGCCTGTCGCCGTGTTTAAGATTGTTACCGTTGCCCCGGGGATGACTCCGCCGCTGGGGTCCGTAACAGTTCCGAGGATCGTACCGAAACTGCCCTGCGCAAAAGCTGGAAGGGAAAGCAAAAGCGTTCCCAGTATCACAACAAGCAAGTGAAAGCATTTGGGAAGGCCAACGCTGCGCACTTTTGTGCTTCTGGCCTGGAAAGAATTCATTTCCGCATCTCCTAGATCCCAGCCGGGATATTAGATTGGACTCAATTTACGGCGGAGTATACTTCTCTTCTGCCCCCTCCACAACCAGTTTCCCAGCAGAGCAGTCTCCAGCGACATCGGCGGAGTCCGTGCGGACTCTTCTTGCACTTCTCACAAGTCCCGCTTGCTGTCGCGTAATTGAATTCTCAGACACCGCTCCGCCCCGAACGGACGCGAACTCGCTCATCTCGGAACTCAAGACTCTGGGCGTCCGTACCGTGATGGTGACCGGAGACGCACCGGCTACGGCCGGAATCGTCGCGCGTGCTGTTGGCCTGGACGGAGCAATCTGCCCCTCTGGACCGCTTCCGAGCACTCTAAAAGCGGAAGACTTCGCGGTGTTCGCGAGCATCCTTCCGGAAGGGAAATTTGACCTCGTTAAGGCATTTCAGAAAGGCGGGCATACGATCGGGATGTGTGGCGATGGCGCCAACGATGCGCCAGCGCTCCGTCAGGCGCAGATCGGGATTGCCGTTTCGACGGCAACCGATGTCGCCAAGTCGGCGGCAGGGGTCGTACTAACCAAGCCAGGCCTGGGTGGCATTGTTTCTGCTTTCAAAGAAGGCAGAATCACATTTCAGCGCATTCTCAATTACGCGCTCAATTCCGTGATCAAAAAGATTGTTCAGGTGCTCTTCTTGGCGGTCGGCCTGGTTATGATTGGACAAGCGGTCTTGACCCCCATGCTCATGGTCATCGTGATGATCGCAGGAGATTTTCTTTCGATGTCACTGACCACTGACAGAGTGCACCCATCAAAGATGCCAAATTCGTGGCGAATTGGCAGGATTACCGGCGCAAGTGTGATTCTGGCAGGTTTTTTCCTGGCCTTCTGCACAGCAATACTAGCGGTAGGCAAGTTCAAAATGGGGCTCGGAATCGAAGCCCTGAGAACTCTTTCTGTCGTTGCGATCGTCTATGGCAGCCAAGCCACAATTTACGCCATACGAGCACGTCGCCACATCTGGGGACTCCGTCCGGCTGTATGGCTCGTAATGTCCTCTATAGCCGACCTTCTTATTATCTCGACGTTGGCTACACGTGGTATTGCAATGGCACCGCTACCAATATCGGTTGTGGCGTGTGAATTTGCAGCGGCGATCGCCTTCTTTTTGATCCTGGACGCGGTCAAGATCCCTGTCTTTGTTCGTCTTGGACTCTCATAGGGAAACGCTTGCCGGATGCAGTAAGTGAAATCAGAAACAGCTAATGGTCGACGTGACAGCAACCATCGCATCACTCACTCAACGCCGCATGGAAGGCGGTGGCCCATTTGACGTCTCTAGGGGCAGCCGTCGTCACGACTTTTAAGAAAAGAAGAATCACATGGAAGTGGGAATGATTGGACTGGGCCGGATGGGAACCAACATGGTGCGACGCTTGATGCGGGCTGGCCACCAGTGCGTCGTTTACGACCTCCAGGCGGAAGCCGTACAGGCTCTCGCTAACACGATGACATCCGCCGTGCTGCCGAACTGAAACCGAAGGGCATCCACGATGTGGACGTCGGGACCAGCGGAGGGGTCTGGGGGGCAGAGCGAGGCTACTGTCTGATGATCGGCGGCGATGACACTGTCGTCCGGCGTATCGACCCCATTTTCGCCGCCCTGGCTCCAAGTATCGGGGAAGCACCGCGCACGCCGGGTCGGGAAAAATTAAGTGGCACCGCCGAACACGGCTACCTGCATTCGTGAGGACGCGGTTGAGGCCGCCTGGGCAGTGATCGATCCAGTCCATAAGAACCACCATCGGGCTCGTCCCTATAAGCGCCATACCTGGGGGCCGAAACAGGCGGATGCGATTATCGGTTCAGGCGGCGGTTGGCACAACCCCAGCGCCAAAGAGTCATCCGAATGAGACCTCCGCCGCAACCGTGTTTCTTGCCCACTCTGATCGCAACCGGCTAGGCCAGCCAAACCAAGGCCGCACTCTTCTATTCAGGAGAGATGATCATGAAAGCTACCGGAAAACTACACGAAACAGGCCAGAGCCTCTGGCTCGACAACATCACCCGCGGTCTGCTGACCAGCGTTACGCTCCGGTGATTACAACTCGGGACCGAGCGACCTTTTCATGGCCGTATAGCCGGTTCTGATAGAAGTGACCTTCGCAGTTGACTGGAGTCCAGATTGAGTCCAAGAGAGGCCAATTTCGACGGCGTATATTTGCAGGAAGCGACGCCGTTACAGCGCGGGATTGGAATGCTACACGCCTATAGCACGCGTCACATTCATTCTTAAGCATCTCCCACCGTGGCAAAAATGAAATCCGCTTCGCCGAGTCGCTTGGAGTGAACCCCATCCCTTGAGGAAATTCTGTATTGCGTCTTTGGAGGAAACAGCCGCAAACTGGGGGAGGAAACAGTGAGCCATGCAGCACAAATTTTAGGCCTCAGTCAGTGAAACGAAGGCGATGGGAAACCATGTGTGCTGCGTCTCCACGGAACGTAACGCGAATCACATACCGGTTTACAGCGAGCGAAGAAAATAAACGTTCAGAAGGCGGAAAGAAGGGTGCCATGAAAATACGACATGTCGGATGGGCGGCCATTTGCGGGCTCGTAGTCTTGTTCGGAGGGGGCATCGCTTCCTGGTCAACACCACAAGTCCCTGCGTCCGGAACAATCCCTGTGCACATCGTGGTAACCGTCGAGGCCAAGCACGGCCAAGAGGTTCCCGAAGTCTATCGCCAGGATGTGCGCGCCCTCCTGAACGGCAAAAAGGTTTCGGTCGCCGATTGGGTTCCGCTGCGCGATCAGCAGGCGGAGCTTGAGTTATTTGTTCTGATGGATGAGGCGATTGATATGGATATCGGGATGCAATTCGATGACTTGCGCCGCTTCATGAATGAGCAGCCTCCCAGCACGACTCTGGCGGTCGGCTACATGCGAAATGGGACGGTGGAGATCGTCCAGAACTTCACGCCGGATCATGCGCTCGCCGCCAAAGCCTTGAGGCTCCCCATAGGCCCTGAGATCGGAATGGCCAGCCCGTATCTCTCTTTGTCGGATTTGATCAAGCGCTGGCCGGAGAGTTCGAATCGCCATGAAGTCCTGATGATCTCGAGCGGCATAGACGCGCTGGATATGGAGCCCATTCCTCCGTACCTGTTGGAGGCGATTGAACGGGCCCAGCGCGCCGGGGTTCTGGTCCACGCCATCTACGCGGCCGGCACCGGCCATTCCGGTCACAGCATGTTTCTGATCAATAGGGGACAGAATAACCTGGCACAGCTCACGGAAGAGACTGGCGGCGAGGCTTACTTTCAAGGTTTTCAGACGCCCATCGCATTCGCACCTTTCTTAAAGCAGTTTGCGGACCGCCTGCTTCACCAATACCTGCTTACGGTTCTGGCCACGCCTGGAAAAAAGGCGAACGATCAGGGCTTGCGGCTTGCAACGGAAGTTCCGAATGCGGAGCTGGTCGCAGCGGACAGTGTCTATGTTCCAGCAGCGAAATAATCCGCAACTTTCAGATGAGGATAGTCGCTTTCAGGCCGCGCTGGCGCGGCTTTGCGGCGCATCTGCGTTTTCTGCGGGACTCACCGGGGCGTCGGGGGCGCTGGGAATCCGCTCGGGAGAGAATTCATAGCGCTCCTGAATGAGTTTGATCAGCGAATCCGAAAGTTCGGAGATGTGACCCAGCCGGAATCGCTGCTCCACTTTGCGAATATCCGACGCGAGGAAGTGATCGCAGAATACGTCCGCGATCCACCGGGAGAAATCTCCCCTCCGCCCATGTTCGCGGATCGCCTCGTGAGGAACGTTCGCAATCTGGGAGACGAAATCTTTCAAGGTGCGCGCCGGGCCACCTACAACTTCGCCGTTGTCCATGAACACGAATCCCTGCTCCTTGAGCAATTCGACGTCGAAATACTTGGCCCGGTGACGGACGTGCGACGTCAACCGGGGGAAGAGTTGGAACCGGAACAAGTTTCCATCCGTCTCTTCAAACCCGGGGAGCACGATAGCCTGGCCCATTTCGAGCGATGCGAGGGCGGGTTTCCATTCCGTCGCGATTCCGTTCCTGCCTACCATCTCGAGCAAGGTTTGAATTTCGCGCGCGTCGGTCGTGCGCTTGACGATGACCCCTTCGATTGTCTTGCGAAGATCCGGATGCAGATCCGACAGGCGATACGTGACCAGCGTGTACGCGCCCAGGGTGAGGTCCAGGAGTTCCCGGACGTTCGGCTCGTGCAGAAAATAGTGCGCTTCATCTATAACGATCCGGTGCGGCAGCCCTGTGGCTCGCCTCACGGTGGCCAGCATGGGCAACAGCGATTTCAGGTAAGTCACCTTTTCCTGGTAGGGCACATGGGACAGATCAATGACCGCGCTCATATCCGGGTGCCGGAGGACGCGAGTCAAGTCAGGCAACTCGGGCGGTGGATCATCGCCTCCGAATACGACCACGCCCGGCAGGGATTCCAGTGTGCGGTAATCCCCCTCGGGATCGATCACGCAGACCGAGTAGCCTTGGAGGATCAGTTGTTCGCAGACGAGTCCAGTCAGCCAGGATTTGCCGGATCGCGGGTCTCCGGCAATGAGCAGGTTGCGGCCGCGCAACGCAACTGAAAATACCTGTCCGTCATTCGCAACGCCGAGCGGCAGGCGATGTTTCCCTATTTGCTCAGGCGGCAATCTCACGTCCGTCAACGATTGCCGGATATAAGCCGCCACGGCATGCGGCCCGTCCCCGTACAGAATTGTGTCCGCCGCCTTTTGGAGCGCCAGGCTTCCCCAACTGACCGCCATCCCGATTTCACAGGCCTCGAGGAGGTTGTGGTCGTTTTCCGCATCGCCAATGGCAATCGCATTGTGAACGGAGAGACGAAGCGTCGTCAGGGCTTCGCGCAGGCCGACGCCCTTGCTGACCCCTTGAGGTAGCACCATCAAACGGCCACGGTTGAAGAGCAGTGCAAGCGGCAACTCCATCTGCCGGACCACGTCGAGTACCTGCTGAGCCGACGCCGCATCGAGTTCCACAACGCACTGGCCCACCTTGAATTCGAGGTTTCGCCGGCGAAGCTCTTCGAGAAATGACGCAGGGGGTGCCATACCAAGCAATCGGGAATGGCCGTTCAGGAAATCGAGAACAGCTCCATTTTCTCCGACAACGGCGTCTACAAAGCGAAGATCCCCTGCTACATACCTCAGTTCCTCGAGAATGCGGCCAGTGACGAGAACCACTGCAACGCCGCGGGCGCGCAGCTGCCCAATGGCGGCGCGAACCTCGGGATCTAGCCGGCCGTCCCGGGCGATCGTGCCATCGTAGTCGAGCGCTAGAACCCCAAATTTCATGATTCCACACTAGCCTAGTGGGGCAGTCTCCATCCGTGACCAGCCTCACCGGAAACAGTGAGAGCAATCACATCAGGGATCCATTCGTGTCCAGATTCTAACACCGAGTGTGAAGCGTGAGGGTCCCCAGAGCTTGGTGACGCCCTTACCGAGGCAAGTGATACAAAGCACATTCGATAGTGTCGAAACGCACTTATCCCGAATCCCGAAGAGAGTACAAAGAATAGGAGAGCTTCAGCTCAATGTTCTCGGGGGAGTTTAAGGAAAGTAGCAGCTTCATAATTCCAAATTTTGCGTTGAAGGCCCCGGCAAGCAAGGAGAAATCATATGACCGCGCAAGCAGCAACAGCAATGCAGCCAGCGAAAGCACCCGTACCCATCAAGCAGTCCACCACGGATGAGGTTTTCAATCGGATCCAGAAAACCTACGATTCGATTGCTCGCAGAGCATTCGAGATCTTTGACACTAACGGCAGATGGTTCGGCCATGAATTGGACGATTGGTTCCGGGCCGAGTCTGAATTACTGCACCCCGTGCACCTCGAAATCACAGAAACGGACGACAACCTGGTTGCCCGGGCTGAAGTCCCCGGCTTTACCACCAAAGAGCTCACGATTGATTTGGAACCGCGCCGGCTGACGATCACCGGCAAACATGAGTCCAAGGAAGAAAGCAAGAAGGGCAAGACCGTCTACTCCGAAACGTGCGCCAATGAAATCCTGAAGATCATTGACCTGCCCGGCGAAGTGGATACGTCCAAAGCGTCTTCCACGCTGAAGGACGGCATTCTGAACATCGAAATGCCCAAGGCTGTACAAGCGAAGAAAGTTCGCGTCGAGCCGAAGGTTGCTTAAGCAGTCAGGAAAATAGGGGGGCGAGCGCGGACCGAGTCGGTGCCCGCCCTCCAGCACGGGAAATGAAAGTTATCCGATTGCACTGTCGAGAGGAGAGGGCATGTTCGGAAAATGTGCAAATCCTGATTGCAAGGTGCCGTTTGATTACCGCTCGGGTAGGCTGATCCCAGTCCGCAAGTCCGTGCTGAACGGCCAGCCACTCGTAGGCCACCATGGTGTCGTGCATTTCTGGCTCTGCGGAAACTGCGCTGATGCCTATACGTTCGATTGGGAAATGGGAGCGGGCAAGAAGATCAAGCTCCGCGCGAAGGAACTGCAAGAGAGTCCGGATCTCAACTTGGTCGCGGTTGGATAGTGAAAGGCAGATCCTGCCAGAGGAGCCAATTTGGTGGAAACAGAAATTAAGAATGGCACCGTGGATACCACCCGCACCAAAGGGAAAAGTGTCATCTACTGGCACAGCGAGTTGCCCCCTGCCGATGCGGAACCCATGGAGGAGCACGTCGTCGAGGCAGCGAGCCGCCGAGTGCCCGGCACGCTGGTTCACAGAAGCGAACTGTGGGATGAATGCTATGACGATCTCATGGAGCAAACTCGCGCTCGCCTGCAGCAGGAAGTGCTCCGCCTCGGCGGCGACTGCGCGCACGTGCTCGATGAAAGCGTAGACAGCCGGCATGACGATGTGACTGGCGAAGCCTGGCTACATGGCCGCTTCACTTACATGCTCTACCGGCGCGCGAAGAACTGACCAGGAGGAGGACATGATCGAAAAAGTTAAAGGCGGCTACAAGGTTGTCTCGAGCAAAGGCAGGAATCTCGGAGGGCCGTACAAGACCATGGAAGAAGCAAGAAAGCGCCTCCGGCAGGTTGAGTTTTTCAAACACCGCAAGGGTTAGACCGGGCCGCAAGAATCCGCAAGATCAGTTTCTCCGCGAAATTCGTTAGTGCGGCTTTGTCATGGGGAGTACTCGTGTTTCATTCCAGCAACTTCACCCGCAGCCTCGCGCATTGCCCACATTTTTTCCACGGAACTCCCGGTGTACCGCTTCCCGGAACAACATCACTGGCTCAACGCGGGTTGCTCTTCGATGATGAGGGCGGGTTCCAGGATGACCGGGCAGGCGAGCGAGCGGCTGACCAGGCAGCTATTCTCCGCTTTGTGCAGCAGGCGGTTGGCCCGGTCCTTATCTTCGGGGTGTGCAATCGTAAGTCTGGGCCGAAGCACAACTTCACGGAACCGCCAGCCATCTTGAGCCTGCGCGACGATTCCTTCCGCTCGCAGTTCCAGAGAACTGAATTCAACATTGGAGTTGAACGCCATTCCGGAAAACGTGCTGATATAGCAGCTGGCTACCGCCGCGACGAAGAAATGCTCTGGCGTCCAATGGTTTGCCTGGCCTTTGAATTCCGGCGGGGCGCTGAATGAGATCGTGGGTTCAATGCCCTCGGCGGTGGCCACACCGCTTCTTACGACTGTGGATTTTGCTGCGATTCGGTACTCATGAGTGGTATTCATGGCTTGCCCCATTTCCGGCTTATCCATAAGAAAGCTAGCAGGTGGACGGGCTAAGGGATATGGTCAGCGTCACTCGGGAAAGTGACATGTCTCACAGTGTGAATTGGCCCCTGGAAGCCATCCTGCTAGTAAAGATCGGTCGTACGGAGCCGAAGATCAGCGATATGTGTAAGCCACACATCCGCAATACTTGATCTGAATTTCCTCGCGGGGGATTCTTTTGGCTCTGGCCATCGAGCACACGCACGCGAATTGGCCGAACGAAGGGATGAAGCTGATACGCTACAAGGAGTGGGCCAATTTCTAGAGTCGTCCGCGGTCGCTTTTGAATTCGACAACTTGTCTCTCCGTGGATGGATTGAGAGCTTGAGTCATATTTGATGCCCGCGCGTTTTCCTGATTTCATGTATCATTGAGAGGTTGCCCTGATCGCATTATTCCCGCCGGGTTGGGAGAATGTTGCGGCCTGCAGGATTGTAGGGAGAAACAGCGTGATAGCATTAAACCGGAATTCGTGGTGGTCCATGAAAGCAAAAGCCATTACCCTTCGCGCAGTTTTTGCAGGCATTGTCCTGATCGGGCTTCTCGCTTCCCCGATCCGCTCGACAAGGGCGGAGATCGCTCCGGTCCGGGAATACCGATTGCGGCTCTTTCACACGCACACCAGCGAGCGAATTGATATTGTCTACCGAAGGGGCGACGTTTATTTTCCGGACGCGATCAATCGCCTGGACGAGTTCCTGCGCGACCACCGCACGGGCGACATACATCCGCTCGATGCCCGGCTCTTCGACCTGCTTCACGATTTGACGGCGTCGGTCGGGAAACCAGAAACTGAAATCAATATTGTCTGCGGCTTTCGTACGCCCTGGAGCAATGAATTCCTGCGCCGGACGACGGTTGGCGTCGCTTCACACAGCCTGCACATGGAAGGCGAAGCGATTGATATTCGCATTCCCGGAGTTCCCACGTCCGAATTGCGCGATGCGGCCCTCGCGCTTCACCGGGGTGGAGTGGGCTTCTATCCCAAGTCCGCATTTGTTCATGTGGATGTAGGCCGCATTCGCCGGTGGTAATGGGGAAGTGGTCTTGCCTTCGAAAGATCCTAGTTGGAACTGAGTTCGGGCTTAGCTAACGCGCGTTCGAGTTCCGCATCATACCCATAAATGTCTTCGTAGAACTGAACCACACCGTTCTCCAGCACAACCGCAGTTCCGTAGAGAATCAACACGGGAATTGGATTCTTCACCTCGACGCGCAGCGTCTCTTCGCCGTTCATCGCGGCGCGTATATTTTCCGGGGTCCACTCCGGATCATCTCGTAGAACCCAAGTCGCAAGCGCCACAGCGTCTTCCACGCGGATGCACCCATGACTGAAGTCACGCCGTGATCTGGCGAAAAGATGTTTGGCAGGCGTGTCATGCATATAGACATCGTATGGATTCGGGAATTCAAACTTGATCAGGCCGAGGGCATTCTCGGGACCTGGCCGTTGCCGGATAGCTAATTTTCCTGATCGCAACTTCTCCAGCATTTCATCATTTACTTCGCCATCGCTGACGATCTCTCCGCGGCTGTCTACAATTTCGTAGGAGTTCTCCATGAGATAAGAGGGATTTCTTTCAATCTGAGGCACGAGTTCCTTCCGTTGAATTTGTAGTGGCACATTCCAATAAGGCCTGAAGATGACGGACTTGAGCTGGCTCGCGAACACCGGGGTCTTGTGCTGGTAGGCCCTGCCAACGATAACATTCATCGAAAGGTCCACCTGGTAGTCTTCGCTCGCCGCGTAGACGCGAAAGGCTGGAATGTCTATGACAATCGGCGGCCTCTTGAACTGGTGGGGCAGCCACCGCCATCGTTCGAGCGTGAGTTTGAGTTGCTCGACGCGCCGGGCGAGCGGAACGTTGAGCTGCTTTACCGTCGATGCGTCGATCAGGCCTGTCGGATCGAGACCGTGCCGCTGCTGAAAGTGCTTCACTCCTTTCAAGAGGCCGCCGTCATAAATCGCACTTGATGTTGCACTTTGGTCCTCGGCCGGAAGATCGCCGAGGAGATGCAACAGCCGGGTGAGCCGCGGAACGCCGGCATAGGAATTGCCTTGCTTGATGGCTTTGGCGGGCGCCGGCAGTTGCTCGCCATTGTCTTCACGCGCGAGTTGCATGTAGCGATTGAGCGCGGTTCTTGTCTCGTGATAGGCCGGAAAAGGCGGCTCGACCGTCTCCATGACGGCATGGACATCTTGCGCGTCAACCAGCTCCCGCCGTAAAAACTCAGATAGATCGAATTCCTGACGGTCGATATCGAGTCCAAAGTGATAAAGCCGTGGGTTGATCCGGCCGAAGTGGAGATCCGAGACATACCTCATGGCGGAAACAGTAAGCTCCACATCGAACCGGACGAGGACCGCCTCCGGCGCCGGCTTGGACTGTTCGAGGCCGGATAGGCGCACGTCCCATTGAGGGCCGCCGTAATCTTCCCGCCGCAAGCCCTTGGTCTCCGCGCTCTCCAGCATTGGAATGATCGAACGAGCCTGGGAAGTTGGCCTGAACTCTAGAATCCAGGGTAGGGTGTCATCGAACGCGCCGTAGAATTCCTTTAATTCCGTCCGAAAGTTTGACGGACCGGGCAAAGGGATGTCGGGAAGTTCCATCGAGTCCAGAAGATCATGCAACAGAACCACGCCTTCTTTGGTGAGCCGCTCGTGTCCAGAATCAACGCCTGCAATAGCAACGCTGCTGCTGCCGGAAACCGCCTTTGTGGGTTTGTTCAGAAGCCTTTGAAAGACAACTCCCAGAACCAGCAGGACCGCCAAACTGTACAGAATGTGAAGCCCGTGGCAAATTGGCCCGTCGCGAGTGGTGCGCGGCACTTGAACCGGCTGCATCTTTTCTTCCCTGCCCCTTCCCTCACTTATCCATTTGCTTTCACAATAGTTTAGATACGGGAGCGAAGATGTACGAAGGGTCACTGAGAAAAGTGATTAGAGTCACAGTTCGGTTTTGAAGGATCCCGGCCAGTTGACGCCCTGAAGCGGAGATTTTTCTTGCCGCCGGGGGTAGAGGGAAAACCTGTTCGGAAGTACAGGAAGTAACTGAAAAGTTTTCCCGCCGGCACGCTTCGCGGGCAAATGATTGGGCGCGTGATAGACTCAAACAGTAGGTTACCAACCCACCAGCCCAGGGATCCGGCGAGGAAGAGAATGAAGAGCACCGAGGGACTTGCCGTCGGGAAGAAGATACTTGTCACCCTCGGGCTGGCGGGGAGCCTGTTCGTTTCCGCCTTCCTGCACGCTCAGCAGCTTCCGGCGCGCATCCTCTCGGATATAGATGACTCGAGCCGGACCACGCTTTCGGGAACTCACCTGCCGATGGCGCGCCCGGATAATGAGAGCGGCCGGGTTTCCCCAGGGACAAGACTCGAAGGCGTAGCGCTGGATTTCAGCCGTACTCCGGAGCAGCAAACGGCGCTCGGGGCGCTGATCGCCGCGCAACAGGATCCGTCGTCCCCGTCCTATCATCAGTGGCTCACTCCGGACGAGTTCGGCGCGCGCTTCGGCGTGGCTGATGCCGATCTCGCGCGCGTGCAATCCTGGCTTGAACTCCATGGGTTCACTGTGGACGGCATTTCGCGCGCCCGCAATCGCATCACGTTTTCGGGCGCCGTGGGACAGATCGAAACTGCTTTTGGAACGGAGATCCACAACTATACGGCCGACGGCGAAACGCACTTTGCGCCCTCGCAGGATCTCACTGTGCCTGCGGCGCTTGCTCCCGTTGTGCAGGCGATCCTGAATCTTTCGTCCTTTCGCCCGAGACCCCATATCCGCAATGCAGGCCCGCAAGTTGCCGTAAATCCCGATTTCACGTCCGCACAATCGGGCAATCACTTTCTCACCCCCGATGACGTCGCGACCATCTATGACATTACGCCCGCATACCAGGGCGGCTATAACGGGGCCGGGCAAACGATCGCAGTCGTCGGACAGTCGGCCATTGTCCTGTCGGATATCGAGCACTTCCAGACTGCCGCCGGATTTCCGGTCAAGTATCCCACGCTCACGCTGGTGCCAAACACCGGCTCGTCCACGGTCGTAAGCGGAGATGAATCCGAGTCTGATCTCGATCTGGAATACACCAGCACGATTGCCAGCGGCGCGACGATTGATTTTGTCTACACCGGGAACTCTTCCAATACCGGTGTATTTAACGCCCTGCAATATGCCGTGAACCAGGGGACCGCAAAAATAATCAGCATGAGCTACGGCACCTGCGAGACGGCCCTCGGATCGGGATATGTCGGCTTGGACAGCATTCTCCAGCAGGCGGCCGCCCAGGGACAGACCGTGGTTGTTTCCGCTGGAGACAACGGCTCGACGGACTGCTTTGGGCAGACAGGCCTTACAACCGCGCAGCAGCAGGCGCTGGCTGTTGATTTTCCGGCGAGCAGCCAATACGTAACCGCCATGGGCGGGACGGAGTTCCCGGCGGCCGATGTGGCGCCGTCGAACACTTTGTATTGGATGTCGGCCAGCGGCACCGACATTATCAGCTCGGCCAAGACTTACATTCCCGAGCAGGTGTGGAATGACGACGCTGTCGTTAGCGGCGCCGCCAATTTGAGCGCGGGCGGCGGCGGGGCAAGCACGCTGACATCGCGGCCCATCTGGCAGATGGGCGTACCCGGCATTCCCTCCGGCAACTTCCGCCTTGTGCCGGACATCGCGCTCGACGCCTCGAGCGCAAATGCGCCGTACCTGTATTGTTCGAGCGATACTTCGCTCAAAATCAATGGAAGTTGCTCCAACGGGTTTCGCGACAGCAATAAAACGTATTTGACGGCGGCCGGGGGCACGAGTTTCGACGCTCCGATTTTTGCCGGGATGGTCGCCATTCTGAACGACCGGCTCAACAACACTACGGGCCAGGGCATGATCAACTCGACGCTGTATAAGCTCGCGGCGAATGCGGCTACGTACGGGAAAGCATTTCACGACATCACATCTGGCAACAATGAGTGCAATCTGGGACCGACTTACTGCTCGTCCGCCGGTGCGTCTGAGTACCTGGCGGGCGCGGGATACGATGAGGCTTCCGGGCTTGGCTCGATAGACTTCTATAATTTGATGACGGTGTGGCCGGGAGTGTCCACTGCGCCGGTCGCATCCAAGACGGCCGTGTCCGCTTCGACGGCCACTCCAATTGCCGGTACAAACGACGCCATCACGATCACAGTTTCGGCGGTGTCATCTTCAAGCACCACGCCGACGGGCGCGCTGACCATCGCGGTGGACAACGTAACGCAGACGTCCGCGCTCGCGCTCTCGAACGGCGCCGCAATGTTCAACTTTTCTTCCTCTGTAAGCGGTTCGCACATTATCTCCGCGACGTATTCGGGTGATTCCAACTACGCTTCTTCCAGTGGCAATGTCACCGTGAACGTAAGCGCAAAATCATTCCAGGTTTCCGCCACGAGCGTAACCGTCGCACAAGGCAATTCCGGAACATCCACGGTAACGGTCACTCCGCAGAACGGCTACACGGGCGCCATTTCGTGGTCGGTCACAAGCAGTCCTCTTCTGACGAATGGCTGCTTCTCGCTGCCAAGCCTGACGGTTTCCGGAAGCAGTTCAGTCTCGGCGATGCTGACCGTATACACGGCCTCGACGTCGTGCCCGGCCCCTGCCATTGCTCCGGCGGGCGGACGAAATGCAATTTCGATGGTTCTCCCTCCGGCCGATTCGAGCCTTGCGCCTCGGCCTTCCGCGCCACGATCCGGGCCGGTTGAAACCATCACTGCCGGAATGGCTCTCGTTGGGATGGCGTTTTTCCTCCTCCTCGGAAAATCTTCGCGTCCTCTGGGAATCGTGGCCGCGATTGGCGTGCTCGCCGTGCTGGGCTTCGGTGTGACGGGTTGCGCAGGGACCGGCGTGACTTCCAATTCCATGACGCCGCCCGTGTCCAATGTTGCCAAAGGAACGTACACGGTCACCATCGTCGGAACAGACACGACAACGGCAACCATTACGGCCAAAACTACACTGAGCGTCACCGTGGATTAACAGGCGACGAAAATAATGCCCCACCGCGTCGGTCATTCCGAGTCCCGGTAGGGATCGGGATAAACTCCGCGAGGAGTCCCTCCTTCGTCTCTAGAGCACTTGCGATTAAAGTGTTTACACTTGACGGTACAATTGCCCAAGGCAGACTAATCAAAAATGCAGTGCTCCGTATCGAAATGAAGAGAAAATGCTCTAGCCTGACCTGCTCACCACAGGAACGGGACCGCGCCGCCTCCATGCTCAAACGGTGCGTCCTGGCAAGGTGACCCAACCGGAAGGTTTTCCCTGTCTCCAAGCACAGTGGGCACGAATTGCCTTGGGACAAACCTGGGAACGCCAATCTCCGGATTGGCGTTTTGCCATGCGCCAATCAGGAGATTGACGTTCCCAGGAAACATACAATTTCGTGAGAAATGTGGGTTAAACGCAATACTGTTCACTTCAGAACTATTTTTCTGGTTTCCTCTTTGGGAGGAGGATGCCAGGAGTGGCTCGCACTGCTGCCGATGTGTATTGCATTATTGATATATATTTAAATAATAATCACAATGAGTACACTATAAGGTAATCTGGAAAACGGGGCAAGCATATACCAGCTTCGACCGGTTGCAGATTTTTTCGAAGAGGGCCCGATTATCGACGATTCTGTGTCGCGGACCCCACTCAATCGTTTCATTCATGGTTTCTTTGACGGGGGTTGAAGTGAATTTGCGATGGTGGTGTTTGAGCCGTCTTGAAACGCTCAAAAGGCGCGCAACACGCGGTTTTTTGCGATTTGAGCGTTTTGCCGAAACTTTCCCCTTTTTTGTGCTAGAGATTGTGGTGGGCCCGCCAGGATTTGAACCTGGGACCGACGGATTATGAGTCCGCTGCTCTAACCAGCTGAGCTACAGGCCCGCAGAGTAACTATAAGCGAAAACGAAATTCGCCGCACAGGCGAATGAGTTTGTTGGCCATGGAACGCAAGAGAAGTCGAAACCCCGACCCTTTGAAGAGCCGCAAAGGGCCGGCCACCCGGAAAAACTAATCCAGTCCCTCAGTGTTGACGTGCTGGCGTAGCATCATCCGCGCGCAAGATGCCGTCAAGAGAAAAAACACTGGAGGGTGGACCACCCGCCGCCATGTTGTTAAAAAGTTTGAGTTCTTGGGCGCTGGCACTTGTCGTGTTCACAGTTAGCGCACGCGAAATCCTGACTAGCCAGAAGCGTATCCAGACCACTACTGAGTAATTCGGGCGTGCGTAGGCTCTCGGGGGTGCAGTGGCCGGGGTCTCAAGATGGGTCAGTCTTAATTATCGAAACTGTGCTGCATCTCTGACTCATAAAGTCTGGGAAGGGCCGCCCGGCCAGGAATCAGACGGCCCCTTTCTAGTGCAACAGCTCACTGCCTGGGGAGAGGAGTCGCATCTGTTCTGACCGGCAGAATCGGCATCTCTATCCTGGGTTGTTCGCCCGTGAGTGTTCCCAGGAATGCGACGATGGCGTCTTCCTCCGGCTCGGTTAGCTTCTGCCCGAGTTGGCTGGCGCCCATGATAGCCACCGCCTGTTTGAGGCTCCATACCTGGCCGGAATGAAAATACGGCGCCCTCAATGCCACGTTGCGCAGAGGCCCTGCGCGAAAGACGTATTCATCACTGGCTGTCTTGGTCACCGCGAAGCGCCCTTTGTCGCTTGGCGGCAGAATGTCCGCCCCTGGCTTTTCAACAACGCCAAACGGAAAATAAGCTTTGCCGCCCACATTGATCCCGTTGTGGCAAGCTGAGCAGCCTTTGCCCATAAAGAGTTTCAGACCCTCTTTTTCCTGCGCGTTCAAGGCATTGGCATCACCTTCGAGAAACTGATCGAAATGCGATCCGGGTGTAATCAGTGTTGCTTCAAAGGCCTCGAGAGCCTTGGCGACGTTGTCGAAGTTCACGGGCGAATCTTCCTGCGGAAAGGCTTTCCTGAACTGCTCGACGTACCCTGGCATGGATCTCAATGTCGCTTCCACAAGCGCAGGAGTGGTGTTCATTTCGACGTTTGCCTGCATCGGCCCTTTGGCCTGGGCTTTCAGATCTTCGGCTCTGCCATCCCAGAACTGAGCGACGTTGAAGACGGCGTTAAAAACCGTCGGGGCCCGGCGAGGTCCCTTTTGCCAAGCATGGCCGATGGATGTAGGTCCGGCATCCACGCCGCCGGTGCCCAGGTTGTGACAGGAGTTGCAACTGATGATTTGGCTCGCGGACAGACGCGGATCGAAGAACAGCATCTTGCCAAGTTCAATCTTTTCACGGGTGACAGGATTGTTCTTGACGGCCGGGACGACTGAAGGAATCGGTTTGAATGCCTGTTGAGCCGATTGCATCAGATCATCCGCGTGTGCGGCCAGCGTCATGCCTGCGAACACCACAATGCACGCCGCATACTGGAATATTCTTTTCATGGTAGCCTCCTGATAAATAAACTCGTCGGGGATCCCCAATCATTCCCTTGCCCTCGATCTCTTCGGATACTTCTCCAAGTTGTAATCGTCCTGCTTCTTATTTGCCCGTGTCGTTCCGGCACGCACTTGGGGAAATCTGTTTCTGGAGCGGCTCATACTCACTTCGAAGCCGCTCAGGCCCCAACAGAAAACAATTCACTTCGTGTCCGGCACGGCTGGTGCAACTGATATTTTGCGCGCGCGAACCACGAATCGCTCCGGCGCGGCACCGACGTAGTAAAAAGGGAAACAGGTAACGAGGGTCAGCGCCGGCTCGCTGGTCGGCTGGAGCACCCGCACCGCAGTCGGGGGCACAACGGCAGTCCATTCCACCTGGTATTGGAATTCGCGGTCCGGCGTCCGCAAAATGATGGAGTCGCCCGGCCGAACTTTGCGGAGCGGCCGGAAAAGACCGTCCCGGTGACCGGCCAATGCGACATTTCCAGCCTCGCCAGGCATCGCGGTTTCCGGAAGATGCCCGATGGCGCGCCGCAACTGTTTCTCTGAATCGCCCTGAATGACAATCGCCTTCAATCCCAAGCGCGGCACTTCGAGTTCGCCGATCACTCCGCCATCGGCCACGGGAACTGGCTTGATAGCGGCCAACTTTGCCGGCGCGCTGATGGCCTCGAATTTGGACGTCTCGATTTTCTGAAACCAATACTCGTCCAGCACGGCGTAGCCCGCAAATGCGATCAAGATAATCCCAGCCACGAGAAACAGGTAGTGGGCCGCGCGAAAAGCCCGCAATGTAATTCCCCTCTCCTCGTGCGGCATGAAGATGGTCACTCTCATGAGCGGTCTTTGCCAGCTCTGGAGGCCGCGGAAATATAGGGCATTTCGTCATTCCGAGCGAAGCGAGGAATCCCTCCGGCATTGAATCGCTTGCAAACAAAGAGAGATTCCTCGCATCGCTGGGAATGAGGGGCGTCCTGTTGCACTTTTCCCGCAGCCTGCCCGGCCACGGCCTCGTTCGGCGGGGCGGCAAAATAGCCGGAGCGCGTCCTGACTTGTAGTTTCCCTCTTCCGGGAGCCTTCACTTCCACACGAATCTTGCGAAACGTGCCGTCCTGTTTCTTCTCCGGAGCAAATCCAATCGTGTATTGCTCGCGAAGATCGCGAGCGATGCTGGCGGAAATTTCCGAAACAGAATCTCCTTTCTCAGGAAAAAACGCCAACCCGCCTGTGTCCTTGCAGAGCTGGCGCAGGGCCCCAGGGTTTTCTTCGGCCTCGGAGGAGCCAACCAGTCCGATCGCATAAATTACCGCCTGGGACCGGTGTGCCAGTTCCAGGATGTCTCGGTATTTGCGGCTGCTGGCATTATCTCCGCCGTCGCTGACGATGATCAGTGCCTTCTTGTTCGAGTGGCCGAGTTGAAGATGCTTCAGCCCGGCGGCCACGGCGTCGTACAGCGCGGTCATTCCACGCGCGGATACCGCGGAAACGGCCTCCGCGAGTTCTCGTGGATTGCTGCTGAATGGTTTTCCACCGGGTAGCTCGACGGACACGTTGTCGCTGAAATCCACCACGAACATTTCATCATTGGGGTTGCTTGATTGCGCGAACGCAGAAGCGGCGGAAGCCACGCCTTCGAGCTTGGGAGCCATGCTGCGGCTGTGGTCCACTATGAGCCCCACGGTAACAGGCGTGTCTTCCTGCTGGAAAAGCGTAATGGGCTGCGGCCGCCCGTCTTCATACACGCGAAACTGTTCCTGCGTAAGTCCGGAAACGAAATTCCCGTCCGCGCCGGTCACGCGAACCGGGAGGACGACCAGGGATGTCTCCACGGAAATCGTGCCTTGGGCGGCAGCCGTGGATTGATGCGGCTGTCCGGTGTACGCAAACCTGATGCCGCACAACAGCAGCAGCACGGCGAGCGCGGTGTTTCGGCACGATATTGAATCATGGGATGACATGGCGAAATTCCTGAAGGAACCTCCCTGCGCCGTGGGCAAGAACTCCAGTCCTTGCCCGCAGCGCAGTGAGTTCCGGCGTTTCCATGATGCTTACCTCAAAATTCGCTTGAGGGCGAATGCCAAGCTAATTGACATCAGGCCAAACATGGCGATCAGCGGAACCTGACTGGCGGTTTTTGGCAGCTCCGCAGCAGTCAACGTTTCGGACTCACGAGCCGGAAGAGGGATGACCTCGGTGATCGGGACTTCTGTCTTTTCAGGAGTCTCGGCCACGATCGGTTCGCTCTTCAGTTCCGCAATGGTTGCGGGCTCGGTTTCAATTGCCGGGATGGTCTCGTGCTCGGTCTGTGCGAGCTCAATCGCGCGCGCTTTCGGATACACGAACTCCTGGCCGCTATTATCGCCGGGATAGAACCAGGCCTTCAGTGCATCCGGCGAATTGCCCGGCCGCTCTGCGAACGTCATCACATTGTTCTCCGTCGGCGTCAATCGCAGGTTCGGAATCGCCAGCACGGTGGCGATCAGTTGAGACCGGTCGGCGTTGAAAACCCGGACGATATGACGGTTGCCAAAACTCTCGTACAATTCTATCGTGTAGGTCCCCGCGGGAAGAACCTGGCCGGGAATCTCCACAGGTTGATTAAAGGTGACCACCGTTCGTTTGTTGAAACCCGTATCCGCTCGCGCGGTCACGGCAAACGTGAACGCCAAAAGTGCAACAGCGAACATCGTTATCACTGCTCTGAATGTTTTCATTTTGTTTCCCCCTTCACTTCAACTGAGGAGAAATAACCGTTTCACACCTTAGCTTGCCGGCGGCCTTTGGCCCCCTGCACTGGCTGCTCCTCACATAGTTCTTTCTTACTCTCATACGCGGTCCGCGCATATGTCTCGGCTCACATCAGAAGGTGACGTGCGACACCTGCGCAAATCAGCGATTTGCACGGGGAAACTGGAATTCTCCAAAATGTGGCGCTGCCTACTGTAGATCATAAATTGGAATGATTTTGCATTGGGTGCCCCGCTCTTCGTTTTCGAAGGGCGGGGCCTTTGATTTACTTGTCGGCTGACTGGTCTGCATTTCCCAGGCCGAGTCCTGCAACCATTTTCCGGAAGTACTCACATTCAGCGGCCATCACGAAGTTAGCTCCATAATCGCTCGATTCCCAGGCTGTCGGCGAGTTCATCGAGCGCTTTGCAGAGTTCCGCGCCGAGTGGAACGCCGTGGGCCGTTCGCTCGCCGTGGAGTTTTTCCGAGCGCTCGCCGGGCAGGC
>VFSW01004619.1_pt1 | contig 20519 bp, 16 predicted proteins | sample 5358111 | NCBI WGS metagenome assembly VFSW01 (sample SAMN11554181, study PRJNA540505) | mine drainage metagenome | isolation source: sediment from site ElyBrook_90M | place: USA: Ely Copper Mine, Vershire, VT | collected 2017
GTCCATATCCACGCCGCTGTACCCCTGGAGCTCACCTTTTTCATCGAGGATGGGAGTGCCGGTTGTGTCCAGAATGACAATCTCACCGTCTTTGCGAACGTTGGGATTGACGAAACCCCGGAAGGGCTGCTTGCGTTCAAGTGCCTTCAGCGCCGTCTCTTTCAGCGCTTCCTGGACCTCCGGGGCAAACAGATCATAGAAATGTTTACGCCCAACCAGTTCACCGGCCGAGTATCCCAGGATTTTTTCCGCCGCCGAACTGCAATACCGATATAAACCGGTCGGATCCACTTCCCAGATCAACTCGCCGGCGTTGTCGGCAACGAACCGGAAACGTTCCTCGCTTTTCTGTCGGGCCTGCTCCGCCCGTTTCTGTTCCGTAACGTCCAGGCAGGCGCCCGCCATCCGGTACGCCTTCCCCGTTTCGTCCCGCCGGCATACCCCCCTGTCGCGCCACCAGACGTATGTTTTATCACTTTTTTGGGCGCGGTATTCGATATCGTAGGGTTCATACTTCTCGATGTGCCGTTCGAGAAGTCCCGTGACGAGGGGGAGGTCTTCGGGATGAACAACCGCTTCCCACGCCCGGTGGGTCCGCGGGAAGGCGCCGGGCTCATAACCCAGCAGGGAGTCCACGACGTCCGTCCAATTCTGTTCCCCCGTCCGCAGTTCCCATTCCCACAGGGCCACTTGAGCGGCCCGGGAAGCCTCCTCCATCCGGATCTTCTGCCGGGTCAATTCCTGCCGGGAATTCTCGACCGAGGTCACGGCACGATAGACCAACAGATAAAGCAAGGTGGCCGTCACCGCAACGAAGACCCATCCCTTGACCGTCTGCAGGCGTGTGAGGGTCTGGACATTGAACGCCAACCCATCGACAGCGCGATCGGAAAAGAGTATCCAGAGGACACCTGCCGCTGCATAGATACCGCTGATCTTCATGGCAGTGAACGACGCGAGAGAGAAAGGGAGGGGGACATTTTTGGGGTAAGCTTGGTCAGTCATAATTCACCTCCAAAATGCGTACCGTAAAGCAATCTATCGATGGGGTGTGAATATGCCTGCAAAGGGGACAGGCGCTTACCGAAAGCGGAGAAGTCTGTCCTGTTGTTATACTATCTGTCCTGTTGTTATACTATCTGTCCTGTTGTTATACTATGGGATACCTCCTTTTGTCGCGTCAGGCATGATCAACAGGCTTGCCATGAAGCGACGGACGCGCCATGACCGTTCTCCTTCAGCAGGTGCGTATCGCCATGACAGCCGCCTACCACGGCGGAGGACTCGTCAGTCCTTGAAGAGCTGCGCGAACCGCCAAGGCTTGCGCTTCCTCCAGCTCCCCCGATGCCAGGCGTAGCTTGCCAAGAGCGGGAGGACCGAGGTCGCCTCCGCAAAGACCATCTGCTCGCAACTGCTATCCACCTTCCCCCAGGAGTTTGCCTCCTTCAGGGTCGAGCTGGAGCAGGCACCGTCACGGACATCGGCCACGGTGATCTGGACGGCGTATTTGTGCATCGGGACCTCCTTCCCCAGGATCTCGGCACAGACGACCGTGTCCTGGGCGAAGTTCTTCGGGACCCCTCCTCCGATCATCAGGAGGCCCGTCGTCCCCGCCTTGATCTTAATCTGGGTAAGCTCCCGGAAATCCTTCACCGAATCGATGGAGAGGTGCCCCTTCGGAAACTTCACCTGGTGCAGGACGAGGCCGAAGCCGGCGCTGCTGTCGGAGAAGGCGGGGCAGAAGATCGGGACGTCCTGTTCGAAGGCTGTCTGGACGAGGGATGCCTTCTTGACGCTGTGTTCGGTAAGGTAGCGGCCCATCTCCCGGATGAACTCCCGCGAGGAGTAGGGTCGGGGGGGAAGGCCGTCGGCGATCGCCTGGATCGTCTTGTCGCACGCCTGAAGCTCCTCCTCATCGATGTAGGTATCATATATCCGGTCGATGTAGAGCTTCCGGAGGAGCCTGTCGTCCACGAACGGCGTCCCCTGATAGTGCTTGAAACCGAGTGCTTCGAAGAAATCCATGTCCACGATCGTCGCCCCCGTGGCGACGATGGCATCGACCATGTTGTGCTTCACCATATCCACATAGATCTGCATGCAGCCGGCGGCGCTCGTGCTCCCGGCGATCGTCAGGATGACGCCGCACCTCTTTTCGGCGAGCATCCTATCGTAGATACCGGCGGCCGCTGCCAGATCGCGGGCTGTGAAGGACATCCCCCCCATCTGCTCGATGATCGGCGTGGCGTCGAACGACGTGATGTCGATGTGCCGGACCGGCGTCTTCAAATACTCTCTCTTTTTCATAACCTCCCCTGTTGATTGTTATCGTCACTGCCGCAACGATGGAAAACGAAAAGAGCTGCCCCATTTCCCCATCCAACGGCCCTCCCGTTGGGCGTCATTATACGAGGGGCCACCGGCAAAAGTCAATGCATCTCTCTCTTCCGACGGCATCGCGCCGAAGGGACATGTTGCCGCGATCCCGCCTGAAAAATCGGCCTTGTCACGGCGGCCGATATCTGATACTTCCCCGCTATGACCGGGGAAAACATACGAGAGATCCTGAGCGTGTCCGCGCTCAACGATCGGATCAAGGCGCTTCTCGAGGAGGGATTTGCCCTCGTCTGGGTGGAAGGGGAGGTGTCGAACCTGCGGCGGCCGGGATCGGGCCACATCTACTTCACGCTCAAGGATGCCAAAAGCCAGATCCGGGCGGTGATCTTCCGGAACCCTTTCGCGCAGAGGGGTTGGGCCCGCCCCGCTGACTTCGATCTCGAAGAGGGGATGTGCGTCGTCTGCCGGGCGCGCCTCACCGTCTATCCGCCCCGCGGCGATTACCAGCTGATCATCGACTCGGTGGAGCCAAAGGGCCTCGGCGCCCTCCAGAAGGCCTTCGAACAGCTCAAGGCCCGCCTCGAGGCGGAAGGACTCTTCGATGCGGGCCGCAAGAAGCCCCTCCCCTACCTGCCGGCCGGAATCGGCGTCGTCACATCGCCGACAGGCGCAGTGATCCGGGACATCCTGACCGTCACCCGCCGCCGCTTCCCGTCGGTCAACATCCTGATCGCCCCGGTACGCGTCCAGGGAACGGAAGCGCCGGCGGAGATCATCCGGGCCCTCGGCGATCTCCAGGTCGCCGCAGGCATCGACGTGATCATCCTCGCCCGGGGCGGCGGTTCGCTGGAGGATCTCGCCCCCTTCAATGACGAGGGTGTAGCCCGTGCAATCGCCCGCTCGCGGGTCCCCGTCATCTCGGCGGTCGGCCATGAAACGGACTTCACCATCGCCGATTTTACTGCCGACCTCCGGGCCGCGACCCCCTCGGCGGCGGCTGAGCTTGCCGTCCCACTCCGGGCGGAACTCATGGAGGCGATCGAGGCGCTCCGGCTTCGCCTGATCCGCCGGCGGCGGCTCGAAACGGAGCGCCTCCGGCAGCGAATGGCAGAGCTCGCAGGACACCTCCGGGACCCGAAACGGCGCATTGCCGATATCCGGATCGCCCTGGACGATGCCGCAGAACGGATGCGGATCTCGCTCGACCACTTGCGACAGGTCCGCCGCCAGGGGTTTATCAATCTCACTGTCCGCCTGGAGCACCGGACCCCCCGGTCGCGGATCGTTGAAGGGTTCAGGCTTATCGAGAGCCTCGAACAGAAAATCCGGGCGGCCTGGAAAAGGGATGCCGGGCAGCGGAGGAATCGGATTCGCTCGGCAGCGGCCCTCCTCGATTCGCTGAGTCCGCTCGCCTGCCTCAACCGGGGGTACAGCATCACGCAGCGGCTTCCGGACGGTCTCATCCTCCGGCGGGCGGCAAGCGTCCGCGCCGGAGAAAGGATCGCCGTCCGTCTCGCCGCGGGCAGCCTGCATGCCCAGATCACGGAAATTTTTGAGGAGCAGCCATATGGCCAAGGAGAAGTTTGAAGAGGCGCTGGAAAAACTGGAAGAGATCGTGAAAAGGATGGAGGCGGGAGAGATGACCCTGGAGGAGTCCCTCAAGGCCTTCGAGGAGGGGATCAAGCTCGCCCGGTTCTGCGCGAAAAAACTCGACGAGGCCGACCGCCGCGTAGAGCTCCTCCTCCGCAAGGAGGGCGAGTTGGTCACAAAACCGTTCGCGGAGGAAGAACGTGAACCGGGATGACGGGCAGGCGCTGAAGGAATACCTCGCCGATCGAAAGGCGCTGATCGACCGGGCGCTTATCGGTTATCTCCCCAATGAGGAGAGCTCCTTAGAGGTAATCTTTCAAGCCGTCCGTTACAGCGTCCTGGCGGGAGGAAAGCGGCTCCGGCCGATCCTCTGCCTGGCCGCCGCGGAGGCGGTCGGGGGGAAGTGCGGGCCGATCCTGCCCGTCGCCTGCGCACTCGAGCTCATCCACACCTACTCCCTCATCCACGACGATCTCCCGGCGATGGACAACGACGATTACCGGCGGGGAAGACCCACGTCGCACAAGGTCTTCGGGGAGGACGTTGCCATCCTTGCCGGCGACGCCCTCCTGACCGAGGCCTTCCGCCTCATGACCCGCCGGGATTTGATGCCCGGCATGCCGCCCGAGCGCCTCCTTATCGCCATCGGCGAGATCGCCGAGGCGGCGGGGTTCTCCGGGATGGTCGGAGGTCAGGCGCTTGACGTCCGCTCGGAAGGGGAAACGGTCGATCTGGACACCCTCCACCGGATCCACCGGATGAAAACAGGGGCGATGATCCGCGTCTCACTCCGGGCGGGGGCGATCCTATCCGGCGCCTCCGAGGAACAGCTCGATTCGCTCTCGAACTACGGCGAGCAGATCGGGCTTGCCTTCCAGATTACCGACGACATCCTCAACGTTGAGGGCGACCGGGCCCTCTTGGGCAAAGAGACGGGAAGCGACGCGGTCCGGGGAAAAGTCACCTTCCCAGCCCTCATAGGCATCGAGGAGTCGCACGCGCGGGTGGAAGCGCTCATACGGGAGGCGCTCTACTCGCTGGCCTTTTTCGACGACCGGGCGGACCCGCTCCGCCGGATCGCCCGGTACCTCCCGGAGCGGACATCATAATCAACTTGAATTGCATGTAAAATTCGCGTATATGCGCTTCTCTGGGAACGGAAGCCGCCCGCCGCGGCAAAACGTGGAGCGGGAAAACGGATACGGACAATCGGGAACCGATGACTAACGTTAAACAGCAAAGCATCCTGGCGAGGGTCAATTTTCCCAAGGACATCCGGCAACTCAGCCTGGCGGAGCTCCAAAACCTCGCGGAGGAAATCCGGGAGGTGATGATCGAGACCGTCTCCCGGCAGGGCGGCCATCTGGCCTCTTCCCTGGGGACGGTGGAGTTGACACTCGCCCTCCACTACGTATTCGACACCCCCCGGGACCGTCTGGTCTGGGACGTAGGACACCAGGCGTACGCCCATAAGATCATCACCGGCCGGAAGGAACGTTTCGCGACCCTCCGGCAGAAGGGGGGGATCAGCGGCTTCCCGAAGCGGGAGGAGAGCCCCTACGACGTCTTCGACGTCGGGCACAGCGGGACATCCATATCGGCGGCGGCGGGGATGGCCGAGGCGCGCTGCCTGAAGGGAGAAGATTTTCGGATCATCGCCGTCATCGGCGACGGTTCGATGTCCGCCGGGATGGCCTTCGAAGGGCTCAACTGGACCGGAGACCGCAAAAAGAACCTGATCATCATCTTGAACGACAACGAGATGTGCATCTCCCCGAACGTCGGCGCACTCTCCTCCTATCTCAACCGGATCATGACCGGCCAGACGGTGACCCGGATCAAGAACGAGGTCAAGGTCTTCCTGAAATCGCTTCCTGGGATCGGCGAGCAGATGCTCAAATTCTCCCGCCAGGTGGAGGAGTCGCTCAAGACCTTCTTCGTCCCCGGCGCGATCTTCGAAGAACTGGGGTTCACCTACGTGGGCCCCCTGGAGGGGCACCGCCTCGACCGCCTCATCAAGACCCTGGAGAACGTGCGGCAGCTCTCGGGCCCGGTTCTCGTCCACGTGGTGACGCAGAAGGGGAAGGGCTATAAATACGCCGAAGACGATCCATCCCGGTTTCACGGCATCCCCCCCTTCGACATCGACACGGGAGAGCCGGTTGCCGGCGGTTCGGCGCCTCCCGCCCCCTCCTACACCTCGGTGTTCGGCCGGACCGTCGTGACCCTGGCCCATGAAGACCCGCGGGTGGTCGCGATCACGGCGGCGATGTCCGACGGGACGGGGCTTGACCGGTTCGCCGCCGAATTCCCGGGACGGTTCTATGATGTCGGCATGGCCGAACAGCACGGGGTGACCTTTGCGGCGGGCCTCGCCACCCAGGGATTCATTCCCATCGTGGCGATCTATTCCACCTTCATGCAACGGGCCTACGACCAGATCATCCACGACGTCTGCCTGCAGAAGCTGCCGGTGGTTCTGGCGTTGGACCGGGGGGGATTCGTGGGAGCCGACGGCCCCACCCACCACGGCCTGTTCGACTTCGCCTTTCTCCGCACCATCCCAAACATCATCGTCATGGCGCCGAAAGACGAAAACGAACTCCAGCACATGCTCAAGACCGCCGTAATCTGCGGCCGCCCCGTCTCCCTGCGGTACCCCCGGGGAAAGGGGGTCGGCGCAACGCTCGACGAGAAACCCCGGGCCATTCCCCTCGGGAAGGGCGAGATCCTCAGGGATTCGCCGGATGCCGTGCTTGCCGTCGTCGCCATCGGCGCCTGCGTCTATCCGGCCCTGAGCGCCGCCGAGCTCCTGCAGGTCGAGGGGATCCCCATCCGGGTCATCAACGCACGGTTCGTCAAACCCCTCGATGCCGGGCTCCTCTGCGATACGGCGGCCAAGTTCACGCGGATCATCACCGTCGAGGAGAACACCTTGATGGGCGGCTTCGGGAGCGCCGTTCTCGAACTCTTCGCGGAAAGGGGGATCAGCGGCGTCGCCGTCCGGCGCCTCGGCATTCCGGACGAGTTCGCCCAGCATGCGACCCAGAAGGAGCTCCGATGCCTCTACGGGCTCGATGCGGAGGGAATCGCCGCGGCGGTGCGGGAGATGCTGGACGATGAAAAAAGGGAAGATACCCAAAATCCGCCTGGATGACCTCCTCGTCGAGCGGAGTCTGGCCGAGAACCGGGAGCGGGCGCAGGCGCTGATCCTAACGGGGGCAATCCTCGTCGGCGACCGTCCGGCGGACAAGGCGGGAACCCCGATTCCCGCCGATGCGGAGATCCGGATCCGGGGCGAGTCGTGTCCCTACGTGAGCCGGGGCGGCCTCAAACTCAGGGGGGCCCTTGACACCTTCGGCATCTCCGCCACCGGGCTCACCGCCCTCGACGTGGGGGCCTCCACCGGCGGGTTCACCGACTGCCTCCTCCAGGCCGGGGCGGCAAGGGTCTACGCCGTCGATGTGGCGTACGGGCAACTGGCCTGGAAGCTCCGGGAGGATCCACGGGTCGTCGGCATCGAACGGACGAACATCCGCACCTACAACGGGGCGGCGATCGCCGGCGGGATCGATATCGCCGTGATCGACGTCTCCTTCATCTCGCTGAAACTCGTCATTCCGCCCGTTCTGAAGCTGCTCAAGGCCGGCGCACTCCTGGTGGCCCTCGTCAAACCGCAGTTCGAGGTGGGAAAGGGAGAGGTCGGGGACCATGGCGTAGTCCGCGACCCGGCGCTCCACCGGCGCGTCCTTGCGGAGATCGAAGCGTTCGGCAGGGGTCTCGGGCTTATGCTCCTGGGGAGTTGCGATTCTCCGCTCGCCGGACCGGCGGGTAACCGGGAATTCTTCATCTGTCTCAGAAAGCCGCCGGAAATCGTGACCGGCTGAAGGGAAAACGGGGATGGGGGTAAAGCTGGCGAAGAGCGCCGGGGTCTGCATGGGGGTGAAGCGTGCCGTGGACATGGTGATCGACATGGCCCGCCATAAGGGGGAGGAGATTATCTATACCTACGGCCCCCTCATCCACAACCCCCAGACGGTCGAGCTCCTCCGGAAGCGGGGAATCGTCCCGGTCGAGAGCATCGAAGGGACCGGCTGCCCCCCTCCCGGTGCAGCCATGGTCATCCGCGCCCACGGCATTTCCCCTGCCGAACGGAACAGGATCAAGGAGAAGGGGTTCCGCATCATCGACGCCACCTGCCCCAAGGTTGCCCATGTCCAGGCGATCATCCGGAAACATGCCTCCGCGGGATACACGGTTCTGATCGCCGGGGACCGCGAACACCCCGAGGTGAACGGTCTGCTGGGTTTTGCGAGCGAGGCCGGGATCGTCATCGGATCCCCCGATGAGGTGGCAAGCCTCCCCGATCGCCAGAAGGTCTGCGTCGTCGCCCAGACGACGCAGAGCCTGGAAGACTATGCGGCCATCGTCCGCCGCATCCGGGAGAGGTTCCCCGGAGCGATCGTCTTCGAGACGATCTGCGATTCCACCGAGAAGCGCCAGACCGAAGTCAAGGCGCTTGCCGCAGGAACCGACGCAGTCTTCATCGTCGGCGGCCGAAACAGCGCCAACACCCGGCGCCTTGCGGAGCTTGCGCGACTCCAGGGCAAGCCCGCCTTCCACATCGAAACCGCCGAAGAACTCGCCGCGATCGATATCGAACCCTACCGCCGCATCGGCGTCTCCGCCGGCGCCTCAACCCCCAATTGGATCATCGACCGGGTGGTCGATCATCTGACCGGCCGCCAGGGAAAGAGGGGAGAATTCATCCGGGTTCTCTTCCGGATGTGGGTTTTCACCGTCCGCACGGATATCTATTCCGCCGCGGGCGCCGGCTGCCTCTCCTTTGTCGCCATGCTCCTCCAGGGGTTGCCGGTGAAGCCGCTGAACATCCTTACCGCCTCGCTCTATGTCTACGCCATGCACGTCCTCAATCGTTTCATCAACCGGAAGACGAGCAGCATCAGCTCCTTTCGGGAGGAATCCTACCTCCTCCACGAGAAGATCTACGTGACGCTTGCGGTTCTCTCCACAATCATCGCGCTCGGCACAGCCTTCGTCGCGGGACCGGCTCCCTTTGTCCTGCTCTTCGTCATCTCACTCTCCGGCGTTCTCTACAATACCCGCCTCCTACCTGCGGAATGGCGGTTTCAGAGCCTGAAGGATATTCCCGGTTCGAAAAGCATCACCACCGCCATCGCTTGGGCGGCGGTGACCGCGCTCCTCCCCTGGATCGAAATCGGGCAGGAACCCACACCGGGGCTCGCGGTCTCCTTTGCCTTCATCGCCGGCATCGTCTTCATCCGATCGGCGCTCTCGGACATACTCGACATCCAAAGCGACCGGCTGATCGGGCGGGAGACAATCCCCGTTCTCATCGGCGAGGGGAAAACTCTCATCCTCCTCCAGGGGATCTCCGCCCTTCTGTTTCTCCTGCTCGTTGCAGCATCACCGGCTGGGTGGTCGACCTCGCTCAGTTTTTTTCTGTTAACCTCGGTATTTTATATATTGATTTGTTTCAAACTTTATGATAGAAGGTCCGGGTTTTCCGGAGTCGTTCTGGAGGGACTCTTAGAAAGCAGCTATATCGTCGCCGGTCTAAGCGCACTGCTGTGGCTTATGGCGATCAGCGGCATGATCGCCTGAACCGGGGGTAACGTAATGACGAAAACACAGCGAACGGCCATGCTCGTGATCCTGCTTCTGGGACTTTTGGGTTGCGGGGGACTTCGTTATTCGCAGGTCGCGCCGGAAGCGAAGGACTTTCATCCGCAACGGATCGCCGTCCTTCCCGCCGACACGACGGCTTTTCCGGAGGCGAAGGCCAGCATCGATCGCATATTTGCCGAGGTCCTGGGCGAACGGAAGTGGTTCACCGACGTCGTCGGGGGAGAAGAGATCGGACACCGCCTGGAGACGAATGCGGAACTCCGGCAGGCCGTCACCGAGTACCTGGCAAAACTGCGAAACGTCAGTTACTCCGATCCGGAGCTGAGCGGCAGAATCGGCGAACTGACCCGTACTGAGGCCCTTCTTCTCGTCCGGGTCGATTATTGGAACTATACGACGGAAGACGATACAAAGATGGGCAAGGTCGGCATCAGCATCACGATGGTCGAGGCAAAGACCGGCAAGACCATCTGGCGCGCGGCCCACACCCGGGCAAGCGACTATATGATCATCAAACCGGACCTCCCCGATGTAGCGAGGGCTCTTATCCGGGAGATGATCGGTCATATGCCGCATTAGCGCTTTAGCCCGCTCACAGCGGCAAAAAAGGGGAAGTACGATGAAAGAGTTGGTACAAAAAGCGATTGACCGGATCAGGCCCAATCTCCAGGCAGACGGTGGAGATGTGGAGCTGATTGACGTGGGAGAAGACGGGGTGGTAAAGGTGAAACTCGTCGGGGCCTGCCACGGTTGCCCGATGGCCCAGATGACTCTCAAAAACGGGATAGAAAAATTCCTGAAACAGGAGGTCCCCGAGGTCAAATCAGTGGTTTCCGTCTGAGACGACCGATCGGATGAACCGGTCGGAAAATAAAAAAAGAGACAAGGAGAAAAAGATATGGCGTATATTATTACCGATGAATGCATTGCATGCGGATCCTGTCAGGATGAGTGCCCCGTAGAGGCAATAAGCGAGGGGGAAGATAAATATACCATCGATCCCAAGCTGTGCACGGACTGCGGAACCTGCGCGGAGCAGTGCCCGGTCGAGGCGATCACGCCCGGCGAAGAGAAGTAGGACCAATCGAGTATCCGACAGGAGAAGGGGAATGCCGCGCCGGAGACGGACCGCGGCCTTCCCCTCTGTTTTATTATGGTTTCTTGTCATGAGGCGATTTATCACCTTTGAAGGCGGCGAGGGATCGGGGAAAACGACCCAGATCAAACTCGCAGCGGACTGGTTGAAGGAGCGCGGCATCTCAGTCCTGTCCACGGCCGAACCGGGCGGGACGCCGCTCGGACGAAAGATCCGTGAGATCCTGCTGAATCGGGGCTCGTGGACGATCGGCGCCGAAGCGGAACTGCTGCTCTTTGCTGCCGCCCGCGCCCAGCACGTGCGGGAGACTATCCTCCCCGCACTTGAAGAAGGGCAGTGGGTCCTGTGCGACCGCTTTGCGGACGCTACGCTTGCCTACCAGGGCTTCGGCCGGGGTCTCGACACCGCGTTCATCCGCACATTGAACGATTTTTCCGCATGTTCACTCAAGCCGGATCTTACGCTGCTCTTCGATCTCCCCGTGGAGGTCGGTCTGGCGCGGGCTAAAAAGCGTACAGTCGGCATACAACCTAAGACGGCTGAAGACCGCTTCGAGCGGGAAGATAAAGCTCTTTACCGGAGCATCAGGAACGGGCATCACACCCAATTACACCTCCCTTTCCCGGAAATGTCCCAGTTTCACGGGAGGATCCGTGACGGATATCTGACCCTCGCCGTCGCGCAGCCGGACCGTTTCCGGATCATCGACGCCGCGGCGGACATCGATACGATCCATGCCGCAGTCTGCCGCCACCTGGCGGTGCTTATGCAAGATCCTCCCCTCGGGAGAAAGGGGTAACATGGCGTTTGGAGAGCTCTACGGCCACGAAAAAACGATTGCAATCCTAAAAAACGCCATGGCGAACAACCGAATTGCCCATGCCTATCTGTTCTACGGAATGGAGGGGATCGGCAAGCGGACCGCAGCGTCCGTTTTTGCCAGAGCCTTGAACTGTGAAGGGGAATCCGCTCCCTGCGACGTCTGCGCTTCCTGCCGGAAGGCGCAGCACCAAAACCACCCCGATATCATCACGATCACCGCGGAAGGCCAGTTCATCAAGATCGGGGCGGTTAAGGAGCTCCAGGAACAGATGAAATTCCGGCCTCGGGAGGGACGGCGGCGGGTCTTTATCATGCCGGAGGCGGATCGACTGAACGCCCCGGCGGCCAATGCCCTCCTGAAAACCCTCGAGGAGCCATCGGCAGGAAACATCCTCCTGCTGACGACCTCCCGGCCCCATGCCCTTCCCATGACCATTCTCTCCCGCTGCCAACATCTGCGCTTCACGCCCCTGCCGCGGGAAGAAGTGGATCGATTTCTCCGGGAGAAGGAGTCGCTCGACGACGAAGCGGCAATGGTTCTCGCCGCTTCGTCGGGGGGGAGCATCGGCCGGGCGCTGGAGATGAAGCGCAGTGACTGGCTGAGCGTGAGAAACGGGATCATTGAGCATCTGTCCGATGACAACCCGACCGATCCCCTCAAAAGGCTTGCCTTCGCCGGCCGTTTCGGGACGGAGCGGGAAGAGATCCTGGAGGGCCTCGAGATCCTGCGGACCTGTTACCGGGACGCCATGGTCTTTCGGGAAACGCAGGACGCGGGGAGGCTGATCTTCCAGGACCGGACCGCTTTGATCCGGGCGGTCGCCGGGCGTCTTTCGGGACGCAACCTTCTGTACAACCTCGCCACAGTCGAGGCGGCCATGGGCGCCATCGATCAGAATGCCAATAAGACGTTGACTTTAGAAACCATGGCGATTAATCTCGCCTGAAGAAAACAAACAACCGGGGTGAAGAACCTTGAAAAATATCGTCGGTGTCAAGTTCAAGAAAGAGGGAAAAATCTACAACTTTCATGCGGCCGATCTGCCGCTGAAGATAGACGACCTTGTCGTCGTCAGCACGGAGAACGGCTTGGCCGTCGGCACGGTGGTGAAGGAGGTCCAGGCCGTCCCGGACGAACAGCTCGCCGCCAATCTGAAGAATGTCGTCCGCCTTGCCACCGATGAAGACGTGCGTACCTGCGAGAGCAATCGAAAAATGGAGCGGGAAGCCATCGAGTTCTGCGCCCGGAGGATCGCCGAGAGGAAACTTCCCATGAAGATGATCGACGTGGAATGCCACTTCGACAAATCCAAAGTGGTGTTCTCCTTCACGGCGGAGAACCGGGTGGACTTCCGGGATCTGGTGAAGGATCTCGTACAGAGGTTCCGGACCCGTATCGAGCTTCGGCAGATCGGCGCGCGGCAGGAAGCCCGCATCATCAAGGGGCTCGGCATCTGCGGACGCGAGGTCTGCTGTGCGACGCTCCTGCAGAGCCTGGACAGGGTATCGGTCAAGATGGCCAAGGAGCAGAACATGTCCCTCAACCCCGAGAAGATCTCCGGCCTCTGCGGCAGGCTGATGTGCTGCCTCGGCTACGAATACGACGGGTACGCGACTATGAAAAAGGACATGCCGAAGTGCGGAAAGATAGTCCAGACCCCCGAAGGACGGGGGAAGGTGATCCGCCAGAGCGCCCTCCAGGGGGAGGTCGTCGTCATCCTGGAAAGCGGAAAAGAGGCGACATTCAAAACGAAGGACATCCAGCGGGCGCCGGACGGCCGATCTGCGGATCAAAAAGATGAGCACCAGGCCGGAGGAGGACTTCGGAAGGTACACGAAAAAAAACCTGAGCCCCGGTAAAGGAAAAACAAGATAAAGTTTTCCGGAACCTTACGGAAAGGTAGGTTATGGAAAAAGCATTTTATATCACCACGCCGATCTACTATGTGAACGCCTCGCCCCACCTCGGCCACGCCTACACGACGATCGTCGCCGACGTCCTGGCCCGCTACCACCGCCTCCGCGGCATCCCCACCTTTTTTGCGACCGGCACCGACGAGCACGGCGACAAGATCGTCGAGGCGGCTGAGAAGGCGGGTGTCACCCCGCAGGAGTACGCCGACAGGATCAGCGCCCAGTTCAGGAACCTCTGGCCGGAACTGGCGGTCACCAACGATTACTTCATCCGGACGACCGATCCGAACCACGTGGAGACGGTCCGGCGGATCCTCCGGAAGGTCCACGACGCCGGGGACATCTACTTCGGCCAGTACGAGGGGTTTTACTGCGTCGGCTGCGAGCGGTTCTACATGGAGAAGGAACTCGTCGACGGGAAATGCCCCCAGCATGAGACGTTCCCCGAACACCGCAAGGAGAGCAACTACTTCTTTAAGATGAGCAAATATCAGAATTGGCTCATCAAGCACATCGAAGAGTACCCCGACTTCATCCGGCCGGAGCGCTACCGGAACGAGGCCCTCGCTTTTCTGCGCGATCCCCTGGAAGATCTCTGCATCTCCCGGCCGAAGAGCCGCCTCACCTGGGGGATCACGCTCCCCTTTGACGAAAACTACGTCACCTACGTCTGGTTCGACGCCCTGATCAACTACGTCACCGCGATCGGCTACCCGGACGGCGACAACTTCCGGAGATTCTGGCCGGTGGCCGAGCACCTGATCGCCAAGGACATCCTGAAACCCCACGGGATCTACTGGCCGACGATGCTCAAGGCCGCCGGGGTCGAGCCGTACCGGCACCTCAACGTCCACGGCTACTGGAACGTCGACCAAAGCAAGATGTCAAAGAGCCTGGGGAATGTCGTCAAGCCCCTCGACCTCAAGGACAAGTACGGCCTCGACCCCTTCCGCTACTTTCTGCTCAGGGACATGGTCTTCGGCCTCGACTCCAGCTTCAGCGAGGAGGCCTTCGTCCAGCGGATCAACTCGGATCTGGCAAACGACCTGGGGAACCTCGTCAGCCGGACGATGACGATGGCCCTCAAGTACGGCGACGGCCGCGTACCGGATCCCCGCATCGCCGTCGACGCGGACCGTCTCCTGTGGGAAACGGCCGCCAAGACCTTAACCGACGTGGAGGCCTGCTTCGCGGAGCTCGCCCTTCACAAGGCCCTGATCGCCATCTGGGAGTTCATCAACGTCACGAATAAGTACATCGTGGAGCGGGAGCCCTGGGTGCTGGCGAAGGATCCCGCGAACCGGGGGCGTCTGGAAACGATCGTCTACAACCTTCTGGAGGCCCTCCGGGTCACGGCGGTCCTCATCTCGCCCTTCATGCCGGGATCGGCGGGAAGGATCATGGATCAGCTCGGCATAGCCGATGCCGCCGGCCAAACCTACGAAAGCCTGCGGACCTGGGGCGGCCTGAAGGCCGGAAACAAGCTGACGCGGGGGGAGTCGCTCTTCCCCCGGGTGGAGCTCAAAACGGTGGAGGCGATACCCGAAGCCCGCAAGACCGAGGTCGCGCCGATCAAACCGGAGATCTCTTACGAGGAGTTCGAGAAGGTGGACCTCCGGGCCGCGAAGGTCATCGCCGCCGAGCGGGTCCCCAAATCGAGCAAGCTCCTGAAGCTGACGATCGAAATCGACGGCAAGCGGCAGATCGTCGCCGGGATGGGGAAGGATTATACCCCCGAGGAGATCGTCGGGAAGACCATCGTCGTCGTCGCGAACCTCAAGCCTGCAAAACTGATGGGTCTCGAGTCCCGCGGGATGCTCCTGGCCACGGACAGCGAAGAGGGCCTTACACTGCTCGGGTTCGACCGCCCGCCGAAGACCGGGGCCAAGATCCACTGATAAAAAGGGGATGATCGGTGTCTCCCTTTTTTCCTGCGGAAACGGAGCCTCACCCGAATCTCGACGGTTCAAACATTCCGGAGCGGACCGGAACCTGGCATCCCGTGCGGGCGGACTCGATGGCAGCCCGAACCAACGCCAGCGATGCAAAGCCTTTTGGGCCATCGGTTTCCGGTGTTTCCCCCGAACGAATGCAACGGGCAAATTCTTCAATTTGTTCTACAATGGGATCGCCCATGGTCAGTTCGATTTTTTCGCCGCCGCTTTTTCCTGTGCGGTACAACGATAACTCGGTATATCGGTCCACATCGGACCAGACCTTGAAAATATCTTCGACCGGGACCTCCGGCATGGACACCGTGCAGGACGCCTTGGCCTTGGTTCCATAAATATTGATCCAATGGGTTTTGGGCACCGCATAACTGCATCCCAGGTAACCCAGCACCCCGGAAGCAAATCTGAAAACCGCCAGGTTCACGTCTTCGACTTCAGCGGGGATGTAAAGATGGGAAAAAAAGGCAAAAGCCGATTCGATCGGCCCCAACAGATAACTGAGCGTATCGGCGTGATGAATACCCATACTCATCAGTGCGCCGCCCGGGCATCCGGAATCATCTCCACGCCAGCGGAATTGACCCGGTGTCAGGTGAAATCCCAACTCATGGGAAAAATTGGATTCGGCCATGACGGGATCACCGATTACCCCTTCGTCGAGCAGTTGCTTCAACTTACGGTTACCCGCCAAGCGCCGGATGTCGTGTCCAATCATCAGCACCACCCCGGCCTTATGGCACGCATTGATCATGGCCGTGCCGTCTTCAAGGGTGTTGGCGATGGGCTTGTCCACCATCACATGTTTTCCGTACTGAGCCGCCAGGATGGTCTGTGCGGCATGGAATGAGTTGGGAGTCGTGAGATACAGGCCGTCGACATCGCTTCGCTGCAACAACTTCTCAAAGCTTTCGTCCTGATCACAGCCGTATGCCTCGGCAAATCTTTTGCGTCTCTCCGGGTTACGGGTGTAACAACTTACGAGCTCGACCTTTCCGCTCCTCTTGACCCCATCGGCGATCACCTGCGACCAACCGCCGATACCGACTATAGCCAATCTGACCTTATCCTCTGTCTCCATCTTGGTGTATCTCCTTAACAGGTTATCGTTATGAATTAAATCAAGTATTTCTCCTGCTTCCGGAGGGCCTCATCCGGCCTCTTTTGCCGCACGCAGAGATTATGCCGGGCGGTTTCTTAAATCAAGGAAATTTTACGTTTGCATTGCAAGTGATTCTCCTGTGGGAGCAGGGAGTCGTTTCCTCCATCGACAAGGCACGTTGTGATAAAATCTCCTTGACTTGCACGCCCGCTTTCCGTAACCTCAGCCGCGCAAAGGAACAAGCCATATCGTTTTTCGCTCGCGCACCCCGCGGCAAACGGGGGGGCACACTCGCGGGCGGATGCAATAAATCGGAGCGAAATGATGCGGGAATCTTCCAGGAAGTGGATTCTGTTGCAACTGGCCTTGCTCACCCTGTCCCTCGGCATCGCGCACGCCGCTCCTCCCGCTGCTCTTGTCCTCGAAGAGAAATCCTCCTACGATTTATCGGGACATCTGGAGATCCTCGCGGACCCTATGCGCGCCCTGACGGTGCAGGATGCCGCGGTTCGAAAGGACTGGTCGGGGCCGGTCCGTGAACGGGTTCCCAACCTCGGGTTCACGGGATCGGCGATATGGATCCGTTTTTCACTCTCCAACCGAGCGGAGACCTCCCGGACATTTTACGTCTCCTTCGAATATCCGGTTGCCGATTCCGTTACCCTCTATACGAAAGACCGCTACAGTATCTTTCAGGAGCAGCGCGCTGGAGACAGCGTTCCCCTGTCGACGCACATGGTGCCCGACCGGCATTTTCTGTTTCCCCTGTCCCTTGGTCCCGACGAAACGGCCGCGGTTTACCTCCGGATTCAATCGACGGCCGGGATGACCCTTCCCATCAGGATTCTCTCCGATCGGGCCCTTTCTCTGAAGGCGATTCGAGATTACACGGTGTACGGAACCCTGTTCGGTTTCCTCGCACTGGCTCTGGTCTATTTCATCGCCGTTGGCTCCTGTCTGTCCGAAGGTACCTGTCTCTGGTTCGCCCTCTACGGCGTCTTCTTCGGCCTTCATACGGCGGTAAGGGGCGGTTTCATGCGCCTTCTCATGCCGGATGAGTTATTCGGAATCAACAATATCCTGAATCTCCTGGTCATCGGTGGACTCTATTTCACCGGAGCGAAGTTCTTTCGGGTATTCCTTTCCTTGAAGAACCACGCGAGACCCTTGGACCTGATTATGGCGATTTTCCAGTATCTGAGCATTCCATTCGTTCTGTTTTCCCTGTTTCCCAACCCGTTGACGCCTCTCATCTCCCTCATCCTGCTCGTCGTCAGCCCCATTTTTTCGATCTCGCTTTCCTTTTATTTCTGGCACAAAGGGGTCCCCAATGCCGGCTATTTCGCCTTCGGATGGATACTCGCGCACCTCGTATCCGTATACGATTTTTTCCGGATCGGTGGGATGCTGCCCTATGCTCCCTTCGGCGAATGGCCGATCCCGTTCTCGCTCCTGGTCGCGCTCCTCTTTTTCTCGGCCGCGCTCATCAGGCGAAATACCACGGATCTGCTCATGGCGAGAACCGACCCGCTTACGGGCCTCGCGAACAGGAGGAAATTCGATGAGGCGCTCGACAGCGAATGGAACCGCTGCCTCCGGCAGCGCATTCCTCTTTCCCTCATCATGGCCGACGTGGATCACTTCAAGGACTACAATGATTCGTTCGGCCACAAAGCCGGCGACCAGCGTCTGTGTCACATCGCCAGCGCGATGAAACGCCATGCGCGTCGGGCCGGAGACCTGGCCGTTCGCTACGGCGGGGAGGAATTCGTCCTGCTTCTTCCCAACCTCGATGCAGCAAACGCCTTCAATCTGGCGGAAACGATCAGAAACTCCATGGAGCACGCCGCTAGAGGCGGGAGCAGCCAACGCCCCGACGAAAACGTCACCATCAGTTTGGGGGTCGCCACTACGATACCGGAGGACGGTGAAAAACCGGAAGGCCTCGTCTTGGATGCCGACAGAGCGATGTACGAAGCGAAGCACGCCGGGCGAAACCGCACCGTTTCAAGTTTCAAGCGCCCCTTCCGGAACGTGACGGACGGCCCAGTTCCTTCTCCTCATGGGTAAAGTGGGTTCTTCTCAATCGACAGTTCTTAATGAACCGCCCCCCGAACAGCGCCTTTCCGCGATATCCACACTGCGCTGCATCTGCCGGATGGCGAGCCACAGATTCGCCTGGGCCCACTGGAGCGGGGTGTTGTCGTTGGGAACGTAACGGCCCTTTTTCAGATAATAGGCCTCGGGAACGGCGAATGCTGGCCGGGCGCCCCCTTTTGCCGTCAGGTGGCTCAGGGTACGATTGAAGTAATGGGTCTGAAGGCGCAAGATCCCGTGCGCATGTTCCTGGTCATTCCGCTCGGTTAATGCGAGAAATCGCTGTCCATAAATCACGGAGATGATGGGGTCGAACAGGCACCACTGCGCCTCTTCGCCCTCGCGGAGGAGGGCGTCGCGCGCCTGAAGGCTTTCACTGAAATCGGCCGTCCGGATCTCCGGCGTCAGCTTGTCCGTATAGTCCGCACACCAGTACGAATCACCGAGGTAGCGGCGGATGCCGTGTTCGCCCTGGAGGTGGGTCGCAACATCTTCAATGATCCGTTCCCCCCATGGTTCCCACTCCAGGACGGCGAGCGGATAGATCAGGAAAAGCAGCGCACTGTCGTAGCGTCGGTAGTGGGAGGCCGGCTGAACGGATTCGCACGGCAGGATCTCTTCGAGCGCCCTGCGGCCTTCGCGCTGCAACGCGGAAAGCCTCTCGGGTGAAAGGCCCGGATGCCGCTTATTCAGGTCGTGCCGGAGTCCCGTGGCGTCAAGAAGCCCCTCAAACTCCCGCAGCCCTGCCACGACGGCGCCGATGGAAGAGGCCGAGACCTTTCGCACCTCCTCCCAATGGCCGCTGTCCGCGTCCCTCCAGTACTCGATGGCCTGGAAGTAGCGCGGAAACAGCGCAAGAACGTCCAATTCCATCGGACCGCAGGGGGCGTGGCCTTCCCTGGCAAGCTTGCTGTAGAACCAGAGGAAGTATCCGAGCGCGTCGTTTTGGGCGTGGGGCCACCTCTCATTCAATTCCGTAAGTGTTTTGCCATCGAAGCGGATGTGAGGACGGCTCATTGCCGTCGACGGATCGGTTCGGCGGTCGATGATATCCTCGAACCGATGGGCATACTTCCGGAAGAAAGCGAGCAAGGCGACGGCGGTGCGTGCGGCCGTCCGGGTATCCCCGCAGGCATAGTGGGCGTGGGCGATATGGATGTTGTCCCTTACCCAGACGTACTGGTATCCCGAGGCATCCGTCGGCAACGCGGACCTCGCGGCGGGAAACAACCCGCTCGGAAGGCTGTGGAATACAAAGGTGCCTTTCTGGTCGAGTAATTGCCGAAGGGTTGCCAGCTCTGTCGGGGTGTACCGGCGTTGCAGGTAGGGTATCAGCACCCGGTTCTGTACCGCGAGCATGCTGAACAGGTCGCCTTGCGGCGCCAGAAGTTTTAGCCTCCGATGATATGCCCAGAGAGCCCAGAAGGAGAGGAGCAATCCCAGCCCCCCCGACGCGAGCAGAACCTTTCCGATGGCGGCCGCATTGGCGGCATTCGTGCCAAGCATGGCGGCCGATACGCCGAACATCGCCGGGCACTCGAAAACAGCCCCGACGATCGCGACGAGCAGGCACACGGCCATGGTGGACCAGGAAAGCGCGCTATCCTCAAGATCGAAAACCCGGCGATGATCGTGAACGAACGTCTCGTAGGCATCCTGCTGGACGGTCCTGAAGTAGGCGCCGATGACGACCTGCCGGAGGTTCAGGTTTGAGCACAGCAGATCCACGTACAGGGAGACCAGGGGAATCAGCGCCAAAAGCAGGGGGGCGGGCGATACCTCCTTCATCAGGCCGAATCCCAGTGCCCCCAGGGCCGCGATCAGTGCCAGTTTCCACTTCAGCAGGTCGGAACGGGCTTTCTGGGCCTCGACGATCTCGTCGGGCAATTTGCCGTCCCGCCCTGACTCTGCGGATTTTTTCATGAGGCCGGCTCCCCCCCGA
>VFSW01004620.1_pt1 | contig 20517 bp, 22 predicted proteins | sample 5358111 | NCBI WGS metagenome assembly VFSW01 (sample SAMN11554181, study PRJNA540505) | mine drainage metagenome | isolation source: sediment from site ElyBrook_90M | place: USA: Ely Copper Mine, Vershire, VT | collected 2017
CTCCCGGGGGTAGCGGCTCAGGCGGGTGGGTGGGTGTGGGGGATGTGGGTGGGGGTGCTGTGGCGGGGAGTGAGGTAGGCACGTGAGCCTGTCCCTCGGCGTGATCGCCGGTACGGTGGCGCTTGACCTCAGCAGCCTCTCCAAATCCGCTGCCAGCGTCAAGAACATCGCCGCCAGCGTGTCGAAGAACGTCGGCGACCTCGGCCGGAGCAGCGAGGACGCGGGCAAGTCCGCGGGCGGCTTCGCCGACAAGCTGAAGGCGCTGCCCGGCCCGCTCGGCACGATTGGCGCCAAGCTGGGCGATGTGGCCACCAAGGCCAAGGGCACGTTCGGGCCGCTGGGGCATCTCGCCACGCTCGCCAAGGAGGCGCTGGGCAAGGCGGGGGGCGTGTTTGGGGCGCTCGCGCATGGCGCGGGGCATGTGCTGGCACCGCTGGGGCATGTGGCACATGCCTTCGGCCCGATCGCGGGCGGCATCGCGTCCGTCGCGGGCGGCATGGCGGCGTTCGCCGTGGCCGGCACGGCCATTGGCATGGTGACGGGCTTCCTGAAATCGTCGGTGGATGCCGCCGAACAGGCCCAGCAGACACAAGCCCTCCTGGCGCAGGCCCTCCGCTCGACCAATGACGCCAGCGGCGAAACGGTCGGCGGTCTCTCCGACCTCGCGGACGGCCTCGCGAAGACCACGACCTACAGCGCCGACCAGAACGAGCAGACCGAAACGATGCTGCTGCGGTTCACCCACATCGGCAAGAGCATCTTCCCGCAGGCCACGATGGCCGCGCTCAACATGGCGACCGCCATGGGCATGTCCACCGCCCGCGCCGCGCGCACGCTGGGGCGCGCGCTCGATAACCCCGCGCAGGGCATGACGGCGCTGACCCGGTTCGGGATCACGTTCACCAAGCAACAAAAAGCCATGGTCGCGCAGTGGGTCGCGACGGGCCAGACCGCGAAGGCGCAGAACTACCTGCTGGGCATCATGCAGACCAAGTTCGGCGGCGCGGCGCAGGCGGTCGGCAAGACCTTCGCGGGCTCGCTGCAAATCGCGCGCAATCAACTGGAGCTGGCCAAGGAGAAGATCGGCAACGCGATTATCCCGGTATTGCAGCATCTCATGGTGGCCTTCGCGCCCGTCGTGTCGCTGCTCGCCAACGCGCTGCCCGGCGCCATCGCGGTGATTACGCCGTTCATCACGCAGTTTGGCAACGCGCTGACCGCACTGGCATCCGGCGGCATCAAAGGCGCGATGAAGCATACCGGCGACCTCCAGGCGACGCTGCACCAGGTGGGCGCGTTCATTCGCACGGGCGTGCTGCCCGTCGTGGGGGCGCTGGCGCACCTGGTGATGACGGAGATCCTGCCCGCCGCCGAACAGTTCGCGGCGTGGTTCGCCGCGCACGTGCTGCCCGCGCTGGCACAACTGGCCGGCTTCCTGGTGTCGGCCGTGCTCCCGGTGCTCGACACGCTCGTCAAGACGTTTGTGGCCAACGTGCTGCCGGCGGTGGAACAGGTCGCCACGGCGGTCCTCACCAAGCTCCTGCCGCCGCTGGAGCGCATCCTCGGCCGGGTGTTGCCCATTCTGAACCCTGCCCTGCACCTGCTCGGCTGGCTGCTCGGCAACGTGGTGGGTCCGGCGCTGGTCGGGGTGATTACCGTGGTCAGCGGACTCCTCGACGGCGTGGATGTCATCACGGGCGTGATTGCGGGCTTCCTGGGCCTGCTGGGCAAGGCGCGGCCGGTGCTGATCGCGGTGGGGATCGCGGTGGGGGTCGTGCTCTCGCCCGTGCTGGCGCTGGCGGCGGGTATCGTGCTGCTGGTGACGCACTGGAAACAGGTGACGGCGGCGCTGGGCGCGTTCAAGGGCCTGCTGGGCCAGGTCGCGGGCGCGGTCGGCACCTTCGTCGGCACCCTCTTGGGCAGCATCGGCGGCCTCATCGGCAGCGTGCTCGGCTGGTTTGGCAACCTCGTATCCCAGGTGCCCGCGCAGATCGTCGCAATGGGCGGCGCGGTGCTGGGCGCGCTGGGGACCTTCATCGGCCATTTCCTGGGCGCCGTGGGCGGGTTCGCGGGCAAGGCCATTGGCGCGATCAAGACGCTAGTGGGCCACCTCATCCGGTGCTACATCAACCTGTACAGCACCATCCTGGGGGACATGGGCGGCTTCATCGGCAACGTGCTGGGCCTGCTGGGGACGCTGAAGGACAAGGCCAGCGCGGCCGTGAGTGGCCTTGTGGGGGCGATCCTCGGCTTCTTCGGCGGTTTGCCGGCCAAGATGCTGACCCTGGGCGGCAACATCATCGGCGGGCTGGTGAAGGGCATCAAGGGCGCGGCGGGCGCGGTGGGCGACGCGATCAAGAACACCGTCAGCAACATTCCTGTGATCGGCGGCCTCATCGCGAAGATTCCGGGGTTCGCGCTGGGGAGCGCGAACACACCCGCCGGGCTGGCGACGCTCGCCGAGCGTGAGCCAGAGGTGGTAATTGGGCCGTCGCTCGCGAATCTGGCCGCCGGGTCCAAGGTGATCCCGTTCTCGCAACTGGCGCATACGCCTGGGGTGGCCGCTGGCGGCGGTGCGGGCGCGCACCCCAACCTCGCCGCGCTGGCTGGCGCCACCGCTGGCGGTCTGGGCGGTGGGACAGGGAGTGGCGCGGCCCCTGTCACCGTCAACCACTACCACGCCACCTTCACCGTCGAGGTGACGCCAGAGGCCGCGGACGCCCGCACGCCCACCGCGGCGGGCACGCAGTTCGGACAGGCCGCAGCCACCGCCTTCACGAGTGCGGTGCAGTTGGAGTTGGCCCGCACGGGCAACCGCTAGACGAGAGAGAAGGAGCACGCACTGTGGCCACCACCCCCACCTTTACGGTGACCGGCCCAACGGCCGGCACGACCTATTGGGCGCCGGCCGCGTATTGGTTCAAGCCCAATGCCGGCACGAGCGTCACCACCTACGTCTATGCGTGGGATAGCAACGGCAACCTGCTCTCCGTCTCCAGCCTCACCGCCTCTGTCGGCGATGTCACGTCGGGCAGCCCCGCCAACTCCTACACCTACTACGGCGGCAACGCCGTCCAGTGTAGCGCGACCGGCAATGGCACCGACATCTACCAGGCTGGCGGCGCGACGGGCCAGAGCGGGGTCGCCAAGCTCACGATGTACGCCTCCTATACCGGCAGCGCGTACGACCAGCCGCCCAACGCCCCAGGGAATCTCGCGCCCGCCACCGGGAGCGTCGTCAATACCCTCACCCCCACCTTCTCCGGCAACTTCAGCGATCCCACTCCAGGAGACACCCTCTACGCCTTCGAGGTGCAGACGGCGTTCAACCCCAGCGGGTCCACCTTCTGGGATAGTGGCACCGTCTACGCCACCACCGCGCAACAGAATAGCGGCACCTGGTCGATTCAATACCCGGCGGGCGCGAGCGGACTGGGCAATGGCACCACCTACCGCTGGCGCGCGCGCGTGGCCAACCAGAATAGCAATTGGGGCGCGTTCTCTGCGTGGCAGACCTTCACGCCGGAGCTCGCGCCCAACGCGCCCGCGAACGTGACGCCCAATGGGGCGCAGGTGAGCCTCACCCCCGCCTGGAGCTTCCAATACTCGTCGCCGGGCGGCGTGAATCAACAGAGCTACAACTACACGATCACGGCGGCGTCCAACTTCGCGCAGGTGTATGCCTCGGGCACCGTCGCGGACAACGTCGCCAGCGGCGCCACGGTCACCGGCGCCATTCCGGCGGGCTACCTGGTCTATGGCGGCCACTACTACTTCAATGTCTGGTGTACCGACACCAACGGCGCCCTTTCCCCCGCGGTGAGCGTGGCCTTCAACGTGGCCGCCCAGCCCACCGCGACGCCTACCTCACCGATCAACAATGCCGCCGTGGGCACGCATACCCCCACGCTCGACTGGGCCTACTCCGACCCCACCTACGCGCAGGCCCAGTATCAGGTGCAGGTGGTCAATCGCGCGTCGCTCGCCGTGCTGTGGGATTCGGGCGTGGTGGCGAGCGCCAGTGCGGCGATCACCTACGGCGGCCCCGCGATTGCGTTTGCGACCAATGTCGAGTGGCGGGTGCAGGTGTGGGACGCCGCAGGCATCGGCTCCGGGTACAGCGCCTATGCCTACTTCCAGGTCATCGACTCGCCCATCGCCACGGTGACCGCGCCCGCGGGCACCATTACCACCGCGCAGCCGACCGTCACCTGGACCTACACGCCCAACTCCGGCGGCTATGCGCAGCAGAGCGCCACGATCTACCTCCTCGATAGCAACGGGAACCCGCTGGGCAATTGGACGCAGGTCGGCGCCAGTACGTCCTACCTCCTGGGCAGCGGCATCCTCCGGAATGGCCAGTCCTACCAGGTCTACGTGGTCGTCACCGACACCAACGCGGATACCGGCGCCAGCGGCACCAGCAGCTTCACCCTCGTCTTCCTGCCGCCCGCGGACATGCAGGGCCAGCCCCAGAGCACCGGCAAGAACTATCTCCTCAGCCCCTACCTCAACTCCGATGTGGGTTGGTCGTCCGGCATCGCGGTCAACTGGGGGCCCTACAACGACGCGCCTATCACCGGCTACGCCTACACCATCAACCCCAATACCACGCAGCCCATCCAGCTCGCGAGCGGCGACGGTGCGGTCACGGGTGCGCAGCAGATGGGCATCACCGCCAGCACGGGCGGCGGGAATCTCTACCTCATCCAGGACATCTCCGTCGCCACCGCCGGGTGGACGGCGGGCGCCACCGTGCTCTCCGCTGAGGCGTGGGTGCAGGTGGCGCGCCTGACCGGCAACCCCTACGCCCTCGTGTCCTTCAACTTCTACAACGGCGGGACCTATCTGAGCGGCGCGGTCGGGCCGAACCAGTACGATACCGCCGGCCTCGTGGTGAACCTCCTCGGGCCGCAGAATGTCCTCATCCCGGCCACCTGCACGCAGGTGCGCGCCGTCCTCATTCTCGCCGCGACCAGCGCGGGGGATACCGGCAACGCCTGGTTCATGGACGCGCAGGTGGAAGCCGCGGCCGCCTCGGATGCGCACTTCATCGGCGGCGCGCAAGGCACCGGTTACTCCTACGACGCCAACGGCTACTCGGCGCGCGCCACGGTGGCGGGCCTGCTGCCGACCATCATCGCCAATCCCGGCGCGGACGGTGACCCCCTCACCGCGCAAGGCGGCACCTCGACGGTGACCTGGGATACATCGCTGGCCGATGCCACCCGCTTCACGAACTACCTCTTGGAGCGCCGCCGCCTCGACGCGCAGACCGATGATACGCAGTGGGCACTCCTGGCTACCATTACCGCCAAGACGGCCGGCAGCTACACGGACTACGGCGCGAGCGGCACGATTGCCTATCAGTACAGCGTGCGGCAGACGATCACCTACAGTGACGGCAGCACCGGCGTCAGTGCGAACCGCGCGCTGGTCATCGGGTCCGTGGACTACTCGCCTGCCTACTATCTCTGCAACGCGCCCAGCAACGTGCCCGGCAACAACGCCTCCGCGCCGATCTACAATTTCCGCCTGCGGTCTGTGGGCATCATCCGCCAGCTCGCATGGGTGGAGAACGCGCAGTACAGCCAGTTCCTCGGCCGCGTCGGGCAGGCGCGCGACGCCGGCCCCGACACCGGCTACAAGTTTGACGTGCCCGCGTACTTCAACGCCCAGTTTGGCGACGATCTCGTGGGCGTGCGCCGCGCCCTCATCCAGATGCAGCAACTGAACTGCATCTGGTACATCAAGAGCCCGGACGGCATGACCATTCCCGCGTACCTGACGGGCTACAAGGCGCAGTACACCGATACCTGGAGTGATACCGAACTCGAAGTGACCTTCGAGTTCTTGCAGGCGATGGGCACGGTGGACTACTAGTGGGCTACTGAGGAGGGGGAGGAGGCGAGCGACTGATGCAAGCCAAAAACGCGGCCTGGTGGGCAGCGCTCACGGCGCCATCGGCGAATTGGCAGTACGGCGTGGATGTGCTGGCGGCGGATGAACAGACGCCGCTCGAAGATACGACGCTCTTCGACCTGTTCGCGAGCGACCGGCTGGTGCCTGATTCCAGCCAGATCGACCTGGACACCTCCGCGACCACGCACCGCAAGTTCACGGTGCAGCTCCGCAACAGTGACGGCCGCTACCTCCCTGGCCCGGCGGGCTACGCCAGTGGCGGGCACGGTAGTCCGACCGCGTTGGGGCTGGCGTGGCTCTCCGCACGCTACCGCCCCTGGATCGCGCTCAGCACGGGGTACAGCATCTCGCCCGCGGGCGTCGTCACCCTGACCTACGATACGACCTACCTGGGCATCTACGTGCTCTCCCAGCCGGAGATGCTGGTCTATTCCTATGGCGGCGTGGCGACCCTGACCCTGCTCGATAAGAGCGCGCTCCTGGCGAAGCCGAACCTCATCACCAACGCCACGCTGCCGACCTACACCGCGGCGGGCGGCCACACGGCGGGCGGGTTCCTGGCGGGCACGCCCTTCACCACCGTCATGCAGACGCTGGCCTCCAGCGGCGGCATCCCCGCGGTCGCGCAGCAGATCGACCCCAACGCGCTCACCCTCGCGGAGGACTACACCATCGTCGAGGGCGACGATTGGTGGACGCACCTGCAAGCCATCGCCGCCAGTCTGAGCTGGGTGTGCTACTTCGACTCCATCGGCAAACTGCGGGTGCGCGCCGACCCGACCACCGTCAACCTGCCGAGCGTGCTGACCCTGGCGCCGGGCGCGGGCAGCATCATGAGCGAGGTGGACCGCCAGACGGACTACACCCAGACCTACAACCACATGATCTGCATCGGGGCCAGCTCCAAGAGGACGGGCACGGTGCGCGGCGAAGCGGAGGTACAAGACCCCGCGAATCCCTACTACAAGGGCAATATCGGCGACCGCATCTGCTACGTCGGTAAAGACGGCAAACTGAACGATAAGTCGCCGGACCCCAACCTGGCCACCACCGCGATGGCCACCACCAAGGCGGGCGTGTATCTGGCGCGGCACCTGGGGCAACTCGATCAGATCGTCGTTTCTGGACGCAATATCCCCGCCGTGGAACCCTACGACCGCGTGACCCTCACGGTGCCCCAGGCGGGCATCAACATGGACGCCATGCTGACCGCCAACACCTGGCGCCTCGGACACCAATCGGGCGGCGGCATGCAGGCGACATACTCGCGGTGGTATGGCGTGGGGGGCTAACTGCGCGCGTCTGCGCGGGCGCGGGCGAGGGCAAAAGAGAGCAAAGGGGCGTAGCGTGAAACTGGCGACGAGCGTGGGCGCGGGCGGCACCGCGCAGCACGGCAAGAGCAAGGGCAGGCCAGCGGCGGGGGCGCTGACGGCGGAGGCGTTGATCGCGCTCCTCAGCACTGACGCCCGCGCGCAGCAGGCGCTGGCGGGCCTGGTCATGCAGCAGTTGTTGCAGGGGAACTTCGCCGCGCAGGTGGTGCGCGCGAGCGCGCAACTGGCCAGCGCCAGCCGGGCACGGGGGCCGGGCACACGCCTCGCGGGCACCGTCTCGACGCTCGCGGGCGCGATCACCGGCCCGACGCCCGGCAGCGCGCCCTGCGTCGCCATGGTGTTCCTCCAGGGCGCAGCGACGGCGGTGGCGTGCTACGTGCCGCCGCACATCGTGTCGGACCTGGCGACGGGCCAGGACGTGTGGGTGGAACCGGTCAACGGCAGCATCTCCGACCTCATGATCGTCGCGGTGCGCGGGGAGACGGCGACGCCCGTGGCCGCGCAGGCGCTCACGAACGCCGCCACCGCACAGACGGCCGCGAACAACGCGCAAAGCACGGCCAATACCGCGCTCGCCGACGCCACCAGTCACAGCGGCAAGATGACGATGCTGGCGGCGCCGTACCAGTTCGCGAACGGCGTCAGCATCACCACCGGCGGGACGAGCTACACCATGACCGGCGGCTCAACGGGCGTGCCCACCGACGCCCGTGCCGTGCTCATCAACGGCTATCTCACCGGCGCCGCGACCGAGGATGCGCTCCTCTGGTATCCCAACGCCGGCGGCACGGGCCAATTCGTGTGGACATTCGGCTACACCCAGGTCGTCAGCCAGTACACCGCGGGCCAGGGCTGGGTGGGCGTGGATGCGAGCGGTGACCTCAAGGTGGTCGCCAGCAATGGCGCCTGCACGCTCACCGCGTGGATAGTGGGGTATCTGGAATGAGACGCCCCGGCGACGGCACCGCCGATGGCACCGCCGATGGCACCGCGCGCCAGTCCGACTCCGCTGGCCACGTGCCGTGTTATACAATACAGGCGAGTCACATCGGGTGAGGGGAAAGGGTGAGGGGATGTTGATTCCATTCAAGGGTGTGGCCATGCCCAGCGGGGCTGCGGGTGTGGCGATGCCCGCGACAGCCGAAGCCGCCGCGACGGCGGGCACCGCTGGGCAGCAGCGCCAGCGCGACGCTATGCGCCTGTTCCTCCTGGCGCTGATGTGCGTCTACGGCGCGTTTGGCGTGCTCTTCCTGCTGGTCCCGACGCGCCTCTCCGCGACGCACGCGGGGGCATGGTTCACTGCGTCTGGGCCGGCGGCGCAGCTCTGGGGCGCGGCGTTCCTGGCGGCGGCGCTGATCGTTGATGCGAGCCTCATCTGGCCCATGTTGCCGCGATTGCGCGCCGCGGGGGTGTTGGCCTCGCTCTTTGTCGGCGGGGCATGGATGACGGCGGGCGCGCTCATCGCGTTCTTCTACGGGGCTGACCCCACCCAGCCGACGCTCTGGCTCTGGGCCATCTTCGTGATCGCCTTCGTGGAGGTGCATCTGGGCGCGCCAGCGAAGGAGGTGCGCGGGGCGCTGGCGGAGATGCCGCGGGTGCTGGTGACGGGCGCGCAGGGCATCGGCGGGACGGCGGCGGGCGCACCCGGCGGGGCGGGGAGTGGCGGCGGCCAGGAAAGCGCGTAGGCGCCGCGCCCCACCTCCCGCTCCACCCCACACCCGAAGACGCATGACACGAAGACGAGCGAGCGCAGGCACAGCAACACACCGGCTTGGGAAGGCGACGGAGCGAACATGGCAGCATTGGGCTGGGTGATTGCGCTGCTCACGCCGCTGGGGGGGATCGCGGCGATGACGATGCCGGGCGCGCTGGGGGCGTACAACAGTTGGCGCATGCGCGTGCTCACGGCACGGCAGACGCAGGCGTCCGAGCGCAGCGCGTCCGCGCAAGAACTCTCCGCGCTCAACACGGCCTTGCGCGCGGAGAACGCGCACCTGGCCGATGAGAACGAGCGCCTGAGCGCGCAGGTCGTGAGCCTCACCGCGCACGTGGTGGCCCGCCGGGAAGCCGCGGCCACCTCAGAGCGCGCAGCAGAGCGCGCAGCAGAGCGCGTGCGGCCGCTGGTAGACCCGTCCCTGGCCGCGCGCACAGAGACCCTGGCCGAGCGGGCGGGGGAGCGGGCCGCGCAGGCGGGGGCGTCGCGGACAACGGCGACCGGCGCCCCGGCGCGGGCGCAGTCGCGACTGCGCCCGCCGCGTGGGGTGAAGGTGCGAGCGGGCACAAGAGCGAAAGGGCGGCGATAAGCACATGGCGATCCATCGACTCCCACCGCAAGACCGGTGGCCGCGGTGGCTGGGGCGCGCGCAGGAACGGCTCGCGGGGTGGGGAGAGGCGCTTCAGGAATGGCTTCAGGTGGCGCGGCGACCGCGTGTCCCACTGGCGCCCCTGGCGCCAGATGCCCCAGGGGCGCACAGCCTGCCGCTGCCCACGCCCACGCCCTCGCCGATCTACACCCATGTCGCGCACCCGCACACCCCGCGCAATGTCAACGCGGTGCATGCGGCGGAGCATGCGGACGGCGGGTTCAATATCCGGCTCGCCGTCTGGCTGACGAAGCACACCGGCACGATGGCGTGCGCGTACCTCTTCGCCGGCATCGGGCTGGGGTCGCTCATTGGCGTACTGACGGGCAACGTCCTGCTCGCCGCCGTCTTTGGCAGCCTGTCGAGCTATTTTCTCCAGCTCGTGTTTTTGCCCGTCCTGCAAGTCGGCTCGAATGTGCTCAACCGCCACGCGGAATTGCAGTCCGATGAGATGTTCGCCACGACCCAACGCACCTACCATGACATCCGCCAGGCGCAAGAGCATCTAACCGCGCAGGACCACCGCATCCTCGCACTGGAAGCCGTCAACGCGCGCCAACTCGCCCTGCTGACCACGCACGGCGCGCAGCTCGTGGCGTTGCTGGCGGCCGTGGGGGCATCAACGGCCGCCAGCAATGGCGCCGCAGAGGCGCCCGTGGCCGCGTCATCTCCCGCACCGCCGGCCGCGACGCGCCGTCTCCGCCCGTCGCGGGCAACAAGGAGCGCCCCAGCCGCATCGTAGCGAACCGGGGCGCTGGCCATCGTGCTCGGGTATCTCACGCGCGCTGGGCATCGATCTCCGCGCTGCTCACCACCGGCGAGAGCCGCCCCTCAGCGGTGAGCAGCCCTTCCGCGGCCAGCGCGCCATGCACCGCCGCGAGCACGCCCAGGAGCGTTTCTTCGAGCGCCGCCACGGGCACGGGCCGCATGCGCTGCTCCTCCAGCCAGTCTCTAAGGCCATCGAGGGCCTCGTGCGCGACCACAACCTTGCGCGGGTCCGGATTCCCGTGGACGACCATGGCCCCCTGGTAGCGCCGCGACGCCTGGCGCACGCGCAGCAAGGTGGCCGCCATGAACGCGGCGCCGCCCGCGAGGTAAGGCGCCGGCGGGGCGGGTGGGGTCAGGCGAATGGCGGCGGTGGAGTCTAAGAGCGTCACATACGCCCCCTCATCGCGCAGCGCGAGCGTGGGGTCGCCGGAGTAGGGATAGAGGCCGTTGAGGAGCGTCACCAGGCGCGAGACGCTCAGGCGCTCCTGCGCGACGTAGCGGGCGACCAGGATGCGCTCCCGCTCATCGGCGACGCGCTCAGCGAGATAGCGCACGTGCGAGAGCTTGAGCACCTCGACGGCCAGCAGCTCGCGGATGGCCTGCGGCTGGCGCGCCGCCTGAATCAGCCGTGCGACGTAGGATTGGCTGGGCGTCTCGTTGGTTTCCTCATCGCGGGCGAGGTGGGCGGCCACCTGCGATTGCGCGTACGACCACGGCGCGGCGCACAGCGTGGCCACCACATCGCACTTCTGGAGCAGCGTCAGCCGGCGGTGGAGCTGGTGGCCCGTCAGCACATAGAGCAGCAGCTCGCCTTCGTCGCGTACCGGCGGAATCCGAATCTGCGCTTGCGTGGTGCGCGCCAGACGCATCGCCGCGAGCACCGGCAGATCGGTGTAGACGTGGTAGACGGGCAACGCGCCCGCGCCGGCGAGTTCGACGCTCTCGCCAGCGGCGGGCAGGCACAGGAACGGCGCGGGCTGGCGGCCCAGGCTGCCCAGCGCCTCGTACGCGCGGCGCACGCCCGTGGGGTCGCTCTCCGGGTCATAGCCCGCGAAGAGCACGCACGACGGGGCCTGACGGAGCTGCGCGAGCGCCACCGCGAAGACGCCTTCCACCAGCGGGCCAGGCAGGGCACCGCCGATGAGCGTGCCCAGCACGGTGGTGGTGACGGTGCCCGTGCTCACCTCCAGCGAATCCGGCGCGACGGGGGCGGGCCGCGCGGCCGCGCCGGGCACGAGCGCCACATCAGCGAGAGACATCCACTCCTGAGCCGCCATGATACGCCTCCTCCTATGCCGCCAGCGCGGCCACTTCCTCGGCCAGCGCCAGGTACGCCCGCGCGGCCGCATCACGCGAATCGAGATGCCACGCCGGCACGCCCTGGCCGGTCGCGCGCGGGATGACGGGCGAATTGGGCACGTAGGCGCATTCCGGCAAGAGCGCGAACCGGCGCAAGCCCGCGCGGTCGATCTCGCCCAGGAACGCGCGCGCATCCTCCTCCTGATCGGGCAGCACACGCGAGACGAGAATCCCCGCGAGCTGCGTCTGCCCCGTCAGGCCCGCCTGTGCGCGATTGGCGTTGTTGGTGGCGAGTCGGCGCATGAAGCGTTTCAACCCCTTCACCGCCATCGGCTCGACGACCACCGGCACGATGACGGCGTGCGCGGCCATGAGCATGGCGTCGTTCAATGCATCCCAGTTGGCGCCGGGGTCGAGAATCACCACATCGCAGTCGGCGCAATGCTGCGAGAGGAGATAGGGCAGCACCTGCGGGAACGTGGCCACCGGCTGGCGCCCCTGCGCCAGCGCGAACGCTTTGGGCGCGGTGTACACCTCGTCGGCGCCCAGCACCAGATCGAGGCGCCCTCTGAGGGGCAGCTTGTTCACGCGCTCGGTGGCGGCGGCGAGACCGCGCGCTGGCTCACGGAGCGCATCGAGCACGCTCGCGCGGCCGGGCGCCACATCGCCGTAGAGCGCGTCGGTGAGGCAGGCGTCGGTATCGAGGTCGATGAGGCGGACGCGCATACCACTCTGCGCGAGCGCGTAGCCCAGGTGCAGGGCAGTGGTCGTCTTGGCGACCCCGCCCTTGAGGTTGACGGTGGCCAGTACGTAGGGCATTGCGGTGTCCTCTCTAAGGGGCACGTAGAACGCGGATGTGTTCTATGCGGATACGCAGACGACGGGTTAGCTCGCCAGGTCGTAGAGGCCGCTGTAACGCGAGCGGCGGGGCTGGCGCCCGGCGGGCACGCCCGCGCGCTCCGGGCGGCGCAGCGCGGGGAGGCCGCCGCGCACCTGTGCCGCCCTGTCCCCGACCGCCGCGACTAGACCCGCGAGCGAGAGCGGGACGCCACTCCCCGCGCGGGCGCTGGCGAGCGCGGCCCAGCGGGCCGCCACGAAGTCGGGGTAGCGGTCACTGCCCGGCAACGGCCGCGACGCCGGCGGCAGGGGCGAGAGCGCACGGGCGAAGAGGCTGCCGCCAAGGGCGCTGGCTGACCCGACTTGGGGCAGATCGCCCGCCCACGGCGGGGCAAGGTCAGGCGTCACATAGGCGGCCGCGTAGGCGGGGTGGCTGGCATCAAGGACAGCGGGGGCGGGTGTAGTGGCTGCGACGGCTACCGTGCGGCCAGCGAGCGCGCCCGCCACCCGACGCGCGCCACCCGCGCGGAGGGCGTTCAACTCGATGCGGTGCCGCGCCGTCTGCATCTTGCGTGCGTGCTCATCCTCGGCATCTTCGAGCGCCACCTGCGGGGGCTGATACTGCGCGAAGCCCCAGGCGATGCCAATGAGGGAGACTGACGCCGCGATGACGAGCTGTGTCGGTGTGATCGGCACCTGCGCGGAGAGACCCATCCACGAGAGAATCATCGCGTCCACCTTGTTGAAGGGCACGTTGCCGATGCGATCCACGAGGCCGGCGTAGAACTCGACGAACGCGAAGAGCCACATCAGCGTGAAGGCGAAGAGCGAGAGCACGCGCCGCCCGCGGTCCCAGAGTGCCTTGGTGGACACGGAGCAGAGCACCGTCATGCCACCGCACAACCCGCCGACCACGGCGGTCGCGGCGAAGGCGGCCAGGGAGAGGATGCGGCTCTGCCCCGCGCCACCGTAGCCCAGGCCGGTGGTCAGGAACTGCGCGATGATGAAGCCGCTCGCGAGCACGAACGCGGCCATGAACACGTGCCGCTGTAACGTCACCCACCAGGCAGGGAGCACCTCAGTATCGTGAATGGTGGGGCGCATGGGGGGTGTGCTGGACGGGGATGCGCCAGGATTGGCCATGTCAGTCCTCCTAAATGGCTGACGTGGGCGCCCGGATAGGTTCAACGTCCACCGGTCGCCTCTTTTGTATCTTGCGGTCTATTGACTGCCAATGGTATGATAGCAGCAGTAAGCGTAAAACACAAGTGTAGTGACTACGAATGGTAAGAGAGGGAGATATGCCGACATATCATGGCGACCCGGACCTGCTGTGGATTGCGGAGGTGGCGGAGCAGTACGGACCGTCGCGCTCAACACTGGACCGGCTCATTGCCGAGGGCAAGCTCCATGATGTGCGCTTCGAGGGCGACCGGCGCATCTTCTTGCGACGCTCTGAGGTGGATATTGTGCTGGGCAGGCCCATCAAAGATGTGCCAGGGCGTGAGAGCAGCGCGGGGTAGAACAAGTGCTCAAGGGGGTAACACATGTTACCCCCTTGACGTGCAGGAGGTGTGTATGGGCAATGAGATGGTGCCTGACGCTCGCTATCTGCCGGTCATCCTTGAAGAGTGGGGCATCACCGCGCACTGGGTCTTCGCGGAAGACGGTGGCAAGTACCTCGCCATTCGCGCCCAGTGCGAGGAACTGGGCGTCGCGCCAGGGCGGCAACTTCAGCGCATCACCGACACTGAAGACGATCACTACGCTGCCCCCGGTGCTCTGCGGAAGTTCCGAATCGAGACACCAGGCGGCCGGCAGGTTGCGCGGTGCTTGCGCAAGGCAGAAGCCGCCTGGTGGATTGCCTCGATTAGTCCGCAGAAGCTCAAGCCGGCATTGCGTGGGCAGATGGAGCGCATCCGCGCGGCCATTCTGATGTCCGCTGATCGCATTGTGTGGGGCGACATGACCAATGTGCGGGCTGTCGCCACTATCGCGCCACACGGCGGGAATGTCCATGTAGGCGGGTGCCCGCGCTGCCACACACCGCTGATATGGGTGATGCGCCCAGGCGACATGCATCTTGAAATTGCAGAATAAGGGTGTAAACAGCATGGCCAATGACGCGAGCGGCATCTACGCCATTCAGTGTTCTGCTACTGACCGGGTATACATCGGCAGTAGCCGCCAGTTGTATAAGCGGCTGGCCCAGCACCGGCGCCAACTTGAGAGCGGTCGGCATATCCGCCGACAGATGCAGGGCGATTGGGATGCCTATGGGCCAGACGCCTTCACCTTCAATCTGGTGGAGCAGACGCCGCCCGACGATCACTCACTTGATGCCGCCGAGACCCGGCACATCCGTGCTGCCGGCGCTAGGGCGTACAACTATGGTGATAGCGCGGGCCGGCTGAGCACGGAACCTGCCTGCCCGGCTCGGTTGCGCTCAGCCAATATGAGGGAGGTCGCACTGCTGCTCACCGAGGCGCTTGATGCGTACATGGAACTCAATCGACTAACCCTGCGCATTGAACATGCCGTGCGGCGCCTCTATGCGCCGGAATGGGTAGCCACCCTGCCGCCATTGCCTACGCTGCCCGACAGCGGTGTGGTGGCGCTACCAGATGACTACTTCGCACTGGCTGACGCCGTGCAGCAATGGCAGGACATGGTGACTGCGCGCGAAGCCGCACTTGCCTGACGATGCGCGCATCGCCAGTCATGAGCGATTCATGCTCGCCCTGGAAGATCGCCTGGGGCGCGTCGAGGAACGCATCCAGGTGCCAGACGAGTAATAGCCCGCGCGCCAGCCGAGGGCGCCCTCGGCTGGCGCGTCCTTCCCGGTGCCGCCGTCATCGCCCGCCTGCGTCTCTGGCGCGCCCTCTGCATGCTCCCTTGGCACCAGCATGAGGCGCGGCGGCCAGCGCAATCCGGTGCGCGTATAGGTGACGGTGAGGCAGCGTCGGCGCAAGATCGTCCACGCCAGCGGCCCGAAGAGCCAGGAGAGCCACGGGTTGACCGGCATGCGCCCGAACTCAGCGAAGCGCGCCGTCCAGCCCCGCGCCAGCCGCCGGGGGCGGTCGGCGGTGAAGCGGCGCACGGCCTCCGGCTCGCGGTAGACCACGCGCAAGAGGTAGCGCGGCTGCCCCATCGGCCCCACTTCCGCCGCGCACCACGCACAGCGCCCCGGCGGCCGCGCACGCATGCGGTGGCGACACGTCGGGCACGTGTAGGGCACAAGGCCCAGGCGCTGGGCGAGGATGGGCGGCACAAGCACGGCGCACTCCAAACCGTTCCGCAAGATGGCGCGGCCCCGGTGGCAACCATCTGGAGGTGCCACCGGGGCGCATGAGCGACAATAAGGGCCGGGCGCATATGGCGCGTGGGCATAGTTATGGCGCGCGCCATAACCCCGCGTTTGCGCCTAGGGGAGCGGACGCCCTTCGCGGCGGCGCTGGGCACGGTCGCGCCACTCTGCCCACTCGCCCACGGCGAAGATGCTCGCGAGGGCGAGCGCCACCACTCCTCCCAAGCATAGCAGCACAGCGGCTTGCGCGCTCGGTGGAGGCGGTTGCGCTACGGTTGAGATGCTGGCAAGCGCGAGGGCAGTGTGGGGCTCGGGATGCGCTCCGTTTCGGTGGGGCCTATGGCGCGTGCCATATCCGTATGCACCCTAGCGACAAGGGCAGCGGCGCCGGAATATTCCCCGCCTTGTGCAAGTTATGGCACGAGCCATAACCACTCATTCGCGCCATACCCGCTCGGTTAGTTGTGGCCCGGCGCGTCGGCCTCGGCCGCGTCGGGATCGCCCGCGCGTGGCCGGTACGGCACTAACGCCCCGAATGGACGCCGCGCGTGTTCCGGGCACAGGAACGCTGGTGGGCGGTGCGGGCGCGCACCCACATCACCCGCTGGGGGCACGGGGTGCGCGCAATCGTAGCAGACCTCGCGCGGGCACCGCACCGCCGTGGCGAGTGGCGCACCTGGCGCGAGATCGGGGGGCGCAGCGTCATCGCCCGCGCGCGGCGCGTCCTCGGCGCCATGCGCACAGCGGACCAGTTCGTATGTATGCGCGCGGCACCACTGGCACACATGACGGTAGGGGTCGGGCGGGTGCGTCGCTGGCCCACTCACGAGCACGGCCAGGAGGGCTAGGAGGGCACTGGCAGCCGCGCCTAACAGGGCACAGGCGGCGGCGGCCAGGAGGATATCGGGCAACATCGGGCATCCACTCCGTTTCGCGTGGGTGGATAGCGCCCGGCCAACGCACCTGCGCGGCCAGGCGAGCACGGGGCACAACGAACGATGATCTATCGCGCCACGCCGCGAACGTGGTGCGCGCAGGGCGAACGGAATCAGGGGCGCGGGCGCTGCGAGGGGCGTACCGGTCGGCAGGCGCGCCAGGTGGCCCAGACCAGCCACAGGAACGCCAGGGCGAAGCCGGGCACCGTGAGCGCTTGCAGCACCGCCCAGGGCAGTGCGACAACGGCCACCGCGCCCAAGAGCACGCTCAGGCACAGGACAATGGCCACGCCTGCCACACGGGGCGAGCCAAGCCAGCGCGCGAACAGGGACAGCGGGCGCATCGGGGTCACTCCTTGGCTGGCGATCTTGCCAGCGAGCGAATCGGCGGGAACGTAGAATGGGTGGGCACGGTGACATGCTCCCCATGGCTGAAGCCGGGGGTGTTGATAGGACTACGTGGTCGCGGTCGGCGCGGCGGCCACTTCCGGCCACTCGCGCACGCGCAGCCCGATAGGCCATTCTTCTGGGATGCCACCATGCGCATCCTTAGAATGGTGTGCTTTCGCCCACACCGTGCCCATTTGCTTTACAAACGACCTGACGCCCGTATAGGCGCACGCCTGCACGATGCTCCAGGCCCACTCATGCTCCATTGGTCGTGCCTGCGCTCCCGATTCGCCGCCGATGATGACCCAGGAGAGTCGCTGCATAGGGGCCAGGCCGAAGCAAAACGGCGTGCCGCCGGTATCGGCGCGCGAGGTCCGGTATCGGCCTTTGAGCGCATCCAGGTAGTAGTCCGTATCGCCGCGATAGGGTATCGTTGTCAGATCCACTGGCCCTAGCAGTGGCTCACAACTCAAGAACCTGACCGCCGCTGGCGTTTCCAGTAGCAGCGGGATGCGCTCGTCAGCCGCATCTTGATTCTCAACACTGACGCCCAGCCAGACGTTCGGCAGTGGCGGCTTGCCAGACACTTTGCCGCCGCCGAGTGGGCCATACATCTGATCGAGCGCCCAACGCATGCGCTCAGGGCGTTTGGAGAGAATCTGGTAGGTGTGCTGCGGCGTGCGCCACATCGTCATCCACACCTGGCGAATGAAATCAAGTGGCACATCCTCATGGAAGAGGTCGGACATGCTGTTGACGAAGACGCGGCGCGGCTTGCGCCAATGGAGCGGTAACTCCAGCCGTTCAGGCATCAACTGGACGTGCCCCGGCCCCGTCCAGAACGGCTTGTGATACTGGACAGGCGCATTCGACCACGTGCCGCGCTTCCACGCCAGATAGCGGCGGTTATGGGTGGTTGCTGCATAGCAATGGTCACAGCCCGCGCTGACGTGATCGCATCCGACGATTGGATTCCATGTCGCGCCTGCCGTGGTCGTACCATCCGCGTTCTCTGTAGCCGTCCACTGGATGCCTGTCTTGTCCCCCATGTCGCTCCACCTTTCCCGGCGCGCTCTACGCGCCGTAGCGCCACGCGCGCTCTTCCGCTGTCTCGCCGCGCATCCGGGCCAGCGCACCTTCGATAGCGGCGCCCACCGCCAGCACGGGCGCGGCGACCACGAGCGCGCAGAGCGCCAGCAGCACACGAATCCGTCGCATCATTGGGCCTCTTCCCAGGGCAACGCACCCGCCAGAGGCAGTGCGGCGATAGGCGCCGCGTCCTCTGCTGTCGCGGGCACATGAATCTCAGCTCGGAATCCATGTCGGCGCCATAGGTCTGGCTGTAGCCCGTGCGGGTGCGCACCTAGGGGAGAAGCACCCAGTCCGGCTCAGGGTGCCGCGCGCGTAGCGCCACGTAGATGTCCTGTGCTTTCACCGTGCCCTCCCCATTCCCGCCGCCGTCCAGCGCGAACCAATATTCCCGTTTGGGCTCCCAGGGCCGCGTCTCGCGCCCAGGATTCTCTTGCGCGAGCGTCACCCGGCAGCCACAGAACCGGCACGTCACCACCGCGCCCGCGACCAGAGTCGGCACCCCCGCGCGCGAGGGACAGCCGAGACAGCGGTAGCGCCACTGCGTTTCGCCGCCGAAGTATTCCTCGCGGTAGAGTGGGGACCGCCGCCGCTGGGCTGGCGTGGGTGCGCGCTTGCTCATGGATTACCGCCCGCGCTCTCGGGCGGGGAGCGCCGCTCGTCGCGCTCCGTGATGCGGCGCAAGAGGCGCGCGAAGTGCACCAGGTAGCGCATCGGCACCTCGACGCGGTGCTTACCCGTTGCGGTCTGTGTGCGACGCATCACCGGCACGTCGGCCAGCAGGCACGCCGCCACGAGATCATCGGCCTCGCGCTCGCTGCCCAGCTCGGCGCCGTAGGTGTTGTTGATCGTATGCTCGCGCTCGTTGTCGTACTCGGGCGCCCCACCGCTCATGTTACTGGTCATGGGCGCGCCTACCTCGCCTTCTGGCCGCAGTGGGTACACTGGCGCGTCCAGCCCCCGCGCCGTGGGTGGAGCGGGATGTCACACCACTCATGGCGGTGGCCGCGCCCCGGCAGACAGGCGCGCCCCGCGTCGATGCACGCCCCGCAGCGTGCGCCCCACAAGATGACAGCCATCTGCAAGCAGATGCGGCACTTGCGGACCGTCGCGCCATTGTAGAGTCGCGTCATTGTCGCGCCCATGCGTGCCTCCCTTTGCCTCATTCTCTCTCGACTCGCGCTCGCGCCCTAGCAGCGCGGCCCCTACATGGCCCGGCTTACCCGGCTTAGTAGCGCAGGGTATGGCGCCGCGCGCCGTCATGCGCGCAATACCAGGCATGCGCGCGGTCCGTGGTGAGATACCCCATCGGATGCCGGCAGCGGCACGACGGGCAGTAGGGATGCCACCAGACGCGCCAGCCCACCGGCCCATTCCAGGGGCCACCACGCGAATGGCTGCCGGTGTAGGCGCGCCCGCGGTCGAGCTTCACCGGCAGTCGATAGGCCAGACGGCGTACGCGCCGGAGCCACCACTGCATGTCGTGCCTCCCTTATCCCACTCGTATTATCGCACATATCACACAACGTGGCACGAGGGGCGACGGTCACACTCTCGCGTACCGTATACCCACTCGTCTGCGTGGTAGAATGTAGGACGAGCCGAGGGCGCGGGCGGTCACAGGGGAGACGCAAGACAGTGCGCAAGTGCGCGAGGGCGACGGGAGGCGTGGCGGATGACTGAGCTATTGTGCAGGGGGCTGGCCGGTGGAACAGTCTCCGAGTTCTTCACCGATGACACGATCAAGGGGAGCAACGGCCAGCCGCTGGTGATCGACGGCGCGTGCGGGCCCAACACGGTCTACCACGCGCTGTGCGTGCGCGACGGCGTGGCGCCCGCCGAGGCCGGATTCCAGACGTTCCTGCGCACCATGCGCGCGGACGGCTATTGCTCGCTCACGGGCATCGCCACCATGGCGCAGCTCGTGGCCTACGCGCAGCGCCTGGGCCTCGCGCTCGCGGCGTCCCAGCCGTGGACCGGCGCTGATCAGACGGCGGCCGTGCAGCGGCTCCTGGATGCGCACGCGGGCACCGACCCGGTGGTGTTTCAGACATCGGTGGGCCAGGCCCTCCATGACGCGCTGACCGATACTGGCGAGCGCGCCGTCGATCTGCAAGTCCACTTCATCCTCGTGGTGGGCCAGCATCAGGGCGGCTATTCCGCACACGCGGGCCGCGAGCTGCCCGCCGGGTACTGGTGTCCCGAACGCCATGCCCGAGCGGGGCGCGGGGGGGGGGTGGGTGGGCTTGGGGTGATACCCCTGCGCACCCGCCACG
>VFSW01004621.1_pt1 | contig 20516 bp, 17 predicted proteins | sample 5358111 | NCBI WGS metagenome assembly VFSW01 (sample SAMN11554181, study PRJNA540505) | mine drainage metagenome | isolation source: sediment from site ElyBrook_90M | place: USA: Ely Copper Mine, Vershire, VT | collected 2017
CGCGGTTGCATATTGGTCAGCATGGCCGCGTCGTAGGTCCAGGTGGTGACGTATTCGAGGAGACCCGGATCCAGTGTGCCATCCTGGTTGTCATGCGGGGGCAGGGTGTCGCCGTCGTTTTCATTGGGATCGAGAATGCCGTTCAAATTGGCGTCTTCGCCGTAAAGCAGGTCCATGTTCATGCCAAAGACCATGCGCAATTCCTCAATGGTTTCGTAATTGGTATTCTTGGAGGTGTAGGGCGGCTGCTGGGTCGAATAAGTTTCAGTTTTTGCGCCGTCGGTGCTGGGAGTGGTGTTGGTGGTCCGCCAGTCGTAGATGGCCGCCGCAAGGTTCGAGGTCATTTGCGGCAGGTTTCCCAGTTGGCCGGCGTTGCAATGGTTGAGATTCAGTTTTGAAGCCTCGTCAATCAGCCCCCACACCGGGTGATCGCCTTGCGGGGCGGATTGCGAGTCGTTGGTGTCCCGTCCGATTAGCCAAAAAGTCGCGTCGCCCACCTTGACGGCGTCGGCGCGAAAATTCTGGGGATCAGGCAGCATATAGGGTTGGGAAAGTGTCGCGAGAAGATTGCTGACATAAGCGGCGCCGCCCTCGATTGCCTGTTCGGCCTGAAGACTGGACACGTAATTGTCCGCAGCCTTCAATTCCATCGACATGGAATGAGCGAAATAAAGAGCCAGGCTTATCATGCCGAATGTCACCCACAGAACAATAATGAGCACCGACCCGGCGGCGGGGCTCACTCGCGGCAATCCCGGACCGGCGCGGGAGGCGCCGGGAACCGGCAGACGGGACGCGTGGCCTGCGGCATGGCTTGAGAAGCGAAAGGTCATTGCATGCCGGTGGTTAGGTTGGTGTTGACCAGGATGTCCATTGGCACGACCAATTCCAGCGGCTGGTTCTGCGCCGCCAGCCCGTTGTTTTGCGCGGCCATCTGGATTTGCACTTTGATGGCCGTCGGCAAATTGGTCTGCTGCGTGGTGTCCCAAATGGTTTGCCATTGCATGCCGTCAAAAAAGAGGAATGTGACGCTTTGCACACCGCTTAGAAGGACTTGCTTTTCTTCCGGCAACTCGGGCTGCGTCACAGGCAACAGGTTGCGCGTGATGGCGCGCACGAGGTCCTGGCCGTTGCCGGTGCGATTGGTCGGCGCCGTCAGGGCGTAATCAATTTTCTGCACATTTCCCCACGGGACAATCCCGTCCAGTTGGGCGGTGGAAGTGTAAAAATCCGGTCCCACCTGGCCCGGCAGCGAGTTGGTGGGATTGTCGGTTTGCAGCGGGCCGAAGAATGTTCCATTGGTGGCATAGACCAGGTTGGCCAAATCATGCTGGATGGAGGCAAGCGCCTGCTCAATCGGCAGCGAGCGTTCCAGCGCGTCAGTGGTGGTGTTGCGCAAATGAACCGCGGTGTAAAAAACAGTGTTGACGGCCACGAGCACAATCGCGCAGACGCTCATTGCGATGAGAATCTCGATTAGCGTGAAGGCCGCGGGGGCGCGGCGGGATTGGAGGGCGATTTGGGGCGTGGATTGCAACCGCGCGCGGGATTTTGGCGAGACGCCAAAATCAACCGGCGGGCAGTCAGTATTGTTGATCTCTGCACCGCTCGCGGTGCTGCCGGTTCCACCCATCCGCAAACGTCGCCTGTTGCGCTTTACGCCATCCGCCTCCGCAAGGGTGGAGCAGACCTCCGGCCTGCTACGGCGCGCGTCTCGCGCGCCCCGGGCCGGGACGGCCAAGGCGACTGGCGGCCACGCATGACCTTGGGCCGGCTGAGCAAGTAGGCTTTTTGTCCGTCGCGCGCTCATAATGTGTTTTGGGCGATGAGGGTGCTCAAATGCACGTCGTACGTCCTTCCCTGGGCCGGAAAACTAACTGTGACGGTGGCTTGCAGCATCGGCGTGGTTGGGTCCTGCGTCCACAGCTCCGTTTTCACCGACCAACTATAAGTCAAGGCGCCGTCCTGGACCGTGCCGTTTTGGCCGGAGGACTGCAATTGGTTTTCGACTTTCATTTCATTCAAAACTTTGTTGGCGATGCGGCCCGCCACCGCTTTGCGCTGGCCCACCTCGCCGGCCAGGCTTGCAATGCGCAACCCATCGACGGCGATGGGAATGACGATGGCCATGAACATCATCGCCGCCAGGGCTTCGGCCAGGGTGAAACCGGCCCTGGCGCGTTTAACGGCTGGCAACGCCGCCGGAGCCGGTTTGAATTTCATATCGCAAATGGGTGGGCGTTTCGACGATGCGAATCAGGTCATCGGCGCCCTCCCGGAAAAAGACGGTTTGCGGGCTGGACTCGCTGATGAACCCGTCGGGTTGAAAGCGGATGGTGGGCAGCGCGATCGTCGCATTGGGCGTCGCCTGGGTCCAATAATTGGAGCGTGTCAAGCTGGCGATGGACGGCGGAGCCGAGACGGATACTTCCACGTCCGAATCCACAGGATAGGAAATCAAGCCGTCCTGGCTCTCTGTAAAACCGGATTGGGCCTGCAAACCGTAGGTGCCCAGGCGCGAATTAACCCATAATTCCATCGGCAATCCCTCGGAAATGGCGCGGCTTTGGCCATAGCGCGTCAAGGCCAGGAACCGGCCGGCTTCGTTTTCGAGCACACGCCCGTGGAAAAAGCCTTTCAGCGAGGGGAACACCAGGCCGAGCACGATCACCATCATTGTCATAACAACAATCAGTTCGATGAGCGTGAAGGCGGCGCGGGGCCGGTCCTTATCGCTTTGTGGTTGTCCAATTGCAGATTGCATCGCTGGTTCCGTCGGGCGGTCCCAATGACATGAGATCGTAGCCGCTTGGGTTGTGTTTGCCGGGGCAGTCATAGACGTAAGGGCGATTCCAAGGATCCATGGGCACGTCTTTTTGCAGGTAAGGTCCGCGCCAGTTCTGCGCGTCGCGCGGTTTATGCACCAGCGCGTCCATGCTTTTGCCTCGGGGATAAAATCCGTTGTCCACTTCAAAGGCGTCCAAAGCCGTGCCAAAAGTTGCAATCTGGGATTTGGCCGCCGATTCGCGCGCCTGCTCGGTGCGCCCCGAGAGTTTTGGCAAAACGATTCCGGCCAGAATGGCCAGGATTGCCAGCACCAGCAATAGTTCAACCAGCGTGAAGCCGCCCTGACCGCGCCGGCGCTGGTTGCGGTTGAGATTTATGGGTTTCATAAAGTTCCTTTTTATTCGTTACTTGATTTGATCTTGCAGGCTGAAAAAGGGGAGGATCATGCCGATGAAAATGGTGCCAATAAAGGCCGCGATTAAAAAAAGCATCAGCGGCTCGGCAAGGGCCACAGCCGTCTTTAGGTTGCGATCCAGGTCCGTCTCCGTCACGTTGGCGATGCGGACCAATTCCACGTCCAGCTTGCCGCTCTCCTCGGCGACGGAAACCATTTCGAGAACGGAAGTGGAGAACAACGTGCGGCATTCGGCCAGGCTGTCGCCCAGTTGCCCGCCCTCCTTGACGCGGTCGATGGAATTGGAAACGGCGTCAACTAGAATTTGGTTGCCGATGGATTTGCGGGCCACGTTCAAGGCCTGGACCAGCGGAACTCCGGCGCTGAGCAGCGTGCCCAGCATCCGGCAAAAACGCGCCATGGCAAACTGGCTCAGCAGCGGCCCGACGATCGGCAGGCGCAGCACCAGCCCTTCCCATCCGCGCCGGCCTTTTTCGGACATCATCCAGCCGCGAATCGTAAAGCCCGCGATGACGACGCCCGCCAGAATAAACAGGCCGTAGGAACGTATCCAATGGCTGCACCCGACAATAAGCTGGGTGATCATCGGCAATTGGCCGCCCAGCCCGGCAAAGATGCTTTGAAAGCGGGGAATGAAGAATGTCATTAAGAAAACAAGGACACCGATGGCCATCAACAGCAGGATGCACGGATAGAGCATCGCCGCCATCACTTTGCTCCGCAACTCCTTGTCGCGCGATTGGAAATCGGCAATCTGCGAGAGCACCAGGTCCAGAAAACCGCCCGTCTCGCCGGCTTGGACCATTGCGGTGTAAACCCGGGGAAAGGTTTCCGGCATCGTCGCCATCGCCTCGGCCAGCGCCACGCCGTCGACCACGCCGTCGTAAATCTTTTTCCAGGCGGCCGCCGCGGCTGGATTGGCGGATTCCTTGCAAAGAATGACCAGCGCGCGGCTCAGGGGCACGCCTGCGGCCAGCAAGCTGGAAAGGAGGCGCGTAAAATTCTCCAACATGCGCGGAGTCACTTTGTTGGAGCCGAACCGCAGGGAGAGGCCCCCGGAAGGAGGGCCGTTTTTATCGGCGGCTTTGCCGGACTTTTCGGCCAGGCTGATGGGCTTTAGGCCGCGATCCTCCATCTGCCGGAAGGCTTCCAAGCGGCCCACGGCCTCAAGCTGGCCCTCGGCGATTGCGCCGTTAAGCTGAAGTCCTTTGTATTGAAAAAGTGGCATGATAAATGCTTACTTCATTTCTTTCGCGTCACCATCGTCTCGGCAACGGTTTCCTCTTTTTTTGTCTCGTTGCCGAATGTTTGATCTTTTGTCACCCGCATCACCTCTTCCGGTGTCGTGGTTCCTTTGCGCACCAGCCGCCAGCCGTCGTCGCTCAAGCTGCGCAGGCCGGCGCGCACGGCCGCCTCGCGGATCTCGCCACTGGAACAATTCTTCAAAATCATCTGGCGAATTTCATTGTTCAGGTCCATCCATTCAAAAACGCCCTGCCGTCCGTGATAGCCGGTGTTCCGGCAGGCCCCGCATCCGACGGCGCGAAAGACGATCTGATCGGGGGCAAAGCGCAGTTGCTCCTTCAGGGCGGCTGTCGTGTCGGAGGTGTCCTCCGTTTTGCATTCCGGGCAAAGCACGCGCACCAGGCGCTGGGCCAGGACTGCCTCGAGCGAGGATGCAACGAGGTAGGGTTCCACGTTCATATCCACCAGACGCGTCAAAGCTCCGGGCGCGTCATTGGTATGAAGCGTCGAGAAAACCAAGTGGCCCGTCAGCGAAGCTTGCACGGCAATCTGGGCCGTCTCCTGGTCGCGAATTTCGCCCACCAGGATGACATCCGGATCGTGCCGCAAGATCGAGCGCAGGCCCCGGGAAAATGTCAGGCCGGATTTCTCGGAAACTTGAATCTGGTTGATGCCCCGCAATTGATACTCGATGGGGTCCTCAATGGTGATGATCTTGCGGACCGAGTCGTTGATGGCGCTGAGGGCCGTATAAAGAGTGGTCGTTTTACCGCTGCCGGTCGGGCCGGTCACAAGAATAATGCCGTGCGGCAGCGCCAGAATCCGATTGAACATTTTAAGCTCTTTCGGATCCATTCCCAATTGTTGCATCCCCAAAAGCGTCGCCTTCTGGCGCAACAGGCGCATCACGACGGCTTCGCCGTGGAGCATGGGAATGATGGAGACACGAATATCAACTTCGTTGTTGGCCAGCCGGATTTTGATGCGCCCGTCCTGGGGCAGGCGCTTTTCGGCAATGTTCAAATGGCTCAAAATTTTTACGCGCGAGACAATCGCCGGCTGAAACCGTTTGATCTGCGCCGGCACGGGCACTTCCTGGAGCACACCGTCAATGCGGTAGCGGATGCGCAACTCGTCCTCGAAAGGCTCCAGATGAATGTCCGAAGCGCGCAACTCAATGGCATCCGACAACACCTGGTTGACAAAGCGGATGATCGAGGCGTCCTCGGCGGCGCTTTCCAGGTTGCCGTCCTCTTCGCCATCTTCGTCCACCACCTGAAGCGGGTTGTCCTCGTCGAGGGTGTCAATGGTGTCGGCGCCCACGCCAAGGCGCTTTTTCATTTCGCGCCGGATGGATTCGGTCGGGGCGAGGACGTGTTTGATTCGCAACCCGGTCAAAGTCTTGAGCGTGTCCAGGGCCTGTGTGGCAAAAAGGCGGCTGGTGGCCACTTCCACGCTTCCATTGACCCGTTGCAAGGGCAGGAGTTCTTCCTTGAGCAAAATGCGCGCGGGAAAGAGCGAAAGCAATTCGCGATCGGGGTCAATGTCGTCCAAAGTCGTGAATCTCAGCCCGTATGATTTGGCCAGCCCCCCCCGCCCGCCACCTTCCGTCCCCCCCGGCGATTCCGCACACTGGGCGTGGGGGGCGGCCTGGATGCGCGCAGCCTGGGACGACAATTGACGGCCGGCGACCATGCGGCTGAGCAACTCGGCCACCGGCACAGACGGCTCGGCTGTTTTTACTTCGCTCATGTTTCCATTATTCCATCAAGCAACGGCGCGCTTATTTCAAAAGGCCGCCCAAGACGGCGACGGCTTCCCGCCGGGAGGTCAAAACCGACTTCAAATCTTCCTGGGCTTTTTCCAACGTGGCTTGTTTTGCCAGGGTATCGGCGCGGAACTTGGCGAGCTTGTCCTTTATTTCGGCGCTCGGGGCGTTGGCATCGATTGCCTTTTGAAGATCTTCGAAAGCCGGGCTGGGCTCCGGTCCGCGGCGCGGGCGCTGGGGTTGATCGCCATTGGCATTATCGGCATTGCGGGGCCGTCCGCCGCCAAACATTCCGCGCATTCGGTTGCCCATCAAAGCGCGTTCAGCTTCCATAACCGCGGTGATTTTGGCGGATATTGCGGTCCATTCGGTGTCGTCCTTGACATACATTTGCTCGCGATACGCATCCAGGCGCCGCTGCATCATTTGCTGGGGATCAAAATTCCCCCGGCCTTGTGCCAGGGCTGTTCCATTGCCAATCGCCACGCTTGCCAGACAGCCCGCCAGCACCAGTGCTTTATTTAAGTTCTTCATACGCTTTTCCAATCCTATATATAGTTTGAGGTTAACGCCATGTTCGGAATTGGATATTTTTCCCGCCCCGAATCATTGGTTCCTCATAAGCCTAGGCAACTACCGTGCCAACCGGCAAAACACGGGCTTCTCCCCTATAATCCATACTTGTGCGATGTATCCAACCCGCCAACTGCGCACAAGTTGCTCGCCGCCGTGCGCAATATGTGCGCGGGCCTTTATCCCGCCGTCCGTGTCCGTTTGTGTCCCGGCTGCGAGCATGGAACCGGCGTCTCGCCAAAATCACGTAGGCGGTCGCAGGCTGCGATTGAGCGCGCTTCCGTCCGGCAGAATGGATTCAAAAAACCATTTTGTCCGCGTAAATTCAATGGCGGCATAATTTTTCGTGACGCCCGCCGTGCGCTATGTTAAATGACAGGGGGATGTGGATTTAACTCGTAACTGCGGGAAATGCCCGCGATAACTTTGATGAATTTCAAAACTGCCCGTAATTGGCCCGCGCGCAAATTGTCCGGTCGCGTTTCACCTGCGGTTTGTTTAGGCGTTGCCGCGTTTTTGGGCATTGTTTGGACGGCCCACGCGCAAACCAACACATCGACGAACGTGACGACGACGACTTTCTCGAACTCAACCCCGATTTCCATTACGTACCCGAATGTAGTCCCGTATCCATCAACGATTCAGGTGCCTTTCGGCGGAACGATCCAGAAGGTCACCGTGACCCTCTACGGCCTGGCCCATCCCACGCCCAGTGACATTCAAGGGATCATGGTCGCCGGGCCGACGAACAGCGGCTCGCAAGTGGCGATCGAATTGATGTCCGAGGCCGGCGACAGTGATGAGATCACCAATGTGGATGTCACCTTTGACGACGCCGCGACCAATCAACTGCCTTCGGGCAGCCAGATAATCTCGGGCACCTATCAGGTGAGCATCTATTTTTTGGGAGACTACTATCCACCCACCGCCAACGGGCAGCCGGCGCCCACATACAGCACCAACGATGTTTTGGCGGACTTCATCGGCACACCCATGCAAGGCGAGTGGGGGCTTTATATTTCCGATTTTGGCGTCAATAATGGCTCGATCAACGGTGGTTGGGGATTAACGATTACGTACGTCGGGGGCACTGGCACCAACATACCGCCGACGGGTTTGGCGATTTCTTCGCCCATTGCGCTTACCAGCGGGCAATTGCAATTTACGGTTAGCGGATCAGCCGGCACGGCCTTTTCGATTGAAGATTCAAGTGATCTGGAGAACTGGACTGTGGTGACAAATCAAACAATGCCAGGCAGCGGCAGCGTTACTTTCACCACTGCCACGGCCCCCAGCCGATCTCTTTTTTATCGCGCAATTGTAACAGGGGGAACCCCGCCGCCGGGTGGACCAACGCTTTCCAGCCCCACGGTGCTGGCCAACGGGCAATTCCAGTTCACCCTGGCCGGCAAATCCGGAACGTCCTACTGGATTGAGGAGTCCGGCGACCTGCAAAGTTGGACAAGCATCGCCACCAATGCGGCCTCCGCCAATGGCGCCCTTATCTTCACGGATCCACGTCCCGTCACCGGCAATCGCTTCTACCGAGCGGTGGTGGCCCCTTGATGCGCCGTGAGCCGCGGACTTAGCGCAGGCACCTTTTTCGAGCGCACCCGCGGCGCGCGAAAGATCATCGTGGTCGATCTGGGGTTTCTGGGCGACTCCGTCCATTTGCTTCCCGCGTTGTGGGAAATCAAGCGGCATTATCCCCAGGCGCAACTGCACACGCTTTCGGCTGTTGTCGGGGCCGAATTGCTTCGCCTGGCGCCGTGCGTGGACAAGGCTTGGGCATTTCCTTTGACACCGCAAAGCCCGCCTTGGTGGCGCCATTGGGATTTGCTTCTGGCATTGCGCCGCGAACGATTTGACCTTGCCATCAACCTCAGCGGCTCGGATCGAAGCATCTTCATGACGGCTGTGACGGGGGCGCGATGGCGTTTGGGCTATCAAGCGGGGCGAAAACATTTCTGGAATCGGTGGTTGATAGCCGATTGGGTGTCCCGGCAAGGCCGGGAGGCGCCGATCTTCGAGCAACGGCGCCAGGCGCTGGCCGCCCAGGGGTTTTCGTTGCAGCCGGCGAAATTCGATCTTCGCGTTCCCGATGCGGACCGGCAATGGGCGGCGGCAAATATACGCGATCAATCCATTCATCTTTCAATCAATGCCAGCACACACCTTAAAGAATGGCCTTTGCGGCATTGGATTGCGCTGGCAAAAATGCTTTTGGCGAAACTCCCGGACGCCTCGTTAATCGCGACCGCCAGCTCCAAGGCGCGTGAACAACAACGATTAAACGAAGCGTCCCGGGCCGTCAACGATACGCGGCTCCAATGTTTCACAGGCTTAAGCCTTGGCCAGCTGGCGGCGGCGCTGCGGCGATGCCAGGCGCATATCGGCGCGGATTCCGGAGTGTTGCACATGGCAGTTGCCCTCGGCGCCCCGACGGTATCGGTGTTCAAGGACTACGACGGCTTGAACGAGTGGAGGCCGGTTGGAGCGCGGCATCGCGCCGTCGTGGCCCGCTGCGCTTGCGAGGAATCCGCAAACCCGCCCTGTCTGTCCGCCGCCGAGGCGGAATGCCTTGGGAAAATATCTCCCGAACAAGTCTTTGCCGAAATTCTGCTCGTTCTGCGAGACAGTTGAAAGATGCGCGGTCTTGTGGAAGAGTGGGTTATGAAACTGGCGGCCGGCTGTTTTTTGTCCGTCTTGCTTGGGCTGTCCGCCTCCGGGACCGAAAAGCCAACCCAGGTAACCATTGATGGCAAGCCCTACGCGCATATTCGGGACGTCCATGTGGTCAGCGGCGGCCGCATCGTCATTCTCTACCCCGACGGGGGCATGACCGTTTCCGCCGAGAAGCTTTCCCAGGCGTTCATGGAAGCCTGGGGCATCACCGCCGCGGAAGTGGACACCTCCAGGAAAGCCCTGCAACGCGAGTCCGAGGCATCGCTCAACCAGGCCGTTCGCGCCGGTTTCTTCCGGGAAGTGGACGGGGTGGTGTATGATTTGCGCAAGGCCCAGCCGGGCTGGGTGCGGTTCTCCAACGCAAAAGTTTTGCAGGTGGTGGAGGAGGGGGCTTTGTTGGACCCGGCTCCCAAGCAATCCGCCCAAGTGGTTGTCTTTGTCCGCAATCTCACGAGCCGCATTCTTAGCGACAATGACGTCGTCACCGTGACGGCCAAGTTGACCGGTCATGTGACGTTGGAGACCAGGCTCGGTTTTCAACGGACGATCCGCTGTTACGATGTCGGCCGCGTCTGCGCCCGAAACGAGATTCCAACGCTGGTCCTCAAGGACGGCAAGCCCTGGGCGGAAATGTCTTCCGTGCTTCGCCCCAGAGACGCTCTGCCGGCGTTGCCGGAGCGAAACAAACTTCGCGCGGTCGGCTCGGGCTTTTTCATCACCGAGGACGGTTACCTGCTGACCAACTACCACGTCGTCGAGAATGCCGGCAGCATCAGGGTAAAATGCGCCGGCGCGATGTGGACCGCCGAGGTCGTCCAGGTGGACAAGACCAACGACGTGGCCTTGCTCAAAGTCGCGGGCGCGAAGTTCCACGCGCTGCCGCTCTCGCGGCGGATTTCGGCGCAAATGGGCGAGCCTGTCTTCACCATCGGTTTTCCGAACGTTGACGTGCAAGGTTTGGAGCCGAAGTACACCGATGGAAAGATCAGCAGCCTGTCGGGTTTGCAGGATGATCCCTGTCAATACCAGATCAGCGTTCCCGTTCAGCCGGGCAATTCCGGCGGCCCGCTTTGCGACACCAACGGCGCCGTCATTGGCATCATCGTGGCGCGGCTGAGCGACATGGCGCTCTTGCATTCGTCGGGGAGCCTTCCTCAAAATGTCAATTACGCCGTCAAGGCCCGGCAAGCCCTGAAACTCCTCCGACGCCTGCCGCAAGCCGCTTTGGCCGGGCTGGCCAGCTCTGCCGGCCCGAATCAGCCCGTCCAAGCCGTCGAGGACTCCGTGGCGATGATTCTTGTGTACTGAGCGCCTCTCCACAAGCGATCAATCGCTTTAATCTGGAACCTTGGGAAAGAGCGGCCCTCCTGCGCGCCCGCCGGGCCGATTTCAGTCTTGCGGCGCAGAGGGCCGCGCCTCAGCCCCCTTGGCGCGCCCCGTCTTCGTGCTGAACGCTGATTTGCGTCATCAGGCTGGCAAACTTTTTTAAAGTCGTGTTAACTCTCTCCGTGAGCCGCTGGCGTTTTCCAATCATACTCGTGGCGCTGGGCGTGATTGGCTGGTGGAGGTGGGATTACCGGCGCAATCACCGGTTTGACAGCGTGATCGTCGCCGCCGCCCGGCGTTACCAAATCGATCCGGCTCTCGTCAAAGCGGTGATCTGGCGCGAAAGCCGCTTTGATCCTCGCGCGCGCGGACGGGCCGGTGAATTGGGTTTGATGCAAATTCGCGCCGGGGCGGCCCAGGAATGGGCTGTCGCCGAGCGCCTTGGTTCCTTTGCCCACCAGGCCTGTTTAAATCCCGCCACCAACACAATGGCCGGAGCGTGGTATCTGAAAAAGATATTGAATCGCTACCGCCAAACCGACAATCCCGCCGCCTACGCGCTGGCCGATTACAACGCAGGACGCGGCAACGTGCTCAAGTGGCAGACCGGACAAGCCCTCACCAACAGCGCCGCATTCGTCGAACAAATCCAGTTTCCCGCCACGCGCGACTACGTGCGCGCCGTCCTGGAGCGCACCCGGCAATACCGTCCGATGTAAAAGCGCGCAAATTATATGCCGCCGATTATGCCTCAGCGGCTGGTTTGACACCGCGCCGGCATTGTTTATCATGGTCATGTGAATCGCGTCTTGCAATTATTCCTGTCTTTTCTGGCCTGCGCGGGCGCGGTCGCGCAAAATGCCGCGCCTTCGACGGCTCGCGCGGCCACCCATAACACGCCCGCGTATCGTGCCGCCAAAATGTTTTTGCGTGGGGCAAATTTTGCCAATTTTTTGGAAGTGCCTCCGGGGGAAAGTTGGGCGGTGCGCCACACGGTCGCGGACCTCAGGGCGGTGCGCGCCGAGGGATTCGACCATGTGCGGCTGCCGGTGGGCTGGCACCATTACGCCGGGCCGGGGCCGGATTTCAAGTTGTCCGATGAAATTTTTGGAAAAGTGGACAACATGGTCACCAACGCGACGGCGCTGGGGTTGAACATAATCATCAACATCCATCACTTCAACGAGTTCACCAGCAATCCGCCGGCCTACGCCGGGGAGTTTTACGCGATCTGGAGGCAAGTGGCCGCCCATTACGCCCCGGCCCCGGCTGGTGTCGCCTTCGAGTTGCTCAATGAACCCAAGGATGCCGCGACGACGGCTGTCATGAATCCCATTTACGCGAAAGCCATCGCCGTCATTCGGCGGACGAATCCGCAACGCACGATTTTTGCCGGTCCGGGCCGATGGAATTCGCCCAATGAACTGGCCGATTTCCGGCTGCCTGAAAGCGATGATAATATAATTGTCACGTTGCATTGTTACGAACCCTTTCATTTTACTCACCAAGGCGCCAGTTGGGCGGGGCCGGACGAGCGGGTGAGCGGCATCCAGTTTCCCGGCCCGCCCACAGAGCCCCTCGTCCCGGATTCGGGCCTCGCGTTGAGTTCCGGGACGCAAAATTGGATTCATCGCTACAACACTCTGCCGGACGGCAAAAATCCCTCCAGCCCGATGGCCTTTGACGGCTTGGTTGAGAAGGCCAAAGCGTGGTCGCAACGTTTTGGACGGCCGATTCATTTCGGGGAGTTTGGCGCTTACACCAAGGCCGACCAGCAATCGCGCGCCCGTTATTACGCGGCGTTTCGCCAGGCGATGGAGGATGCCGGCATGGGCTGGGCCATTTGGGACTGGAAATCCGGTTTCAATTATTGGGACCCGCGCGCGGGGCAGCCGCTGCCTGGAATGCGCCAGGCGCTGTTCCCAAACCGATCGCGGCCGGCTCAATAATAGTTTGGCGGTCAAACCTGCAAACTTTGCAAAACATCTCGAAAATGGACGCGCAACTTCTCCGGGATTTTGTTCCCGCCAAAAAGTTTTTTGTCGGCATTGATTCCGACGGTTGTGTCTTTGATTCGATGGAGGTCAAACACAAGGAATGTTTCGCGCCGATGTTCATCAAGCATTTCCGATTGCAGGCGGCCGGCAAATACGCGCGCCAGGCCTGGGAACACGTCAACCTTTATTCCACGAACCGCGGCTGCAATCGATTCCACGCCCTTTCGCTAACCCTTAATCTGCTGCGCAAACAGCCCGAAGTCATTGCCCGCGGCGTGGCCATTGCCGACACAGCGCCGCTTGATGATTGGAGCGCCCGCGAAACCAAACTCAGCAATGAAACCCTCGCGGCCGAAGTCAAGAGAGGCAACCACGCCCTGGCCCCCGTGTTGGAGTGGTCCAAAGCCGTAAATGCCGCCATCGAAGATATTGTCAAGGCGGTGCCGCCGTTTCCGAAAGTCCGCGAATGCCTGGAACTGATGACCCGTCAGGCCGATGCGATGGTCATTTCGCAGACGCCGACCGACGCGTTGCGCCGCGAGTGGGCCGAACATCAAATACACGGCCACGTCAAGCTGATCGTCGGCCAGGAATTGGGAAGCAAGACCGAGCACCTCAAACTGGCCGCGCGCGGAAAATATCCGGAGAACCATATCCTGATGATTGGCGACGCGCCGGGAGATCAAAAAGCGGCGCAAGCAAACGGCGCTTTGTTTTATCCGATCGTGCCGGGGCGCGAGGAGCAATCCTGGCGGAGCCTTTTGCAGGAGGGCCTGCCGCGCTTCTTCGAGGGCAGATTCGCGGGCGATTACGCAAAGGCGGTGCTCCACGAATTTGACGCGAGCCTGCGGGAAAAGTGACGCGATGATATTTTTGCGGCCTAACATCAAAGCATCGCGAATTGAGGGGCGGTTGCGCCCGGATTTTCCCGCCCCAATGAATAGTCTTGACGCTTCGGGTCTGGGCCGCAACGCGCCGCGCCGATGAGAGTTGCGGCCTTGACCACTGCCGTGGCCTCAATGCTTGCGGCGGGAAGCGGCCTGGCATTTGCGCAGGACCTGCCCGCCGGCGTCAAATGCCTGCCTTTGAACGTGCCGCCGCACGGCAACCCCGGGTTCACGCTCATGGGATCCGAGCAAACCGGGATCACCTTCACCAACCTCCTGCTGCCAGCTTCCGAAGCGGCCGACAACAACCTGCTCAACGGTTCTGGAGTGGCCCTGGGAGATTACGATGGAGACGGCTGGTGTGACATTTTCCTTTGCAATCTTAACGGCTCCAGCCGGCTTTATCGCAATTTGGGCGACTGGAAATTCCAGGATGTGACTGAGGCGGCCGGGCTGGCCAACACGAACATGCTCGCCCGAGGGGCGGTGTTTGCCGATGTCAACGGGGACGGCTATCTGGACCTGTTGGTCACCTATGCGGGAAAAGGCGCCAAACTGTTTTTAAACGATGGCAAGGGCCATTTCCGCGACGCGCAAGCCACCGAGTTGGCGGCGGCGACCGGCAGCACCTCGCTCAGCCTGGGCGACGTGAATGGCGACGGCTACCTTGATCTTTATATCGCCAACTACGGCGCGAACTTGCGATCAAGCGGGGCGTCCATTTCCACGAGAATGATCGGCGGCAGGGAGACGGTTGTCGGACGCTACCGCAACCGCCTGTCAATCGTGGACGGGTTCCTGATCGAGCACGGGGAACCGGATGCGTTTTTTTTGAACGACGGCCACGGGCGTTTTGTGAAAAAGTCATGGACCGACGGCACATTCAAAGATGAAACCGGCGCGCCATTGGCCGAGCCATTCTGGGATTTAGGTTTGACTGCGTGCATTCGTGATATCAACGGGGACGGAAAGCCGGACATCTATGTATGCAACGATTTGCAGGACCCCGACCGTCTCTGGCTTGGGGACGGTCAGGGGCATTTTCAACTGATCCCGCGTCTTTCGATGCGCAGCATCCCGTACGCGTCCATGTCAGTGGATTTTGCGGACCTCAACGGCGATGGGTTGGATGATTTCTTCGTGACCGATATGCTCAGCCGTCCGCACGAACTTCGCACCCGGCAGTACAAACCGCCCAGCCCGCCGCCAAGTTACACCAGGGAAAATGCCGCTGACCGTCCCCAAGTTGGGCGCAATTTTCTCCAACTCAGCCGTGGCGACGGCACGTATGCGGATATTGCGCATTACGCAGGCGTGGCGTGCTCGGATTGGACTTGGAGCACCGCATTTCTCGATGTGGATCTGGACGGGCTTCCCGACATTCTTGTCGGAACCGGCGAGCTTTATGACGCCACAGACCTGGACGGTCTGGAGCGGATGGCCCGGCTTACGACGGCCGACCGCCGGCGAGGGCTGGATCTCCTGTCTGTTTTCCCGCCCCTGGCAATCCCGAATATGGCTTTTCACAACCGCGGCGACCTGACTTTCGACGAGGTTGGAAAAGACTGGGGTTTCGATTCGACCCAAGTCTCGCAGGGCATGGCGCTCGCAGACCTTGACAACGACGGCGATTTGGACGTGGTGGTCAACTGCATGGGCGCGCAGGCGCTGGTATATCGAAACAATTGCTCCGCACCGCGGGTGGCCGTCAAACTCAAGGGCCTGCCGCCCAATTCGTTCGGGATCGGATCGCGTATTCGGTTGCTTGGCGGCGCCGTCCCCGTGCAATCCCAGGAAATGACTTGCGGCGGCCGTTATTTGTCGGGTGACGCTCCGCAACGCACCTTTGCCGCTGGCACAGGCAATGGACCGATGACTTTGGAAATCCTGTGGCGCGATGGCAGGAGAAGCCTCGTTGAAAATATCAAAGCCAACTGCCTGTATGAGATCGATGAGGCCGGCGCCAGTCCCTACACGCCGCCCGCGCCTCCTGCGTCTCCGCCATGCCTTTTCGAGGATGTGAGCGCGTCTTTGAACCACACCGACGAAGATCCGCCCTTTGACGATTTCAATCTTCAGAAACTTTTGCCGCGGCATTTGAGCCAGCTTGGCCCTGGCATCGCCTGGTATGATTTGGATGGCGATGGACGTGAGGACTTGATTATCGGAGGCGGACGCGGAACGTCCCTTGGAATTTATTTGAACCAGGGTGGCGGACGCTGGGCGCGCGTGGAGGGAGTTTGCACCAACGCTTTGCCGGATGATTCGGCGGGAATTGTGGCCGGATCGCTCGCGCCGGGAAAACGGTCGCTGCTCGTTGGGCTGGCACATTATGAGACTGAACAAACCAACCTTCCCGCGGCGTTGCGCCTGGATTGGAAGGGGCGGACTGTGACACTCGGCGATTCCTTGCCGGTGACGACGCCAAGCAGCGGGCCATTGGCGCTGGCCGACGTGGACGGAGACGGCAACCTGGACTTGTTTATAGGAGGACGCTTGACGGCGGGACACTATCCGGAGGCGGCAGACTGTCAATTATACCTCAACCGGGGCGGGCAGTTTATGCCTGACGAGGCCGCCAACCGGATCCTTGCCCAAACCGGCTTGGTGACAGGCGCGGTGTTCAGCGACCTCGACGGAGACGGCTTTCCCGATCTTGTCATTGCGACCGAATGGGGACCGGCGCGGGTCTTTCTCAATGAGCATGGACGGTTCAAGGAATGGGACCCTCCATTGAAACCGCCCGCCCAAGGCGGACCATTGCCCGGCGGCATCTCGAAGTTGAGCGACTTGGCCGGCCTGTGGACATGTGTGGCGACGGGTGACTTCGACGGCGATGGCCGGATGGACATCGTCCTGGGCAATTGGGGACTCAACAGTTCCTACCAGGATGCCAGCCCTGGCCCGTGGTTTTTGTATTACGGCGATTTTAACGACGACGGCGCAGTCCACTTGCTCGAGGCGTACCGCGATCCGGAGTTGAAGGAAATCATGCCTTGGCGCGACATGGCCCAGAACGCGACTGATCTGCCTTGGCTCCGCGCGCGTTTTGCCACACACAAGGAATATGCGAGGGCGACAGTTCCTGAGATTTTGGGTGAACGAATGGCCAAAGCCCGAAGCGTAAAGGCGAACTTCCTTGCGTCCATCCTGCTGCTTAACCGGGGCGACGCATTTGAACTCCGGTTGCTTCCGCCCGAGGCGCAATGGTCTCCCGTGATGGGCGTGGCTGTCGGGGACTTGGATGGAGACGGCAAGGAAGATCTTTTCCTGAGTCAGAATTTCTTCGGAGTGCGGCCGCAAGACGGGCGGCTGGATGCCGGGCGCGGCCTGGTCTTGCGGGGCGATGGGAAAGGCGGCTTCAGTCCAATGCCCGGACAGCGCAGCGGTATCAAAGTTTACGAAGAGCAGCGAGGATGCGCATTGGCTGATTATGACGGCGATGGGCGCGTTGACCTGGCCGTAACTCAAAACAACGGCCAAACCCGCCTCTTCCACAACGTAACCGGCGCGCCCGGATTGCGGGTAAAGCTGGCCGGGCCGCCGGGAAATCCGGACGGCGTGGGCGCGATGCTGCGGCTGGATTATGGCGGCCGGCTTGGCCCGGCGCGTGAAGTGCAATCCGGCGGCGGATTTTGGTCTCAGAACGGCACTGTGCAGGTGCTCGGCGCCGCGTCTTCCGCCGCGGGTGTGCGAGTGCGCTGGCCGGGAGGAAAGATTACGACCGCCAAATTGCCGGCCGCCGCGCGCGAAATTGAGATTTCGTTGGACGGGTCCGTGAAGGTTTTGCGCTAGTTTTGGAACTATTTCGGAGCCGCCGCACTCGGGAGCGTGTTTGACGATTCCTGGCTCATAGCGCGCGCGAGGGCGCGTTGAACGGCTTCGAGTCCGGGTTTGATTTTCAGTGTCTCTTGAAGTTCCGCGATGCCTTTCTCGCGGTCCTTTCGCAGCAGATAGGCCTGCCCAAGGTTGAAGTGAGCCTCCCAAAAATTGCTGTCGCACTCGATGGCCTTCTGAAAACTCAGCAACGCCTCATTGGTCTCCTTCCGGTGCTCCTGAAGCGCGCCCAGGCTGTTGTGAAATGCCGCGGATTCCGGCATTTGCCTGACCGCCTCGGCAAGGTGCTCCTCCGCTTCGGCAAACCGGCCCAGGCGCATGAGCAGGTTTCCGTAATTGTTTTGGGCTTCCGGGTAGTCAGGCAGCAGACGCAGCGCCTCGCGGTACTCAGTTTCGGCATTCGTCAGATCGCCGCTCACAGCCAGGGCGATGCCAAGATTATAGTGGAGCACTTCCTCCTCGGGCCTCAGTGCCACGGCCTTCTTGAAGAACGCGATCGCTCCCTTCGGGTCGCCCGTGTTGAGCAACTTCTCGCCTTCGTTATTGAGGTCTGCCGCTTCTCCTTCCGGTTGCCGGCTTAGCACGGCGCCGGGCCTGTTCGTTCCTGCGGGGGGCAACGGAACGGAACTTGGCGGAGAACTCAACCCGGCCGCGGGGTTGTTGGCAACTCCGAGGAGGACCGGAACGGGACCGAGTCGGGCGCGGTGGTTTTGGAACGCGAAAAATCCAATCAGCAACACCAGCCCCGCTCCCGCGAACCACGCTATCTTTCGCAACCCCGCCGGCCTGGACCCGCCGGACGGCAGAACCGCTTTGGGCTCCGGCGCGCGTGGTTGAGGCCGGCGCCGGTTAGGTTTGCGTTTCTTCATCTAATTCTTCCATCATACCCGGAAACGGAATTCCAGTGCCACGCAAATAAAGGTCACGGAACGGGGCGACGGGGCGAAGATTGGCGCGTTTTGCCGCGCGTCGGAAAACTCGTCAGGGTGAGACGCGCTGGATGGTCACTGAAAAGCTCGGGCACGCCAGTGAGCCAATCGTCTGCGCCAGCAACGCTCCGTTGCCACCGGTGCTGGTGAACTCAAACTGCAGGGAGGTGGTGCCCGGCGTATAATAAAACATGAAGCTTCTGGAGATCGGAATCAGGCCGCCGGCCGGCACGGAGCACGCGAACGTGCTTCCTGAGACTAAGACGCTGTTGGTCACCGCGCCAATTGCGACGTTGCAGGCAGTTCCGCTGTTTCCCGCCTGCGCCTGATAATCCACGCGATATAGCCCGCTTTGAACGGCGGCAAAAGTGGTGGCGGCCGGCGCGCCGCCCGACGACACGCTCCAGCCGTTGTTCGTGCCCGCAATCTCGACTTCGATAATGGACGGCGTGGTTCCTCCGCCGGAATCTATTTGGCTCGTCACAGAAGTATCAAACGCATAATTTGTGGCGACGGAGGTGATGTCAATCAGCGGATTGCCTGTCGCGCTGATCAGCCCGGTCAGCCCCGAGCCTTTGCCGGTGATTGCCCCTGTCACTGTCAAGTTGCTCGCGGCGATATTGCCTGCGTTGTCTATCGCCACGCCGGTTCCGGCGGCGCCGTTGGTTACGGACAGGACGGCGGCGGCGCTGTTGGTCACGTACACGTTGCCCGTGTTTGTAAGATTGCCGCCGTTGGCGATGCTGTCGGCGGCCAGGCTGCGCACAGTGGTCGTGGCCGCGGTGTCAATAATGCCATTGGCGGACAATACGCCGGATGTCGTGAGGTTTCCGCTGGAATCCACCGTCAACTGGCCGCCGCTTCCGGCCGAAAAGCCGCCGATGTCGCTGATGCCTGAGGCGGTCAAACTGCCGGTGTCGCTCAGGTGGGAAACCGACAGCGCGCCTGCCGAAATGTTTCCGGAAGGATCGCGCTGGACCAATGCAGACGGAATGTTGTTGGGCGTGGCCTCACTGACTGTCGCTATGGCGCCAGCCACGCTGTTGCTGATGGCGTTCCCGGCGCTAAGGAGGGCCGACTCGACCGTGTTGCTGGCCGCATACACGGAATTGCTGGCGCCGCGCAACACGCTGTTGCTCGCCGTATAGAGTGCATTGCTGGCTTGCAGCGTCACATTGTTGCTGGCGATGACAATCGCGGCGGCGATGAAGGAGGTCTGCGCCGCATTTGTGGCGATGATGTCGCCAATCAACAGAAGGTTGGAGGAATTGAGCGCGTTGGCCGTGGCCACGCCGGTCAGGCCGCTGCCGTTGCCGCTGATTATCCCGCCCACGGACAGGTTGCCGGTGTTGGTGATTTCGCCGCTGGCCAGGATATTCCCGTTGCTCAAGGTCACGCTTGCGCCGCCGCTGTTTGTGATAATGACGAGCGCATTGGTGAACAACGCCGCGTTGGTGACAAGGAGGTCATTGACCACATCGGTTCCCAGGGTGCCAGGCAACACCGAAAGGGGAATTGTGCCGCTGGTCAGCGATGACGCATTCAAATTGACGAGGCCCAAGCCGCTGACGCCAGCGAGGGCTGAAGCGGGAACGGACCCCGTCAAATTCGCCGCCGGCACCTAACTCAGCGCGTTGGGGGGAACCGAACCAATCAATGTGGCCGCGTTGAGGCTGCTCAGCCCGTTGCCGCTGCCGTTAAAAGTGCCGTTAAAAGCGCCGGTCAAATTGACGGAGTTGTCGCCATTGACCACGATGCCGGGCGGCAATTGGCCGATTCCAACGGTGCCGCCGGTCAGCGCCGAGGCGTTTAGGCCGGTCAAACCCGCCCCGTTGCCGTTGAATGCGCCGTTGAATGTGCCGTTGAATGCGCCGCCGAGGCTGACGCCCGTGTCGGTGTTGGTGAGCACACTGACGGGGAGATTGGTCAAGCCCGATCCGTCGCCGCTGAATGTGCCGCCCAAAGTGACGCCGGTTTGAGTATTGGTGAACACACCCGCGGCCAGCCCGGCCGGCAGGTGTGCAAGCGCGATGGTTCACGCGAGGCGGGTATACTAGTCTGGGCGCC
>VFSW01004622.1_pt1 | contig 20512 bp, 16 predicted proteins | sample 5358111 | NCBI WGS metagenome assembly VFSW01 (sample SAMN11554181, study PRJNA540505) | mine drainage metagenome | isolation source: sediment from site ElyBrook_90M | place: USA: Ely Copper Mine, Vershire, VT | collected 2017
ACGTGACCGCTGAGCCCTATTTGGTCAATGGCCGAGCCCGCGTCCCAGTTCAGCTCGGCCGCAAGAACAAAAACGGCATACCAGCGGGAACCGTGTTTCTGCTCAAGGCAGACCCGGACGAGCCGCAGAAGCAGTGCTTAATAGCCTATTCGCTGGGCTCTGGATCGCCTTCACCCGACGGCTCCAAAGACCTCTATATCGGCGTGAGCAACCGCGCCGAGTTGCTGCTGATGCTGGGCTCCGAAAAGGCCAGCAAGCTTTGGGAGGAAATAACAAAATGATCGGCTTCCAACGGCAGCGAAGTCTCGCGTTGTTGTGCGTCGCCATTCTAGCCTTCTTCGGACTTTCACCGCGGTGGGCAGCGGCCCAAGCTGGCGCCGCGAAGCCGACGAAGACGCCCGTCGACCTCATCCTGATTGTCGACACATCGGCGACTATGGCCGGGAAAGCGGGAGGCCGAAACATCTTTCCGCAGGTCAAAAGAGCGCTTGACGAACTCGTAGACGCCACCGGGCCGGGCGACAACGTGCTCCTGATCCCGTACGACACGGACGTCCGGCCGCGGGCAACCGTAGTCGTCTATGGTGAGCCGGATAAAGCCGCGCTCCATTCCGAAATAGACGCGTTGATCGCCAAGGGCCTGTGGACATATACTGCGGCCGCAATTCAACACGGCCTCGACGAATCGAAGCGGCTCGACGACGCCCAAGGCGGCGACAAACACGCGAAGGTGGTGGTCCTTTTAACCGACGGCATGAACGATCCGCCTCCCGCCGTGCGGGGGACGGCCGCCGAGGTTCGTCTGGACCAAGTGGCGCGTCGCTTCCAAGGCATGCCCTGGTTCGTCTGGCAAATTCAGCTCGGCCCGAAGATGGATGCTGGGGTTGACGAGGCCTTCCGTTCCGCCGGTTTCCCCAATTACCGGCGGGTCCAGGCAGGGGCCGCCGAGTTGAATAAGCTCAGGGCGGACATCTTGAAAGAGGTTGAGGCTGAAAAGGCTCGCCAAGCCGCTGAACGCACGGCGGCGGAGCAGAAGAAGCTCGCAGCGCAAGCCGAAGAGGACGCGCACAGAGCGAAGGAGGAGGCGCAGCGGCGGGAGGAAGCCAGGCTCCGCGCGGAAGCAGAGGCGAAGGAGCGCGAAGCTCGTCGTGCGCGCGAAGAGGCAGAGCAGCAGGCGAAACGGTCTCGGACCACTCGGGTGATTGTGATTGGCATGCTGGCCTTGGTGGCCCTGGCTGGCCTCGCCGTGTGGCTCCGTGCGCGCCGACCATCGCCATTGACGGGCAAGATCAGCTACTGGGGAGGCGCGTCGCCTGGAGTGGTGGATTTCGACAGCGAGCCGCAGACTGAGTTTCGAATCGGCGGAAACAGTAAATGCGGCCGCGCGCTCGAGGGCTGTGACGGCTCCGAGCTGAAGTTCATGATGCGGAGGTCGGGCTCCGAGAGTGTCTGCGTGGTCAACTCCTCCCCGGAGGACTGTATTGTCTTTCAGGGTGTGAACACCGGCAACCTAGAGCTTCAAAACGGCATGCAGTTCGAGTTTGGACCCTACACCTTTAAGTATTCCGGCGAAGGCGCGATAGCAGTTTCAGGCGGGCAGAGCGAGTAAGCCTCGAGGAGATCACTATGGACGAAGAAGAGCGCAACAACGTTGCTGAAGGGGAAGTGCTTGAAGGGCTTCAGCTACAAGATGAGGACGCCGAAGATCAGCAGCGAATGGGGGGGGACGGCGCGGCAGACGCAGCACGGGTGCCAGCGGTGATGATCGGATTGGGCGGCAGCGGCGTGAATTGTGTCCGCCGGGCCAAGCAGCTCATCTCGCGGCGAATCGGGTCCGTTCCCACGATGCAGTTTGTCTGTGTCGATGCGGATGTGAGCTCGTTTGAGCCCGGTCCCGGGCTGAGTTCGTTGACCGAGCAGGAGAAGTGCTTCATTGGCGGCGACGCCGTCGGACCAGTGATCGACCATCCCGAGGAGCACGAATGGCTGCTGGAGCAGATTCCAGAGAAGCTCGAGACTCAGCAGTTGCAGTTTCCGCGCGTCGGTCAGGGCTGCGGGCAGGTCCGGTGCGTTGGGCGAGCCGTCCTTCTGAGCTCCTGGGAAGAGGTAGAGAGCAAGCTGGCCGCTGCCATGAAGAAGGTGAAGGAACTGGCGTCCGCCATGAACGCTCGTCTTAAGCTGAATGCCGGTGCCGGGCAGCAAGTGGAGCCTGTGATTTATGTCGTCGGCTCTATCGCGGGGGGCACCGGAAGTGGGCTCAATCTCGATATCGCATTGATGGCTAAGGCTCTCGCCGGCCCGCAGGCCACTCTCACTGCGATTCTGGCGTTACCGGAGATGTTCGACCAAAAGGTGGAGGGGAAAGTCGGACAGAAGGAGAACATGCGGGCCAACGCCTATGCGGCGTTGAAGGAAATTCAGTGGCTTCAAGACTGCGCTCCTGAGGCTTCTTTCGAGGTGGCGATTCCTCCAGCGGCAAAGACTTATTCCCTTGCGACTGGGCTGGCGCCCTTTGACCTCTGCTACTTCGTCGATTTCCAGAATAGTGCCGGACGCCTCACCCACACCGAAGATGCCTACGAGTTGGTGGCTCGCCTGCTTCTGCACGAGACGGCCACATCGTTTGCTGCTGGGCACCGCAGCGCCGCGGCGAATCTCGCCACCCTCAGGCGCTTGGCCAGGTGTCCCGTCGCGGTGGGCCCACGCAACTTCAGCACCTTCAGCAACACCAGGCTCGGTTTCCCGGTGGATAAGATCGCTGCCTACGCGGCGCGCAGCACCGCACTCGAAATCATCCATGGCGGCATCCTCAAACAGCAGCTTCCACCGCAGGAGCAAACCAGCAAAGTCGAAGATTTCGTCAGCACGCGCGATCTCAACGAGACAGGGACGAGCGATCAGGTGCAAGACCGCCTGCTGATCGATACCCAGAGCAAGATGCCCCTTGCCTCGATATCCCAATTGCCCACCAACTTTGGCGAGAACGATTCCCCCAAATTGTTCGCTGGGAAGGTGCGCAAGAAAATATCTGTGTTTGACGGTACAGAATTGCCGAACGCCAAGAAGTGCGTCGATGAGAATGCGCGCTTTTACGCTGGTGTGGCTGGCCAGTTGAATGACCAGCTCTCGAAATGGCTGGAACTTTATGGCGCTCAAGGTACCGCTGGGGTGATCAAGGAACTCGGCCAGCGCATTGAATCCATGCAGGCGGAGTTGGAAAGAGAAAATAATGTATGGAGCGCCGCCAATGGGAAGAAGAAGACTGAGGCAGACCTCGATGAGGTGCTGAAGAAGCTTGAGAGCGCTGGACTTTTCGACAAGGCCAAGGGCCACATAAAGCTGTGGAAGAGTGAAGCGGTCAGGTTGTTCAACAAGAAGGTCAAGGAAGATCTCCGCACGCCCGCGCGAACCGAGGCGATCAAGATGTACGACCGATTCCACGGCTCCACAGTGACCTGCGGCGCGGCAGTGAATGCATTGATTGGCGAGTGTGAGAAGGCTAAGACAACCCTGACGGCCGCCCTTCACGCGGCTAAAGTGGCTCATACCCAGAGTGAAGGAACGTTTGTCCTCTCGATGGACGTCGTGGATTCCTCTTTCTTCGATGAGTTTTTCAAGGACAACGGCTTAGCCGCCGACCAGTTGTGGCAAGAAATCAAGGAGCGCAAGGTCGCGAATTTCTACCGGGCGCTCCTGACAATGCGCGAGCGCGAAATCCTTTTGACATGCATGTCCACGGCCCTGGATCGGTACCGCGAACGGGCATATAGCCTCGATGTAGTTGAGTATATTAGGAGCCACGGCAAGAGCGGCGATCTCGCGATCAAATTGGACGAGATGTTCCGCATGTGCCAGCCATTTTGGAAGATCAGCCTACCGCAAGCGGGCATTCAGTTCGACACCCATCTCGCACTCGGCTGTGCGCCAGTCCAGGGAGACGGAGCGGGCCCAGTACGATTCCCCAAAGAAGTCGACAAATGGATTGGACAGCACACCCGCGCCGGACAGGGAGGTGCCGGCGTTACCGCAGCTACTGTTGCGACGGCTGCGCGTTACGAAATCGAGTTGGTTCGCTACACTCATGGTGCACGCGGGTTCTACTTTACCGACGCGGGTGCGTGGAAGAATCAATATGAGGCCATTCGGAAGACGGGCGGTCACCCGCTTCATCTGTCCCGATCGCTTGCTAAGGCGCCCGACCTGTTCCCTGACAGATCAAAAGATGCTCGCCAAGCGTTCGCAATGGCCATGGGAATGGGATTCATTGCCAAACGCGGCGACTACTTTTATTGGAACTTGGTTGCACTGCCAGGTACCGCCCCCGGCGGGGAACCGCTTTATGACATACCTTCAGATACCCAATGGGCCACCATATTCGACGCGGCCAGCGGGCGAGTGATGCCGACGTATACAGGCTCTCCGACGTTTCGTTTCGGCAAGAAGGATCCGAAAGCTGCCTTTAAGCTGGACCAAGGACGCGAAAAAGCGCTGAAGGTGTTCTTGAAAAAGCCGGAGTGGGCCACGGATGTCCGTCAGGCTGCATCGCAGTATCTCCGGGCCGTCGGGTCGGTCACGGCCCGCGATCAGTGGAAAAGCTACGCGGAACAGCTTGACAACCTGACCTCCACTCCTAAGGGCTTACAGGAGCAAATCGACGCCGAGCGGTCGGCTGTGTTGGAGTACTTAAAGAACATCGAGTAGATCATGTCCGAACTAGCGCATCCCGGCCCAACCTGTTCCGTGATTGGGCTGGCGTTGGTTGTAGGTGTCGGAACACGTGGCGTCGAAGGTCTCAAGCGCGTGCCAGAGGTTCTTGAGTGGTCCTCCGAAAGCCTGCGGCTCTCTACGGCGACGTGGGACCCGGCAGCGGCATCCGGAAGTGGCTCGGCCATTCTGGACGGCCTGCTCTCGGCCGAGAACCTCGACAGGCTCCGGAGGCTGGGATACGTATTCCCCGAACTCAACGTCGGGCAAGCGATTCGTCCCGTCGTTGTGATTTTGGCGGATATCGACGACTCGGCTTCGGCAACTGTTGTGGACGCCGTGTTCCCTGAATTGAAGAAGTCGGTTGCCAAGTGCCAGTATGTTGGGTTATTGCTGACTTCCAGCGGAGTGGATGCCGCTATGGCATGGACACCGGCAAGGCGTCCAGAGTGGACGTGCTTCATCCCTGCCTTGGAGAATACCGCAACTAGTGGCCGGCGGTCTCCTTGCGACCTGGCGCTCCACGCGGCACAAACTGCGACGATGATAGCTGACCGGGCGCACTCGGGCCTCGGAAGCCGCCTACTTGGCGGAACCGCCGCCGCCCCCGGATACACGCCGGTCGCCCAAGTGGGCGCTGCCTACCTGGCGCACGATCAGTCGCGGCTGGTGTCGCAACTCGATGGCCCGATGGCCGCCGAGATACTCCGGCTCAATTTCCGGAACGTTGCGCCATACGAACCAGCCGGCGCGTTTGACTCCGCTGGAGAGACTCGGTTTCCGGCTAGCTCTACGCCGCTTGACATGGCATCGTCTCTGCTGGTTGATACGCCGTTCTCGCTGGAGACCCCAGTCGGGGAACCTTGGCGAATCCATCTCGCAACAGGCGAAGTTGGCGCTGAGTTCGGACGATCGCTGCCGCGGCGTTGGCCTTCGATCCTTCGAAGAACAGCGGATTTCATCGACTCCTCCCGCGCCAGCGTCTGGCGCGAGACTGTGGAAGGTAATCAGCAAAGGCTAGAATCCGCGCGTCGGACCCTCATCGAAACGGACGTGAGCGCACTGCACCACCACACGCGCGGGCCCGACCGCGTCCTGGTCTGGGCGGCCAAGTCGGCAGAAGCGCTCGAACAGCCGATTGAGATTGCAAGGCCAGCGAACTCCGACTTCGAGGCTGCGATGGAGAAGCTAAAAACTGAAATCGCTAAAGCCCCTTCCACGCTGGCACGCGTGGCGCGTGTCGGCCTAGTCGGATTGCTCGCCGCCGAAGCGTTACGCCGCGGAACGCTTCTCCTTCTAAGCCCGGTTTGGGCGTGTGGCGCGTTCGCGCTCACGCTTGCTGCCACTGCCGTATGGGCCGCGACCATTTGGGATCGCGCTCATCGCAGGCTGATCGACGCGCGTGACGAATCTGAGCGGTCTCTCAAAGCTCGTTTCGAGAGGCAGATGCGCGATAAGTTGGCGGCCTGCCTTGCTGATCTTCGTACCAAGCTTGGAACTGCGTTGGCTTCCGCTCGCGATCAATCTTTGGTCGAGGCGAAAGATGCCCTGGACCGCGCCGACGAATTGGACCAGCCGCCGGCGGCGACGGACGACCATCTCGTGTACATTGAGCGGGTGTTGGCTCCCGAGGACGCTTCTAGCATCCGGACTAAGCTCAATCCGCCCTATGAATGGCTCCAGAGGGAGGCGGCTGAGCGCGCAGCCTTGATCCCCGCTGGCCAGAACCCGAGCATGTCAGGAACAGCTGCCGCGGTGCTCAAGCTGGTGCGGGAGTGGCTGGCGTCTCAGGTGCAGACCCTCGGCATCGACTATGCGCTAGAGACGCGTATGAAGCGGCTCCAGGAAGACTTTCCGGCTATCGCCGCTACGCTCCAAAGCCGCGCGTTTGCGATGGGGCCCCACGGGATCTGCTCCCGATTTTGGCTGGCCCCATCATCAGTAACGGCGCAGTTGCAAGCGGCGGTTGATGAGCTAGAGCCTGGTGACAGCGTCCTCACGCACGAAGGGGATTTCCTGGCCTGCATCTCATTCCGGGTCGAACCCAAGGGGGCGAAGAGATGACGTTCGCGCGCTTGTTCGCCGCCTTTGGCTCCATCCTAATCCTGATTTCCCCGTTGCGATGGGGACTGCGTTACTGGACGGGGGTCCAGCGAGCACCGGGGATAGGAACGACGGTACTGTACAGCATCTGTTTGGTTTTGCTGTACTGCGCCCTTGCCGCTCTCGGATATGCTCTCCGCCGATGGATGGTGTTCACCGGCGAGTGGGAGCGCGAAGGATTGGCCGTGCTGGATCGCGGCGCGTCGACGGCGCCTCCGCTATTCTTCGCTGCCCTTGTGAGCGCCGTATTGATCCTGAGTTCCATATTCGCAGGTCATACATTTGGGGAGGCCGGCGTAGCTGAGGCCCTTTTCTTGGCCGCCTTCACTTTTGCCGGTCTAATCGCGCCGCGGGCGCTGCCCGCGCCAATCGACCATTACGACCCTTTGCCCTGGCCCGCGCCGATTCCGCCGCCCGTCTTCCCCGAACCGGGGGACGGCATCCCGTTGCATATGGCTTGGCATTTTCTTGCCAACCCTGGGCTGGATGCCGGCGCAGCCACAGAGTTTGCTATCGATCTCACCGCGTCGCGCAAGCGATATGAGAGTTACGTGGCCCGCGATCACAAGACCGCGGACTGGCAGAGCTATGGTCGGTTCGTCGGGGATGGCTTGACGGCTGAGGTGGATGCCGCCGCCAAGCAACTACGCGACATTTCAGCGCGGCACAGCTTTGGCACAATCGCTGAGATCAACAACACCCTGGCATTTGGACAACGTTTTCGGTACACCCGCGATATCGACGACAAGAACGTAGATGAGTACCCACGCTTTCCGATTGAAACAATTGTAGATGACCGGGGCGACTGCGAGGATCATGCCATAGTCGCTGCGGCCTGTCTGCTGCGGATGGGCTATGAGGTTTGCTTGATCGCCGTGGAGTATGAGAGCGGCTCGGCTCACATGGTGTTGGGAGTTGAGGCCGCCGAAGACCTCCCAGATGCCTTTTTTCTACGCGACGCATCAACAGGCAAACGGTATTACTACTGTGAAGTGACATCCGATGCGGGCAGCCTGGATTCTCCGGTTCGCACTTTCCGGATTGGCGAAACCCCGTTAATCGGCCAGCAGAAGTCGCTCACCATAATTCCTATCACCGATTCCGGAGTTGCCCTGGAGGGGTCAAGCCTTGCCCGTAATGCGGTCGGGGGCTGAAACCGGAGATGACGGTTCGATAACCCACGCCACCAATCCCGCGGCTAACTGAAAGATGATCGGCTTTGTTGGGCGACGTTTCCGCGTCAGGACGAACCAAGAACCCCGTTTGTGGCCAGCGCGGGAGCCAACGCCTACAGACTGGGAAGTTGGAACCCGTGGGGGGCTTGAGGTCCACGTCGACTGTGCAAAAACGTGAAAGAAATCGTCCTCAGCGCCATCTGTGGTGAGCTGTGAAAGCAGATGCCCAGATATGATGTAACCCATTGAAATAACAGCAACTTCATGGAGCTGTGTAGGGTAATAATATAGTTGACAAAATGGCTTAAACCAGCTAGAATCAAAGCATGAGAGCAGAATCCACCGAACCAAAGACACTGCAAGAGGCTGTCGTCTACTTCGCCGATCCCGTCAACTGCCGAAACTACCTCGTTGCGCGGCGCTGGCCAAACGGCGTTACCTGCCCTCGTTGCGGCTCTGCCAATGTCCTGTTCCTGGAGAAGTACAACCGCTGGCATTGTCGCGAGAAGCACGATGCTCCTCAGTTCACTCTGAAGACAGGCACCATCATGGAAGATTCACCCATCGGTCTGGATAAGTGGCTGATGGCGATGTGGCAGATTGTGAACTGCAAGAACGGCATCAGCTCCTACGAAATCCACCGGGCCATCGGCGTAACCCAGAAGACCGCTTGGTTCCTTGACCACAGAATCCGCCTTGCGCTCACTATGGGAACCTTCAACAAACTGTCTGGCCAGATCGAAGCGGACGAAACCTACATCGGCGGCAAGGCACGCAATATGCACGCCAGCACTCGCGCCAAGAAAATTACCGGCACCGGCGGCAAGGACAAGACTCCCGAGATGGCCATCTTGGAGCGGGGCGGCAAGGGCGAGAGCAAGATCCGCGTCAAGGTCGTTCCCACGACTCGCAAGAAGGCGCTCCAATCCGAGCTTCGCCAGCACGTTCTTGCCGGCTCTGCGATCTTCACCGATGCGCTGCGGTCGTACGAAGGCTTGGACGAGTTCCAGCATGAAGTTGTTGACCACGCCGTTGAGTACGTCAAAGGCGACGTTCACACCAACGGCCTTGAGAACTTCTGGAGTCTTCTGAAGCGCTCCATCCGTGGCACCTACGTTTCAGTTGAGCCGTTCCACCTGTTCCGCTACCTCGATGAGCACGCTTACCGCTTTAACAATCGCCGCATGACCGATCCTGAACGGCTGGACATCGCTGTACGTCATATCGTTGGTAAACGCCTCACCTACGATCAACTCACTGGCAAGATCGATGACTGCGTTAGTACGATCGTTAACTGACAAAGAAAAGCAGCGGGAGAAACGCGGCAAACGAAAGCCATATGGCCCATCCATTAGAAGGGATAACTGAACGACTCAAAAGGGCCAATGAGAATATCCAGAACCTTGACGTCGAACTTAATCGGTTTTTGGATGAAAGGGGTCACCGCGAAGTCGTCTATCGCGATTTCAAGGATGTCGAGAAATTCAAGGAGTTCTGGAGTAACCAGAACATCCCGGCCCGATTCCCGGTGCTCATTAGCGAGGTTCTCCATCATTGCCGCGCTGCGCTTGACAACCTGATTTGGGAACTTCTGCGAGAAGCGGGAAAGATCCCCAATAACCCTAGCGCCATCGAGTTTCCAGTCTTCGCCACGAGGCCGACGACTCCCGACAAACTTTCCCTGTTCAACCGAAAAATACAGCGAGTCAGTAATGCAGCCTGCACAGTCATCGAGTCGCTGCAACCATACAATGCTGTCTCCCAATGGGAGGGTCCGCACCATGCCCTGCTCGTCCTCCACGATATGAACCGCTTTGACAAGCATCGGGAGTTGACAATTGTCGGCTCCCGCTCGCAACAGACTCCGCAGGTATCCCTTATTCAGCTGGTCGGCATTCGCGAAGACCCCGCAACAGGGCAAACCACCCGAACACCCATCGGTCCGTATCGTGAAGTGTATATGGGGATGAAACTCACCGCGCTCGTAGCGTTCCGGCAATTTGGCAACAATGGGCCGAATGTCGGGGTCGTTCCCGGCTTGAAGCGCGTCCAAGCCGCCGTTAGTGAAGCTGTCGGAATGTTCGATGGATTCTTCCCGAGTCGCTAATATGGCCTGCTCTTCTGTTTTCATAGAAGCGTTATGATTGGAGTCGGATATGAAGCCTTTATCGCCGCCGCCCGTTCCTGGTAGTACGGAAGCTGAACGCATGGACAATGCCGTTCGTCAGATGTTCTCCGTCTCGAAAGATGACCTCGTGAAAACTGAAGCGAAGTGGAGCAAGGTGCGGGCCAGGAAGAAGCGGGCGAAGAAATCCTAGCCTCACCCGCCAGCCCGTGACGCCAACCTACCGTAGTCGCATTTGCTCGTTTTGGCAAATATATTATTACCCTGTGTAGGGCTTCCCCTGCTTGGGGTGCAACAGCTCAAAAGCCCGCGATCCAAGTCCAAGCGGCGGGGCGACTCCCATCGGATCGGGCCCCGCAGCATGCCCGCACCGCTCCCGGAGGCGTTGCGTTGTGATATGTTGATGATGTCGTGAAGTGGCAGACCTCAGCGGACGATCGGTTCGAGATGGGGTTCTCCCGTCCCAGGTTTACTGTCCGTTTTACTGTCCATTTTGCGATCAGACCCCATGGTGTGAATGGATTTGAGAGACGGTATAGACTGGCTGCGAAAACGGCTAAGTCCTTGCCGGACAGTTAAGTAGCGGAAGACAGAGGAATGCGGGAGTAATTCAGTGGTAGAATGCCAGCTTCCCAAGCTGGACGTCGCGGGTGCGAACCCCGTCTCCCGCTCCATCTTTTCAATAACTTGGGGCATATTGCCGATTTCAACGTTAATGCGATTACTGCTTTAAGCTCCCGATCACCTCGCGGAGCCGGCTGGAGGGTGTTACGAGCACCCTCCGGCCAAACCTGAAATCTCCTCGCGTAGCCTCAGTTCAAAAAGTCTCAACATTCGAGAACTCCCTGCGCCGTCATTGAATGACGACTGATTCCAATTTGCGAACGGCGGCCAACTTCTGTTCAAAGCTTGCCACCGCGTACTCGTTTTCATTCACATCCACCGTGTTGCCCATCTGCGCCGACCGGGTATGAGCATCCACCCCAGCCGCCTTTGACAACGTTGCGAACGTCCGACGCATGACCTGGAAGGTCGCCCACTCCAGTCCAACGGGCTTCAGTTTCGGGTACATCGACTTCCGCCAGATATTGTCCCGCCTCATCGGCGTTCCTTTCTCTGAGCCGAAGATCCACGTTTCCGGCGGCGAACCGAGAAACCGGAGTTTCCACTGATCGAGCATTGCCAGCGTCCCAACGGTGAGCGCAACCCGCCGTGTTGATCTCTTCGTCTTTGGCTCGTCGATATCGCCCTTGTAAACCCGGCGCCGGACCCAAACCGAGTCGTCATCCAGGTCGCCCATTTGCAGCGCCAGTATTTCTCCAGGACGCATCCCCTCCCAGGTTGCCAGCCGAACAATCACCTTCTCCCGGAGTTCCAGCGCTCCGATCAAGATGGCCGCCTGCTCCGGAGTCAAAACTTCCCGACTCCGCCCTTCCTGGTAGTGCCGCGGCGTAAACAGCGCCGCCGCCGGATTCCGATCGACTATGCCTTCGCTCATGGCGAGCGCGAAGACCGACCGTAACCGGAACCGAAGATGATCGACCATACTCCGGCCGCAATTCCGAGCTTGTTCGTCCAGAAGTGCCTGCAGTTCACTTCTCGTGATTTCCTGCATCAATTTCTGTCCGAGAGGCCGAACCAGATGCACTTCCAACCGGTTCGTCTCAACCATGTCCGTTGAGGCCTTCCACTTCCGATGGCACACCGGAAGGTAAACGACCTCGCAGAACTTCGCGAACGTCCAGGTAATCTTCTCCGGATTCTCTGCCCCTTCGTTGATAGGCTTCAGGATCTCGGTTAAGATACCTTCCGCCTTCACCCGATCCATCTTCGAGCAGAGTCCGATCTCTTTCGATTTTGGCTTTCCATCCTCTCTCCACTGGGCATACCAGTAGTTCTTTCCATTCCGCTTGCGGGTCTTCAGACAGCCCCGCTGGAATCGCTTTCGACGCATTCGTTTTTCCTTTTCCTGCGTCTGTGGCGGCAAAACTGAACATGCAGCCATACTATCGGGTTTTGTTGGATTCCAGCCACTGCTCCAGCCAGTCGCGGCGGACCAGTTTCCTGCGCCCCATCGTCAGGTGGGTCAGTTTCGGCAAGCCGTGGACCTTTCCGTGGATGGCATTGTGGACGTGCGCCTTCGAGCAGCGGAGGATGTCGGCGACCTCCTTCACCGTCAGGATGCTTGACGTGTTCTCCATAATCTCCTCTGAACTGTAAGGCGCGACATGAATGTGCCGTGACCGTTTCAAGCGAGGGGTCGATGGGATGTTCGGCATTCTGGGGGCGCGTATTTGGAGGCAGGTTGCTGCGGGATGAGTCGCGATGGGGATCAAATCAGCCTTTGTGTCAGCACCGCCCCTAGAATGCCGAAGAATCGCCCTGTGGGAAACCGAGATTTCCTCGGCAATGTCGGGGCGTTCCGGACGGCGTTTTTCGGCATTTTAGGCGCAGATCGTCGGCATTCTGGGGGCACATAATCCTATATCTACCTGTACAGATCCAGTAGCCGTCACTCTCGTGTTTGTGGAAACGTGGGAATTCTTTGGAGCGAACCGCGCCGCCTACGGCAGGGGAAAGCAACACGATTCCGCCCTGAAAGTGCTCAGGGCTAGCTAGGCCTGGGCGTTCTCATTTGCAGGAATCAAGCCAAGTTCCTTCCGAACGGACTCCAACATGACTGCGCGGTCGCTGATGCCGCGATCTTGCAAAGACCTGAGCACCTCTACGGCATGCTTGACCTGGACTCCCGGGGTCAGATCCAACTCATCTGTCAACTCGCTAAGGGAAATCGGCAGGAGTGCGCGAAAGTGATTTGCGACTTCGCCATCGATAAGGCGCTCCACCTCCCGAGCTATATCCACGTCATCCGGCAACGCGGCCACAAATTTGCGCCAAGCATCAAGTCGAGGGTCCCGAAAGTCACGAGCGTTGATTCTCTCGCCGAGGCGAGCCGCGGCATTTTCTACGACGGAGTCAAACTGAAAAGGCGCCCATTCCCGATTGATCCGGCGTTGCAAGTCTGCAAACGTGGTCTTCGTATCTTCCGGCGATGCCGCGATTGCTGAAATAACGCCCAGGCAGTGTCGCGCCAACCCGGCGACGTCACGGCACAATATTTCAAAGCACTGTTTCCAGTGCTCGTCAGTCTGCGGAGATGTGCTCTTGCAGGTTGCCAGGAACCATACTGAAGCTGCTTTGCTCACTGCCAGATCGTGCTTGCTTGCAGCCGTTAGACTGTGGAAGAACCAAGTGCGGAGATTCTGGACCGTCTTTCGGGTACCGCGATACCTTGCCGCTTCGCCCTTTTCTCCGCCCGGCATTCCATCTTGCAGTAGGAATGGGATGACGATTCGTCCTTCTTCGAATAAAAAGGAAAAGCACCAAGCGGTGAGACGCAAAAATGCAGCCTCATCAGAGCGCCCGGCCGGACCCCGTACTCCTATGTCTTTGAAAGCAGCCGGATCGACTTGGGTCTGCAGAGCATGTCTTAAATCCGTGACGCCAGCTTGCACATCGGCAAACGTCATCTAGTTCCAGCCTTCCTCTGAAGCGGGTCAGCGATTGGGCCGATGTAGTTGAAGGCGACGCCAAACCCCTTGAGCTGCCGGCCATAAGATAGGTCGGCCTCCTGGAAATCCCTGGCTAGCAATAGGATCGTCCGGTTGGGCTCTTCCAGCCGAATCGTGAATGGATCAGATTCGTTCTCAATCCGCCCCGAAACTACGACAGGTTTACCAGAGGCATCGGTGTAGACGTGCCGACGGATGACCCGCTTGGGATCTACAAAGTCAGTCCGCTGTGATAATTCTCGCCAGATATCGCTGGCAGTACGTACGTCTCCCAATAGCCAAGAAAGAACCGCATCTAAGTAAAGAAGCGCATTATCACCACCGAGTGAGGCTATGCCGCTGATTCTTCGAACTACGTCCTGCAATTCTCGTTGCTTCGATTCCTCGCTCGGCAATCTGCCCCGCTCAGTTCGAAATAAACGTTGTCCGACCGTGGTCAACCAGAGGCACTGCAGATAGTACCTGAGGCACCGCTCATCATTTTGGACAGATCCCCAGTTCGCTTTGAGAAACTGAATGGCAGTCTGCGCTCTATCCTTATCGTCTGAGGCCTCATCCGCAGGTGCACCGGCTCCGAACATAGGGCCGATTTGTCTAGCTCTGAGATAGTAACCAGCGGTACTTCCTACGTCAGCCAAGGATCGATAAGCCTCCTCGGTCATAGCTTCGCTGTTGAGGGATTGCCCAACCAAGAACAATCTCTTGTTGAAACGAATGCGCTGATCGAGCGGGAATGAATCAGGATCAATTCTGTCGAGTACGGCCTTTATGTCGGCAACAAGCTCAAATCGATATGCTTCCGGAAGTTGAAACTTAGTCAGTAAGTCATGGGGAATCCAGAGGCTAACATCCAGCGGGAAATACGTTTCGCTGAGGCCCACGGCCGCTCTGGCCGCCGTACGGGCGGCCTGATAACCCGACCAAATCGTCTCAGGTCTTGCCGACCGGTAGGCTTGCTGAATTGCAAGGTACCCGAATATAGTTGCGCGCTCGACAATTAGATTGGCCCTAGATCTGTGGGCCGCATTCGTATGGAGCGAATCGCAATGGGCCAACCCAGCCTCGACGGCGGTTCTGGCTTCTTCTAGAACACGGAGCCGATCTTCTTCGGGAACTGCATCCTCGCGAATCGCTGCCCGTCGTAACGCCGACTCTTGCAGCATAAGGCTTGGATCTAAAGTTGCAGTATTTGTGCGGATCTCTGTCAGCGTCCTAGCCAGCATCAGGTAGGAACGAGCGTAACGACTTCCGCGTGGACCATCGGGCCCCACTCGTTGCAAAAGATCCAGTAGGAATCGGCGTTCCGAACTCCCCGCGTCCCGGGTCAGGCGTGTGGACTTAATGAGATCGGACACATGTTGTGCCTCGGCCTCGGCAGTCAATAATCGTTGTCGTCAGATGACTTCAGCTTCAAGACTGACTCTCGGGCCGACTAATAGATCTTCGGCATTCTCACCCTGACGCCACCGGAAGAGGTCCAGACCCGAAAATATCCGGCCAATGGCTTCAAAATCAGCCTGGCGGTCCGATCCGTTCAGCGCTCGTATTAACACGTCAATCGGAACCGCACATCCAAGCTGACCGGCGACCATCACGTAGGTGATGACCCTACCAGCATCGTCATCGATGCCCCGGAGGGCCTCGTCAATATATTGAATGATTGGCGTGTGCTCGGGAAGTCCGATACCGGCCTGAAGAAGTTGTTGTGCGAAATAGGATGCTCCTACCGGCTTAGGCTCGGGCTGAGACGCTCGAACACGAATTGCGTCCTCAGTTGAGCGGACCTCGTTGGCCAAACCTAAGGAGAGGCGTCTGCGGGTAGCCGGTAACGCGTGGTATAGCGCGACCAGAATGCTACGGTCCACGCGCGATCCTAGGTTCGGCTTCAAACCTCCGAAACGCTCGATTAAGGACTCCAGCCGGTTGACCTCCGCGTCGGAAAGCCTGTCGGGTGCCTCTATCAACGTGTCAGTCGACTCCTGTGTCTCCTGCTGACGGTAGGACGATCCGACAAGTACCACCCGGCGCCCCCGACTGTGAACACTGGTCAACAAGTCGCGATAGCGAAAGAGTGGCGCATTATTGTCACAGACAACGACTGTGGATGCCGCGCCAAGTTGTTCGACCTGTTCGCAGAACAACTCGATGTCGGTTATTGCGGGAACGCGGTTCAGGGCATAAAGTACGGGCGCTACTTGGTTCTCCCTAAGCCGGCTCACGATTCTAGCTAGCGCCACGCTTTTCCCTGTTCCCGACTGTCCGTGCACCGTGATCGGGTCCGGAAACCGTGCATGGCTACCGATTGCCCTGGTGACGGTCTCAAATAGGCGAGCCTCAAAATCACGCTCAAATGCGAATGTCCGCCGGATGCCCGAAACCATGGCCCTCGGGCCTTCAATATCGCCATGAAAATGCCTAAATGCAGAATATTCTGCTTCACCCGTCAATGGACTCTGGAATGCTGTCCATGAATCATCGACAATCGTGGCGGATGATTCGACACGAATTCTCAGGTCTGGAGTCGGGGAATATTGGGCATGCCCCGCAGAGGTTCGGAACGTTACTACGTCGGCGCGATCGGATCCTCCAAGGTCGGCAACGTCCCCCAGGCGCCCTTCTGCTTCGGTCCTCGCAATAAGCGTTGGGAGTCTTTCCTCGGATAGAACAATGTGCCCAGATTCGACTAGAGGGGCGAAATCGGATGGTAGATACTCCTTCGCTCGCACTCCGCACCAGAGCACTTTTCCACGAGGCATTTGCTCTATCGCAGTTAGTAGAATCTCATCTGCCAGCCAGTCTTTCCCGACGCGGACCCCTTCGATTACCAGTAAACCGACCACAGTCGTCACGTCAATTAGTCGATTAAGCATCGGAACCACGTGTAGGCTCCGCCTGCTTCGCATCGCGGCAAGCCCATTCGGAGGCATCGCCTTCGGTTCAGACGCCCCTGCTCGGCCGAATAAGTAATACAGAGGGGGCCGGGTGACACTTCGGATGACCAACGGGATTTCAGTACTTGTTAAAACGACCTGCGGCTCTCGACCCGGTGTAGAAAAGGCAGCTTGAAGAGTTTGGTCTAAACTCGATGTAAAGATTGCGCTCCACGGAAGTTGCGCGACTGTCGTCAACCAGTCGGGGACAGGTCTCCGGGTGAACCGTTCGGCCAGCCACTCATAAAACTCGGCCGGCAGGGTTCCGGTGGACAGAAGTTGGTTCCATGATTGGCCGCTAGCGTCTTGGGCAAGTTTGGACAAAGCGACCTCGAGAACGGGGTCGGGTCGATCAGCAGCCCCCCAGGCTCCTTGGCCCAGAAGGAGCACGATTGGGGCCTTAGCCCGAAGGGACTCCAAGAGCATGTCCTGCGGCGCAGGCGTGTCCGAATATCGTTTTCTCAGTGCGTCGTCGGTGCTTGGCATAATCTGGGCGGTTAGCTCGAAACCTCTTCACCTTTATCAGGACTCGCAAGCGTACCCTCCATGTTCTCATTCTCCCGTCGGGATCGGGGCACCGATTCTCCCCGATCCAGCCTCCGTCACCAGCACGTCGGATTACTAATCCGGCGGGCAGCCACAATGAGGCGGGCACGCAAAAGAAAGCATCAGACGGCGCATGCGCAGCCGCGGTGTGATGCGAACAGTTGGCGGGTGTTTTGAGAAGTGAATGAGCAGCACCGGTAAGGCCCGACCGCCTAGTGCTTCTCTGGGCGGACGCAGGAATAGGCGTGATTACTGATTGGTCCCTACCGGTTTGTACGGCATGTCGAAGAGGATGTCGCGATTCACTCGGACATTGAACCGGTACCCAATCGCGATCTTGATTGTCGGCTGCACATTTAGATTGCGGCGAGTAATCTGAGCACCCAAATCGGAGGCCTGCTGGCCGACTGCGCTCCCTGCGATCTGTGCCGGGCTGGGATAGGTAAGAAGCGATCGATTTTGGTTCTGGGAAATCTCTGAAGCGGCGGCGAAGAGGCTCGTCAGGACTGCGAATCCGATGAGTCGCGTATAGTGGCGGTCAACTTTGTCGCGGAAGCCGGAGAAACCATGCGCATCTTGTCCTATCATCCCGGAAAGATCGAGGGACGAGCCGTCTGGGTAGATCACGCGGTCCCAGATCACTTGCACGCCATCCTGGCCGTAGCCGATTCGCGAGTTGTAAACGCCGGTGTCCAGCGTCAACTACTTTTTCCGGTCAACGACAACTATTCTTCCCGATGGACGACAACTACAAGCTTAACCGGTGCCTGATCTTCGGCTAGACTGATGCTGACCGGAGCAGAGGGTAAGGCTCTGCAGGGATGCAACCTGAGCGCTGACCTCCGGGGCCAGACCAGGCCGGGGCCGGGCGAAGCCCGCCCCGTGCCGGTGCTACACCTGCCTGGGATGGCAGAGAGGCGGTAAATCCCGGAGGTCTGGAGGCGGAGCCTCCAGTTCAAGAAAGGCATTTTCCTTTTTGTTCGCGCGATCATTGGTCCTCTATTTTCGTTTGGTTTTTCTTGGCCTGTTCCATTCGGTAGCTGGTGATGTTCAGCTCCAGGATGACGCTGTGGTGAACGAGACGATCGATGGCGGCGGCGGTGGTCATGGGGTCCTTGAAGATCGCCTCCCACTTGGAGAAGGGCAGGTTGGAAGAGATCAGCACGCTGCCGCGCTCGTAGCGTTCCGCCAGCAGTGCGAACAAGACTTCCATCTCATCCCGGCTCTGTTGCACATAGCCCAGGTCGTCGATCACAAGCGCTTCGTAGTGGGCCAGCTTCTGGATGGCCCGGCTCAGCCGCAGTTCCTGCTTGGCGCGGAGAAGATCCTGAACCAGACGGGTGCACGTCGTGAAGCCGATCTTGCGTCCATTGCGAATCAGATCCTGTCCCAGGGCCGACAGCAGATGCGTCTTGCCGCTGCCGGGATTGCCGAAAGCGAGCACATTCTCTTTCCGATCGAGGAATGTACCATCCAGTAGAGCCTTCACCTGGCGTGCCGCTTTTTGAGGCAGCCGCTTCAGGTCGAAGTTCTCCATCGTCTTTTCCATCGGCAGCCTGGAATCCCGTAGCAGCCGCGCGATCCGATTCTCGCGCCGTTCCTGGCATTCCCGTTCGGAGAGGTCTAGCAGGTACTGTTCGTAGCTCAGCGTCTCGCGCTCCGCCTGCCGCGCTTGCTCCTCGAAGCAGCGCCGGATCGCAGGCAGATGCAGTTCGCGGAGATATTCCGTCAGTTCTGTTTTCACGTTGCGCGCCGCGTTCATTGCACGCTCTCCGATCCGCCTGCCAGCAGCTCGTCAAAGCTCGACAACGAGACATCCGAGACCGCGACATGGGTCGCCGGCAGCATGTTGGTTCCCTGGCTCAGCAATGTGCGAACCGCTTCCGCGCTCAGCTTGCCTTCGCCGATTTCTCCCTGTTCGAGCAGACACCGGAGCGCGTCGTCCACGCGCGCCTCTCCTTCCTTGGCGGCGATCTCCAACAGTGCCAGATATCGTTTGTTGGCTCGCTGCGGTATCACTTCACGAAGCGCGTCCCACGCCATGCGGAAGCGGCTGGTCGGAAACAGTTCCTCGCGGTAGCGGTAGTTTTCGAACGCTCCCGGCTTCCGCACCAGCCAATCGATGATGTGCCGGTAATCCACCCGGTGCTTGCCTCGTCCGCGCAGCCGCGGCAACTCTTCCACCTTCCGGCCCGCGTACCAAACCTCAATCCATTCGGCCCCCAGCCGCGCCTCGACCGCTTCTCCGATCAACCGGCTGTTGACCGAATACGTATTCCGGTCCACGTAGATCAGGCTTCCGGAATCCACTTTCACGCGCACCCGTTTGGCGCTCTCCAGCCGCCTTTCCGGCAACGCCCGCAGGTACTGCATTTCTTCCGCCAGCCGCTGCCGGCGGCCTGCGTTCAACTGCGCCAGAAGTGCCCGTAGAAACTCCTGGTATGCCGCCATGGCGCCGAAGTCCCGGCTGCCCCGCAGCATCAGCGCTTGATCCACGGCTCGCTTCAAACGGTGATGCCGCTGTTCGACGTCGCCGTTCTCATTGGCCTTCCCGGTTTGAATCTTTTGCCCTTCCAGCCGGTAGTGCCGCAGCAGCGCTTCGTAGCGCGTCGTAAACTCCTGCGCCTCGCTCATGTTGTTCACCGCTGTCGACATCCGGTCGGTGCGGTGCTCCAACGGCACCCCGCCCAACTCCCACAGCGCATTCTGCAAGCCGTCGCTCAGACTCTCGAAACTCTCCGAGTAGCAGATCGAGGCTGACTCCCAGTTCGAGTACGTCAGCACGAAGTGATACAGCAGGTGCGGAAAACTCTGCCCACCGATCGTGATTCCCAGCTCGCTCATGTGCGTGAAGTCGGACTGCCCCAATCGTCCGGGCACATGCTTCTGAGCGAAGAACACCTCCCGCCCTGGTCCCTCCGTGGCGCGCCAATGCTTCAGCCGCCGTTGCAGCGTCCGCAACTGCCCGTCCGCAAACCGGCCTGGATGTTCGCGCTGTAACGCTTCGAACAATGTCTTGGCCTCCAAGCCTGGATTCGCGTTCACCAACTGCCGCACTTCCTCCCACACTTCCATGAACGGATCCGGCCGTGTCCGCCACGTCCGATCCACTCTGGTCTCGCTGGGAAGCCGCCCCTCGCGCAGATATTTCCGCGCCGTCTTCGCGTCCATGCCGGCCTTCGCCGCCGCGATTTCTTGGTTCTGTTCCGTTTTCGACAACCTCTTCAACCTCCTGACTTGTGCGTCTGTGACCATCTCCAGAGCGCCCCGGGGCGCAATCCTCGATGGTCGTTGATAGTTGTCGTCGAGCGGGAATTCTAATTGTCGTTGGCCGGGAGTTCTAATTGTCGCCGATCA
>VFSW01004623.1_pt1 | contig 20511 bp, 16 predicted proteins | sample 5358111 | NCBI WGS metagenome assembly VFSW01 (sample SAMN11554181, study PRJNA540505) | mine drainage metagenome | isolation source: sediment from site ElyBrook_90M | place: USA: Ely Copper Mine, Vershire, VT | collected 2017
CGGCGTCGAGGCTGTACTGCCACTCGTAGCAGGCCCGGGATCCGGCCGCCTGCGCAAAGCCTCGCGACCGAGTTCCCGGCGGCATTCCAACCTCCAAGTTACACTCCGCGCATTGCGCCCCCTTCCTCCCCCTCCGGACGCGCAGACACCTGCCCCTCGCGACCTCCGCCTCGCGGCCTACGTCACCATCGGCGCCCTCGCCGGCGCGGCCGTCGTCGTCTTCGACATCCTGTCGGAGTCGCGCATCGGCAGCGGCACGCTCACGGGGTGGCTGGCGGGCGCGCACGGCGTCGTGGACCACACGTTCCCCATCCTGGCCGGGGCCCTGCTCGGCGTGTCCGCCCACTACCTCAGGCTGCGCAAGCAGCTGGCCTCGGCCCAGCAGGCCGCCGCGAGGGCCGACGCGCTGCGCACCCGACTGCAGAAGGTGGAGCGCGACCAGGCCGTCTGGGTCCTCGCCGCCGCCGTCCTGCACGAGCTCAACAACCCCCTGCACGCCCTCGGCCTGCTCCTCGACGAGCTCGACGCCGGCGATCCGATGGACGAGGCTCGCCGGAGCGAACTGCTCTCTCGCGCTCGCGAGCAGGCCGACCGGGCCCTGTCGCACCTGCGCGCGCTGCGCTCGATGCGCAGCCTGGGCGAGCCCGAGCTGCAACGCGTGGCCCTCGACCGGGTCGCGAGCGCGGTCGCCGACGACGTGGGACCGCTGGCGGCCGAGGACGGGCTCGAGGTGCGGCTCGAGTGCACCCAGCCCGTCCAGGCGAGCGCCGATCCCGGGTACGTGCGCACCATCCTCGAGAACCTGGTGGACAACAGCATGCATTCGCTGCGGGACGGCGGAGGGGCGGGGCGCATCACCATCCGGGTGGCGACCGAGGACGGGCACGCCGTGGTTCGCGTGTCCGACGACGGCCCGGCCCTCGAGCCCGGGGTCCGCGATTCGCTCTTTGAACCGCTGCGCACCACCAAGACGCAGGGCCTCGGGCTGGGGCTTCCGATCGCGCGCGCGCTGGCCCGGTCGATGCGCGGCGACCTGTCGCTGGACGAGGGGGCGACCAAGGTGTTCCGGCTGGAGCTGCCGCTGCGAGGTACGCCGTGAGCATCGAAGCCGCGAACGGCACGGTCCTCCTCGTCGAGGACGAGCGCGACACCCGCGAGCTGCTCGCGGGCGCGCTCACCCGCGCCGGCTATCGATGCGTAACGGCGGGGAGCCCGGAAGAAGCGCTCGAGCGAGCGTCATCGGCGGGCTTCGTCGACGTGGTGGTGACCGACGTGGTGCTCGGCGCCGACGACCGGGGTGGCCTGCACCTCATGGGCGCGCTCAAGAGCGCGGGCGTGCTCGCCCCCGTCGTCGTCATCACGGCGTACGCCGACGTCGAGAAGGTCAAGCTGGCCCTGAACCAGGGGGCCGCCCACCTGCTCGAGAAGCCGTTTCGCGCCCCTGCCCTGCTCGAGGTCATCGAGCGCGCGCGGGCCCAGGGCGGCGACGTGAGGCACATGGTCGAGCAGGTCATGACGCGCGCCAACCTGACCGACAAGGAGCGCGTCGTCGCCCGCCACCTGCTCGACGGACTCTCGAGCAGCGAGATCGCCGAGCTCGAGCGCAACAGCCCCAAGACCATCCGTCAGCACGTGAGCACGATCTACGCGAAGTGCGGCGTGGGCAGCCGCGCCGAGTTCTTCCGGCTGGTCTACGCACGCTGAGGGGTCAGCCCTCGGCCCAGTAGGGCTCGGGCACCTCGCCGAGCTGCTCCTCGACGTCCGCGCGCAGCTCGGGGTCGACGACACGTGGGAGGAGCTGGCGAAGCATGGTGTGCGCCTTCGACGACTTGAGCCACGACGTGATCCCCACCAGCTGCATGGTCACGCGCGCATCGCTGGACGTGAAGAGCGACTCGAGGTGCTCGGCGAGCACCGAGAAGGGAGCACCGTTCACGCACATCGAGACCAGGAGCTCGGCGCGCTCGGGGCCGGGAGCGGCGGCGAGCACGGCGCGCAGCCGACGGTCCCGCGGGGACAGTCGCGGCTCGGCGTTGACCAGGGCGATGGCCGCTTCGGCCGCGGAGCCACCGTGCCGCGCCGGCGACGCGAGTGCCTCCTCGAGCCGTTCACGCACCCGGGGCGCGTCGCGCCAGACACGCGCGGCCACCGCAAAGGCCGGAGACTCGGGCCGCCCGATCGCAGCGAGCGCCCACCCCTCGTCGAGCGCATCGCGTTCGCGCAGCCCGCGCGCGCAGACGACGCCCGCCTCGATGGCCTCCTCGGTGTCGCCCACCACCTCCAGAACGCGCTGAGCGACCACCCGAGCCGCCGAGATGTCGCGCGACAGCCCCATCCAGGCCGCGTTCTCCAGGCGGCTCCAGTCCCGATCCGCGAGCGCGAGGGCCATGTCCGACACGAGCCGGGGGTCGACGGTCCGGTCGGGCCATGCGGCCACGAGCTTGCGGGCTTCCCAGGCACCCAGCTCGTCGGTGAGCGCGAGCGCCATCACGCGATCGAGCAGCTCGGGCGGAGGCCCGACGAGGGTGAGCAGCCGGAGTGAATCGTCGATCTGCCCGGAGTCCTCGGACAGAACGTGGCCCGCGGCGAGCTCGCGGAGGATCGAGGTGTGCTCGCGGGCGATGACTCCCCGCTCGACCAGATCGGCGATGCGGCGCATCCAGCCGAAGCTCTCGGGCTCCGGGAACCGCTCGGCCAGCGCGCGCAGACCGGCGACCCCCAGCGCGCCGAACTTCTCGACGACCGTCACGGCCCAGCCGTCGGCCTGACCGAAGGCGGGCTCGTGCGACTCGGTGTCGTCCGCGACGAGCTGCAGCAGCAGGACGAGGGCCTCGGGATCGGGCGCCTCGGTGAGGAGCACGCGGGCCATTGCCCGACGGGCCTCGACGACCCGGCCCTGCACGACGGAGAGCCGCGCGAGGAATCTCTCGCTGGGCGGGTGCTCCAGCAGCGGCGCGCCCACCAGCGCCTCGACTCCCACCGGGCAGGCCTGCCCGAAGCGCTCGAGCCACTGCCGGCGTGCTGCGTCGTGGACGGCGAAGGTGGGATCGCTCGCGGCGACCCGTAGCCTCGGCTCGGCCATGACGTTGGGCAGCCGCTGCATCGCCGCCACGGCCTTGGTGCGGTCGTAGGCGCGGGCACACTTGAGCCAGTGGTCGGCCATCACGGCCCCGGTCTCGGGGAAGCCCAGCGCCAGCGCCTCGGTCGCCCACCCGGCGTCGAGCCAGAGCGAGTCGTGCTCGGCGTCGATCCAGTCGAGGAGTGCCTCACCCGCATCGTCCGGCTGGACGTGGGCGAGCGCGAGCAGGACGGCGTCCGCGAACATCCGCTCGTCCTCCTCCCGCGACTCGTCGACGAGCGCCTCGGGCGGGGCGTGCGCGACGAGATCGCGAAGGACGTGGACGAGATCCTCCGGCGCGAGGGCACACGGTTCGGCGCTGGCCAGCGCGTCGAGGGCCCTGGCACGGACTGCGAAGCTGGGCAGGTGGAGCGCCCGGCGGAGCGCCCCGACGGCAGGTGCGCGGGCCTGGAACCGGGCGATGATCTCGATGGCGACGGCGCGAGCCGCGTGGGTCGGGCCCTCGTCGAGGACGTCGGCGAGGCGTGCCATGAGCGCGTCCTCGTCACCGACCCCGGGGGTCCAGTCATCCTCGCAGAAGATCGCGTCGGCCAAGGCTTTGTCACCCGAGCGAGCCACCTCGACCAGCAGGTCGGCCGCCTCCGCATGATCGAGGGGCAGCAGCGACGCGACCGTGGCTGCCCTCTCTCGCTGCTTGCGGCTGGAGCGCGCGCCCATGGCGACCGCCATGCGCAGCAGCCGGACGGCCTCGAGAGGCCACTCGCCCATGCCGACCAGGGCTACCCCGAGCCGCTCGGCGCGGACGAGCAGTCGCTTGGTCAGACGCACCTTGGCCTCCGCGTCGCCGCAGTCCCAGGCTCCTGCGATGGCTTCGGCAAGTGGGCGGCACGCGGTTCGCGCCTTGGTGCGGAACTCCTCGGCGCCGCGCTCGTCGATGACGGGCTCGTCGGGCTCCTCGGTCGAGGCTGCCTCTCGCGCCGCGGCTTCGATCTTCTCGTCGGCGAGCTCGGGACGATCGGCGGGCACAAAGCTCCACGCGAAGTGCTTCGCCAGTCTGGCGTCGATCTCGTCCCGGCGACCCTTGGGTACCATCGGCTTACCATCATAGGTAGGCACCGGACGGCTGGGCCGTCAATTCGCGCGGCGGCGGGCGAGCGAGAGGCTGGGGGCTAGGTCATAATGACGCGCCCCCGTGCAAGCCCGCAGCCTCTTCCGCACGCTCCACCCGCTTCATCCCCTGCGGCTCTCCGCAGCGGCCACCTCGCTTCTCTCCGTGGGCGTGGCCATCGGGGTCTCCGGCGCGTGTGGGGCCGGACACGTGCCGCAGAGCGAGGCGGCCGACGCGACGGCTCCCGTCGCCGACGCCACGCCCTTCCCCGCCTACGACGGCCTGCCCACCTCGGAGGCGGGACCGCGCACGCCCGTCGTCGCCGAGCTCGTGTCGACGCGCGTCAACACCGAGCAGCTGATGTTCGCGGCCGGGGAGATGCAGACGAGCGGCGAGCCGTTCGCGCAGAACTTCGGCGGGCGCAACCTCGCCTACTACGACCGGTACTACATCCCCGTCGACCAGTACCTCGTGCCCAGCAGCAGCGGCCGCCTGTTCGACGGCTACACCGACCTCTTCGGCTTCAGCAGCGCGGTCGAGTCGTACGAGTACTCGAAGTACCACGTGAACATGATCGCGCATCAGACCGGTGCGGGCGTCTCGCTGGCCAACGGCCCGCTGCTGGCCGGCTTGCAGGGGGCGACGCCTCGCGATCGCCTGCGCTCCCGCGTCGAGCACCTGCTCTTCGCCGCCGGCACCGACGTGTCCGGGTACGCGCACTTCGACGGGGGCACCCCCGCGGGCTCCAACGCGCTGAACGACTTCGGCTTCCCCGGGCTCTGGCCGTCGATGATGCCGTACGTCGACTTCGACCCGACGATGCAGCCCGACACCACGATCACGCACTCGTGCACCACCGCGACGGGCTACGGGGGCGTCATCTTCTTCGGCAGCAGCCCCGTCTTCAACTACGAGTGCGCGTACAACTCCCTCAACCTGGGCTACCGCGCCGACGCGGGCTACTCCGCCGCAGTCCGGGCCGCGCAGATCGACCCCGTCATCGGGCCAGGCACGCTCGGCTTCGCAACCTGGAAGTACGCGCTCTGGGGCATCGACTTCACGGGACGGCTCCACGACTCCAATGCCAACAGCGTGACGGCGGTCGCCCCCCAGGACGTCGCGCTCGTGGGCACACACGGCAACCGGGTCGAGGCCGTCGCGCCTCCGGGCGCAGCGCCGGGGGTCTTCGTCGGTTCGACGCCGCTCGAGGGGATGTGGGGACTGCTGTTCGTCGACGAGGCCGACAACGCGGCCTCCTGGCTGCTGTCGTCGCTGGGAACCAGCCACGGCCCCGCGCTGGGCGGCTTGGGGTCGAACCGCCAGGCCCACCCGTACGACGACGACTCGCCGCACGTGTGGTGACCCACAGCGAACGCGGTGACCGAAGACTCGGTGACGCCCTACCCCAACGTCGGCTCGCTCGCGATCAAGGACCCCTCGAGCAACGCCGTCGACCTGGCCGCCCTCGCGCAGGGCTACTCCCTCCTGTTCGGCATGACCGACGCACGCAATGTCGCCGTCGGCCAGCAGATCGGGTGCCAGATCGAGTTCAGTGGCTCCGTCTTCCCCCGGGACGACGGCCTGCCCGACGGCGAGAGCTCCACCCACGATCGGGCGCTCGCGGTCATGCGCACCGCCTTCGTCGACCTCGATCGGATCCACGTCGATCCGGCGACGCAGATCGTGGTCGATACCGCCACGCTCGGTGGCGGCACCCTCACACGAGGCTCGACCGTGTCGATGACGACCCTGGGCCACGTCGTCGTGGGTCTGCGGCACCTGCTCATGGGGTGCAACGCCGCGGTCTCGCAGTACGGCGCGCCCGATCCGAATCCGGCCGACGACGCGCTCGGGATCCTCAACTCGGTGCCCATCCATCCGCTCGGACGGCAACCGCGCGGTCAGCCTTCCTTCAGCACGCGCGTGCGCGAGGTGATCATGAGCCAGGCCGCGTTCGTCCGCGACGTGCTCACGACCGCCGACGGCACGGTCATGAACGGCGCGACGCTCGTGAACGGAGCGTGGTCGCCGGCAGCCGGCGCCACGAACATCGAGTCGCAGGGGGCCGCGCTGCGCGTGCTGGTCGAGGCCTGGTTTCTCTCGCAGGACGTCAGCTACCAGCAGCGGGCGCAGGCCGTGGCTCGCACGCTGCTCACGGCGTTCTGGAGCGCCCCCGCCCGCATGTTCCGCCAGACCGCGTCGGGAGCCGACGACATCGTCATGACCCCCGAGCGCTTCGCCTGGTTGCAGCAGGCGCTGCGCGAGACCTACGAGGCGCTCTGGATCCCGGGCGACCCCTTGCTCGATCGCAGTGCGCTCGAGACCACGATGGCGCGCGTGAACAAGCTGTACCTCAACGGCTGGGACGACCTGAACGGCAACCAGAAGGTGGACAAGCCGGCCGAGTGCATGGGGGCGGGGCTGCAGATGGGCGAGCAGGCGCTCACCGGGGAAGTCGGGACCACGTCGAACGGCGTGGACAACTCCGGCGGGGCCGACCGCGAGGGCGACTGCGTGCTCAACATCGCGTACGTGAACCGAGGCAGCCTGCTGGCCAGCCAGGTGCACTTCCACTCGCCGTGAATCAGCGCGCGGGCAAGAACGGCGGGCGCCACTCGTTCACCTCGAGGCACGGCGCGCGCCGGTCGAGCCGGGGAGGACGACAGAGCGTCGCCAGATGTTCGAGCGGCCAGGGCGACTGATTGCGCGTCTCGACCTCGCCGGTCACCCACACGCGCATCGGCAGGCGATCGACGCGCGTGAGGCCCAGCTGCACGTCGCCGAGCGAGCCGGCCGGAAGGGCCTGCGCCGCGAGGTCGGTGGGCTCGAAGAAGCGAATGCTCGACACGCCGAACACGTCGATGCGATCCGGCGCGGGCTGCGCTCGCACCAGCTCGACCAGCTGCTGCCCGGGCGGGGCGATGGTCCGGCGGGCGTGCGAGTCCATCGCCGTGCGGATCGAGAGGGCGAGGGCGAGCGCGGACAGCAGCGCGAACGCCCGCCGCGAGGTCCCCGCGGCAAGACCCACGGCAACGACGATCGCCGCCGCGATCGGAAGGACGTGGCGAGGTTGATCGCGCAAGTTCTGCCCGAGGGCGACCCAGGCGAGATACGGCAACACGAGCAGCGCGGCGGCGCGCCACCCTGCCCAGGCGGCACGTCGCCATGCCAGCCCTGCCTCGACGGCGGCTGCAATCAGGAGCACGCCGATCGCGATGCCGGTCGCATCGAGCCCGACCCCGAGCGCGTCGACGAAGACGTCGCGCGCCAGCCACGCCGCGCGTATCGCCCCGGGCTCGGTGACGACCGTGCCCCCACAGCGCTGCGCGTGCCCGGCGAAGTGGCTCGTGGTGAGGGACACCAGGCGCGAGGGACCGACGATCGCGACGAGGGGCACGCCCCACGCGACGCACGCGACAGCAGCCGACCACCACGCTCTGCTGCGCCCATCGCGCGGTGCGAGCGCGAGCGCCACGACGTAGACCGGAGCCCACGACAGCCGCACCCCGAGCCCCAGCCCGACGGCGAGGCCCAGCACCCACGGCCCCGCGGCGCGCCTCGAGCGACACGCCACGAGCCCCCAGACGCACGCGGCCAGGCACGCGAGCGCCGGCGCCTCGCTGCCGACCCCACTGTCGGCGCGCCAGGCCAGAGGCATGACCGCGACCAGCGTTCCGACGATGGCGGCCGTGCGTGCCCTCGTGCTCTGCCAGACCGCATCCGTGATCAGGGCGGCGGTGAGGACGCCGCTCGCCACGGCCACCGCGACGGCCGCGCGCATCGGAGCGCGTACTGCGACCGCAGCCAGTCGCAGCAGGGCGACGTAGACCGGGTAGCCGGGGGGATGAGGTTGGAAGTGGGCCAGATCGAAGTCCGTCACCGACTCGAGGAATCCGATGCCGTCCCAGTCGTCGGGCCACCGCGGCGCCGAGGCCCAGAGAAGCGCACCGTACGCCGCGAGGGCGGCGATCCAGACCCGACGGCTCACGGGCAGCAGATGGTGGCAGGCGCACGGAGCACCAGCCCCCCGTCCAGGCTCGTGCTGGCAGCGTCGGCGCCGCACGTGGGAGCGTTCAGGGTCGCCGAATAGCGGAACCACCCGGCGTCGGATGGATTGCCCTGGAAGGTGTCGCAGCCACCATCGGCCTGCAGGACGACCGGGTTCTGCCCGCAAGCGGGATCGTCGTAGAGCGTGAGACTCGCCCCCGAGCAGGACGTGGGCGTCGTGGAGCACCCGCACGCGCCGCACTGGCGCTGGTCGACGACGTTCGTGGGATCGTAGACGACGTGCTGCTGCGTGAACCCGGACGGGCAGGCCTGGATGCCCGCGGCCTCGACGCACGCCACGGCCGGCGCGGGACCGGGGAGGCAGCCCATTCCGGGCGGGCATCCGCCCCCGGCGTTCTCGAGCGGAATGCAGCTCTCGCCCTGCGCGCCGTACGTGATCGGCGGCCTCTGCGGAGCATCGGCGCAGGCGACGGACGCGGGGGGAGCGATCGGCTCGACCACGCCGTCCCCCCACGAGCTGCAAGGCGGGCCGATCGGCGAGCCGATCGCGTCGCACCCTCCGTCGGACAGGAGCTGGCGATTCTGCACGCTGCCGCAGGCGCAAACGCTCTGGCCGAGCGACAGAGTCGCGACCCCGTCGACGCACGGATTCGCGAGGGGGCCTCCGCACGCGCAGGTGCAGAACGGAGCGCCGGCATCGGGACCCTCGAGGAGCGGAACCGAGCTTCCCCACCCCGCCGCGCAGGGCGGACGGCCGCCGGGATCGTAGGCGATCAGGGTCCAGGAAGACGGCACGACGGGCACGCAAGCCCAGCCGACGGCCTGGCACTGCGGATCGGCGCAGTCGAGGAGGCCGTTGCAGTCGTCGTCGACCCCGTTGTTGCAGATCTCGACGGTCCCGCAGGCGTCGATCGAACCGTCGGGCGCGTCGGTGACGACGTCGGCGCCTGCATCCCCTGCCGCATCGCCCTGAGCATCGGTGGCGGCCTCGACTCCCGTCTCGTGCCCATCGAGAGCCGGCGTCGTGTCGGCCGTCGAGTCGGGCGTTGCGTCGTGCGTCGTCGCATCTTCCTCGGCGGATGCGTCCACCTTCTCGAGCCCCGAAACGCCGAGACCGCAGGCGGGGACGGCAAGGCAGGCCGCTCCGAGCACCATCGCTGCACACGCCCGGGCGCGCAACGGGCCAATCATGGGACGAAGTCCTGGGTCCGAAACGTGATGGTCTTGTCGCTCGACGGGATGTTCGGGGCGAAGAGCGACACGAAGCCTCCGAACAGGGCATTGGTGGGGCCGATGCTGCCGCTGCCGTTGGGGCGCGTGATCCACTGGCGCATCTGGTTCATCATGTCCTGGGAGACCGGGTTCACGTCGACGATCACCCCGAGGAAGTAGCTCGTTCCGGGCTTGAGCACGCTGCGCTGCACGAGCGCGAGATCGCGGGCCTCCGCGCAGTTCTTGATGGTGCTGTCCAGCAGGCCGGCCAGATCGCGCTCGGGGCGACCGGGCTCGCTGATGTGCATCTTGAAGAGCTCGTCCCAGAGGTCGTAGTTGACGGTGCAGATGCGAGGCGCCAGAGCGACTGACGTGGGCGAGCTCGTGTCGTCGTACAGGTAGGCGCGCATCGCGATGTGCATCGGGAGGCCGCTCGACAGCTTCTTCCGCAGCGCTGGATCGTTATCCAGCACGTCGCGATAGGAGAAGCTCGCACGCAGGAGGTCGTGATCCCACGCGTAGTTCGCCGTGCGCGCCGGCAGCGCCTGGGGCTGCGACGGCGGCGCCGGCGTCTGCTGCGCGTGCGCGACCGGAGGCGCGAGGCCCGCGAGCAGCACGGTGAGGGCGAGGAGGCGTCCTCCCCTCATCGGGCCGCTCCAGCCTGGGTGCCGCGCAGCGGAACGAGGCCGATGAGGTTCGACGTGCCCAGCACGAAGCCGCCGATCTGCGTGTTGATGCGCAGGCCGAGGTTGAAGGTGAAATCGATGGGCCAGGTGGAGAAGCCGGAGTAGCCGGGCGCCGGGTTCTGGAAGTCCGCCTCGTTGGCGAGCCCGTAGAAGCCCGCGCTGCCGAAGAAGTCGACCCCGTAGATCGAGCGCGTCCCGCGGTAGATGGGGATCCGGTACTCGGCGTCGACCTTGGCGGCGTAGTTGCCGTAGCGGATCTCGACGATGTCGGTGCTCAGGAAGTTGGGGGCCGGCCGGCGGTCGAAGGTGAGATCGAGCACCCGGTCGGGCAAGAGATCGCTCAGGTCCCCCACGTAGAACTGCTCGAAGAGCGGCGCCGTGCCGAAGATGGCTCCGACGAAGCCGCGCAGCTCGAGCACGTGGCCCCACGACAGCGGGAACCACTGCGAGCCGCGCACCGTGAGCTTCGAGTACGGATAGTCGCTGCCGAGCGGGGTCAGGGACACGTCGAAGCCGAGGTCGACACGATGGCCCTGCGTCGGCAGGAACGGATCGTCACGCGTGTCGTTGACGAACTGCGTGCCCAGCGTGGAGAGGATGCTGGAGCCGCGGATGAGCAGGAAGTCGATCGGCTCGACCTCCGTCCCGCGGTGATCGCTGGCCGCCAGAGGGTACGAGGCGTCGATCTTCTCCAGCCGGTAGTTGAAGTAGATCTGCGAGGAGACACCCAGGTCGTGGCCGGCGCTCAGGCTGCCGCCGAACCGCTGGTACGACTCGACGGCGTAGTCGGCAAACTGCTGCGTGGGGTCGTACAGCAGCACGTCGTTGTTGCCGAAGAACGCGCGCGCGCCGTTGTAGAGGACCTCGCCCCGCGCGATCCAGTTGCTGCCCAAGAACTGCGGATCGGCCAGGCTGGCGCGCAGGCCGATCTGCTGATCGGCCACGGCGAACGCGCCGCCGAGCGCGATGCCCGTGCCGGCGAGGTTGGTCTCGGTCACCTGGGCGCCGCCGTAGGACGAGAGCGGGCGAGCGTTCCCGTTGGTGTCGACGTCCTCGGCGATGCCGAGCCAGACGTCGTTCACGATGATGGTGTTGCGCTCGACGACGTCGATGACCAGGATCACGCTGCCGCGGCGCGAGCCCTTGCGCAGGGAGAGCTGTGCGTCGCGGAAGTAGCCCGTCCCCAGGAGCCGGTAGCGCGTGAACTCCAGCTCCGGATCCTCGACGTCCAGGACGTCCCCCGCATGGAAGGGCACGTACCGGAGGACCACGCGCGACAGAGTGCTCGTGTTGCCGCGGACCTCGACCCCTTCGAGCGTGTACTTCAGGCCGATGCTGCCCGCCGCGCGCACGATGGGAGCGGACGCCTCGGTCTCGTTCGGGGTCGACGACTCCGAGCCCGTCACGGGCGTGCCTATCGTCGCCGGCGGCGGCTGGGGCGGCGACGCGCTCGCGGGCGCCGGTTGAACGGGCGTGTCGGGTGGCGCACCCCACGTGCGAACGGCCTGCGCCCGTGCGATCGACGGGGCCAGCAACAAGCCGAAGAAGAGCGAGAGCGGGCCGCGGCGCACGCTGGCCCGGATCCTACACGCGTTTCACGTGGCCACGGCGTCTGGCTGACGCTCGGGGGCCGCGCGCTGGAAGGCCTCGAGGTTCATGGCGGCGTCGAAAGCCCGACCCACGCGCGGGTACTGGGCGAGGTCCACCTTGAAGCGCTGGGCGCCGAGCACCTGGGGAACGAGGAAAACGTCGGCCATCGTCGGCGCGTCGCCATAGGCGTAGGGCCCCGCGGTTCCCTCGCGCTCGTGAGTCTGCATCGCGGCCTCGAACGCGCGCAGCCCCTTTCCGATGAAGTGCTGTGCCCAGGCTCTCTGGACCTCGGGGTTGGGCGACACGTGCTTCAGGACGCCGAGGTTCTGGAACGGCTGGATGCCGCTGTTGACCATCTCGACGAGCGCGCGGACCCGCGCCCGCGCGTGCCCGTCGCCCGGCAGCAGCGGCGGCGCCGGGAAACGTTCGTCGAGCAGCTCGACGATGGCGACCGACTCGACGTACGTCACGCCGTCGACGACCAGGCAGGGCACGAACCCGGTCGGGCTGCGAGAACGGTGCGTCTCGCTCGACTGTTCGTCCGTGCGCAGGTTCACGGCCTCGTAGCGGTAGGCCAGGCCCTTGAGCGCGAGCGCGATCCGCACGCGGTGCGACGACGACGAGCGCCAGTAGTTGTAGAGGATCAGCTCCGGCATGGGGGGCCATCTTAACGCGGCGCGGCGCGACGGGTAGTTCCCTGCAGGGCGAATGGCAATTCGCGGAAGATGGCTCCGCTAACGACACATTCGCGCCGGATCGCGCTCGAAACCTCAGGGGCACGCGTCTTGCGTAAGTGCCGACCATGCCCATCGCGAAGACCGCCTCGACCGTCCTGACGAACCCCGATGACGCGCGTCGCGCCGACCGCGTGAAGCCCGCCACGGTCGTCGCGGTACCGCCCCGGGAGCCGAGTACGCGGGAAGCCACGTCACTGGACGAGAGCCTCGAGGATCCGTACGACAACGTCGCGTGCACCGACTGATCGGGGAAGAGTTTCGGATCGAGGGCGTCACGGCTCGGGTGCTGTCGGTTCCCCTCATCGAGCCGTTCGTGATCGCCACAGGGCGGGTCGATACGACACGCGCGGTCGAGATCGAGGTGCGGGCGTCGAGCGGGACGGCGCATGCGGTCGGGCTGGGTGAGGCTGCCTGCCTGCCGCCGGTGACCAGGGAAGACCAGCCGGACGTCCTGGCGGCGATCGAGCGCCTCGCCGGGTCCCTCCCCTCGCCTGAAGCGTTCGAAGGCCTGAGAGCCGGGCTCGGTCCCGTGGCCCGCGCGGGTCTCGAGACCGCGCTCGCCGATGCCGCGTCGAGGCTCGCGGGGGTTCCCCTTCGAACGTGGCTCGGTGGCCCGTCGGGGCCGGCGTCCCTGGAGACGGACGTCACCGTCGCCATCGCGTCGCCGCAGAAGATGGCCGAGCTCGCGCGCGCCTGGGTGGCGCGGGGCTTTCGCGCGCTCAAGGTCAAGGTGGGCAAGGATCTCGACGACGACGCGCGCGCGCTCGAGGCGATCGGCCGCGCCGTCCCGGGCGTGGAGCTCCGGGTCGACGCCAACGCCGGCTACAGGGCGCCCCAGGCCATCGAGCTCGCACGGGCCTGCGAGCGGCTCGGCCTTCGTGTCACCTGCTGGGAGCAGCCGTGCGCGGCCGACGATCTCGACGGGATGGCCGAGGTGTCGAGAGCCGTCCAGGCGCCGGTCGTCGCGGACGAGTCGGTCAAGTCACTGGCCGACGTCGACGCGCTCCTCCAGAGACGCTACGCCGACGGCGTCAACCTCAAGCTCGCCAAGACCGGCAGCCTGCGCGAGTGCGTCGACATGGGGCGGCGGGCCCGCGGGGCCGGCCTGAAGATCATGGTGGGGGGCATGGTCGAGACACGCCTCGGAATGACGGCGGCGGCCCACGTCGCGTGCGCGGTCGGGGGCGTCGAATTCGTCGACCTCGATACCGCCTGGCTGCTCGCCGACGATCCTTACGTGGGCGGATACGACGCGGACGGCCCGCGGTACACGCTTGCGGATCGGCCGGGGCTCGGCCTGCGCCGGCGGGACGACTGAGCCACGGCGCTACTTGGGCTGCAGCGTCAGCTGGGTCGTGTGGTTCTTGGCGATCGAGAAGCGCATCTTGCTCGTCTTGCCATCGGGCGTCTGCAGCAGGAGCGAATGCGAGCCCGTGGACAGCGGCACGTGGGTCTGGGGGGTGAGCAGCGGCTTGCCCGCCTTGTCGGTCAGCGCAGCGCCGTCGATCGAGATCGCGGCCGGGGGCGGCGACGTGACGTCGACGTCGAGCCAGCCCACGTCGGAATCGGCGCGCACGAGCCCCGCGCTGCCGAGGCTCAGCAGCAGGGTCATCGTCATCGCCGGCAACGCCAGCCTCATCGCCCTCTTCATCGCGACCCTTCCCGTCCATGTTCGACGGGGCTCGAGCCCGCCGAATTCACGGCATCATAGCCCGGCGCAACCATCGCCGTCAGCGCCTCGGCGTCGCTCACCTGCTGCTCGCGAAACCAGACATCCGTCTGCGCGAGGAGGCTCTCGCCCTCGTCGCCGCCGACCAGCGAGGCCAGCCGGCGACGGGCCGCGGCGGCGTAGAGGGACATGTCCGCAGACTCGAAGCCGTAGATGGCCTGACGCAGCAGCGCGACCGCCCGGTCCTTGCGACCTCTCAGGTTCGCGGCGCCCGCGCGGAGCAGGTGCCCCAGGGGCATCGCCCAGGGCGCCCCTCCCCGGAGGATGGCCCGGGCGTCGGCCTCGACCTTGCGCAGCAGCACCGGACGGGCCGAGGCTTCCCGCTGCGCGACCGCGAGGGCGCTGCGCCCGCCCATCTCGGCGCACCAGATCCGGACCGTCGCGATCCGCAGGAGCAGCGCGCGGCGCAGGGCCACGATGCGGTCCTCGGTCCTGGCGAGCGCCTCGCGTGCGCGCCCGTCGTACAGGTCCACGCTGGTGCGGGAGATCAGCTCGTAGAAATGCTCGAGGTGGCAGCCTTTCTTGGACCAGGATTGCATCGCCTCGTCGAGCTCCCGGCGAGCCCCGGCGGTGTCGCCGCGCGCGAGCCAGACCAGGCTGCCCCAGCCGATCCGCAGGCTCACCGAGCCGTAGAGATCGCCGCGCTCGAGCGCGTCGCGCAGGTAGAGCGGCTGGCGTCGCTGGATCTCCGCGAGGTGCCCCAGGCAACCGAGCGTGTTCAACGCGAACAGCTGCATCGTGGCCTGCTCCCAGGCCGTCCCCGGGACCCGGTCGCGGAACATCGCGGCCGCACGATCGCAGTCGTCGACGGCGTGGCGGAAGCGACCCGTGAGGTAGTGCGAGATCGCCGAGTTCGCGACCGTGTACGCGATGCTCTGGGGATCGCGCGTCCGCTCGGCGAGGGTGCGAGCCCTCGCCAGGTTCTTCTCCACCCGCGCCGCAGCCCGGCCGCCGCCCGTGGCCTGGTAGCCGGCCGCGACCGCGAGCGCCCGCGCCACGCGCGTGGGCTCCCCGGCCTGCAGGGCGTAGAGCACCGCGCGCACCTGGAAGACCGCGCCGAAGATGTGGTCGCTCAGCGCGAGGGCGAAGGCCACCGACCAGCACACGTCGACGCGGAGCAGATCGCGCGCCGGCACGAGCGAGGGATCGCGCTCCTTGAAGCGCATGCCCCGCACGAGCAGCACCAGGCGCAGGAGCACCAGCTGCACCAGCGCGTGCATCGGAGAGCGCGGATACGCGAGGCCCAGGAGCGCGAGCACCCCCTTGACGGCCCGGATGCCCTCGTCGAACCGCCCCGCGCGCAGGTATTGCTCGGCGGCACGCCTGCGCAGGTCGAGCGCCTGGCCCGGCTCGGCGCCCTCCGCCGCCTTGAGGTACACCGGAGCCGCCAGGGTGCCGCGCCCCGCGTTCGCGAGGGCCTCGGCCAGACGCACGTACAGGGCTCGCCGCTTCGGATCGCCGTGGGGCGTGAGCTTGAGCGCCCGCTCCCAGCACGTCGCGGCGCGATCGAAGGCGAGCGCCTCGCTCGCCTGGTGCGCCGCGGCCACGGCGTGCTTCGCCGCCCGCTCGCGGTCGCCGGCCTTGGCCCAGTGCACCGACAGCGCCTCGCCGTCCGGCCACCGGGCCGCCTCGAGCGCGAGCGCGAGCCTGCGATGGTACGCGGTGCGGTCGGGCTTGGAGACGTGCGCCACGACCGCCGCGCGGACGCGCTCGTGGTACGGCTCGATGCGGTCGGCAGCCCGGGCGCCCGCGGTCACCACCAGATGCGCCACGCGCAGCTCGGCGACGGCGCGGCCGAAGGCGCCCATCTCCATTCCAGCCGCGTGCGCGACCGTCTCCTGCGCGAGCGGACGACCCGCGACGGCCACCAGCTGCAGCGTCTTCCTCGCCGTGTCGCCCAGGCGTGCGATGCGCGTGCTCAGAGCCTCTTGCAGATCGAACGCGGGGCGGACCATCAGGGCCGTGTCGTCGGGCTCGTCGCCGGCGATCTCGCGATCCTCGACCAGGGCGGCGTGGCGGGCGAGCTCGTCGATGAACAGCGGATGGCCCTGGGCCTCGCGCGCGATCGCGCCCGCGTCCTTGGCGCGGTGCGGGGCGACCATCTCGAGCAGCGACGAGGCGAGCTCGCGCGCGTCGTCGTCGGACAGCCGGCCCAGGGTGATGCGCTGCGAGGGGCACGGCAGGCGCTCCTCGACGTCGGTGATCCCCACGGGAGCCGTCGCCATCGTGCCGTCGACGCCGGGCGCGTCGCGCACCGTCGCGACCAGCAGCATCTGCGGGGCCGAGGGCGGCCGGAGCAGCTCGGCGAGCAGCGAGAGGCTGTCGGCGTCCGCCCACTGCAGATCGTCGATGGCGATCACCAGCGGGCTGCGGGCCGCCACGCGCGTCAGCACGTCGCGCAGCCCCGCGAACGCCCGCCGCCGGAGCTCGTGCGGATCGCTCGACTCCTCGGTGATCGCGAACGCGAACGCGGGCGACCGGCGCAGCACGGGGAAGACCTGGACGAGCGGCCCCACGCGGGTGGGCAGCAGCGCGAAGGCCTGCTCGTCCGGCAGCGCGGTCATGTACCGCGCGAGCTCGTCGATGACGCCGTCGAAGCCCTTGTAGGGGACCTGCTCGCGCTCGTAGCAGCGGCCCGCGAGGACGACGGCGTCGGGCTGCGTGGCGACGACGTGCTCTCCGAAGTTGCGCACCAGGCAGCTCTTGCCGACGCCCGACTCGCCCTCGACGAGGACGACCACCGCCGAGCCGCGGCGCGAGTCGCGCAGCGCCTGATCGAGCTTCTCGATCTCGGCGCCGCGCCCCACGAAGGGGGTGCTGCGCGTCGACCGCGAGATGTCCGCGGCGGCGGTCGAGGTGCTCCCCGACTCGAGCATCCGCAGGACGGCGGCCCCGGTGGGGCGCGCCGCTGGCTCGATGCGGAGCAGCTTCATGCAGAGCGCCTCGAGGTCGGCCGGGACGCCGGTCGCCCGCGCTCCCGGCGGCGGGGGCATCTCGCGCTGCTTCAGCATGAGCACCTGGAGCGGAGACCCGTCGAAGGGCAGCTCGCCGGTCAGCGCCTCGTAGAGCAGCACGCCGAGCGCGTACCAGTCGGCGGCGGGCCCCGCCGCAGCTCCGGTGACCTGCTCGGGAGCCATGTACGCGGGAGTGCCCGTGACGTCGCCGTCGATCGACGGCCGCTCCGCGACGTCGGCCACCAGACCGAAGTCGAGCAGGACGACGCGACCCGCCAGCGTGACGCGGATGTTCGACGGCTTGATGTCGCGGTGGATCTTGCCCGCGGCGTGCAGCGCCTCGAGCCCGCTGGCGAGCTGCGGCAGCGCAGAGCGCAGCCGGATCTCGTCGAGGGTCGCGGCCACGGCCCTCACGCGCTGTGACGGCATGCGCAGGAACTGCATCGGGGGATCGTCGACGCTGGAGCTGAAGCGCTCCCTCGGGGCGTCGAGCACCGCCAGCCCCTCCGCCTCCATCGGCGGACGTGGCCGCACGTAAGAGAGCAGATCGAGCCCCTCGACCAGCTCCATGGTGAAAAACCACTGCTCGCCCTCGGCGATGAGCTCCCCCAGGGATACGAGGTTGCGGTGATGAAGATCCTGCAGCGCCCGGAACTCGCGCTTGAAGCGCAGCAGCGCCTGCGCGCCCTGCTTGCGCGAGGCCAGCCGCTTGAGGGTCTTGAGGGCCACGTGCGCCTTGCGCTCGTGGTCGAACGCCTCGAAGACCATGCCCATGCCGCCCTCGCCCAGCGGACGCAGGATCTCGAAGCGCTCGGGGAGGTTGAGATCCCCGGGCGCGGCCGAGAGCTTGGGGTGGCTTCCTGCGGGCATGGAGTCACCCCCCATCTTCGATTGTGACGGGTGAATGTTTCGCGGGGGCAACATGCCGGCGTCCGGCAGCATCTTTTGGAAGGCAAGGTGCGAGAGCCCCACACGCGCGCACGACGCCCGTACGAGCGTCCGCACGGAACCGGATCGGGAGAGCGCGCGGCCGACTTCTGCCGCGCGCCCTCCCTCCCCTCACTCCAGCGCCCTAGCTCTTGGCCGGGGCGCTGCTCGCGGGCGCGACGGTCGCGGCGCTTGCCGCGGCCTTCTTGCCCTTCTTGCCGCCGTTCGCGGCGCGCGTGGCCGCGGCCTTCACCTTGGCTTGCGCCTTGGTTTCGACCGTGGCCGGGTGCGGCGCGGGTGCCGCCAGCCCGAAGGCCTGCATCGCTGCAGGCTCCTTGCCGAACGTGGCCCGTACCCACAGCACGAAGGCGACCATCACGGCGTGCGCCTCCGCTTCCGTCTCGGCCCCGGACCGGGCGCTGCTCAGCCACGCCGCCTTGAGAGGCGGCGTCGCGTCGAGCGCTTTGGCGACGCTCGTGAAGAGCTTCGCCAGATCCGCGGTGGCGTACGTCGTGTTCGCCAGCTTGACGTTCGTCACGCCAGTGAGCTGGGACGCGATGCCCGCCGCGAGAGACTCATACTTGGTGCTCAACTTGCTCATGTTCGCGTTCCTCCTTTCCGAAGCCCGGACCCTTCCCCGGTGCCCGTTCGACTGGCCTCCACCCCTCCAGCGGACGGGGAAGAGAAAACCCTCGGAGGCCACGTCGATTTTCTCTCTCGGCGTGGCGCCCGATTCGTCGGCTCCTGCCCCTCCTTCGATGGCTGGCGAGAAAAGTCTCGGCCGGCCGGTCGATCTTCCCTCCTGCGCGGGCTCACGACGCGCCGGCGCTCCGCAAGGACGCACGGCCACGCCGAACGCACGATCCGGCCCACCCGAAGGGCGCTCGCTCGCGCCGATCGCTCGCTCCGGCACGCCGATCCGTGGATCCGGCACACGGATTCGTCGATCGGGCGCAACCGAGGGGCGTCCGGGTGCACCCGAACGGCGATGGGTCGCGCCGATGGGCGGATCCGGCACAGCGACGTCGCAGAGCCCCGCGAATGGCGCTAAGAAGGGAGCCGTCACTCGCCCCCGTAGCTCAGTGGATAGAGCAGCGGTTTCCTAAACCGAAGGTCGTGCGTTCGACCCGCGCCGGGGGCGCCAGGATTCGTTCGCCTTTCCCCCTGTCAGCTCGCTTGCGTTGGTGTAAGAGACTGTCTCCGTGGCAGGGGAAAAGGTGGACGGAAGGCGCGAGCGCTCGAAGCGGACGCACGCGGCGATCGTGGAGGCACTGACGCAGCTGCTCGACGAGGGGCGCATCGAGCCCACGGCGGTCGAGATCGCCGAGCGCGCGGGGGTCGCGGTGCGCTCGATCGCGCAGCACTTCGCGTCGCGCGAGGAGCTGCTGCTGGCGGTCGCGCAGCACCACACGCAGCGCCTCGAGCACGAGCCCGTCGACGCGAAGGCCCCGCTCGCCCGGCGGCTCGAGGCGTTCGTCGCGGAGCGCGCGCGCGAGCTCGAGTCGTCACGCGCGATGCGCGGCGCCGCGGCGGTCGTCCTGCAGCGCTCACCCAGCGTCGCCGAGGCCCTGCAGAAGGTCGCCGAGCGGCGCCGCCCGGAGCCCGCGCGGGTCTTCGCGCCCGAGGTCGGGGCGAGCGCCGCTCCCCGGGCCACCGAGCGCAGCGTGGCGCTCGTCACCTCCGGCCGCGCGTGGGACGCCCTGCGCGCCGAGATGGGCCTCGGCGTGAAGGCCGCACGCGAGCAGCTCGCCGCCACGCTGCACGGCCTGCTCGGACGCTGACACTGGAATGCCGGAGCTTGCGCACCGGCCGAGCCGTGCGCACGTTTCGCTCACCGACATGGCCGACCGCTTCACACCCAACCCTGGCATCGCCGCCGTTCTGTCGTTCGTGATCCCCGGTCTCGGGCAGTTCTACAACGGCAAGTTCCTGCGCGGCATCTTCTGGCTCATCGTCACGCCGGGCCTCTGGATTGGCTCCGCGGGCACGCTCGGCTGGATCTGCCACGTCATCGCGGCGTACACGGCCTACTCGTACGCGGTCAACGTCTCGCGACGCTAGCGTCCCATCGCACCAGGTCGGCCGGCGTGGCCCCCGCGCCGCCGCAGACGACGACGAGCAGCGACGATGCGCCGGCGATGGCCGGCGCTCGCTCGTAGACCGCGGCCAGCGCGGCCCCGCACGCGGGCTCGACGACGATGCGGTGATCGTCCGCGAAGCGCAGGCACGCGTCGACCGCCTGGCGATCGGAGCAGAGCCACGAGGTGATCGGGTGCTCGCGCGTCCATCGCAGCGTGCGCTCGCACACCTTGCGCGCCCCGAGCGTGATCGCGATGGAGTCGATGCGTCCGATGTCGACGGGCTCGCCCGCCTTCATCGCCGCGTTCAGGCTCGCCGCCCCCTCGGTCTCGACCGCGAGCACGGGTACGTCCTTCCACCCGACCGCGTGCATCCCCTCGAGGACCCCGCACAGCAATCCCC
>VFSW01004624.1_pt1 | contig 20509 bp, 16 predicted proteins | sample 5358111 | NCBI WGS metagenome assembly VFSW01 (sample SAMN11554181, study PRJNA540505) | mine drainage metagenome | isolation source: sediment from site ElyBrook_90M | place: USA: Ely Copper Mine, Vershire, VT | collected 2017
GGGGCCCCCCCCCCCCCCCCCCCCCCTCCGGGGGGCCCCCTCCCGGGGGGGGCCCCGCGGGCGCGGGGGGCCCCCCCGGGGCCCCGCGGGCCGCCCCCGCCGCAGACGGACCGGGGCGTGCGCCGCCGCCGGCCGCGACGCCCTTCGTGCGGGCCTTCCCGAAGGTGGGTCGCAATGAGAGCTGTCCCTGCGGTTCGGGCAAGAAATACAAGCATTGCCATGGGGCTTTGCAGCAAGCGAACGGTTGAGTGTCTCGACCGACGGCCGCGCTTCGCATCCATGTGGTTGCCGGCGTGCTCATCGACCCGGCGGGGCTCGTGCTGATCGCGCAGCGTCCGCCCGGCAAGGCGCTGGCGGGCCAATGGGAGTTTCCCGGCGGGAAGCTCGAACCCGGTGAGGAGCGGCTGGCGGCGCTGACGCGCGAACTGGACGAAGAACTCGGCGTCGAGCTGCTCGCCGCCCGCGAGCTGTCCAGTCATGCCGTCGAGTATCCGGATCGCATCGTCCTGCTCGACGCCTGGGTGGTTACGCACTGGCGCGGCGAGGCGCGGGGACGCGAGGGGCAGGCGGTCAAGTGGGTGGAACCGGCCCGGTTGCCGGAGCAAGGTCTGCTCGAGGGCAACCGGCCCATCGTCGCGGCGCTACTTCGTCAGGGCGCGAGCGCTTCGTCCAGATAGCGCTTGATCATGGCATAGGCATGCCGGCCGTCGTGCTGGCGGGTGAGGCCGTGCTTGGCGCCGGGATAGACCATCACGTCGAAGGGCTTGCCGAGATTCTGCAGGTTGCGAAAGAGCTTCGTGCTGTTGAGAAACAGCACGTTGTCGTCGGCCATGCCGTGCATGATCAGCAGCCTGCCTTGCAGATCCTGGGCATAGGGGAACACGCTGCTCGCCTCGTAGCCCGCCGGTTCGTCCTGCGGCCGGCCGAGATAGCGCTCGGTATAATGCGTATCGTAGAGGTGCCAGTCGGTGACCGGAGCCCCGGCGATGCCGACCCGGAACACCTCGGGTGCCTTGAACATGAGCATCAGGGTCATGTAGCCGCCGTAGCTCCAGCCCCAGACGCCGATGCGGCCGGGGTCGACGAAGGCCTGGGATTGCAGCCAGCGCGCGCCCTGCACCTGGTCGGCGACCTCGGCTACGCCGAGCTTGCCGTGAATCGGGTCCTGGAAGCCGGTGCCGCGAAAGGCGCTGCCGCGATTGTCGAGCTGAAACACGACGTAGCCCGCACGGGTGAGGATCTGGGTGAAATTCGCGCCCATCCAGTGATCGAGCACCGTCTGCACGCCGGGTCCGCCGTAAACGTTGACGATGGCCGGGTAGCGCCTCTGCGGATCGAAGTGCGCGGGCTTGAAGATCCGGTAGTACAGCGTCTGGCCGTCCTCGGCCGCGAGGGTGCCGAACTGCGGGAGCGAGTTGTCGGCGAGATAAGGGAAGTCCGGATGCGAGGCGTCGAGCCGGTTCTCGAGCAGGTAGGCGATCAGGCTGCCGTCGGCGTTGCGCAGCCCGATCTGCGGCGGCTGCTCGCTGCTGTCGAAGGCGTCGAGGTAGAAGCGCGCGTCGGCGGACATATTGACGGCGTGCACGCCGGGCTCGCGCGAGATGCGCCGCACGACGGCGGGGTCCTCGGTGTCGAGCGAGGCCGCGTACAGCTGACGCTCGAGCGGACTCGCTTCGGTGCCGGTGAAGTACACGAGCCGCCGCTCCTCGTCGAGCGCCTTGATGGCGCGGGCGCGAAAGTCATCGACGTTCCAGGCGCCCGCGGTCAGGCGGCGCAGCAGATGTCCCTGGTAATCGTACAGGTACAAATGCGAATACCCGTCGCGCGCCGAGCACCAGATGAACTGCGGGGAACGCTCGAGGAAGGTGAGCTCGTCGTTGAGGTCGAGCCAGGTCGCACTCGTCTCGGTGAGCACCAAGCGAGTGCGGCCGGTGGCCACGTCGGCGAACAGCAGATCCAGGCGGCGCTGGTCGCGCGACTGGCGCTGGATGGCGAGCGTTCGCCCGTCCGGCAGCCAGGTGACCCGCGCGAGGTAGATGTCGCGATCGGCGCCGAGATCGATCCACACGACCCTGCCGCCGTGCACGCCGGTGACGCCGAGCTGCACGAGCGCGTTGGGGCCGCCGGCCGCGGGGTAGCGTTGCTCGAAGGTGGTGACGTTGTCCGCCGCGATCTCGAAGCGCCGAGTCATCTTGACCGGAGTCTCATCGACGCGCACGAAGGCGATGTGCGCGCCGTCCGGAGCCCACCAGTAGCCGGTGTCCCGGCCCATCTCCTCATGCGCGATGAATTCCGCCATGCCGTTCTTGATGGCGCCGCCGCCGTCGTGCGTGAGGGCGTGCTCGCGCGCTTTCGCGAGGTCGAAGGTGTAGAGGTTCTGGTCGCGAACATAGGCCGCGAAGCCGCCGGCCGGCGAGACGGTGGCATCGGTCGCGAAACCGCCGGAGCGCGCGATCGGTTGCACCGCGTGGCCGGCGCCGGCCGCAAGATCGTAGTAGTACAGGTTGCCGTCGAGCGGAAACAGCAGCGCCTTGCCCGACGGCGCGAAGGAGTACTCGAGGATGCCGGAGTATGCGGCGGTTCGCCGGCGTTCGCGGCGACCGAGTTCCTCCTCCGAGAGCCGCGTGCGCGCCGGCGCGAGTTCGGTGGAGTCGACCAGGAGCCGCTCCTGCCGATCGTGCAGGTCGAATTCCCACAGGTCCAGCCGAGCCTTGTCGCCGGCCTTGCTCTTGAGGTAGGTCACCCGCGAGCCGGCCGGCGACACCTTAAGGCCCATGATGGTGGGTCCCGCGAGCGCGGGTGCGTCGAACAGGCGGTCGATGGTGAGCTCGGCGGCGTGCGGGCCGGCGGCCACCGAACAGGCGATCAACGCGGGCAGCAGGACCCGCCCGGAGACACGCGGGTCGCTCATGGCGAGCGACTCACCGGCGCGTCAACCGATGGACGACTTCGACAAGGGCGGTGACTCCGCGCTCGCGCATGCGATGTTCCGCCGCGAGGATGTCGCGCCGGGAAAGCTCCTCGAGCCGATGATGCGGGGCGTACAGCGAGCGGATCTGTGCCGCGTTCACGGGAAACGGCGGGCCGGCGATTTGCCCCTCCGGGTACTCGAGAGTGATCAGCAAGGTGCGGGTCCCCGGCGGCGTGAGCGCCGTCAAATGCGCAACGTACGCCGCACGCCGCTCCGGCGCCCAGGAAATGAGCGCGGCCCGGTCGTACACCGCGTCCACCGGACCGAGCCGATCGGCGGTGAGGGCGTAGAAGTCGCCGCGCAGCAGGCGCAAGCCCTGCGCTTCGTACAGTTCGAAGTCCGGCAGAACGCGCCGCCGCGCCGGAATTCCCTGCTCCATGCAAAAGGCCTGCAAGGCGATGTCGGAGAGTTCGACACCGATCACTTCGTGCCCCTGATCGCGAAGCCACGCAAGATCGAGACTCTTGCCGCAGAGGGGCACGAATACCCGGCTGCCCGGGGGCAGCTCCAGCTCCCGCCATAGCCGCGCGAGCGACCGGTCGGTTTCGGCCTGATGGAAACCGATCTGCCCGGTACGCCAGCGCTCGTGCCAGAAGTCCGGCTGCATCGGCGCTCACTTCTCCGGCTCGTCCGGGATCTTGTGCCGCTCGGCGATCCACGCGCCCAGATCGACCAGACGGCAGCGTTCGCTGCAAAAGGGACGGTGCGCGGAGCTCGCGCTCCATTCCACCGGCCGCCGGCAAGTGGGGCAGGGTACCGTGGTGGTCACGTGCAGCAGGACAGCAGGAACGGCACGTCGACCTCGACATGCACGGGCCGGCTGGTCGCGTCGGTCCAGGTGAGGAAGCGGATGGTGCAGCGGTGCTGGCTGCCGCTGATCTCGGGAAACACCTCGACGTCGGCAGGCAGGGTCACGCGCACGAGCTGACAGGTGTTCTCGCGATCGAACTGCAGCTGGTATATGCCACCGGCCGCCACGACCGGCTTGCACTTGGCGATCTGACGGGTGAGCCACAGCAATTCGGAGATACTGTCGCACAGCGGCCGGATCAACGCGAGCCATGCGTCGAATTCGGCGGCGCGCAACTCCGCCGGCCGCTGCAGCCAGAACGAGTAATCCGGCAGATCGAAGTCGCAGGTGCCGCCGGGAATGGCGGTACGGTGCTTGATGGCGGAGAGGAATTCGCTGTCGCGCAGCGGTCCCATGAAGTTGCCGCCGAGGTTCGCGAGCTCGTCGCGCAGCCTGACGAGATTCGACAGCACCGACTTCAAGCGCCCGGGATCGACTCCGCTTTTCGACTGGTATTCCTTGAGCGCGTTGACGCCGCGCTCGAGCTCCTTCAGCACGTCACTGCGCGAATCGCCGCGGGCGGTGATCGCGAGGATCTCCAGCAGGCTCGCCACCGCCGCCCGGGTGCTCCAGGGGTTGCTGAACTCGCCATGATAGATCGCCTGGGTGTACAGGAATTCCAACCGCAGGAAGGTGCGCATGCGCTCGTTGAGCGGCTGCTCGTACGCCGTGGGCGCGGGATCCGGGTCGGCATCGGTCCGAGGGTCGGGATGCGAATTCATCCCCGTATTCTGATCCAAGCCCGGCCCCAGGGTAAACCTCGGGTTGACATGGAAATCTCAAGGCGGGGAGTCCCGGCCCGCGAGCCGCAGGTAGCTCCGGTGCAAAGCGTCCACGGCCTGTCGCAATTCGCGGACGCCCCGGGTGTTCGGCAGCACGTCGTGCGCCGCACGCAGGCGCTGCTCGCGCGTGGCCTGGGTCGCGAGGATGGCGAGCGCCTGCTCGCGGGTACCTGCGTCCCGGGCCATCAACCTTTCGACCTGGGCCGCCTCGTCGGTGTCGACCACCAGCACCCGGTCCACCCGATCGAGCCCGCCGCCTTCGATCAGCAGAGGAATGGCGAGCACCACGTAAGGCCCCAAGGCGGCGGCGGCGAGCGATTGCATGCGAGCGCGGATCAGGGGATGCAGGAGGGCTTCGAGATCGCGGCGCGCGAGCGGATCCGAGAACACCCTGGCGCGCAGTGCGCCGCGGTTCAGTCGCCCTTGCGAGTCGAGCACTTCCGGGCCGAACCGGGCCAGCACCGCGGCGAGCCCGGGCTCCCCGGGAGCAACCACCTCGCGGGCGATCTGGTCGGCGTCGATCACCGGCACGCCGAGTTCCACGAACCGCTGAGCCGCCGTGCTCTTGCCGCTGGCGATGCCGCCCGTCAAACCGATGCGAAGTGCCGGGCCCATGGCGGTGGTCCGCTCTTACAGGCCGCTGAGGCGCAGGTAGCCGTGCACGAGCCCGGGTCCGAACATCATCGCGAGCCAGCCCGCCGCGGCGAGATACGGGCCGAAGGGCATGGGCGCCGCCCGGTCCCGGCCGCGCAGGGCGATCATCAGGATGCCGAGCAGCGCTCCGGCGACCGCGGCGAGCAGGATCACCAGCGGCAGCATTTCCCAACCCAGCCAGGCACCCAGGGCCGCGAACAACTTGAAGTCACCGTACCCCATGCCTTCCTTGCCGGTGGCGAGGCGGAAAGCGTGAAACACCAGCCAGAGGGAGAGGTATCCGGCGACCGCACCGAGCACCGCTTCGCGCGGGGTCACTGGCAGGGGCGAGCCGGCCGTGGGCCCCAGGATCGCCGAGGCGAGCAGGCCGGCCCAGAGCAGAGGCAGGGTGAGGTCATCGGGCAGCAGCTGATGGTCGAGGTCGATGCCTGCGAGGGTGATCAAGCCCCAAGTCAGCAGCAATCCACAGGCGGACGCGGCGCCGACGCCGAAATGCCAGGCGACCCAGGCCGAGAGGGCGGCGGTGCCGAGCTCGACCGCCGGGTAACGCGGGGAGATGGGGGCCCCGCAGGAGGCGCAGCGTCCGCGCAGAATCAACCAGCTCACCACCGGGATGTTCTGCCAGGCCTTGATGGCCGCCCGGCAGGAGGGGCAGGCCGACCGCGGAAAGCTCAGGGTGAAGCGCTCCACCACGATGGTGGTCGCCGCCGTATCGTTCGTGGCGGGCAGGAATTCAGCGGCCTGGGTGCGCCATTGCCGCTCGAGGATGATGGGCATCCGGTAGATGACCACGTTCAGGAAGCTGCCGACCATCAGCCCAAGCACGAACATCGATCCCACGTACAGCCAGGGGTACTCGGCGAACGCGGCGGCGAGTTCGTGCAGCATGGTTCAGGCGCGCGGACGACGCCCGCGCCGGTCGAGCTAGACCACGGAGCCCAGCTTGAAGATCGGCAGGTACATGGCGATGACCATGCCGCCGACCAGCACGCCGAGCACCGCCATGATCAGCGGTTCCATCAGGCTCGACATGCTGTCGACCGCGGCGTCCACCTCGGACTCGTAGAAATCGGCCACCTTGCCCGACATCGAATCGAGCGAACCGGACTCCTCGCCCACGGCGATCATCTGCACCACCATGTTCGGGAACAGGCCGGTGTTGTCCATGGCACGCTGCAGGCGCTGGCCGGTGGCCACCTCGTCCTTCATGCGCAGCGTCGCTTCCTCGTAGACGATATTGCCGGTGGCGCCCGCGACCGACTGCATGGCCTCGACCAGGGGCACGCCGGCGGCGAACATGGTGGCGAGCGTGCGCGCAAAACGCGCGATCGCGGCTTTGACCAGAATGGGGCCGATGATGGGGAACTTCAGCATGATCCGGTCGAGGGCGCGGCGCATTTTGCGCGAGCGCTTCTTGAAGTAGAGAAAGGCATAGGTTGCGCCAATTGCGACGGCGAGCACCAGCCACCCTTGATGCTGCATGAAGCGCGACAGATTCACGACCATCTGCGTGAAGGCCGGCAGATCCGCGCCGAATCCCTTGAATAGCGCCTCGAATTGCGGGATCACGAAAATCAAGAGTATGACGGTTACTATCACCGCGACCACCAACACCGCCGCCGGATAGAAAAGGGCCTTCTTGATTTTCTTCTTGAGTGCCTCGGTCTTTTCCTTGTAGGTCGCGATCTTGTCCAGGAGCGTTTCGAGCGCACCCGCCTGCTCGCCGGCCTCGACCAGATTCACGAACAGATCGTCGAAGTGCAGAGGGTATTTCGCGAGCGAATCGTGCAGGGTGCTGCCACCTTCAATATTTGTCTTGATGTCGAGGATCAGTTTCTGCATCGCCGGCTTCTCGTGACCGTTGCCGACGATCTCGAAGGACTGCACCATGGGAATGCCCGAGGCCATCATGGTGGCGAGCTGCCGGCTGAACACGGCGATATCCATCGGCGTGACCTTGCTGCCGGCCCTGAAGGCGTTGCTTTGGATCTTGATACGGGTGGCAGCGACTCCCTGGCGGCGCAGGTCGGCGCGCAAAGAGGCCTCGTTGGCGGCCAGGGACTTGCCGCGAATCTTGTTGCCGCGCTTGTCCTTGCCTTCCCAGAGGTACTGGGTCTCTTTTTTTCCGGCGGTTATCGTTACGGCCATGGTCGATCCTTGCGGGGGCTGACTACTCGATGGTGACGTTGTTGATCTCTTCCAGGCTCGTCATTCCATCCATCACTTTCTGCAGGCCCGAGCGCCGCAAGTTCCAGATCCCATCCTTGGCGGCCTGATCCGAGATATCGAGCGCGCCGCCGCCCTGCATGATGATGCGGCCGATGGTCTCGGTCACCGGCATCACCTGGTAGATGCCCACCCGTCCCTTGTACCCGTCGGTGCACTGGCTGCAGCCCACCGCCTTGTGAACGCGAATGCCTTTCTGGATATCCGCATCCTCGAAGCCCTCCTTCTTCAGGGCCTCGGCGGGGATGTCCATGGGCTGCTTGCAATTGCCGCAAAGCCTGCGCGCGAGACGCTGAGCGATGATGAGGCTCACCGAGGTGGCGATGGCGTAGGGCTTGACCCCCATGTCGACCAGGCGCGTGAGAGTCTGCGGCGCATCGTTGGTGTGCAGCGTCGAGAGCACGAGATGGCCGGTCTGCGATGCCTTGATGGCGATCTCCGCGGTCTCCAGGTCGCGAATCTCGCCGACCATGATCACGTCGGGGTCCTGGCGCAGGAAGGCGCGCAGTGCCGCGGCAAAGGTCAATCCTACGCGGTTGTTGACGTTCACCTGATTGATCCCGGGAAGGTTGATTTCCGCCGGATCCTCGGCGGTGGAGATATTGCAGTCCTCGGTATTCAGGATATTGAGGCCGGTGTACAGCGACACCGTCTTGCCGGTGACGGTGGGGCCGGTCACCAGGATCATGCCCTGGGGTTTGGCGAGATAGCGCAGATAAGTTTCCCGCTGAACGGGCTCATAGCCCAGCGCATCGATGCCGAGCATTGCGCTCGAGGGATCGAGAATACGGGTCACCACCTTCTCGCCGAACAGGGTCGGGCAGGTGCTGACGCGAAAGTCGATGGCGCGATTCTTGGAGAGCCGCATCTTGATGCGGCCGTCCTGCGGCACGCGGCGCTCGGCGATGTCGAGGCGGGCCATCACCTTGAGCCGCGCCACCAGTTTGGTGGCGAGCTGCACGGGAGGTAGTGCGACCTCTTTCAGTACGCCATCCAGGCGGGTGCGGATGCGAAAGGACTTCTCGTACGGCTCGAAGTGGATGTCCGACGCGCCCTTCTTGATGGCGTCGATCATGATCTTGTTGACGAAACGCACGATGGGCGCGTCCTCGACATCGTCCCGGGCGAGCGCATCGGTGTTCACGTCCTCGTCGCCGCCGGTGACCTCGAGATTCTCGAGGTCGAAGTCGTCGTCGGCGAGCGACGGCATGGCCGCGTCGGCCTGGTCGATGGCCTTGGTCACCGCCGCCTGCAACTTGTCGTCCTCGACCACGACGAACTCGATGCTCATCGAGGTCTGGAAGCGGATCTCGTCGAGGGCATGCAGATTCGTGGGATCGGAGACGGCGAGGAACAGGCGCTTACCGCGTTTCATGAGCGGCAGCACCCGATGCTTCTGCAGCAGCTTGTCGCTGACCGCCTTGATGGCGTCGGGGTCTACGCTAACGGCATCGAGATCCAGAAGCGGCACACCGAACTCGCTGGCCGCCGAGATCGCGATATCACGCGCGGTGACCCGGTTGGTCGTCACCAGGTGACTGACCAGGCTTACCCGCTTTTCCTTGGACTTGACCAGGGCGTCCTGCATGGACGGCTCGTCCAGTAGGCCGTCCTGAATCAGCCGTTGTGGAAGACCGCCAAGCGCAGCGCGTCCAGCGCTACCTGCGGTGGCTAAGGCGTTATCATTCATGGACTTGCGATAAACCCCGAGCTTGTGAGCTTGTACTATCGGGAGATCGGTGGCCAATTGTCAAATCACCGATGGATAATGGCACAGTGGTACCCGTGGCCTCGTGATATTGATCCCAATTTCGCGGGTGACCGTGCCAGTTGGCTCGCCGCGGAAAAAGAGAAGCCCCTCCGGGGAGGGGCTTCAAGATGCCGAACCAAGGGCTAGTAAGCCCAAGCGGTGGCAGTTACTTGCACTGAGTCGGCACCCACTTGGACAACAGGGTACCAACCGGGGCGCCAGCGAGCCCCGCGGCGGTAGCCGTCGCATTCGTGGTGGAAGTGCACGCCCAATCGATGTTGCCCGCCTGACCGGTGGCGAGCTTCACCTTGTTGATGTAGGGGCTGAACAGCATGGTCTGGTTGCCAGCGAGAGCCGGAATGCCCTGAGCTGAACCATCCAGAGTCACCGTAATGATGCCCGTGGTCCCATCAATTTGGATGTTGTTCACATACTTGGTAGGGAGGAAAGAACTGTTCCAGGCGAGAGCGGACGCGGTCAATCCCGTGATATCGCCCGACTGGAACCCTTCGGCCACTGCGGTTTTCGCCGAATCGGCCAGGTTCAAGCCTTCAGTAACTTTCGCGCGAATCGTGTAGTCCTGATAGGCCGGGATGGCGATCGCCGCCAAGATGCCGATGATCGCTACGACGATCATCAACTCGATGAGTGTAAAACCCTTTTGTAAATTCTTCGCCATATATGAGCTCCTGAGCTAGAAGTACGGACGCTTGTGACATTGAGCAACGGCTTGCGCCTGTGATGGGGTGAAAGCAAGTCGTGTGCCACTCTTCGGAGATCCATATAACGTATTGAAATAAAACAATATATTGATCACGCGCCGGCGCTCCGCAGTGCGCCGCCTTGTCGCAGAAGAGCGCCAAATTGAACCCGGCAGGTCAGCTATCGACAAATAATGTCAGTCGCCGGGCCAATTCCCCTGATCGTCGGGGCCTTCCTCACTTCGCGGCGGCGTGCAGGATTCTCGCGAAATATCGTCCGTGACTCCGGCCGCACTCCAGCCTTGTTAACCCGTCGAGCCAATCGGCCTGGCTGCCCAGATACAGTCCGTCGCTGTCCACCATCTCTTGGTGGGCCCGTAGTTGCCCCTGGCTTACCCAGGCATTCAGATCGGTATTAAGATAGATGCGGGACCACTGATTGCCCACATGTTCGGTCACCGGGCGAGGCGGCTGGAACAGACGGGGACAGGCGTCTTCCATGCGATCGAGCGCTCGGTTCGCCAGGCGCTCTTCGGCTCGCTCCGTCGCGTGATCGCCTGGGTCCAGCACGACCACGCAGGTCGCGAGGCTCGTACGATTCTTGGTCGGGCGAATGCTGGCCGACCCGCCCTGCGCCGATGCGACCGTGAAATCGAGAGCCGGCGGCGGCAGGCCCTCGACGGTGATGGTCGCGCAGTCGGCCGGGCTCACACGCAATGCGAAGCGCTCGAGATAACGATCGACGCGCGTAACGCTCGGTTGGCGCCGGGTCTCGTCCGGGTAGATCCCCTCGCCGGTGATCAGAACGCGCACTCTAGGGGCGTATTGGCGGATGAGCGCGGCCGTTCGCTGCCCATTGGCGCCTTCGGGGCCAAGCGCGTAGGCGCTGGAAAAGTTGATCAGTCCCGAGCCCGCTGGCAGAAACGGCGCGATGTAGGACTTCGATTCCCCACCGATGGTCAAATATAAATAGGGCGTCGCGCGCAGGGGTTCGGGAACCCTCACGTCGAACCAAGGGCCGCCCCAGGCCACCGAGTCCCAGCGATACTGGGTGCCCAGCGCGAGTTGCACGAGTTGAACGGCGAGCGCTATCGCGAGCAAGTAATTGCGCACCTTGGACTTCTCGCGAAATACCTCGAACGACAGGCCGACGAGGGCGACCCCGGCGAGGCAGGCGCCCGCCAGGAAATAGCGGCCGTTTCCGGAGGCGTATAGCCAGAGAGTCCAGTCCACTATCACAGTGAGCGTCAATGCCAGGGTAACTCGCCGCGCAGCGGGCGATCGGGCGGCTGCTTCTCGACCATTGCCGCGGTGGTGCCGGATAATGGCGGACACCGGCCATGCTGCGAGCAACAGAAGCAACGCGGCATAGCGCAGATCAGGCGACATCAATTCCGCCTGCACCATGGGGGCGGGATCGATCGTCGTGAAAGGCCTCAGCAGCCCTTCGCCGAACGTGCTCGGAATGAAGCGGAAATGACGCAGGGGCGCTGTGGGAAATTCCGGCGAATGGAACCAGTTGTTGAACAGCGGAAACAGCGGATTACCGAAGTTAGCCTCCATCCGCAAAGCCCAGGGCGTCGCAACTACCAGAAACCCCGTGCCCAGAGACAAGCCATAAATGGCCGCGTCGCGGCATTGCCGGGAGAACCGCAGGGGCATGAATTGGAATATGGCGAATGCGGCAATGGCATGCACGGCATTGGTGAGCTTGAGCCCTGTCGCGGCGCCGAGCACGATCCCTGCGACCACGACCAACTGCGCCTTCGGCCGGTAGATCGCCCAGCACAGGAGCAGCCAACCGCTCAGTACCAGCTCGGCCGTGGTGATGTCGGCAAAGCTCGATCCAATCTCTTGCAAAAGGATGGGATTGACCGCCGCCACCACCAATGCGCTCAGGCCAGTGAAGAGGCGCGCTCGGGGCGCCTCAGAGGGTGACACCAAGATACCCAGCTCGAACGACAACCCCAGAATGACGCTGTGAAACACGGCTAGGATGGATGCAACGAGCAGGGCCGGCATGCCGCTGGCGGCCAATGCGTAGAAGGGCACGTAAACCAGCGGATTGAGATAGGACTGAAATCCCCCCGCGAAGTAATCTTGCCCCAGTCGATCGTGAAGCGCGCTGAACCCCGCGTAGAAGTGGTAACTGAGCGTGTCCCAGGCCATCTCCTTGCCCAAGATGTAATTCACGCCCAGCGCGAAAATCGCGCAGCCCAGGTAAATGAAGGCTCGGTGCGGTACCGCTGGCGGGCTGGTCTCGTCGAGGACAGTGGTCGTCGTGGTATTCATGAAAGTCGACACTGGAAAGAGAGCTGGACGCCGTGTCCGCAGGGCGCGCGTGCTGCGCCGCGGCTTGGATTATTTCCGACTGTTCTCAACCGACGACCCGAGCGTCCACAGCTTCGCTTGAGACATCGCTCCGATCGGCCACTTCCTCGTGATACTCCCCTTCCGCATTTATGCTCCAAATGTCCCGCTTGCCTTGCCCGCCGCGAATCATGGCCTCCACCGCACATTTTGCCGCCAGCATGGAATGATCCTGGTTGTTGTACCGATGCATGCCGTTTCGTCCGACCGGGTATAGGTTGATGAAATGATCGAGATAATTACGCACGATGCCAAAATCACGATATTCGCCGAAATACGCCGGGTACGCCTTGGGCACGCGTACGACCGTGCCATCCAAAACGTCGCGCCGATCGGCTAGCCCGATCTTTTCGAGTTCCTGGGAAGCGAATTCGATGAGTCGGTCGTCGTCCATCGACCACAAATCGTAACCCTCGCTGCAAAAATACTCCAAACCACGCCATATGGTTTCGGGTAGCGCGACCAATGCCGAGCTCCAGTTGTTGAAGATTTGCAGACGCCCCAGTTTGACGTCCGGTTCCTGTATGTAGATCCAGTTGTCCGGTGGCATGCCGTTCTGCGAGTCCGCAGAATGTCGGGCGCTGATTGAACGCATCCGTCGGAGCAAGAGTCCGACGGTAATAAAGTCGCGGTAAGGTAAATGAAGGGCGGTCCGAAGGATCCGCGGGTCCTCGGGCCGGAGGATCGGTGTCAGTTCCCCGATTGGCATGCTCGAGACGAAGAAATCGCAAGGCACGCGCCGCGTTGATCCGGATCGTTCGTCGCGCGCGTGTACCGCCGTTATCTTCCGTTTATCGTGATCGATGCCGACGACGCGGTGCCGCAGATCGATGGTGCCGCCCTGGGAGGTGATCTTGCGCGCCACCTCCTCCCACATTTGACCAGGTCCGAGCTTAGGATATAGGAATCGCTCTATGAGGCTCGTTTCCGTTCGCTTCTGCAATGCATCTCCTGGTAACCGGAATGCACGAGCCAGTGCGTGGGAAAGGGCCTTCCGAACGGATAAGCCCTTGATTCGCTGGGCACCCCATTCGGCAGAGATCTCGCGGCAGCTGACCCCCCAGACTTTCTCCGTATAGTCCTTGAAGAAAGTGCGATAGAGCCGGTCGCCGAACCTGTTGATGAAGAAGTCCTCCAGCGAGTCCTCTTTGCTTCGCGGCCAAAAGTGCGACCGGGAATAGCTCAGAGCGATCCGCAGGGTCTCGAGTCCTCCGATGTTGCGCAGCGTATTCAGGTCCAGCTTCAGCGGATAATCGAAGAAGCGACGCCGGTAGAAAATGCGCGATAGCCGTTGACGCACCAGCATGACCGCTTGCGACGGCGATGCGATGCAGGGCTCGCGGATCAACTCGTGCGATTGACCGTGGTAGGTAAGGTGCAGCGACCGGTCCGCCGCGGTTTCATCTTGCCCAATCGGAAGGATCTCCTGCCACCAGCGCATCACCCAGTCAGATTTCGAGAAGAAACGATGTCCGCCGAGATCCATGCGGTTTCCGCGATACACGATGGTCTTCGAAATGCCGCCCACTTGCGTATCGGCTTCGAGAACGACCGGAGCGATGTCGGAGCGGCGCAGGAGTTCGAGCGCGGCCGTAAGTCCGGCGGGACCCGCGCCAGCGATCACGGCTACTCGTTTAGACGGTGAATTGTCCGGCATGTCAGAATTCCAGGCGGTCGGCTGTGACCTAGGTCAATCGAACAGCATCGCACTGCGGCCAACGCCTGGGTTGCGCGGATTGGCTTTGGATAGTTGCGGTTCGTGGCGCGCTGCCTGCCCAATGCCGGTTCGTGCGATTCTCTTACTAGGGCCCCGTCGGCGCGGCGATCGGGGCGGTAACATGCTGTTCCGAGAGTTCATGGTCAATGGCATGATGTTATTCGCGCGACAGTATACTTATGCGACTGGATGTATCCTGGGAATTGGTGGCATCCCATCGCGTGGTATGCGGGTCCGTGCAGCCTCGCTCGGTTGCGCCAAAGGGGAGTTGATAATTCCGGACAATCAGCCGTATCGATTGTCACTGAGCGTCCGCAACCCCGCAAGGTGCGGGTAAATGGTCGACTCATCGATTTCAAAGTCTGTCAAAACCTATAAAGAATTGCGTACTTTCGGCACTAATGGCGGCAATGCGGTCGGCCCGCTCACCAATCGCGCCGACGGGCGAGGATGTTAGACTAATTCCGCGAACTAACAGGAAGTGCGAACTTGTCGAGATTCATAAATATCCTCGCGTTGAGCATGTTCACGCTGGTTCTCGCTGTTGGACAACTGTTATTCAAGCACGTTGGCGATGCACTTCGCGACAGACCGGTGGTGGAAGCTGCCTATACAATGGCACGGCAGCCGGCATTGTACGCGGCGCTTGCGATCTACGGTGTGTCGACGCTGCTCTGGATATGGATACTTACGCGCATCTCGCTCATGCAGGCCTATCCGTGGGTGGCCGTCGGCATCATCATCGTGCCGATTTTGAGTCACTTAATCTACAATGAGACCGCGGGACCAATGTACTGGGTCGGGGCGCTACTCTGTGCTATCGGTGTCGTTCTTACGCAGTATTCGAGTTAACTCCACCACGCGTCGGCTTCGCTGTTGCTGACTCGGTTTCGATGGATTCGCCGTGCGGAATTCACACCTAGGTGCTCGTACCAATGTGAGCTCCGGTAAACAGGGGGGAGTCAACGTTACCTATGACCATAAATGCGCAGTACAACGTGGCCGCGCCAAACAGCATGGCGGTAAGGCTTGCAGGCCGTCAGCGCCGCAAGATGTACGCCCAGTTTCTATCCGAATCCGCCATCGCACCCACCGACACGATAATTGAAGTGGGCGCAACAAGTGACCGAACCTACGATCATTCTAACTATCTAGAGGCATGGTATCCGAGAAAAGATCGAATCACCGCGATCGGGATTGACGACGCCTCCTTTCTCGAGGAACTCTATCCGGGTCTCACGTTTCGACGTGCCGATGGTCGGGCGTTGCCATTCGCGGATCTATCCTTCGATCACGCGCACTCGAGCGCTGTCATTGAGCATGCGGGCTCCCGATCCGATCAGGCGGCGCTACTGCGCGAACTGTGGCGCGTATGTCGCAAGGGGCTTTTTGTCACTACTCCTAACCGATGGTTTCCGGTGGAGTTTCACAGCACTATTCCACTGGTGCATTGGTTACCCGCACCTGCGTTCCGCGCGGTATTGCGAACCGTCGGCCTCGAAACGCTCGCCGAAGAGGCGAATCTAAACCTCATGTCGCGACGAGATCTGCTGCAGGCGGCGAAAAGTGCGGGAATCTCCGATGCGCGGGTCGAGGGCGTCCGCCTCTGGGGTTTGACGAGCAACCTCATCCTCGTCGCACGCAAGCGTCGATGACCCACGTGCGATACTTACTGGTTCTCAGAGAATGATTCGACAAGTGGCGCAGTGATAGGGGTTGCGACAGAGCTCGGCCCATTTCCCGCATAAGGAAGGTCACGGCGACTGTCGTCCAGCGCCGATGCTGTGGCAATCGTACAGGTTCCAATCCCTCCAAGGGCCGCTACTAGGCACCGCTGCCGCGGTAGGCCCGACCTTTTCCTGAGCGACGACAAAGTCCAGAGCGGGATCGCGGCACATCTGCGCAAGCCCCGTCGCGGTCAGAGATGCGAATGATCCGAGCGACGATGACGAGGCGGTGAGGCCATGCTCTCGGAGGTTTCTCGACGATAGGCGCCAGGTTGAATCCCACACCGGTCGCACCACTTCCGAGCGGCGGCGGATTTCTTGCGCCGTCGCGCGCGAGAACACTACGCCGGACGACTGATCAATCGACAGATAGCTCGGCCGCTGCAATGAAAACCAGGCCAGCGTCGGCGATACCGGCGTGGGTACCACTAAAACGTTCGCATTTAGCGGGATCACGCGGCGCCATTCCTGCAATTCGGGCGCCAGAGGCCGAATCTCGACACGGGCGTCGCTGTGAATCGCCGCGGGAAGCGTTACGCCAATGGCGAGCAGGAGAGCGGCGCAGACGACTGCGAGAACAGCGGGCGAACGCCGCGAGCGGATCTGCCACAGGAAGGCCCAGGGGAGCACCAAAGCGAGGGGCTCCAATTTGAGCAAATCCCGGGTCACCGAGAGTGCGCCGGGGCGGGGTCCGGTATGGAATATCTCTCTCGACAGCACCGACCATGCGCTAGCGGCTGTCTGTGCCGCCACAACCGCGCCCACTAGGGCTGCCGCCCAGCGGCAATCGCGCAGTATGCGCACGGAAACGCGGCGTCGGCCGAGCCATATAAGCAGTGCGATCGAGATCAGCAGCGCACCATCCGCACGATCGAAGATCCAGCCCGCCACCAACAGAGCTGCAACCATAGGCCCGAGTCCAGCGGCGTTCCACAGCGATGTGGCGCACAAGGGAACCAGCAATACGCCGACGCACGCGCCTACCCAAACCCAGCGCCACGCCTGCCCCTGAAGAAGCGTCGCGATTGGGCCAACGTAACTTGAGATCAGCGCGACCGCTATGCCAGACGCCCCGACCAGCAGAGCGGATAGGCACAGCTTTTTTACCCTCGCGTCGTCGATGGCGAATGCGCACAGTGTGAGCGAGAGAAGCGGTCGCGCGGTGATCTTCCAGTCGCTAACGAACCATGTCTGCGGCAGTAGGAATATGGATCGCTCGCGCACAACCTCCAGCCAGTTCGGATCCATCAGCGCCAGCAAGCCACTCGGTCTTGCGATGTGCACGCCATATGATGCCAAGCCGAGCGCGCCGACGATGCCGCCGGCGGCGCCCCATAGGGCGAAATGCAACGGGACCGAGAGACAAATCAACACCAGCATGCCTGGCAATGCCATCAGCGGATGCACGACGAGCGCGATGCAGCCGACCAGCAGCGCGGAGAACTGTGCGCTGCGCGCGTGCAACGCCAGCGCGGTCAGCACCAACGCTTCGGCGGGCGATCGCGCGGTAAGCCAATCTTCGGCGTAGTGAAATACATTGAATGCGCCGTAGCGGCCACTCGTGACGATCAGCAGCGACACCGCGAGGAACGTGACGTCGCGGCCGGTAAACCGCCGAACGAGGAACCACGCAGCAACGAAGAATGCGGTCTTAAAGGCGAAGGCGAGAATCAAGGCGGCGCCCGACAGTCAGAGGATATCGATCATGGCCGCGTATAACGGTGAAAAGAGTGTGTAATGGTCCTGCGAGCCGAATTGCAGGTACAAGTCAGTTGCGAGGTTCGAATGCAAGCGCGCCATCGCCTGAAACGCATACAATTCTGCGTCGCCGCTTAGGCCCGCATAGCGGTGCGTGAGCGACCATAGCAACACGAGCGCAAGGCTCAAGGCCGAGACGTGCAGGATGCGCGTTCGGCGATCGACGGCTAGAGCGGTCGCAGTTTTACCAGGGGTCGCTGCCGAAGTGTTAGGAAGTTGCGGCATCTATCGGTGGTTCACTGAGTATCCGGGGCATCAAGGAAAGGTCTTGTCGACGCAAAGCGGGAACGGACGAAGTATATAGTTCTCCCCGCATCAATGGCCTTGGCGCGCAAGATGGGAGTCCAATGACGATTTTCGTGAGGGTCGAAGGCGTCTTGGGGCGTCAACTGGCACTGAGCGTGTTGCTCGGTAGCTCGATCACGCTCGGCTACTATTACATGCTCGACCACGCGTCGTTCGTGAGCCGTGGCTTCTCGCCAATCTTCCAATTCTTGATATGGGAATTCGATCGCCGGGCGGCCGCGGTCGGCGTACTGGTGTGCCTCGCGGCGCTGGTCTGGCGCCGACCCGCAGCGGCCCTGAGACTCGTCGACGTCGTGGCGGCTCATCCGTTCGCCGCCATTACCTCCGCTGCCGCCGTGTTGGCGGCGGGCGCGCTCGTCGTCTACCACGGTTATCCACTAAGCATGGACGAGTACGCGGCCGTATTCCAGTCCAAGATTTTCGCGACGGGAGCGCTCACAGCGAAGCTGCCGCCGCATTTGGTGGATTGGCTGATCGTGCCGGGATTTAACGGCGAGTTCATCCTCGCATCGCACGCGACCGGACGGACGATCGAGACCTACTGGCCGGGGTTCGCTCTACTATTGACGCCGTTTCAGCGCCTCGGCGTGCCGTGGCTGTGCAACCCGCTGCTTGCGGCGGCCGCCCTGTACCTGATGCACCGGATTACATTCGAAATTACCGGGGATCGCCGGGCGGCGGCTTTCGCCTTGGTTTTCGCCGTAGCTTCGGGCGCGTTTTTCGCGAACGCCATCTCGTTGTATTCGATGCAAGCACATTTGACGGCCAATCTACTGTTCGTTTGGTTGCTGCTGCGGCCGTCCGCGGGCAGAGCGTTCGCCGCCGGCGTGGTCGGCTCGCTTGCGTTGGTGCTGCACAATCCGGTTCCACACGCTTTATTCGCGCTTCCCTGGCTCTTGTCGCTGGCGCTCGATCGCGAGCGTCGGCACTGGTTAGCGCCTCTGATTGCCGGGTATATTCCTTTGGGCTTGCTGTTGGGGCTCGGTTGGATGCTGCTCCGTCACTCAATCGAGGTGGATGCGGGGTCCGTGGCGGTGCTGGGTGACACTATGCGCCGCGCGTTTGGCTGGCCGAGTGCGGTGATGCTGAATATGCGGGCCGCGGCGCTCGCCAAGTTATGGGTCTGGGCGGCGCCCGGTGTGTTCTTGCTCGCATGGCTCGGATACCGACGTCATCGGTACAAGTCGCCAGTGCGCCTTATGGCCCAATCGGCGCTCCTGACCTTCGTTGGCTATTTATTCGTGCGCTTCGATCAGGGTCACGGATGGGGATTCCGTTACTTTCATTCGGCATGGGGGGTGGTCCCGGTGCTTGCTGCGTGTGCCGTGACGCAGGTCGATGAATCGCGCCGTCGCTTGGTTTCGTTTGCCGCGTCTGTGTCGCTACTCAGCGTGATCGTCCTGGTGCCATACCAGGCGCACCAAATGCAGGAATTCATCGCCGCGCATCTGAGGCAATTGCCGCCGATGAAGCGGCCGGGCAACGACGTCGTCTTCGTGCGCCTCGATCGTGGCTTCTACCAAGCAGACTTGATTCAGATTGATCCGTTCCTTCGCGACCCGGATCTGCTGCTGGTAAGCCACGGCGGCGGCGCCGACGAGAAATTCGTGCGCGATCGCTGGCCGGAGTCACAGAGATTAGATTGGGACGCAAATGCGCAACTTTGGTATTTGGGGGATGCGGATCACCGTCGGTTCGACCCGACCACCGGCGCGCCGCGATTCGTGCTAGATGACGGTACGGTTACTCGACCTCGATGAACCCCAGTAGGAATGCGCCGAAAACGATCTGTAGGCCGATGGCGAGTACCGTCACCGAGGGGATGGTGATGCGCATCATGTCGCTCGGCACCAGCGGCCCGAAGGCGGCCTGTCCCCATTGCATCACCGCGTAGAAGGCGCCGCCGATCCCCGCGAACGAGAGCGCGATGCCGAGCGCGAATGCGCCTTCGAGCGACGCGATGCGCAGGAGCCGCTCGGTGAACACATGCGCCACTCGAAGGCGCATTTTCCGCGCCAACGCCAATGCGAATAGACCAAAGAACGTAATCTGCGTGCCGACGATGGCCGCGATCGCGAAGTACAACAGCGCGTTGATGTCCAGGGTGAAGACGCCCGGCACCCGAATCGGTCCCGCGGCCAGCGCGGCCGCGCCGCCGGTGCCCAACAGGGTGATCAGGAGGCCGGGGTACAGGAACAGCCATTGCGGGCTGCGCAGCAGCATGAAGCTCAGGTGCCGCCAGCCGTCGCGCCAGGGCCGCAGGTGCGGCGGGCGCCCGCGCCCGTCCGGATTCAGCGTCGCCGTGACCTCGGCAATCGGCAGCCGTGCCAGGGCGGACTTCACCACCATCTCGCTGGCGAACTCCATTCCCGGTGCACGCAGGCCGAGATCGAGCATGGCGTCGCGGTCGAAGCCGCGGATCCCGCAATGAAAATCCCCTACCACGGCACCGAAAAGCCGGCGGCCTATGAAGGACAGCACGGGGTTGCCGAGATAGCGGTTGAGGGTGGGCATGGCTCCCGGGGCGATCCTGCCCTGGAAGCGATTGCCCATGACCAGCTTGAAGCCCTTCCGCAGGCCGTCGACGAAGCCGTCGAGATCGGAAAAGTCGTAGGAATCGTCGGCATCGCCCATGATGACGTAGCGGCCGCGGGCGGCGGCGATGCCGCCGATCAGCGCCGCTCCGTAGCCCTTCTG
>VFSW01004625.1_pt1 | contig 20504 bp, 19 predicted proteins | sample 5358111 | NCBI WGS metagenome assembly VFSW01 (sample SAMN11554181, study PRJNA540505) | mine drainage metagenome | isolation source: sediment from site ElyBrook_90M | place: USA: Ely Copper Mine, Vershire, VT | collected 2017
TGGAATCTATTACAAGTTGGCCGAGTAAATCAGCTATGAGCTAAACAAATACGTTATTTGAGATAAGACCAGGAAAAGAAATATGCAACAAGATATACTACAGAATAGCAATGGATATGATGACTTTTCTTAAGAAAATGACAGACATAGCAATGGTTAAGGGAAAAGTGCCATATTACTTTCAGGAAGGGAGGATAAAGGGCAAATACGTGATGAAAAGGACTATGTCGAAGAGTTCCGGGAAGAAGATATACAATAAGTATGCAAACCATATTAAAAGAAACTTGCGCGTGGGACGGGTATCGCTAGCCGATTACCTTAGGACAGCGTATATTTGTTATAAGTCCTCAATGAAAAGTGTAAATGGGTTAGATGCTGCTGAAGCGTATAATAGATATGCGGACAAAAGGCATGGGGGAATGCTTGATATAAAAGATAAACGTAGTACAAAAGAATTTCATGAGTGGCTGCATTCTGGAAAATGGGCCGGTTCGCATCCGTTTGAAATAGTATTTAGTTGGCGCAATCACGGCATATTATTGTATCCGCCAATGGTAAGCACAGATAAAGGCGACGCGTATTATAAGTTATATTTGGGGAATATGGCATATGCTGGAGTCTACATAAAAATGGTTATCTCTCTTATCAAAAAAAATGTGGATTTTGAAGCCCCAGATTTGGGAGGAGTGTTGGCATATTTGACTGGAGAGGGTTATTTCAGAGTAAATGAATTTGAGGAGCACTTTGTCTTCTATGAAGATATAAAAAAATCGTATAGAAAGTATGTAGAATGGGATGAATTGGGAATCGCGCTGCCAAAACACGCTAAGACTTTACGTTGAGCTTTCGACTACTTCATAGCTTCAACTAACAGGTCGTCATTTGCTGAGGACAGGAAATTACGGGTAACATTTACCTGTAGAAAGTGGAACTGCCAGAGGTAAAGGAAGCGGAACCACAGCTGCCGGAGCTTATGTATTGTATTCGCATTGTGTTCACATTTGTGAGCTGAAGAAGCACTATGCCAGGGATTGAGGTGCCCTGCAGCTGGTAATTGCTGCTGAGCGAATCGTAGCAGTATGTCTGCCCGATTGCGGTTACGTTGCCGAAGTCCCTGTTTACTGTCCCTGAAGGCTGCGGGCTGAAGTACCACGTTGCACCTCCTGACACTCCGGTTATGTTTGCAGAGTACCCTATGGAGAATAGCTCCTCGTTTGGCAGCAGATTGTCATGGATTAATGCGATTACTGGACCTTCGTCAGTGTATGCCTGCAGCCCGCCCGGAGGAAACCAGTTGCCCTGCGCAGTGCCTGTGACATCCTGGTCAGGCTGCCCGCAGACCGGCGGCTGCGTGCGAATTATGCCAAATAAGCCAACCCTCAGGTATAGGCTGTCCTGTATGCTTTGCGACAGGTAGTTTAGGGGGCATGCGATGTGCTGCTCGTTTGAATCGTACCTCGACTCATTGGCGAACACCAGCGCAGCCGTCCTTGAATCGTAGGCTCCGAAGTCTATGGCCTGCGTACTTGACGTTGATCCTCCCGCCCATCCAATGACCTGGCCTGCGCTCAGCTTTACGTCCATGAAGTTCTGGCATGACAGGAATCCCTGGTCTGCATTAGTGCTTACGCAGTTAGCCTTGCTTCCGGAGTCATTGCTCAGAAGTATTGGGGCCAGTGTCTGTACATGATGTATGAAAAGTGTGACATTGCTGCACGGCGTGAAGTATATTGAATAGTCATTGGTATTGGTTGAATTGTAATGCCTTGAGTCTACCTCATAGACCGTCACATTCCCAGGCGATACGACACTTACCCTTGGCACTGGCTGCGTAGGCGATGATATCAGTTGGAAGTATATGTGGTCGGATGGAAGCACGTGGCCGCCAGGGCTTACCCACCCCATGGGTATAATGCTTGAGAAATTGGAATCCGATATTGGCGCTTCTGCCAGAAGGGTTGCGCTGATCCCGCATGATGCGACATCGCTTGGTATCTGGCCATTGGCCTTGTTGCCTGAAGATCCTGTCTGGCCGCTGCCTGATGGACCGCACTGCGATGGGTTGCTGCTGCAATAGCTGTTACACTGTTCTGGCGATAATCCCTGGTTTATGCAGGCAGTAGGTTCCGTGCTGCCTTGACCCTGGATCGTACTCGTAGTTGCAGGTTGGGTTGTAGCAGAATTGTTGGTTCCCATATTGCCGGATGCTGGTAAAGTAGTAGGCTGCGAGGAGGCCTGAGTTCCAGTTGGTTGATGGTTGGAATTGAGCAGGACAAATGCCACAGCTCCTATCAGGGCTATAGCAATTGCAGCGATCGCTATTCTGTTGGCCATTACTTCACGGATATTTTAGTCCATTGAAGATTTAAAATAGCATATCTTGAGGAACAGGATATATGACAGCCTTTCAAGTTGGGGATGCAGCTAGATAGAAGGAAATAAGAACGTTTGGTGAGACACTATAGCTTGTGGTATGATGAAGTCTAAAGGAAATTCTAGAGCCCCGTTGGCATTTGCTGTGCTCGTAATAGCGGTGTTTCTGCTGTATTTTGCAACAGGCGTCTTCAAGGGTTCTGCTGGAACACATAACGTTGCCGTGCAGATTACAGACCCGCCAAACGTCCCTGCAGGTACGCAGCAGCTGATAGTCTCCTATTCATCGGTACAGGTTCATGTTCTTGGATCCACCCAGTCTGGCTGGGTTTCCGCAAGCGGGTCAGGATCGCTGAATCTGCTTGCGCTGACCAACGTGTCCCAGACCATTGCAAATGCAGAGGTCAGGGAAAACGCCACTGTGAACTTGGTGAGGTTCAATGTCACTTCGGCCAAGATAGTGATAAACGGCGCAACGTATAATGTTTCAACGCCGAACAGCCAGGTAACAGTGGCTGTAACAGGGAGTGAGAAGATCAATTCAAGCTCTGCTGTGCTCATAGACTTCTATCCTACAGTAACCGGCCATGCAAATGTCTATATCCTGGTTCCTGCAGCGAGGGCGATAGTCGTAAGCAGCAACTCGACTGTCAGCATAAACACAAACGTAGGAAGCACTGCTGCCGTAAGCGCTGGTGTGAGGGTGAGGCTTGGAATCGGCCTGGGCATAGGCAGTTCGAATAGCAGCAGCGGAACTTCTGGCAGCGGCAACACGACTTCCGTAACCGTGCATGCAGGCCAGAAGATCAGCAACTTCCTTGTGCAGAACGTGAGCTACAGTTCCGGGACCGTATCCGGTCTGATCTATGTGGAGTATCCGGTGGCTACGCTGGTTGGCGCGAATGACACGATACATGTAGGGGATACTGTAGGATATGCCTGCGACAACACCGAATTCAGGCTTGCTGCAATAAACCTCAACGGCACCGCCACTTTCACTTCGATACAGAATGTGGTCAAAGTTGGGGGGTGCCCGATCTAAAGCACGCTCAGCTCAGTCAGATTTGTGGTTTTTACCCCATGCATCTGCAACCTGGCGCATTATTGCAAGTTCGCCTATGTGATAGGCGTTGTGATCTGACACTGTTAGTATCTCGCGTAGCACTGTCTGTCCTGTTCCGTGCGGTATCCTTGAATAAAGGTCAGGCTTGTTCCCTGACACTATCCTCTGCAGCTCCCTCGAATCTCTCTTGAACATGGCTATAGTTGCTTTCCATTCCCTCCCCGTTGCCTTCCTGGATCTTGGCGGCCAGTAGTCCTTAGGCCATTCCATCTCCCTGTAATCCGGATTGCGTATAAAGTCGAGTATGTCCCATTGAGCTATGCGCAGGTGCTCGATAAGGTGCCAGAATGTGTATGTACCGTTGGGAAACCTTGTGTTGATCTTCGAAACGGGAAAATCCTTTACCGCGTCGTCGAAGGACATGTGCGCGTTCCCGCCTCCAAGAAGCGCAAGAAGATTCAGCCGTAGCATTTTGTCCTTGTCCATCATCATCAGCTAATGCATCGATATGCAGAACTACGATCCATATTTCGGTGGGAAGTTATTTAATTTTATATTACCATCTCTGGTCATGCGAAGGGTAGACTACATTGACGATGACGTGGAAACTGTCAACAGGTGGGAGGAGAAGCAGCACCGCGCTGCTGCCCCTGATACGGCCAGGGGAAGGATACAAGTAGGGACTGTTGAGCAGTTCTTTGACAGGATAAATGTTGCGGCAATAAAACTGACCGGAAGCCTGAAGGTAGGCGACGTGATTGAGATAGGGACTACTGATGAGGCAATAAGGCAGAGGGTGTCAAGCATGCAGATAGACAGGAAAGACGTAACGGGGGCCGGAGAAGGCGACGACATCGGAGTAAAGATAAAGTATAAGGTTCCCGTAGGTAGCGACGTTTACAGGATCGAATAACTTCACTGCGCCGAGGCGATTGCCTGCTATCTGAGTATTGTGGAGTTGCATCCTGCAGGCTGGGAGAGCTGGCCGCTTATTATGAGCTTCAGGTATCCGACTGCAGGTACCTGCCCTATCACGTATCCCACTACGGCGTTCTGGATCACAGGATAGTTGCCGAACTGTATGTCCAGTCCTGCATTGTTGTCGCCCCTTGTCAGCAGGTAATACTGATCTCCTGACCTTATTGCGGCTACGGCCCTGTGCACTATGTCCCCGGAGAACGTGTCGTTGCTCGTTGTCTGGTACACTATTATAGGATTGCCGAAGTTCTCGCTTATCGTGGTATTGCCTATCTCTATTGACGAGGTCTGCACGACCTTTGATATGTTGCCGTTGATGTCCACTCTCCCTATCGAATAGTTGTATTTTATGAGTCCGGTCTGGTTGGCAACAAAACACTTATAGTAATTGCCCCATTGGCCAAGATAACCATATGAGTCAAGGCATCTGGTGTTGTACAGCCCCACTGGGAAGACGTCTGCATTTGTTGTCTCCCCTATCTTAGACCTGTTCTTCGGGTCGTATGCGAAGAATGCCAGAGATTCGGACTGCATGTTTGATATCATTGAACCCATGGCCGCACTCGAGACGTTTACAACAGGTATGCTATAATGGTTCAGGAAATAGCTCATGCTTGATATGCCGTGGAGCACCACTATGTCGCCCCTGTGGAGATTGGGCAGCATGCTGCAGCTGGCCACGACGTTTATTGGCGACCACGTGCCAAGCACAAGGCTTGCCACAATGAATAGTATTGCCACAACTGCGAACGCGCTTACTATCTCGTACACTGTCTTCTTCACGCCCTGGTCCCTGACGCCGTACCTGAACTCGGCTATGAGTGTCACTATGACCAGCACGAATGCCGCAGCTCCGAGAAGGGCGCTGTTCCATACAGCATAGCCTATTATCGATGCAAGGATCAGGACGTACAGCAAATTTATTATGATGCCCTGTCCCTTTCCGTTTCTGCCTGCGCTTTGTGTTTTTTGCTTTCTGTCTCCCAAAAACACCAACTACTGTTTGTTTGCAATCATGCTGGCTATGTCAAGGCCGAGCGCATTGGACTCCTTCCTCTCATCCATTGCAACGCCTATTGCAGTGTCTGCATTCACGATCAGCGAGTTGTTGTGGCTTATCACTATGAACTGCGCCTCCTTGCTCATCTCCTTTATCAGCTTTGACAGAAGCTTTGCATTCTCTGGGTCAAGGGCGGCATCGACCTCGTCGAACAGGTATAGCGAGGACTTCTTGCAGAGATGGATCGAGAACAGAAGCATAAGCGCTATTATGGACTTCTGGCCGCCAGAGAGCGACTTCAACGGTATGTCCAGCTTGCCGTCGCTCATCTTGATGTGCAGCCCGCTGTTCAGCGGATCCTTGTCGTCATCGAGCGTTATTGCGCCCTTTCCAGGAAACACCTGGTTGTACAGCTTGCCGAAGTTATTATTGACCTCGTTCAGCATCTCCATGAACGTCTGCAGCTTCTTCGAGTCTATCTCCTCTATCATGCGCAGCACGGCATCCTTCTCTGTGTGAAGCGTGTCCACTCTGGACTTTGCCTCCTCTGTCAGCTTCTTCCTCTCTTCGTACAGCTCTGGTGCCCTCATGTTCACGTTGCCCAGGTCGTTTATCCTTACCTGCAGCACGTTGGCCTCCATTTCCATGTCGGGTATGGCGGACTTCACAAGCTCTATGGACTTGTCGTAGGTCGACAGCTCCGCTGTGATGTCGTTAAGCCTTGTCTCGCTCTGGCTGCGCCTTATGCTCACCTCGTTTATCTGCCTGTCCAGCGTTGATGCCTCGCTGCCAGACGAGCCCGCCTCCGTACTCAGGCCGGCAAGCTCCGAGTCGAGCGCGTTTACCTTTGCAAATGCCTTCTTCGTTGTCTCGTTCCTGCCGCTTATCTCCTTCTCGAGCTCTGAGCGCGATTTGAGCAGCAATACCTTCCTTACCTCCCTGTCGCGCAGGTCTGACTCAGCCTGCTTTAGCTGCTTCTTGCCATCAGTGATACCTGCCGCCAGCTCCGTTGACTTCTGCTCCAGCATCTGGATCTCCTTGTTAAGCACTGCCTTTGCTGTCCTGTGCGCCTCGACCTCGTCCCTCATCCTCTCCGACTTTGCCTTCTCCTCCTTGAACTTTGCGGACTTGCCGGAGTTTGAGGCCGAGTTCATCTTGTCGTATACTGCCGAGCGTGATTCCCGGCTTGCGTTGAGCGCCGAGGCGATGTCAAGCCTCTCCTTGTCCTTCTTCGCCATCTCGTCCCTTATCTTTGAGACTTCGCCTGACAGCGACTTTATCTGCGAATTGAGCCCTGATTGGGTCTTGAGCCTGCCCCCGATGTCGTCCTTTATCGACTTTATTGTGGATGCTGCGCCGCTTATCTGCCCCTCAACAAGATATCTCTCCTTCTCTGTCGCTCTTATGGACTCCTCTACGAGATCTGCTGAATTCCTTGCCTTTGACCTCTCGGCGTCGAGCTCGGCAAGCCTGGACTCTATCGCAGCGAGCGATATCTTCCTTGCTGAGCCGCCTGATATGACGCCTGACTGCTCTATCAGCTCTCCCTCAAGCGTCACGTACCTGTGCCTGCCTATGCCGAACTTCGTTGCGTCGCCTGGCGCGTCTATGAGGTAGGTATTGTTGAATATGTATGAAAAGACCTTAGCAAACCTGGTGTCGTATTTCACTGCGTCTATTATAGGCGTTAGCCCCTTCTCCTTCTGCTGCCTCTCAGTGCTCAGTTCTGCAATCGGTATGAACGTTGCGCGGCCCATGTTGTTCTTCTTCAGGTGGTCTATTATCCTGGTGCCTGTGGCTATGGTGTCGACTACGAAATACTCGAACCTGCTTGATGCGGCCACCTCAACCGCATATGCGTGCTTGCTGTCGTACTGGCAGAGGCTTGACGCCTTGCCGTAGAAGCCGTCCTTCTCACCGAACTTGTCAGATATCTTTCCAAGAAGGTTCCCTTCCCTTGATCGCGCAGTTGCCCGCTGGTCCATCAGCCTGTACTGCTCGGCATCCATCTCCGAGAGCCTCTGCTTAGACTTTGCATTCTCAGCACTCAGCTTTGACATTGTAGCAACGTTCTCTGACAGCCTGGACTGCGCATATTCCAGCTCCTTCTCCTTGTCTGACTTGAGCTTTATCAGCCTGTCGCACTCTCCGCTGGCATCTGACAGCGCCTTCTCTGCGTCGGCCTTCCTTGACTCTGCAAGCGACTGGTCAGACTGCAGCTTTCCCATGTATACCTCTATCTCGGTAAGTATGCCCTCGTTCTCAGATATGGCCAGGTCCAGGTCCTTGAGTTCCTTCTGGAAATCTGCGCCCTCAAAAAGCGGCCCGAGCTTTCCAAGCTCTGCCTCAAGCGCCGCAATCTTCTTGCCCAGATCCTCAACAGAGCCGGTGTTTGATGAGACCTTCTCCTTTAGCGCAGCGAGTTCGCTGCCTGACTGGCCTATGAATGCGTTCTTATCTTCTATCGACTTCTGCAGGGCAGGCATCTCAACCTCGAGCTTTGCAAGCTCCCTGCCGAGGTTCTCAAGCTTGGCGTTAGTCTCACCTGATGTGGATGACATCTTGTTCAGCTCCGCTGTCATGCCCTCGCGCTCTGCGCCAAGCTGCGCCCTCCTTGCGTTGAGCTCTGCAAGCCTCTTGGATATCTCGGCCTTCCTTGATTCCAGCACCGAAGTCTCCTTTGTGCTTCCGTCGAACGATGCCTGCAGCTCTGCATGCCTTGCTACAAGTATGCTGTACCTCAGGCTTGAGAGCCGCTGCTTCATCTTTGTCCACTTCTCAGCTGCCTCCTTCTCCTTCTCGAGCTCGTTCAGGAATCCCTGCCTCTCGCTGAGCTGCGCGTTTGCCACGCTTATGTTCTGCTCCACCTTGTCAAGCTCCTTGAGCGACTCGGCCTTCTTGTACTCGAAGTCGCTTATGCCTGCCGCAGTGTCTATGAGCGTGCGCCTGTCCTTTGAGTTCATCTGCGCTATCTGGTTTATCATACCCTGCGGTATTGTAGTTGTGTCGTCGACCCGCAGACCGTTCGCTGAGAAGAACTCTATGACCCCCTTCCTCGTCATTGTCTTCCCATTGAGCTTGTACAGGGTCTTTGAATCCGAGTTCACTGACTTCACTACTGTCACTGACTGGCCGTCGCCCTCGAATTCCAGCTTCACGTGCGCGACAAGGGGCTCGCCTGGCCTCTTCTTCATGTTCCTGTTTATCAGCTCGTCGAGGTGGTCTATCCTGAGTATTGATGCAGAAGGTTCGCCGAGCCCGAACATCAGTGAATCGAATATTACGCTCTTTCCACTGCCATTGGGCCCGACAACGCAGTTGAAACCCCTGCTGAAGAGGAGCTCTGCATGCCTGAAGGACTTGAACTTGTCAATCACAATTGACTTTAAGTATAACATCTGTCTACACCGGTCGCAGTATAAAGATATAGACAAATTATTTAAAACCTTTTCTTTTGGATTTCTTGGCCATGTGCAGCGTCAGAAACGCTGTGATATGGTTGCCGGTGGCTATGCCAAGCAGCCTTCCGCCCCTCACTACGGCAGATACCCTGTATGCGTTGCCCTCTGTCTTTGAGAGCGCGTCGACGAGATTTGTGGTTGCAGGCAGATTGGGTATCTGCACAGCTATGTCCCTGACATGCGCTGCCTTGGACACTGCCTGCTTGTCGAATATGTTCACCATTGCAAACTCGCCGGCAGGCGCCTTTGTGAGGATGATGTGCTCCTTCCTCCTGCGCATGGTGTTGTAAAGCTCGCTGATTCCGGCGTCGTATCTTATTAGCGCGTAGTTGCCGCTCAGCGCGTCTGCGACTGTCAGCCCCTTTACCTTCTCGCGCATAGTCACAGCGCTCTCCTCTGCCTTCATGCCCCCGTATATGAAGAACACTATTATCATGTCCCAGATAAGGGTCAGCTCCTTGTATCCGATGGAGTATCCGCTAGGTATTGCAACGAACGCAAGCGTCCCTATTACTATGATCCATAGGAAGTACTTGCTTATCTTGACAGTGCGCATCGTGGCTTCATAGAATCCCAGCCTCCTCTGCAGGAAGCTCCTGAGCACCCTTCCCCCGTCCATCGGGAATGCAGGAATGAGGTTGAACAGCCCGAGAAGTATGTTTATCAGGAACAGGTACTGCACTATGTACGTTATTATCCCTGCTGGAGTGAACACAACGAGTATGCCGAACAGGCTGCCAAGGAAAAGGCTCATTATCGGCCCTGCAACAGATATGTTGAACTCCACTGCAGGGTCTATGTTAAGGTCGTCTATCACCGATGCCCCGCCTATAGGGAGCAGTATTATCCTGCTCACCTTTATCCCGTTCCTCAGCGCTGTGACTGAATGCGAGAGCTCGTGCACAAGCACACACACGAACAGCAGTATCCAGATCAGGCCCAGGAACGGCGACAGGTATATGAAGAATAGTATAAGGAGTATGAAGAGCCAGTTGAGCTCTATGTCTATCCCGAATATGCTCCCTATCTTCAGCGATCCGTCTGCCATCGCAGTTATTTTGCAATAAAAAGCTTATTAATGCTCCAGTGGATTATCTCGTCATGGGCATATTGTTCCTGGACGGAGTACCGGCGGTTATGGTAGGGAAAGAGAGGCTGATTGCGGTAGGCGACCTGCACATAGGCATGGAGGAGAGGTTCTCTGGCTCTGGCATAACGTTCCCAAATGCGGCAAAGGGCATGGGCGAGGAGCTCAGGAACATAGTTGAAAAGAATGGAGCGTCAGGCGTAGTACTTCTTGGCGACGTGAAGCACAGGCTTGCAAATCTAACAAGGGATGACATGAACTCGTTCAGTGAGTTCTTCCATGCGCTTGACGGCATAGACGTGAGCATAACCAGAGGCAACCACGATGCATACATAGAGGATCTTCTATCGCGCATAGGATTCAAGGCGGGCGTTGAGAAGGAGGTGCTGATATCAGATGCCGCACTCATGCATGGAAACGCCATGCCCTCGGACGAGGCTGTGATGAAGGACTACATAATATGCGGCCACGGACACATTGCAGCGCAGGTCAACGGAACAGACAGGAAGGCATGGCTTGTTGCAGAGGCGGGCAGGGGGATGGAAGAGCACTACAAGGCATACAATAAGGGAATAAAACTCGTGGCTGCGCCTGCATTCAACAGGCTGATAACAGGGAGCAGGATAGGATATGAGACAGAGGAGCACCTTCCGCTGCTGAACAACAGGCTGTTCGACTTCTCAAGCGCAAAGGCGTACGACCTTTACGGCAACCTGCTGAAGAGGTAAGTTAGGCTACTTTTCCAAATCTTATTTCAATTCCTTCTCTATTGTAAGTATCTGTTTCTTTATGTTTTTAAGGTCATTCTTTGCGATGTAGAGTACATTCTTGGAATAAACCTCCCCACGGCAAGCCGTGGGGTATCTTTGCATTCTTCACATCATCTCCGATATTTGTATCCCCACCCCAAGGGGTTGGGGTATACTCCTCAACTAATAAATCGTGGTTTTTCAAACATATACAGCCTCCATGAGGATGTCCTTCTTGATGAAAGGCTTAAGTGAATCCTTTGTAACAAGATCTACCCGCAGTCCTACCAGCCTGCTTATGTGATCCTGAAGGTCCATGAGTCTGAATAAGCCTATTGGCTTATTAAGCTCCACAAGCACGTCGAGGTCGCTTTTTGGCCCCTGCTCGCCCCTTGCGTAGGATCCGAAAATACCTATGCTCTTTACGCCGAACTCCTTGCCAAGCTTCTCCTTGTCGGTCTCCAGTGTTTTCTTAACTTCCTTTAAATTCTTCATGATTATTTATCACATACAAAATACTTAAATATTGCCTATTCGTAAATTGACAGCGCGGTTGTGTGGCAGCTGCGCTATAATCAGCGGCTGGCGTGGAATCTGAACGTGACAGTCAGATTGGATTGGGTTTGAACCTCTCCTTTACCTCCCGCATCTTGCTCCCTACCTTCTCCTTCCATGGATCGAAGCTGCTCGGATCCTTCGGGTATTCGCTGTATAGCCTGTTCAGCTCCTTCATTGACTTTACGCAGTATATCAGGTCCTTGAAGGCGCTTATGTTCGATATGCCGCTCAGCACCTTTGTGAATGTGTTCGCTATGGTTATCTCTGGTATGTTTCCGTAGCTTATCGCTATTGCCTCCTCCTTTGTGAGGAACTTGGTCATGCCGTAATTTATCAGGTCGTTGTTCAGCGACTGCAGGTATATCCTGAAGACCTCCAGGCCAGCGGTCTTGCTTCCGTATGCAGTGTTGTACCTGAGGTTGTACTTCCATAGAGATTCGAGGCTTGCGTCGTTTGCCGAGACTGCGTCTGCAGCGACCTTCCCTGCAATTGCGCCTGAGACCATGGCCGGCCCTATCCCGCCTGCGCTTATCGGATTTGGCATTGCCATGCTGTCGCCTGCCCCCATGTATCCTGGAAACACGAGGGAATCGAACTGCCTGCGCACAGTCACTGACCAGTAGCCCTTTCCGTTCGCATCCTGCTCGTCTATCTTTATGTTCCTGACTATCGGGTTCCAGTCGACGTACTGGTCTATCAGCATATGCAGCGTGTCCTTCTTGTTCAACTTTGCGTTCCTTATCTCAAGGCTCTTCTTCTCCACGCCAAGCCCTATGTTCACGCGGTTGCCGCTCTTTGGAAATACCCATCCATATCCTCCAGGAGCGAGCTGCTGGTTCAGATGTATGAGCGCGTTGTTCTTATCGTAATAGTTGATGTCGCTTCCGTTGGCCTCGAAGTAGCATATGTACCTGCCTGTTGACTCTATGTCGTCCGTGCTCACAGTATTCTCTATGTACTTGTTCTGGGGCAGCTTTCTCCTTATTGTGCTTGCGATACCGAGGGCGTCTATTACTATCTTCGACCTGTACTTTACCTGCTCCCCCTTCTCATCCCTGCCGTATACGCCGACAACCTTCCCGTCCTCCACTATGGGTCCCTCAACTTCATGGTGCGGCATGTACTCGGCGCCGCTCTTCTTCGCGAAGTCTATTATCACCTTTGCGAGCTTCGGCCTGTCAAGGCTGTATCCTGCGCCCTCGAACTGGAACTTCCTGGTGAGATCCGGACTGAGCACCTGAACCCCTTCGACTGCAACGTCAAGTACAGGCTCTGTCAGCCTAAGGCCTATCTCCTCGTTTATAAAATCAAGATGCGTCTTTGCCACTGCGTCTCCGCAGACCCATCCCCAGTTTGTCTTCTTCCCGACCTGTGAATAGTCGTTCCTGTCAAGAACCAGAACCTTTGCGCCGTTCTTTGCTGCACCTGCAGCTGCAAGGGAACCGGATATTCCGCCGCCTGCAACAATTACATTGTAGTCAGCCATAGGCACTACCTAAGCGCGATTCCTTACCACAACTATCGGTATTACCTCTTCGCTGAACTCCAGGTCTGCAAGAGCCAGAGGATCTGTCATGCCTTCCGGGACCTTTATGAGCGGCGGCGCGCCGTATGCAAGCTGAAGCGCCCGTGCCCCGATAATTGTCGCTTTTTCGAATTTGGTGTACTCCATTTTGCTTACCCAGCACTAAGTATGACGATAAGATAGTCAAGTAAGGATATTTAGATACCAAGCCTTTTATATGTATCGGGATTCGGCAGCAAGTAGCCGGCGAACAGGCATAATGCTACTTGTATTAGCACATTGCCAGGCAGGGGATGCGCTGATACGACCTACGCGCTTTCTCGCTGACACCCTACCGTATCTTCTTATAGTTTGACCTTGACCGCTTCAGGAAGTGGTACATGAGCATGTTTATCAGGTAGTATATGAAATAGCCGCTTATGCCCCATGCTGCCACCCTCCTTGTGCTGGTGTGCACTGCCGCGCCCTTCGAATAGGTTATGCGGCCCAGCCGTTTCAGCCTCTTTGACAGATCCCAGTCTTCGTAGGTCAGGAACTTTTCGTTGAATCCGCCTACGCGCCTGAATTTGTCAGCGCGCACTGCGAAGTTTGATCCCATTACCGCAGGATTGCCCATTAATATCGACAGCCTGACAAAGAATACAGAGACTATCCTGTATCCAAACCTTATCCTGAGACTGGATTTTTCCAATGGATATATGGGACCTGTGGATGCGACCACACCAGAGTCCCTGAACGCTGAATGGTAGCTTTCCAGCAGCCCGGATGAAGGTCGCGTGTCAGCATCAAGGAATACCAGTATCCTGCCCTTCGCGGCCCTTGCGCCTGCATTCCTTCCGCTCCCTGGACCGCGGCCGCGGTCTGTTATTATCCTCGCGTATCTCTTCGCCATGCCCACCGTCCTGTCCGTGCTACCGCCGTCCACGACTATTGTCTCGAAATTCCTAAAGGTCTGGCTCTGCAGCCCGTGCATTGGCTGCATTATGTATTTTCCCTCGTTGAGTGCCGGGATTATCACGCTTATCTCGGGGTTTTTCATTGCATCAGCGGACTGGTTCGTATTGCTCCTTTGATTTGTGGAAAAGATTGTATCTCAGCACGTTGCCTGCATTGAAAAGTATGTACCTAGCCACCCCCCATTTCACTATCCTCCTTGCGCTCGTGGCCACTTGCGCCGTGTCCACGTACTTAATGTTGCCTATGCGCCTTAGCCTTGCTGTCAGGTCAAGGTCTTCGTACGTCACTAGTGACTCGTCGAAGCCCCCCACCTTTTTGAACGCTGACCTTCTGACCGCAAGATTCGATCCGCTTATGGCAGGCATCCCTATACTGAATGAGAACTTTGCAAGCACCACAGATGCAAACCAGTATCCGAACCTTATGAATGTAGTAGTGCGCTCCAGAGGTGTCAGCGGGCCTGACGCCGCCACAACCGATCTGTCCTTGAACAGCCGACTGTATGCCATGAGAAGGCCTGGCGAAGCCCTGGTATCTGCATTGGTGAACAGTATTATGTCACCTTTCGCAAGCCTTGCACCGGTGTTCCTTGCTGCGCCTATCTTCGGCCTCTTGTCTATGACTACTCTTCCGTATTTGCGCGCTATCTCCCGTGTCCTGTCAGTGCTGTTCCCGTCAACCACTATTATCTCGAAATTCCTGAACGTCTGGCTCTTCAGGCCCTTGAATACGTGACCTATGTACTTCTCCTCGTTGAATGCGGGGATTATTACGCTTATATCTGGCGTTTTTGGCATGCTATCCCGTTCTTGAAGCTTTGAATGCGTACTGAAGTACGTATCTCACATTATTGAAGGTCTTTATCAGCTTTATATCGGACTCGGTTATCCATCTCAGTTCCTTTGACTCTCCTTTTGCAGGTCTCCCCATCCTTCCTGCAGGCTTTGCAAGGTAGATTATGTCAAAGTGCATGTGCTTTCCGCTTGCATACGGCACGGTTTCATACAGGGTAAGCAGAGGCTGCGTCGGCTCTGACGCTACCTTCTTGTCCATGCGCGGCAGCACCCTCTTTCCTACAAGTGCAACACCTATGCCAGTCTCTTCCCTTGCCTCTCGCACAGCGGCCTCCGTTGGCGTCTCATTTTCTTCTACGTGCCCGCCTGGATACAGCCACACTCCGAGTTTCTTGTGCTTGAGGAGAAGCGCCCTTCCTCCTTTTATTATCACGCATCCTGCAACAATGCATTTCTTTGTCATGCAATCACGCATATGCCTCATACAGCTCAGCTGCGCCCCTGAGCAGTATGTATGCTACAAGTATTGTCACAAATGCGTAGCCGATTATCACAGGATAGCCCCAGGAGTATACGAATGCAAGGTATGAGAAGGTAAGGAACTTGACCACGTTTATGCCGCCCCTCCAGAGATTCGATGAATAGATTATCTGCGCAAACCTTGTCTTCATCTTTGACGACGTACCTTTCGCTGCCATGACCGCGTCTACGAAAGAGTGCCTTATTATGACTATGAACAGCACGAAAAGCGGGATCACTCCTGCAAACGCGTATGTGACCCAGAGTATGTATTCCGCAGCCCGGTCTCCTGCGACATCTATCCTCGGACCGAACCTCGAGGACTTCGAGGACTTTAGGCCTGCCTTGAACTTGGAGACCACTGACTTCGATTTCTCATTGCCAGAGAGCGCGGAGACGTATGTGCATAGGCCGAGCCTTCCCCTGCTCGACTCCCTTATGGCAAGGAAACCGTCGAGCGCGTCGAGCGCTATTGCAACGCCTATTATTACAGTAATTATTATGGGATTAAACTTTGACAGTATGAGGTATGCGACCAGTACTACTAGCAATACCCGGAACAATGTTGCTGCGTCTGCTGACCTCATATACTTACCTATGATGAAGGTTTTACAGCAAAACAATTTAAACTGTGGGATGCAATAGGATATTCTGGCTTTCGGCGATGTTTATGCTAGACCTTAATAGCAATGAAGAGTACGTGCTGAAGTACTGGCAGGAGCATGACATACTCCAGAAGTCGCGTGCAAAGAACAAGGGCAGGAAGCCGTTCTACTTCCTTGACGGCCCGCCTTTCGTAAGCGGCGACCTTCATCCTGGGCAGATGTGGGTGAAGTCGATGAAGGACGTAATACTCAGATACAAGAGGTTCAGGGGTTATGACGTATACGACCGTGCTGGATACGATGTGCACGGTCTGCCCATAGAGAAGAGGGCAGAGGCAAAGCTGGGGATAACATCGAAGAAAGAGATAGAGACAAAGATAGGCGTTGAGAATTTTGTTAAGACCTGCAAGGACTACGTTGAATCATACATAGGAAGGATGGACAGCGACTACATGAGATTTGGAATGACAATGGACTTCTCCAATCCCTACGTGCCCTCAAGGACCCCGTACATGGAGGTCGAGTGGAGCTACCTAAAAAGGATACATGAGAAGGGGCTGCTTTACGAAGACAGGAGGGCTACCACGTTCTGCACAAGCTGCGGCACGTCTGTATCGCAGGGAAGCATGGAGGTGGAGTACAGGGACGACACGGATCCCTCGATATTCGTTGCGTTCAGGGTGAATGAGAAGCTATCGAATCCGAGAATAGAGATGGGCTCTGATCTGCATCTCCTTATATGGACGACAACGCCATGGACCCTGCCATCGAACGTGGCTGTGGCCGTGAATCCAAAGGAGCAGTACGTAATAGCAAGACTCGGGGAGAGAAGGTGCGTGCTGATAAAGAGCAGGCTTGATGCTGTGTCTGCCCTGCTCAACGAGAGCGCGATAGTGGAGAGTGCATTCTACGGAAGCGAACTTGAGGGAATCCATTATATAAATCCGCTTGAGGCGAACATACCCAAGCAGAAGGAGTTCAGGAAGTACCACAGAGTCATAATGGCAGAAGGGCTAGTCTCCTCCTCTGAAGGAAGCGGAATAGTGCATATAGCGCCTGGCCACGGGCTCGAAGACTACCTTGTGGGAAAGAAGAACAGGCTCCCCATATTCTCGCCTGTGGATGCGCAGGGGAACTATACAGATGATGCCGGCGCGTACAAGGGACTGAAGGTGCCGCAGGAGGCCAACAAGAAGGTGATAGACGACCTGCGCTCGCTTGGCGCGCTTGTGCACAGGGGCGACATAACGCACAGCTACCCGCACTGCTGGAGGTGCGATACAAAGCTCATATTCATAGCCACAGACCAGTGGTTCGTGAACATACAGAAAGTAAAGGACAGGATAATAAAGGCAAACAGGAAGGTCAGCTGGCATCCTGCAGACGCAGTAAAGTGGCAGGAGGCAGTGCTGCAGAGCTCGCCGGACTGGGCCATATCAAGGCAGAGATACTGGGGAACGCCGATACCGATATGGAAGTGCGCAGCGTGCAAGGAGATAAAGGTGATAGGGTCGCTGTCAGAGCTCAGGGAGAATGCAACTGACATAACATATGTGGACTCGCTTACTGACATACACAGGCCGCACATAGACAACGTTGTGCTTAAATGCGCAAAGTGCAGCGGGGAGATGAGGAGGGTAAAGGATGTGCTCGACGTCTGGTTTGACTCTAGCGTGGCGTACAGGGCAAGCCTGACAGAGGAGCAGTTCAACCGCCTATTCCCGATGGACTTCATACTCGAGGCAATAGAGCAGCTGAGGGGCTGGTTCTCATACCAGCTAAAGACAAGCGCGATAGTGCACGGCAAGAGACCGTTCAAGAATGTGGTGATGCACGGCATGATGCTTGGCAGCGACGGGCGGGAGATGCACAAGAAGATAGGGAACTACGTGCCTCTGCACGAGATGCTAAAGGGCGGCGCCACTGCGGATTCGTTCAGGCTCTGGTGCACGTCGCACACGCCGCAGCTTGACCTGATATTCAGCATGGACAAGATAAACGAGGCCAACAGGGTAGTCATACTGGCTTACAACATGGCCAACCTTGTCAGCGAGTACTCAAGCGCAATAGGGTACGGGAAGAGAAAGGCAAGGAAGCCGAGAAATCTTAGCGGACTCTATCCTGAAGATGCGTGGATACTCTCAAGGCTGCATACTACCATGAAGCTAGTGACCGAGAGCCTTGATAATTACGAGATATACAAAGCGGCGAACGGCATAAGGTCTTTCCTGACAATGGACATGTCCAGGTTCTACCTGAAGATAGCGAAGAGGAGGATACTTGAATCTGGGAAAATGGAGTCGAGGGCTGCAGTGGATCTTGTGAATTACCTGCTGTACAACTCGCTCCTTCTCATGGCGCCGTTTGTCCCGTTCACTGCGGAGAAGCTCTACCTCGACAACTTCGGATTCGGTGAGAGCGTATTCCTGGAATCGTGGCCAAGGTATGACGAGAAGTTCATAAACAAGGATCTTGAGGGCCAGTTTGACGTTGCGCTTGACGCTACAACAGCCATACTGAACAGCAGGGAGAAGGCGAACGTGAGGCTGAGGTGGCCGCTTGCAAAGGCGACTGTAGAGGTATACAGCGACCAGGCGCTCGAGGCAGTGCAGAAGCTCTCTGCAATAATAGAGGGATATGTTAATGTCAAGAGGCTTGCGGTGAAGAAGGGCGAGAGGTCAAACGTCGAGATAAGACCACTGTTCTCGAAGATAGGGCCGGAGTTCAAGGAAAATGCAGGCGCTGTCGCAGAGGCGATGAAGTCGGCGAACCCTAACGATATCGTCGATTCAGTGGCTAGATCAGGCGAGTACACTGTCCACACGGCAAAGGGGTCGTTCAGGATAACGCAGGAGCATTTCGAGGCGGTGCAGAGGCTTGAGAAGGAAAACGCGGTGGCATTCAGGCATGGGATTGCGTACGTCGACAAGGAGATAAGCAGGGAGCTATACGAGGAGGCTGTGCTCAGGGAGTTCGGCAGGGGCGTGCAGCTCGCAAGGAAGGAGATGGGACTCAAGAAGGCGGACAGGATAGGCCTGCGCTACAGAGCCTCGCCTGAGATCAGCTCAATGATCGAGAAGAACGCGAAAGCGTTGGGATCTGACCTCGGAGCCATTGACATATCAAAAACCGACAGCGTCAGTGCAACGCTGGTAAAGGAGCTGGAGATAGAGGAAGAGAAGATAATAATAGGCATTGACAGGGCTTAGGCTACTCCTTTACCGTGCTCTTGAAGAGTTTCCTTGCGGGCATCTTGGACCAGCAGCTCTTGCATATCACGAGGCGCCATATCTTTGAGACCCTCCTGGAGCTCTTTACGCAGTTGAAGCATACCTTCTTCTTGCAGTAATTGCACGTATTGTACTTGTACACTGTCTTTCCGCATCTTTCGCATATCACATGGATCACATTAAGAGCTATTGTAAGCAGTAGGTATAAAGCGTTAAGTCTTTTAATAGTTTTGGTACGATGGCAAAGGCGATAATAGAGACATACGGATGCACGCTCAACAGGGCTGACAGCGACATAATGGAGGGAATGCTGAAATCCGCAGGCGTGCAGGTGGAGAGCGGAGGGTACGGCAGCGGAGGAGACTTTGACTACGTGATAGTGAACACATGCACTGTGAAGAAGCCGACTGAGCAGAGGATACTGGACAGGATAAAGAAGATCTCTGCAGGTAAAGCGAAGCTTGTTGTGACAGGTTGCATGGCAAGCGCAAATCGGGACAGGATACTTGCCATAGCCCCGAACGCAAGCATAGTGACGACAAGCAATGTGCACAGGATAGCAGATGCGTTGAACGAGCTAGAGGCGCACGGAAGGGTGGACTACGCTGACTATTCAAAAAATGACAAGCTCGGATATTATGGTTTTGGCAATTCAGTGATATCGAGGGTGCCCATAAGCGAGGGCTGCCTCAGCAGCTGCAGCTTCTGCGAGACGAAGTTTGCGAGAGGGCCGTTGAACAGCTACTCGGACAGGCTGATACTCAAGGCGATTGAGCTCAGCGTAGGCCGGGGTGCGAAGGAGATAGAGCTGACCTCGCAGGACGTTGGCGCATACGGCATTGACAGGGGAACAAACATAGGGGAGCTTCTGCTTGGCATATCGGACATTGACGGCGATTTCCGCGTGCGCGTGGGCATGCTCAACCCAGAGCACCTGCCGAGATATATCGACAGGCTGATTGAAGGGCTTGAGGACAGGAGGATCTACAGGTTCCTCCATCTTCCCCTGCAGTCAGCAAGCAACAGGGTGCTGAAGGGCATGGGCAGGCAGTACACCATAGAGCAGTTCGGCAGCCATCTCGAAGAGATAAGAAGAAATATTGAAGGGATAAGCATAGAGACCGACATGATAGCCGGCTATCCGACAGAGACGGATGGCGACTTCGGGGAGTCGATTAGGTTCCTTGAGGAGGCCAGGCCTACGTTCACAAACGTCTCGAAGTTCTGCGCAAGGCCGCATGCAAGGGCATCCAGACTCGGGCAGCTAAGCAACGCAGTGATAAAGGAGAGGAGCTCTGAGATGTCGAGAGTCGCAAGGGCTGTGCAGCGAGAGGACCTCTCGAAGCTCGTGGGAATTGAGGAGGAAATACTCATAACTGAACAGAACGACAGGTCAATGGTGGGAAGGGACGATTTCTACAGGATAGTGGCAATGGACAGGAATAGGTGCGATGCGAAGATCGGCGACAAGATCGCTGCGAGGATTATAGGAAACACCTCGGTCTGCCTATTGGGAAGCGCTGTTTGACTCGCTACTGATTTGCTGCGATGAACTGCATGTTCGCCTTTATCTGCTCTATGGTCTCGGCGTAGGACTGCTTTATG